>Ga0163151_10000059_pt1 | contig 170206 bp, 140 predicted proteins | sample OliLakLV19MP5IB2_FD_145596 | JGI IMG/M metagenome (GOLD analysis project Ga0163151, IMG submission 145596) | Freshwater microbial mat bacterial communities from Lake Vanda, McMurdo Dry Valleys, Antarctica - Oligotrophic Lake LV.19.MP5.IB-2 | ecosystem: Environmental > Aquatic > Freshwater >...
CGAGCATGCCAGCGCTTCCACGTTTGCGTTCACGGGAAAACGTTGAAGCATCACGCCCAAGACATCGGGCAAGGTGCCTGAGACTTTCGCCCCTGGCCAAGCCTGTCTTCAGTTCTACCCGTTCCGCCAACGACAAGTGTTTGTATGAGTCCATGCTGCAATCCTCGACGATTCGTCAAGGTGTTGCACTTCAAATCTGCGGCCGCCATCACCGTGCCGTCGGCCGATATCACCGGCTCCACATTGTCGCCATTGGCCTGCAAGCCAGCACTGGAAACACTGACGCGGACGGTCGTCTGCAGGACACGGTCGCGAACGAAAACATCGGAAAAGCCGTTGCTGTCGCCGGCTACCAAATTTGTCGCGGTGGAAGAGAAAGTGATGTACCGCCCGTCCGCCGAAATGCTGCCATGCGTGCTGACATTATTGCCTTCGACACCCGCAGAACTGACACTCACCCGGGTGGTGATGCCGAGGTGGTTGTCGTGCAGGAAGACATCACGATTGGCATTGATGTCGCCCGGCACCAGATTGGATGCTATCGATTCGAACACTGTGTAACGCCCATCGGCAGAAACCTTGTCGTGATAGCCACTACCTAATCCCAAATCGGAAGAATTCGATGCCTGCAGCCCCAGTGTCGCGGAGTCGGAAAAGGAAACTGCCTCCAATCTCGTTACCTGTGCACCGATGCCGGCGCTGCCAAGGGTCAGTGCGGTGGCCACCGCTAGTCGCAGGCCAAAATCTACCATCTTGGTCATAATTCTTTGCTCCATTGAGGAATACCAAAACACCAAAACAGGCGTCAAAACAGAGGTCAGAGAACGTTTCCCGGCCACCCCAATATAAAGAGTACTCTGACAATTGTTTCCGACACAACCTAAAAGGTACTCTGAAGACTCATGTCGCAGCCTCCTGCGCATGGCCGGTACCTTTGTGGTGACGAAACCTCGACGGTGTACCACACGACAGGAGTCGCCAACGAAAACGGCCCGAAATGCGGGCCGTTCCGGTTTTATCCAAGCGCGATGCTGGTAGGTCAGAGCGCCCTTCCGGCAGCTGTCCGCGCGTATGCAGTCTCGGTAGCGCTAGGAGGATGTCAACGAGATGTGAAGCGATGCGCAGAAGTTGTGGTGTTTTCCAGCGCGCGTCGTCCACATTGGACAAGGTTGGGCACATTGGCGATCTGAACCGTCGGGTTTGCATTACTCGCCAGGTCGGTCGCCATGAATCCCGATTGCTGCCAGCTGAACTGTGCCTGCAGTCAGTTGAATTCAGATGTTGTTCTAGCGTTCACAGAACTTTGAGTCTGGAAACATGGCACGCAATATGCGTTGGGTCCCTGCAGCGAACTGCGCACTTCGGAGCTTTAGTAAACCGGAATGGCAAACGCCGATATTGGCGAGTTTTCGTTTCGCCAGTTGGGTTGGTTCACGTGAATTGCTGGAGTGCAAAGATGTCTGCTTCCCTGCATGCTGTCGCCAAAACGCCGTTCGCCCTGTCGAAGGGGTCGAAGGCATCAGACTTGGCCCCGGACAGGCCGATTCCCAGCACTGCGGCGACGCGGTGGCGCGCGCGATCGGACTATGTAGACCGGATCGCAAGCCTCCATCAAACCGTGCTGGTGGTAGACGACGACAGCGACAACCGCCTATTGATGCTGGAGCTTTTGCGCGCGCAATGCCGCGTTCTGGAAGCCAGCAACGGACTTGAAGCGCTCGAAATCGCCGCGCGCGAGCCACATATCGACCTGATTCTGCTCGATGTGATGATGCCCGGAATGAATGGTTACGAGGTGCTGCAACGTCTGCGCGCCGACGTGCGTACTGCCGATACCGCGGTTATCTTCATCACCGGCCGGGTCGACGAAAAAGAGGAAGAGAAGGGGCTGTTGCAGGGCGCGATCGACTATGTTTCCAAACCGATCCGGCCAGCGATCGTACGTGCGCGCCTGCTCAACCATCTCAACTTGATCGCGCAACGCCAGCAGATGAGGCGTCAGCTGGGCCGCGATGCGCTCACCGGCATCGCCAACCGCCATTGTTTCGACGAAGCGCTGACGCGCATGCGCGATGTCTCGGCGCGTTCCGGTCGGTCATTCAGTCTGGCCTTCATCGATGTGGATTTCTTCAAGGAATACAACGACCTGTTCGGACATCCCGCGGGTGATTTGGCGCTGCGCGAGATCGCCGCAGTGATCGCGCAATATGGCAACGATACGCATGAACTGGCGGCACGCTGTGGTGGTGATGAATTTGCGCTGCTGCTACCCGATGGCTCGGGATTGAACGATCGCCTGGAATCGCTGCGCCGCAATGTGCAGGGTCTTGGCATCGCCCATCCGCACGCGCCTTGGGGCACGCTGTCGGTCAGCGTCGGCGGCATTGTGATGCATGCCGAGTCCGATACCTCGGTGGCAGAACTGTTGAAGCGGGCGGACGTATTGCTTTACGACGCAAAGCGCGCCGGGCGCAATCGTGTAGTGACGCGACTTGACCAGTTCTGACGCGTTGAGCGCATATCAAAGCGTTCGATACCGGGTCAGAACGAAAACAGTCAGCTCTTCAGCGAAGCATCCCGGCACGCATTAACCCGTGTATGACTGGCGCTTAGGCGTCGTGCATAAATAATGTGATTACGCCGGATTTTATCCCGCCTGCTCGGCGCCCAAAGATGCGCGTAGTGGGACTACGCAATCTTTTGGGCAACAACGCAGGCAGGTTAAAGGACTAGCAAGCGTGTCACGTTCGAAGGAGGCACATTATTTCTGCGCTACGCCATATAGAGATTCCGCGGGCCCGTTTGTTCAACCAGGACGCGCACGGATGGTCACGCGCTGGCCCGCTTCCAGTCGTTCCGCTCCGCGGGTCACCAATACGTCGCCCGCGACGACTTTGTCTTCAACGCGCGCAAGCACTGCACCGCGTTGCACCTTTGTGCCTACTTCGGACACGGAAATCACCAGTTCGCTTTCGCCACTTGCGATTCGTGCATCGTGGCGGCGGCTGACGCTGCCCGGTACCCACTGCAGGGGAACGATACGGGTAGCGGTTGCCGCCGCCACTTCAACTACTGCAGGCGGCGGCTCGACAACCACGACCGGTTGAGCGTTGGCAGTGCTGGAGCGATGGACGACGAACACGATGCCGGCGCCGATGGTGATGACGATGGCGACAAGCATCTGTTTACAGGTGGCGCGCATGGCGTGTTCCCTGCGAAATTGTGCGGGGACTGATCCCGGCTGGATCAAGCGACAGCTTGCAGCGGACTGTCGGGAGTGACCTTTGCGTTGACGACTGATGGAGCCGCACGACGCTGGCCTTGCCAGCGCAACGCGGCTGGGGTGAGTAACGCAGTAAATATGAGCGAGATTCCGACCCCGCCGACGGTGACCGCCGCCAGGCTGCCAACCAGCATCACCAACGCCAGCGTCGCCGCAATGACGGCGGGGTTGTTCAGCGAGGCGCGGGTGATATCCATGTCGGGCTCCATTGGTAGGACGGCGCGACAATGCGCCTATTGCATCCCGATCAGACGTGCCTGTGGTAACGAAAGTTTGGTCGCTTGCGACGAAGCGAAGGCAACACTCGACAAAGCGAACGCGGCGGCTGCTCCGCTGTTAGCGCAAGATCGCGATCTTGTCCTTGTACGAGCGCGACAGCTTGACCTCGTGTCCGGAATCCAACACCAGGAGATACTCGCCATTGATATGCGCGCGAAAAGATCGCACACGCGAAAGATTGACGATGGTGGATCGGTGCACGCGCTGGAACTGGCGCGGATCGAGTTGCACTTCGAGTTCGCGCATGGTGGCGCGCAGCACATGCGTCTGCGTCTCAGTGTGGATACACATGTAGTCCCCGGCGGCGTCAATCCAACGAATCTTCGTGGATTCGATGCGCACAGTGTTGCTGCCATCCTTGATCGCGACACGGACGTCCTTTGCCGTCAGGCGCAGGGTGCTGTCACCGGCAAGCGCTTCATCCAGAGTCAGTGATGGTCGCCCGGATAATTCGCCGAGCAACCCGAGCAGCCGCGCGTAATGCGTTTCCGATTCGCGATCGCGCATTGCTTCGCGCACCCGGTGTATTGCTTGGGCGAACCTGCTGTGGTCGATGGGCTTGAGCAGATAGTCCACGGCGCTGGCCTCGAACGCACGAATCGCGTAGTGGTCGCAGGCGCTGACGAAGACCACCAGCGGCATCTGGCCTGCAGGTATTGCGCGCAACGTAGCAAAGCCGTCCAGTCCGGGCATTTGCACGTCGAGAAACATCAGATCGGATGCATGTTCGGAAATAGCGCGCAGTTTCTCGATGCCCAGATACAGACGCAGCGCCTCAAGCTCCTGCTTGAGCGTCACCCGCTGCACCGGATCGGCGTCCAGCGAATAACGCAGGAATGCCGACAGGCTGGTCACCATACGGTTGGCGGTGACGCTGTCCTGGTCGAAGATCAGCGTTGAAATCGCATTCAATGTGTTGAACAGAAAATGCGGGTTGAGCTGATAGCGCAGCATTTTCAGCTGCGCCTGATGCGCCATCGCATGTGCCTGCAGGGTTTCCTGGGTTTGCCATTGCAGCTTGAGGTAGGTCTTGATGCCGAAATAAAGTCCGGCCCAGCTGATCACCACACAAGTAAAGCTGCCCATGTAGGCGATGTAGCCGAGCAGGCCAGACGGGCGGCAATCATCACAGCCCCACTGCAACAGTGCGTAGACATAGGCCTGAGAAATCAGCAACGAACAGAGCAGGATCGGCATCAGCGCGGCTGCCAGGAACACGGGCACCGGGAAGCGCGATAGAGAGCGCAATACATAACGCAGGCCGGTGGTCAGGATCAGGCCAGCCGCCGACGTTCAGTGACCAGAGCAAGCGCTCGCTCGGGCGTCCAGCCAGATCGAGGTCTGTGGTCGAAACAGATGAAGATTCCATATCGCGATGGTATTGACTGCGCGGCCGCATGACGCCGCATTGCGCTTCGGCTCAGCGCGCATCAGGTGCAGCTGGGCGCAGATCACCGCCGCGCTGCGCAGCCTTCACATCACATAGGCAGGGTCGATCAACTCAGGCGCTGGACGATAGCTGGGCACCTGCAGTTGCCGCAGCCGCACGCTTTGGTGGATCAGCGCCGATGCAGCCAGACGGCGTGGTAGTTGCCCGTGGGGTCGCCAGCGCCGCACCCAGAGTTCGTCGTCACCGCGTCGCCAACGCGGAATCGGCAGCAATTCCATCGCGCGCCAATAGAAGTGCGCGCCCAGTTCATCATGCAGGGGACACGCTGCGTGCTGCGCCATGACACTCGCCAAATCCGGCTGGTTGTTGCCGCGCGTGATGTCGAGGATGGCAGCGCTGACCTGGGGTCGAAAGGTCAATCCAGCGTGCTCGGCTTCCCGTTTCATCCATGCCAAAGGAATACGCGAAAGTCCGGCTTCGCGTTCGGCATAGCCGCCGCCGATATCAGCATGAACACCCGCGAACCAAACCTGGGCGACATCACTGGTGACGCCATCGTTGTCACCGATCGACGACGGCTCCGCCCACAGGTTCTGCACGAACATCGCGCGGCGCTCGTCCAGCGCCAGCGCATGACGCACCGTTTCGACGCTGAGGTTTCGAAACGTGCGCTCGAATGTGCGCGGGCGCCATGGCGAGCCGACCGCGCTGACAGTATCGAAAAGACCTAGAAAACGAACGCGCCTGATGAAGTGGCAATAGGCGTTACGGAAATCTCCCGCGGCCTGGCGATTGCCACGTGTTGCATAACTGGACCACGCAAATGGAACCATTTCGTCGAAGCCGTCGCGCAGCAAACCGACCTTGCTCAGCATTGCCGCCAGTACGCGCACCGCATAGGCGCCGCGGCTGAATCCAAAAAAATACAAGGTATCGCCGCGCCGATAGTGGGACATCAGAAAACGATAGGCCGAGCACACATGCCGTTGCAGCATCACCGCCGAAACCGAATCGACAAACTTGAGCACGCGACGCGACAACGGCAAGGTCAGCGAATCGGGCTCGACGGTGCCAACGCCCGGTTGGTAGTAAATCAGCTGATCATCGCCATCACCGAGCATGCGCACCAAGCGTTGAATGTTGGTGTGCCCGGCTCCGGGATAATTGTTGGTGCCATCGATGCACACCACGATGCGCTTGGCCATGCTCAGATTCCCTCGGGTGTCGTCAGCGGCGCGAGAACATCTTGGCGACGAGGATGTGGACAATGCGCTGGCGCAAGCGTACTCGCAGGCGACGATGGCTCAAGTGGCTCGACACTGATACGGAGCAGGGCAGGTTTTATGTTTGGGCGCTTGACATTTGCGATTACATGCGTAATTGTAGGCATCAATTACGGACGTAATCGTGATATGGCCCCAATCAGCGATGCCGAATCGACAGTCATGGAAGTGCTCTGGCATGCCAGTCCGCTGGGCGCGGACGAAGTTTGCGCGGCGCTGACGCCGGCGCAGGACTGGCAGGAGGCCACGGTCAAGAGCTTGCTCAACCGACTGCTCAACAAGGGTGCGATCAGCGCCGAAAGAGACGGTCGGCGCTATCTGTATCGACCACTGCTCGCGCGTGACGACTATCTTCGGCAGCAAAGCAGCAGCCTGATCGATCGATTGTTCAACGGGCGCATCGCGCCATTGGTCTCCCACTTCAGCACGCAGCGGAAGCTGAGCGCAGACGATGTTGCAGAGCTCAGGAAACTGATCCAGGGGTTTGATCATGAAGTCTGAACTGTTGGCCGCGCTGTTCGAGACTACGCTAGCAATGACTCTGATGCTGGCGATCGTGCTGCCGTTACGGCTGGCAATGCGCCATAGCCTGGGCACGGTTGCTGCGTATCGATTGTGGATGAGTATTCCATTGGTGATGGCGGCCAGCCTGCTGCCTGCTTGGACACCGCTGCGCAATGCGGCGCTTTCCAGCAATACGCTGGCCACAGTCAAGGTGATGTCCGCAGCGGCGCAATCGCGGGCGCCCGGCGCTGATGGGCAAACGCTGATGGTGCTGGGCTGGCTGATCGGCGTTGTGCTGATGGCCGTGCTGCTGACACGGCAACAGAGACGCTTTGTACGCTCACTGGGTTCATTGCAAGCCATTGCGCATGGGGTCTACCGCGCCAGTGCGGCCAGTGCCGTGCCCGCTTTGATCGGCGCACTGCCGCCCCGCATCGTGGTGCCGGATGCATTCGAGCAGCGCTACTCGCCGCTGCAGCAAGAGCTGATCCTGTTGCACGAGCGCACGCACATGCGCTGCGGCGACGCCCAGATCAACGCTCTGATCGCAGCCCTGCGTTGCCTGTTCTGGTTCAATCCTTTGCTGCACTACGCCGCCGTGCGAATCCGTATCGACCAGGAGCTGGCCTGCGACGCAATGGTGCTGCGGCAACGACCCGATGCGCGACGGACCTATGCCGAAGCGATGTTGAACACGCAACTGGCCGATACCGGACTGCCGGTCGGTTGCCAATGGCAGTCCAGCCATCCACTGAAGGAACGTATTTACATGATGACCACACCTCTACCCAGCCGTCTGCGCCGCAGAATCGGCAATGTCTTGATTTCCGCAGTGCTGGGCACCAGCGTTGCCCTGGCATGGGCTTCGCAATCGCCAATGCCGGCTAGCACTGGCATTGCCGATCGCGAGGCTGCATTCGCCCAGGCCTCGCCGCCGCGCTACCCCGAGGTCGCCGCGCGCGATGGCATCAGCGGCAATGTGATGTTGAGTATCGTCATCGGTAGCGACGGCAAGCCCAGCACGATCAACATTGTGCAGAGTCAGCCGCCAGGCGTATTCGATGTGGCTGCGTCGGCAGCGGCTGCAAAATGGACATTCCAACCGGCCATCGAGAACGGCGTCGCCATAGCTTCCGAAGTGCTGGTGCCAATAACCTTCAGCAGCGATGGCGAAACGCCGGCGCCGGCAACTACTCCGGTTCCGCGTGTGCTTGACACGTTGCAGGTGGAAGCGCCAAAAAACTGAGCGGACCGCCCACCATCGGAGCGCGTAAGCATGCGCGCTCCGCTTTGGCTTTTGCGGAACTTCAAGTCGCGTATGACCACGCTGCGCGGCCTGCGTTCAATCTTGGAACGCAATAGTCAGTTTAATTTTTCCGACTGGAACTGTGCGCGTATCGACGTGTCCATTGGGCGCGCATTGGGCGCATGGAGTAGTCGCTATGAAATTTCAATCCGGCAAAACAGTTGCGTCGCAGAACTTTCCGATTCGCAAGAAATCCCCGTGCACTGTTCGGCTGCTGGCATCGATCTCGGTGCTCGCCTGGGGCAGTGTCGTGACGGTGGCTAATGCCGACGCTGGCGGTTACGTCGGCACGCGCAAGGGCGCCAGCTTCGACAACGTCGAGACACGCGGTACCGGTGCCATGGGCGAAGTATTCGGTGGTTTCCGCTTCAACGAAAACTGGGCGTTGGAGCTGGGTGTTTTCGGCATGAGCGAATCTGTTGACCTGCCCGAACAGAGCAGCACGCTTTACGGATTGACCGGCGATCGACTCGAAGTGCGCGGTGCTTCAATTTCGGCGCGCTACACGCTTCCGATCAGTGAACGTGTGCGATTCTATGGGCGTGTTGGGCTGGCCAGTTTCGACGTCGAGCAACGGCTGGAGCTGGAGTACATCCAAATTCAAGGCAATCCGCCGGTAGCGATAGAGGCAACGCGCTCGATCGTCACCCATGGCAACAGCTTGGGTAGCGTAGTCGCCTTGGGCGTGGATACTGCGCTCAGTCAGCGCTGTCGCGTTGGCGCTGAGCTTCAGCACTATCACGCCGATCTGCGTGAGGGGCCAGTAATGGCAGGCGGGCAGCAGGTGAACGTGGCATTCAATCAATCCGGCAGTTTGCAGGCGGCGATGGTGACTTTGGTCGCGGACTTCTAATTCTTCGGCTCGCGTCCCGGTCGGGGCAGCGCTACTTCGTCACTGCTGGTACTTTTGGCCGGTCGACGACGTCGGAGTAGCGCGAATGGCAACGAAAACCAGATTGCACGACGAACAAACCCGCCTTGCGGTGTTGATCGATGCCGATAATGCCCAGCCCTCGGTGATCGAGGGACTGCTCGCCGAAGTTGCCAAGTTTGGCGTGGCCAGCGTCAAACGCATTTACGGCGACTGGACCTCGACCAGTCACACGCAATGGAAGCACAGCCTGCTCAAACACTCGATCGGTGCATTCAAAAAAAGCCCCGCACGAGGCGGGGCTTTTTCAGAAGATCAAAGCATCGCGGCGGAAGCCGCTCCTAGTTAATCAAAGCAACGGCACCAGCATCAGCGCCACCAGATTGATGATCTTGATCAGCGGATTGACCGCGGGTCCAGCGGTGTCCTTGTAGGGATCGCCCACGGTGTCGCCAGTGATGGCGGCCTTGTGCGCTTCCGATCCCTTGCCGCCGAAGTGACCATCTTCAATGTACTTCTTGGCGTTGTCCCAGGCCCCGCCACCGGTGGTCATCGAGATCGCGACGAAGATGCCGGTGATGATGGTGCCAATCAGCAGGCCGCCGAGCGCCTTGATGCCGGCACCCGGGCCCATCAGCCAGTTCATGCCGAACGCGACTACGACCGGCACGAGTACCGGCAGCAGTGAAGGAATGATCATTTCCTTGATCGCCGCCTTGGTCAGCATGTCGACCGCCACGCCGTATTCGGGCTTGGCAGTGCCCTCCATGATGCCGGGGATTTCGCGGAACTGACGACGCACTTCGACTACTACCGAACCGGCAGCGCGACCGACGGCTTCCATCGCCATGGCGCCAAACAGATACGGAATCAAACCGCCGAGAAACAGGCCGATGATGACCGCTGGGTCGGACAACGAGAACTCGACCAGCTTGCCGGCGGCTTCCAGGTTGTGCGTGTAATCGGCGAACAGCACCAACGCAGCGAGGCCGGCCGATCCGATTGCATAGCCCTTGGTGACGGCCTTGGTGGTGTTACCAACGGCGTCGAGCGGATCGGTGATCGCGCGCACTTCCTTGGGCATGTCAGCCATCTCGGCAATGCCACCGGCGTTGTCGGTGATCGGGCCATAGGCGTCGAGCGCAACAATCATGCCGGTCATCGACAACATCGCCGTGGCGGCGATGGCGATGCCATAGAGGCCAGCGAGCGTATAAGAGCCGTAAATTGCTGCGCAGACGGCGATCACTGGCAGCGCGGTCGATTTCATCGATACACCAAGTCCCGCAATGATGTTGGTGCCATGGCCCGTAGTCGAGGCTTCAGCAATTTTTCGCACTGCCGAATACTGCGTGCCCGTGTACAGCTCAGTGATCCAGACAATGGCGCCAGTCAGCGCCAGGCCAATCAGCGTGCAGCCAAATATTGCGTTGGCTTTTTCACCCATCATTTCCTGCGTGATCGGCCAAAAGGCGACTGCAGCAAGCACGGCGGACACGATCACACCGCGATACAGGCCAGGCATGATGCCCTTGCCGTCCTTCGCCGAAACGAAAAAGGTGCCAATGATCGACGCAATGATCGAGACGCCGCCCAGCAACACCGGATACAGAATTGCAGTTGCAGAATCGACACCCACGGTGGCAAACATCAACGACCCCAGCAACATGGTCGCGACCAGAGTCACCGCATAGGTTTCAAACAAGTCTGCGGCCATACCGGCGCAGTCGCCGACGTTGTCGCCGACGTTATCGGCGATCACTGCCGGGTTGCGCGGGTCATCTTCGGGAATACCGGCTTCGACTTTGCCCACCAGGTCGGCACCGACATCAGCGCCCTTGGTGAAGATGCCGCCGCCCAAACGCGCGAAGATCGAGATCAGCGAAGAGCCAAAGGCCAAGCCGACCAGCGAGTGCAACGCCTCTTTCGATTCGATGCCGTTGTGGGTGAGGATCCAGTAGTAACCGGCAACGCCGAGTAGGCCCAGACCGACCACCAACATGCCGGTGATGGCGCCGCCGCGGAAGGCGACATTGAGCGCCGCACTCAGGCCGGAGCGTGCTGCCTCTGCCGTGCGCACGTTGGCGCGGACCGAGATGTTCATGCCGATATATCCAGCCAGACCGGAAAGAACCGCGCCGATGGCAAAACCCACCGCCGTTTGAGCGCCCAGCAGCCAGAAAATCAGGCCGAACAACACCACACCGACAATCGCAATGGTGCCGTATTGCCGATTCAGATAGGCCTTCGCGCCGGCTTGAATAGCCGCCGCGATTTCCTGCATGCGTTCGTTTCCGGCAGGTTTTGCCAAAATCCAGCGGATCGACCAGGCGCCATAGACCAACGCCAGCAAGGCGCAGCCCATCGCGATCACAAGACCGTTTTCTAACAACATAATGAAGACTCCCTCAAACCAAGTAATGACCGGCGGAACTGCCGGAAGCACAAAATCGCGCAATTCTAGGGGTTGAGGCCCGAGTGGGCAATCGTACCGAGCGCAGCCAGGTCATCCCTTCGCTCCCGGCCGTTGTGGAAAAGCCACGTCCAATCCTCGGTCTTGGATTCGGATGAGCGCGCTGGGACGACAGGAAGCGCCGCCTCGGCGCTGCTGCGCAGTTCGAGGAGGGAGCTCCTGAGCTGGGCTTCGCGAGGCCGAAAAACAAAGCCGAAAAACGTGGCCCGGCTGGTCAAGCTCGCGCGAAAACCAAGCGGTCGACCGCAGAGTCAGTAACGAAAATCCATACCGACCAGGAAATTTCGACCGGTCGCGTTGATGCCCGAGCCATGTTCGCGGTAGTTGTGGTCCGCAATATTGTCGATACGGCCCAGTACATCAAAGCTCGGCGTAATCGCATAGCGGGCGGCGATGTCCCAACGCGTCCAGCCCGGGGTGCCGTCCGGATTGATGCGAGGATCGGTAATGTCACGTGCGCTCAGGCGGTCTTGACGTCCGGAGCTCATGCCACCGAAGCTGACCAGCAGCGCATCGGTTAGCTGCCAGTCGACCAGCACGTCGAACGTCAGCGGCGCGATACGGTCGCCGTCGCTGGTAACCCCAGCCAAGGTTTCGGTTCCGCGTGTGAGGTTGATCGCGGCGCGCGTCGAGATGGCATCGTTGATCTGCCAATGCGTGCCGAGTTCGACGCCGTAGCTCTTGGCCCGTGCTGCATTCTGGTTCTGCACCACGAGGCGCCCGCCGGGTGTTACCGCTCCGGTCAGCGCCGAAACGATTTTGTCGGTGAATCGACTTTCCCAGATAAACGCTTCCACGCCAAAGCTGCCGGTGTCGTGTTTGATGCCGATATCGGTGCCGATGATGCGTTCGGGTCCCAGATCGGGATTCGGAATCGAAAAGCGGTTGCCAGGACGGTCGCCGAACACGCCCAGATCGAAGACGTTGGGTGCACGAAAACCGCGGCCGATGTTGGCGACAAGGCGCGTGTCGTCGGTCACCGCGTAGCTGGCGCCGACGTTTCCGCTGAACGCGTTCGGCGCGACGACGACCTGCGGCATGGTACCCGACGCCGGCAGCTTTACCTCGAAATCGCTGTAGCGTCCGCTCAACACCACGTCCCAGCGTTCATTGATGCGCCAGTCGTCGATGGCATACAGCGCACTGCTGCGTTCGGTTGCCCCATTGGGAAAGCGGGGCGCTGCAACGGTCTGCGCGCCGCTGTTGACATTGGTGTTGACCCGGCTGGAGTTCACCTTGTCGTCGTAGTACTCGGCGCCGACACTGAAGCCGTGTACCTCGTCGTCAACGCGGCTCAGCGTGAACGAGGTGCCGTTGAGTCGGTCACGATTGCGCTCTCGCGCCTCGCTTGAGGAACCGGTATTGCGCGTGCGCCGATCATCGATAATGTACTGGCTGCCGATCTGCCAATTGAGTTGATCGAAGCCGAGCAGGTCGACCTCGGTGCTGTGCGTGAATTGCGCGAACTGGCGTTCCTGCGGCTCGAACACTGCCACTGCCGAAGCCGCCGTGGTTTGGCCGAAGCCCGGCACCAATTCGTCATGGCGCGGCGTATTGGGTTGGCGCACAGTTTGCAAGTTCAGACCGAAGCGGCCGGCATCGCCGGTGTCAAAGCCGACTCGGGCACTGCCGGCGAGGGAGCTGAAGTCGCTGTGCGGTCGTTGCTCACCACTGCCGATACGGCGGCCATCGGTATCGACCGACGTCACTGCGATCTGCACCGCGAGCCGGTCCCATCGCAAGGCGTTGCTGACGTGGCCGAGCATCATGTCCTCGCCGCTGTCGGCGCGCATGCGCACCGTGCCCTCAGAGGTGTTTGGCGCCAGATCGAGCGGATCGCGACTGATCAGGTGCACCACGCCGCCCATTGCATCGCTGCCATAGAGCCCAGCGGAGGAGCCGCGCAGCAATTCAATGCGATCCAGATTCTGCCCATCCACCAGTGAAAAATACTGGTTCGGTGCGTTGCGAAAGATGGCGCTGTTGAGGCGGAATCCGTCGACCAGATGCAGCACTTCCGATCCCTTGGCGCCGCGCACAAACACAGCGCTTTGTCCGGGCGTGGTTTGCTGCACGAAGGCGCCGGGCTGGCCGCGCAACGCTTCGATCGGCGTCAATGCATTCTGTTGTAGGCGCTCGGCGCCGACTACGGTGACCGGGGCGGCGATCTTGCTGGCATCTTCGGCCTGCAGCGTTGCAGTGACCTGCACCGTTGCCAGCTCCGCGGCCGCTTTCCTGCGCTTGGGCTTGGATGCCTCGTCGCTGAGTGTCTCCTCTCCCAACACCGGTGCGATCATGCCCACCAGCGCGAGCGTGATGGCGAGGCTAAGCGCTCGCCGGCTGGAGTTTTTTTTGCATGCGGAGGCAAATGATGCCGTGCAGATACTCATAATGAACGGTGTCCATCAGGGATTGGATGAGGTGCAGACCCAATCCGCCGATGCGCCGTTCACTGACCGGCGTAACGGTGTCGACTTCCTTCGGGGCCCGCGGATTGAAGTCCGCGGAACGGTAGCTGAGCCGAATGAAGAGAGCATCCGCCTCAAGGCTGATCTCTACTTCGATCGGGTCAATATTGTGCGGGTCATGCAGCAGCAGGTTTCCGAGCAGCTCATCCAGCACTACCTGTACCGATCCCACCGCTGTTTCCGACACCGCGCGTGCGCTCAACCAGCGCGCCAGACCCGCGTTCAAATGACCAATCGCCGAGCGCCGCCGAAGCAGACGATAGGTGACCTGATTGGCGCTGATTGAATTAGACATACCGGGTCCCTTGTCTGGGCGCCGCTGCCGCATCTACACGATAGCAAACGAATGACATCTAATGTAAACGCGGTTCGGCAGCAAATCCGAACATATGGGTCGCGTAGCAAGGGCAGTCTGATGTGGCCGGGGATTAGCGCTGCTTGCCACGGTCTGCGATGCCGGCCGCGGTGTCTGCTAGATTCGGGACTGTTCTCCGAGCGCCCCGCCTCCATGACCGAACAAAGTCAATTTGCCCTGCTTCGCCAGCGCCGCTTCCTGCCGTTTTTCCTGACTCAGGCGCTGGGCGCGTTCAACGACAACGTATTCAAGAACGCGCTCGTGGTACTCATCGTGTTCAACGTGGTCGGGCTTTCGACCGACCAGCAGCACGAACTGACCAACCTGGCGGCAGCGCTGTTCATCCTGCCGTTTTTTTTGTTTTCCGCGACCAGTGGCCAGCTGTCCGACAAGTTTGACAAGTCGCGTTTGGCGCAGATCGTAAAAGTGCTGGAGATCGCCATCATGGTGGTCGCCTATTTTGGCTTCACCCGGCAGAACATCCCATTGTTGTTGGTATTGTTGTTCATGATGGGCGTGCACTCGACGCTGTTTGGCCCGCTGAAGTACGGCATCTTGCCGCAGCTGCTCAAGCCCAACGAATTGGTCGGAGGCAATGGCCTGGTCGAGATGGGCACGTTCCTGGCGATTCTGATCGGCACGCTGCTCGGCAGCCTGCTGATCAAATTGCCCGAAGATGGCGGTTTCTGGGTCGCCGTGGTCGCCATCGCGATCGCGGTCGCGGGACTGGTCTCGGCGTTGGCGATGCCGCCAACACCCGCGACCGATCCGGCGCTGAAGATCAACTGGAATCTGTTCAGCGAAACCTGGCGCAATCTCAAACTGATCAGCGGCAATCGCACCGTGTTTCTGAGCTGTCTCGGGATTTCATGGTTCTGGTTCTTCGGATCGATCTACTTCACCCAGCTTCCGCTCTATGCCAAGGAAGTCCTGGGCGGTGGCTCCGCGGTCTACACGTTGCTGCTGACGACGTTTTCGATCGGCATCGGATTGGGATCGATTATGTGCGAGCGGCTCTCCGGGCACAAAGTCGAGATTGGACTGGTGCCGTTCGGGGCCATCGGCATGACCTTGTTCGGCGCAGATCTGTTTTTCGCCTGGCCGCATGCGGTTGGCGTACAGAATCATCCAGTCATGCAATTCCTGGCCCAGCCCGGCGCCTGGCGCGTCATGTTTGACCTGTTGGGTATGGCGGTCTTCAGTGGATTTTTCATCGTGCCGTTGTTCGCGCTGGTGCAAAGTCGCTGTGATCCGAAGCGAAGATCGCGCGTGATTGCCGCGAACAATATTCTCAACGCGATGTTCATGGTGGTGGCAGCGGCGATGTCCGCCTTTCTGCTGATCAAGATGAAAGTAAGCGTGCCGCAATTGCTGCTGATCACAGCGTTGCTCAACGCCGTGGTCGCGCTCTACATTTTCACCCTGGTACCCGAGTTCCTGATGCGTTTTCTGAGTTGGGTTCTGGTCAGCACGCTCTATCGCATCAAGGTGGAAGGGCTCGACAAGATTCCGGACGAGGGGCCGTGCTTGCTGGTGTGCAATCACGTCTCCTACATGGACGCACTGATCGTTGGCGGAACCGTGCGGCGTCCGATTCGCTTCGTGATGTATCACACCATCTTCAAGATTCCGGTGATGAACTTCATTTTCAAAACAGCGCGCGCAATTCCCATCGCGCCGGTCAAAGAGGACGCCGCCATGTTGGAACGTGCCTACGCCGAAATCGACAAAGCGCTGGCCGAAGGCGAAATCGTCGGCATTTTCCCCGAAGGTCGACTGACCGATACCGGTGAGATCAACGAGTTCAAGACTGGCCTGGAGCGCATCCTCGCAGCGCGCCCGGTGCCAGTGATACCGGTGGCCCTGAAAGGCATGTGGGGGTCGCTGTTCAGCAAACGCGATTCCACGTTTCGGCGGGCTCGATTACCCAGGCGATTCTGGTCGCGCATCGGATTGGTAATCGACAATCTGGTGCCGGCGGAGCAGGCCAGTGCCACGACCATGGAAGCAAAAGTGCGGGCGCTGCGCGGAGATTGGGCGTAGGGCACAACCGCGCACGCAATCAAGCCCGCCCGCACAATTTCGGAATCACGATCACTTCGGTACCTGTCCAGCGATCGTGCCACATGCGCCGGCGGCTATCGAACAGTGCCCAGATCAAGCCCAGACCCATCGCGAATACTGATACCAGGCTGCAGGCGAAGCGCAAACACGCAGTTCTGATGTCGGGATTGCTTCCTGACTGAGTCTGCACGCGCAGACGCCAGGCGCGCATGCCGATGGTCTGGCCGCCGCGATGCCACGACCAGATGTAGTAGCCAGCGATCAGGGCGAACACGAACAGCTGATAGGCAAAATGCGTGAGCCCCAGGTGTGGCATCGCCGCGCCGCCAGTAAGCGGCAGCAGCAGCGCTGTGCCGACCATCATCAGCGCGGCCAGCGGCAGCAGGTCGTACAGCGCAGCGGCGAGTCGTTTCCAAAGCGGAGCGGGATAGGTAGGTAGCACGACCGTGGGTCTTGAGTTGGGTTGACACTTGGTTCGAAGGAACGAAGTGCGTTGGGGAACCTCTGAACTAGTTCGGAGCCTGGATAGCCCGCAGAGCCAGAGGGCGAAAAAACCGCAGATTGACCAGCTCCGCTGTTGAAAATCGGGGTGTGACAAACGATCACCGCAAGTGCACGCTTTGCGCGCCGGGCACGTGGGAGAATGCTGCATCTTCGCAAGACTTCAGCATGGCAGAAAGTCCCATTCCAATTCGCCCCATTCCAGTTCGCCGCGATTCAACTCCGCCACAGGTCAGCCCATCACGTGCGGAAATCGAGCGCAGCCTGGAACAGGCATGGGCGGAGCACGGACTTTCCGCCAATACTATCGCGGCCTATCGCAGTGACCTGACCTGGGTAGACCGATATCTGCACCAGGCTGCGAAGTCGCTCATGTCTGCCACGCGCGAGGACCTGTATGGCATGCTGGCTGGCCGTGCGCAAAGTGGCTTTAGTGCGCGCAGCAACGCGCGTTTGTTGTCGGCGCTGCGTCAGTTCTATCGCATGCAGCTGCGCGCTGGTCGAATCGAATCAGATCCTGGTGCCTTGATCGAATCACCCAAGCTGGGGAAGCCGCTGCCCAAGGCACTGTCGGAACGCGAGGTCGAGGCGCTATTGAAAGCTCCGGACGTGGAGACTCCGATTGGTCTGCGCGACCGTGCCATGCTCGAGTTGCTCTATGCCACCGGGCTTCGCGTCACCGAGCTGGTGACGCTGGAGACCGACCAGATCAATTTACGTCAGGGTGCGCTGCGGGTGCTGGGCAAAGGTTCAAAGGAGCGCTTGGTTCCGATTGGCGAAATGGCGATCGAGTCATTGCAGCGCTTTGTCAACGAGGCGCGCCCGCTGTTGCTCAACGGCCGATCCAGCAAGGACTTGTTTGTAAGTGCGCGCGGCAGCGCGATAACACGGCAGATGTTTTGGCTGGCGATCAAGAAATATGCGCTCGCCGCAGACATCACCCGCCCGGTTTCCCCGCATGCACTGCGCCATTCGTTCGCGACCCATTTGCTGAATCACGGCGCCGACCTGCGCGCCTTGCAAATGCTGCTCGGGCACAGCAGCCTGTCGACAACGCAGATTTACACGCTGGTGGCGAGAGAAGGCCTGAAGCGCCTGCACGCGGCGCACCATCCGCGTGCATGAGTGTGAACTGGGGCTGGCGGGCCTGTGTCACTTCTGCTCGAACTGTGCGCTGGGCAGGGTCGGGCCTGCGTAGCGCGTGCACAGTTGGACCCTGCGGCGCTTCCTGCCACAATCGGCGTCCCGCACCGGTCTGAACTTTGACAGGAAACTACTGTCTGAGTCTTGTCTTGTTCCCGGACCGCCTCTTACCTCAAGGATTTTCGCGATGTTGAAGCCTGCATTTGCCCTATTCACGATGGTCGCTGGCCTGGCGCTGGCGCCTTCGATTGCGTTGGCCGACGCTGCCAGCGAGCAGAAAGTACGTGACGCAATCAAGTCCATGGCGCCCAACGCCAAGATCGATTCCATCGCCGACTCGGCGTTACCCGGTTTTTATGAGGTGGTCATGGGCGGCAACGTGGTCTACGTGACCACCGATGGCAAGTTCCTGATGCAGGGTCGGGTCTACGACGTGGGCGCCAAGCGCGATCTGACTGAAGCCCGCGAATCGGTTCTGCGCAAAGCAAAAGTCGACGCGGTCAGCGCAGATCAGCGCATCATTTTTGCGGCCAAGAATTCCAAGCACAAAGTGACAGTATTTACCGATATCGACTGCGGCTACTGTCGCAAGCTGCACCAGGAAATGGCGCAGTACAACGACCTTGGCATCACGATTGAATACCTTTTCTTTCCGCGTGCTGGCATCGGTTCTGCCGCATTTGACAGCGCCGTATCGGTCTGGTGTGCCGCCGATCGCAACAAGGCGCTGACCGATGCCAAGGCCGGCACACAAGTCGAGAAGAAGACCTGCGCCAACCCGATTTCCGCTTCTTACGAGCTCGGCCAGCAAGTCGGTGTCACCGGCACGCCCGCTGTTATCGCTGAAGACGGCACCTTGATTGGTGGCTATGTGCCACCCGCCGGCATGCTGGATCGCCTGAACGATCTGAAGGCCAAAGCCAGCCCCTGATTTCCAAGCGACTCGGTGGGCTATGCTCCACCCTGTCGGCTGAATGTGGTCGACTCCATGATGATGATGCTTGCAGGGTGCGAATCGCTGTCGCCGTTCCGACGCGAACGACTGCAGGCTCGGCTCGACCGCGTGGTTTCGGGTCTTAGCCTCGAGGCTTCCGGAAATTTCTTTTACCTCGAAACAGTCCCCGATCAGGCGCTGGACACGGCTGCGCTGGCCGCAATGCTGGGTGCGCAATCGATCGCGCCGGAAGCTGTCGTCGATGCGGTGTTGGTGGTTCCGCGATTCGGTACGCTGTCACCTTGGTCGAGCAAAGCCAGCGAGATTCTGCGCGGCGCCGGATTTTGTGTTTCGCGCGTGGAGCAAGGCCAGTGCTTGCTGATCAAGGGATTTGCGGCGTTGCGCGAGACTGATCGCAACGCGGCGTTGCGCGTGCTGCACGATCCGATGACGCAAAGCGCGGCATTTTCATTCGCAGAACTTGAGCGGGCATTTGCCCGTACGCAGCCGGCAGCACTGGGCGTTATCGCGCTGGGCGCTGATCCAGTCGCCAGCCTGCAGGATGCCAATCGCGAGCTGGGTCTGGCACTGAGCGAGGACGAGATCGAATATCTGATTGACTGTTATCACCGGCTCGGACGCGACCCCAGCGATGCCGAGTTGATGATGTTTGCCCAGGCCAATTCTGAACATTGCCGGCACAAGGTGTTTAACGCCAGCTGGCTGATTGATGGCGAAGCGCAGTCGCGCTCGCTGTTCCAGATGATCAAGAACACCCATGCGCTGTCGCCGCAGGGAACGCTTTCGGCCTATCGAGACAATGCGGCGGTGGTCGAGAATATTGATGTCGCGCGATTCTATGCGCACTCTGCAACGCGCCAATGGCAGGCTGAGCTCGAGCCGGTGGCATTCGCGATCAAATGCGAGACGCACAATCACCCGACCGCGATTGCACCGTTTCCTGGTGCCAGCACCGGAGCCGGTGGCGAGATTCGCGACGAGGGTGCGACAGGTCGTGGTGCCAAACCCAAGGCGGGGCTGACCGGATTCACCGTCAGTGATCTGCGCATCCCAGGCTTGCCGCGCCCCTGGGAAACTGCGCGTTCGTTGCCGCCACGCATGGCCAGCGCATTCGAGATCATGCGCGATGGTCCGCTGGGTGCGGCAGCATTCAACAATGAGTTCGGCCGGCCGGCTCTTTGCGGCTACTTTCGTGCATTCGAACAGGGTGCATTCGATCAAGCGTCGGTCGCAGCTGATGCAGTGGAAAACCCGCTATCGCGCACGGTTCGCGGCTATGACAAGCCGATCATGCTGGCCGGTGGCCTCGGCAATCTGCATCCGCGACATGTGGAAAAACAGATTTTGCAGCACGGCGACGCGGTAATTGTACTCGGCGGTCCGGCCATGCTGATCGGGCTGGGCGGCGGAGCGGCATCTTCACTCGCTTCCGGACATTCGTCGGAGGCGCTGGACTTCGCTTCCGTGCAACGCGATAACCCGGAAATGGAGCGTCGCTGCCAGGAAGTGATTGATCGATGCTGGTCAATGGGCGCTGCCAATCCGCTGGTCAGTTTGCACGACGCTGGCGCTGGTGGTCTTTCCAACGCCATTCCAGAGCTGTTGCACGATTCGGGCGTCGGCGGTCGCATCGAACTACGCGCGATCCCCAACGACGAGCCGGGCATGAGCCCGATGCAGATCTGGTGCAACGAGTCGCAGGAGCGCTACGTGCTCGGCGTACATCCTGATCGCTTGTCCGAATTCGAAGCGATATGCCGTCGCGAGCGTTGTCCTTACGCAATTGTCGGCACAGCGACCACCGAGCAGCGACTGTTGCTCACCGATAGTCTGCTGCACATCACCGCAATCGATTTGCCGATGGAAGTGTTGTTCGGCAAAGCGCCCAAGATGCAGCGCGACGCGCAGCGCCAACCGGCGCAAACCTCGCCTCTGCGCCTGAATACCACTATTGCCGAAGCATTGCCGCGGGTTCTGCAGCATCCCGCGGTCGGCAGCAAGAGCTTTTTGATCACCATTGGCGACCGCAGTGTCGGCGGGCTGTGTGCGCGCGACCAGATGGTCGGCCCCTATCAGGTGCCGGTCGCCGATTGTGCAGTCACGTTGTGCGACTTTTCCGGCTATGTTGGCGAGGCGATGGCAGTGGGCGAACGCACGCCGCTGGCATTGATCGACGCAGCCGCGTCTTCCCGAATGGCCGTAGCCGAGGCGTTGACCAATCTTGCCGCCGCGCCGATCGCGCGCCGCGAGGATATCAAGCTCTCGGCAAACTGGATGGCGGCAGTAAATCATCCCGGTGAAGACGCTGCGCTGTTCGATGCTGTGCATGCAATCGGCATGGAGTTCTGCCCGGCGCTGGGCCTTGGCATTCCGGTAGGCAAGGACTCGATGTCCATGCAAACCGTCTGGAATACCGACGCTGGCGCCCGGCGCGTGGTGTCACCGGTCTCGCTCATCGTGACCGCGTTCGCGCGCGTTGGCGATGTGCGCCGCGCGTTGACACCGGAACTTCGATTCGATGCGGGCAGCAGCGTAGTGTTGCTGGTTGACCTCGGTCGCGGTCGGCATCGCCTTGGCGGTTCGATCCTGGCGCAATGTTTTGGTCAGCTGGGAGATACGGCACCGGATGTCGAACGTGCGAGCGATCTTGCCGGGTTGTTCGATGCGATCCAGCAACTCAATGCCGCCGGGCAGCTGCTTGCATATCACGACCGCTCCGACGGCGGTGTTCTGGTTGCTCTGCTCGAGATGGCGTTCGCGGCGAACTGTGGGCTCGATGTGCTGCTCGACGCAGTGGGTGGCGATGCCATTGCGGCATTATTCAATGAGGAGATCGGCGCATTGCTGCAGGTGCGCGTGGCCGATCTGGGGGCCGTGCGCGCCGCGTTCGCAGCCGCAGGACTGGCTGACTGCGTACATGAAATCGCGCAACCTGTTGCCGAACCCGCACAAGTTCGACTGTTGCGGGCGGGCCATGATGCCGAGGTGTATGCGTTGCAGGAATTGCTCGCGCATTGGACCGAAACTTCGCATGCCATGCAGCGCCTTCGCGATCATCCCGACTGCGCAGATCAGGAACGCCGCAGTGTGGTCGAGACGCGCGCGCACGCGTTGCGACCGGTGCTCGGCTTCGATGCCAGCAAAGACGTGGCTGCGCCCTTTATAGCCCTCGGCCGGCGTCCGAAAATCGCCATCCTGCGCGAACAGGGGGTGAATGGACAAGTGGAGATGGCGGCAGCGTTCACCCGAGCCGGCTTCGACGCCACCGACGTGCATATGACAGACCTGATCGCTGGCGATGAGCGCCTGCGGCGTTTCGACGGATTGGCAGCGTGTGGCGGATTCTCTTACGGCGACGTGCTTGGAGCCGGTCGCGGCTGGGCAGCTTCGATTCGGCATCATGGCAATCTGGCCGAGCAATTTCATGAATTCTTCAATGACTCGGGCAAGTTCACTCTTGGTGTTTGCAACGGCTGCCAGATGCTATCGCAGCTCAAGGACATGATTCCCGGCGCTGGCCATTGGCCGCAGTTCCTGCGCAATCAGTCGGAGCAATTTGAGGCACGCCTCAGCCTGGTTGAAGTGCTGGATTCACCGTCCCTGCTGTTCCGCGGCATGGCTGGGTCGCGCATACCGGTGGTGGTATCGCACGGAGAAGGGCGCGCCGACTTTGCGCATCCAGGGGCGGCTGAAGCGGCGATCGCTGCGCTGCGCTTTGTCACTGCCGATGGCGAAATTGCCAGCAGCTACCCGGCCAATCCGAACGGTTCTCCGGGCGGTATGACCGGATTCACCACAGAGGACGGCCGAGTCACTATCCTCATGCCGCATCCCGAGCGCGTTCATCGCAGCGTTCAGATGAGCTGGCATCCGCGGGAGTGGGGTGAGTCATCCCCGTGGATGCGCATGTTCCAAAACGCCCGAGTCTGGTTGGACTAGCCATGAGCGATCTCGAAACACTCAAATCCGATGCCGAGGCGACGCCGTCAACGCCGGTCGCGCCGAGCGAAGGTCCGGTTTCGCTGAAGGTTTTTCTCCTGCTGAATGTGCTCTGGCTGCCTCTGGCTGTGTTTGTATGGTTTGGCATGCGCTCCTTCATTGCCTATCCCATTATTCGGTTGGCGCGCTGGGGACTGGATTGGTGGTTACCCGGCGTCATCGAATCGTCGCGTCAGTTCTACCAGCACTTTCAGTTCACCGCGCTGATACCGCTGCCGCCCGGTATGGTGGCGGACGCGGGGCAGATACCGGCGGTGGACGCCAGTTCTGATGCTTTGTTGATCACCTATGGGCTCGCCGTGTTCTGGGGCCTGACCATGGCGACACCCGATAATCGGGAATTCTCGCTGGCACGCCGGCTGCGCACCTGCGTGATCGGCTGGCTGCTGCTGATCCCACTGCAGGCGCTGAGCATGGTGATCGACGTCGGCAAGATCCTGTTCATCGACCTGGGGCCTGCCGGGCTGGACATGGCCAATCAGCACGGTGTTAGCCTGGAAGTGATTGCCTACTTGTGGCAATTGAGCCGACTGGTAGTGCCCACGCTGTCGGCGCTGATCGTCTGGGCAATTTTCCATCGACGTTTCATCGAACACATCCGTTTCGACGTGCCGCTGGAGGGGGAACCAGTTCCTGCCGCTGGTGGTCTGAGTGAGCGTACAAGTCCCAACGACAAAGAGTCCTGATTCATGTCCGAGACAGAGTTAACGGATGCCCTGGCCCAAGACGAAGCGATAGCGGCAGCCGTGATCGAGGCGCCGTTGGAAGAGCGCATCTCGAACTTCCTGATCTCGCGCGGCCGCCTCAAGGAGGCCGATCTGGGTCGAGCGCGACGCTTGCACGAAGAATCGCCGGGTGGTGATTTCATTTCTTTGATGACGCGACTCGGGTTGGTTTCGGAGCGCGATTCGGCAGAGGCCTTGAGTGAGGTGCTGCGCTTTCCGTTCCTGTCCGCCAAGGATTGTCCGGATGGCCCGCCGGCAAACGTGCAATTGTCCATTCGTTTCCTCAAGCAGTATCACCTGGTGCCCATCGGCGAGACCGAGGATCACGTCAGCATGCTGGTTGCCGAGCCACAGGATCCCTATCCCATCGAAGCCGTGGCGCTGGCGGTGGGCAAGCCGGTTGCAGTGCGCGTCGGGTTGCGCTCCGAGATCGATGATCTGATCGAGCGCTACTACGGCAGTGGTCGTTCGGCCATGGGCACGATTGTGGAAAACCTGTCCGAGGATGCAACGCGCAGCGAAGACGATGTCGAGCATCTACGCGATCTCGCGTCCGAGGCGCCGGTGATCCGCCTGGTCAACCTCGTCATCCAGCGTGCCGTCGAAGCACGCGCATCGGATATCCATATCGAGCCGTTCGAGACGCGGCTGAAGGTGCGCTACCGCATCGATGGCGTGCTCGAGGAAGTGGAATCGCCACCAGCAAATTCCACCGCCGCAGTGATTTCGCGCGTCAAGATCATGGCCAAGCTCAACATCGCCGAGCGCCGGCTGCCGCAGGACGGACGCATCATGCTGCGCGTCCAGGGCAAGGAGCTTGATCTGCGCGTCAGCACCGTGCCAACTTCATTTGGCGAGTCGGTGGTGATGCGAATCCTGGATCGCGAAAATGTCGTGCTGGATTTCCACACGCTGGGATTTACCGACGAGTTTTTGCCGCAGTTCATGGAAGTGCTGCACATGCCGCACGGCATCATGCTGGTCACCGGCCCGACGGGCTCGGGCAAAACCACGACGCTGTATACCGCGCTCAGCAAGATCAACACGTCGGACGTCAAGATCATCACGGTCGAAGACCCGGTCGAATACCAGATCGAGGGCGTCAACCAGATCCAGGTGAAACCGCAGATCGGGCTCGATTTCTCGCACGCTTTGCGTTCGATCGTGCGGCAAGATCCGGACATCATCATGATCGGCGAAATGCGCGATCTGGAAACCGCGAAGATTGCCATCCAGTCGGCATTGACCGGGCATCTGGTGCTGTCCACGTTGCACACAAACAATGCAGCCGGCGGCATCACCCGTCTGCTGGATATGGGCGTCGAGGACTATCTGCTCAGCTCCACCGTCAATGGCATTCTCGGCCAGCGGCTGGTGCGCAAGGTCGAGCCAGGATCGGCACAGGCCTATGTCGCCATGCCGGAAGTGGTGCAGGAATTCGGTCTTGAGCGTTTCACCGAACAACGCCCCATTCGTCTGTTCAAGCCAACGCCATCCAATCTAACCCCTACCGGCTATCTAGGGCGCACCACGATCATGGAGTTTTTGCGCATGACTGACCCGCTGCGCCGGTTGGTTATGAAGCACTCCGATATGGGTGTGATCGAGCAGGCGGCGCGCGATGAAGGCATGCGCACGATGTACGAGGATGGTCTGGTCAAGGCGCTGGCAGGCGTCACCACGATCGAAGAAGTGCTGCGCGTCACGCAGCAGGATAGCTGAGCAGATCATGGCCCTATATCGCTACAAGGCGGTCGCACCCACTGGCGAAACCCTGGTCGGCGAGATGGAAGCCGGCTCGCGCGACGAAGTGGTGGTGCGCCTGCAGGATGCGGGCAATGTTCCGATCGAAGCCGCAGAGGCGGGCAGCGGCGGCGGAATGGCGCTCGGCGCCTTGTTCAAGCGTTCAGCACTGGGCGGCAATCAACTCGCCCTGTTCACCAGCCAGCTCGGCACGCTGCTGGGCGCTGGTCAGCCGCTGGATCGCGCGCTGCACACACTCAGCGAAAACAGCGAGAGCGACGAAGCGCGGGTGATGATCACGCGCATCAAGGACGGCGTGCGCAGTGGCACGCCGCTGTCGACCACACTGGAACAGCAGCACGGCGTGTTCTCGCGCCTGTACGTCAACATGGTGCGCGCCGGCGAAGTCTCCGGTTCTCTGACCGACACACTCAAGCGCCTGGCCGAGTATCTGGAACGTTCGCGGCAACTGCGTGCTACCGTGATCAACGCCTTGATCTACCCGGCGATCCTGGTCGGCATGGTCATTCTCACGTTGTTCATTCTGATGATCTTTGTGATTCCGAATTTCCAGCCGATTTTTGAGGAGCTGGGTAACAAGCTGCCGCTGATCACCAAGATCGTATTATTCGTGGCCAGCACGCTGCAGAATTTCTGGTGGTTGATTGCGCTGATCGGTTTTGGCGCATTCTGGTTCGTCCGCAAGCAATATGCGGTGGCTGAATCGCGGCAGCAAATCGAAAACTGGCTGCTGTCGCTCAGAGCGATTGGCACGCTTGTGGCCAAGGTTGAAACTGCGCGTCTGGCACGCACGCTGGGTACACTGGTACAAAATGGTGTGCCGCTGCTGACGGCGCTGACCATCAGCAAAAACGTGATGGGGAATACCGTGCTGGCTGATGCGGTGGCCAAGGCCAGCGAAGAAGTGAAAACCGGTTCGGGCCTGGCCTTCGCGCTCGGGGTGAGCAAACGGTTCCCCAAGCTGGCATTGTCGATGATCGCGGTTGGCGAAGAATCCGGCGAGCTTGATGGCATGTTGTACAAGGTGGCCGACACCTTTGATGCGGATGTGAAGAACACTATTGAGCGGCTATTGGCAGGCCTGGTGCCTGCCATCACCGCAATCATGGCGGTGATGGTGGGCATGATCATGCTTTCCATCGTGCTGCCGCTTCTCGAACTCAGTTCGCTTGTGGAGTAATGATATGAAAAACTTTTCGCGTGGCTCAGGCGTGCGCGCTAGCGGCTTCAGCTTGATCGAAATGATCGCGGTGCTGGTGCTGATTGGCTTGATCGCCGGAGTGGTTGCTCCCAATGTTATTAGCAGGCTATCCACAGGTAAAGTGAGGGCGGCCAAGGTCGAAGTCGCTGCAACCGGCTCCAAGGTCGAGCTCTATGTTCTCGATGTAGGCACATTGCCCGAACGCATGGAGGATCTGGTGACGCGCCCGGGAAATGCAGAAAACTGGAGTGGCCCATACGCCAAGGCTTCGGACCTGAAAGATCCCTGGGATATGCCCTTTGTTTACAAGGCGCCCGGCGACCACGGAGAGTTCGATCTGATCTCGCTCGGGGCCGACAAGCGAGACGGTGGCGAGGGTAACGACAAAGACATCGGCAATTGGGAATAGGTCAGGCGCACGCTGATCCAGAATTCATTGCGATGAACAGGCCACGCGGTTTTACCTTGATCGAGATGATGGCCGTGCTGATGCTCATGGCCTTGATCGCGGGCGCTGTGTCGTTCTCTCTGGGCACTAATCTCAAGAGCGTGAAAACGCGCGCGGCCGTGCGCGACCTCACCGCCGCGATGCGTTATACGCGGGGTCAAGCCATCGTCAAGCATGAACAACGCGCACTCGAGATCGATGTCGAGGCGCGCAGCTATCAGGCTCCGGGCCGACCGCTGATCGAGATGCCGGAAGGCCTGGAGATGAAGCTGCTCACGGCTGCATCCGAGCAGACCGGCGACAGCAAGGGACTGATCCGCTTCTTTCCGGATGGAAGCTCCAGCGGCGGCCGCGTGACCTTGAAGCGTGGCGATCACGAGTGGCGCGTGGAAATTGCCTGGCTGACCGGTGAAGTGCGCATGGAGGAAGGGCGATGACGTCGACATTGGGCACAAGCAAGAGCTATCCATCCTTGCGCAAGCGCTGCGGCGGTTTCACCCTGGTCGAGATGTTGGCCGCATTCGCACTGTTCGCGATCGGCTTTGGGGTGATGATGGAGATGACCTCCAGTTCTCTGCGCAACGCTCGAGTCGGAGCCGACATGAGCGAAGCCGCATTGTGGGCGCAGTCGAAAATGGATGTCGCCGGAATCGAGGAGCCGCTCGCGCCCGGCAGCAAGGTGGGCGAGTTCGATCGCAAGTATCGCTGGGAAATGAATGTCACCGAGTGGGAACCGCCGGCGGATGCCGCGCAACTGGATATCGACGGTGCCGGGGCCACGCAAGTTGTGCTGTTTCAGATCGAGCTGATCGTGCGCTGGGGCCAAGGTGATCGTGAACGTCGTGCGCGCTTTGTCACGCTGCGCGCGATTCAACCAAACCAGCCGGGCTGAGCCATGCAGCGACCGCATCCCTCATTCAGTGCGTCCGGATTCACCCTGGTCGAACTGCTGCTCGCGATTCTCCTGCTCAGCCTGTTGATGGCTGGCGCCTACGCCGGCATTTCGACCGCGAGTAAGGCAGTGATCAGTGGCGAAGCGTTGATTGACCGCACCAATCGTGTGCGCGTTGCTCAAGAGTTTTTGCGTCGGCAATTGCGCAATGCGCTGGCGTTGAATTACCAGATTGAATCGACCACCGGCGAGTCGCGGATGTTCGAAGGCGAGAACGATACCGCGCGTTTTGTCTCAACGATGCCGGGATACCTGAGCAACGGCGGCGCCTATGTGCAGACGCTGTGGCTGCGTCCCGGCCGCGGGGGCCGCGGGAACTCGGGTCGAGAGCTGGTGTTTGCATTCCAGATGCTCAACGGCTACGAATCGGACAGTGGAGATGACAGCGAACGCGACCCGGTGGTGCTGCTCGAGGGCATTCAGGGCGGCGGCTTCGAGTATCGCGGCATGGATGAAAGCGGCAAGATGTCCGACTGGAAAGACGAGTGGGCGAACCCCTCGGTGCTGCCTTCGGCGGTGCGTTTGAAGCTGCGCATGTCCGAGGAGTCGCGCTACGTTTGGCCAGATATCGAGGTAGCAGTGTTGACCAACGCATCGACCATCGGCGCTTACGACGCTTTCTATGGCCAGATGCGCTGAGACGCGAGTGCCACGGCCATGATCAATCGCAGCCCCAGGCACAGTCGAATCCGCACGCGCGGCATAGCCTTCGTCGTGGTCATCTGGGTGATGGTGTTGCTTGCTGTTTTGCTCAGCGGTTTCGTCGTGGTAGCGCGCACGGAAGCGATGCAGGCTCGATTTCTGCTCGACAGCGCACAGGCGCGCTATGCCGCCGAGGCTGGAATCAGTCGCGCAGCGTGGGAACTTCGCAACTTCGATCCACTCACAATGTGGGTGCCCGATGGGCGCCAATACGCATTTGAGTTTGAAGGAACCAAAGTGAGCATCGAAGTGCAGGATGAATCCGGCAAGATCGACATCAACGCGGCCGGCATCAATACGCTGACACTGATGTTCAAAGCCGTAGGGGTGGAGCAGGAAGAGGCCGACAAGCTTGCCGCAGCCGTGATCGATTGGCGTGATGTCGATGATCTGTTGACGCTCAATGGCGCCGAAGACAACGACTACGAATCCGCCGATCTCTCCTACGGCGCCGCCGATGCGCCCTTCACCACCATCGGCGAGTTGCAGCAGGTGCTGGGCATGAACTACGAGCTTTTTGCCAAATTGCAGAACGAGATCACGATCTATGGCGGCATGGATCGGCCCAATCCAGCGTTTGCTTCCGAATTGGGACTGCAGATGATCGAGGGCATCGACCCGATCCTGGCGCAGCAATTGCTGGCCATGCGCCGTCAGTTTCGGCCCGGTGACCCTGCCGGCGCGGCCGCAGTGTTGCCGGACGGCACGCCCTTGCTGGCCCAAGTTGGCACGGGCACCTATACTCTGCGGTCCAAAGCCACAATGCCTAATGGCACCTGGACCTTGGTAGACGCGACCATCCGCCTCGGCGGAGCGCCCGGAGCGCGTGCTTACTCGATATTACGCTGGCGCGAAGGGAGCGCCGATTGATGGCTGCCATGAACCTCAACCGGTTGTTCGCGCGCTACGCCGCGAGCTACCGAAATAGCGCTGCACGCAGGTTTTTCACTTGGTGGACAGCCGAGTTGTCGTCGTTTCTGCCGGCGCTGGCTCGTGAGTGGTTTCTGGAGCGGCGCGACCAGCTGTTGATTGCGCGCGTCCAGGCCGGCTGGGCATTGCGACGCTCCGACGCGCCCGAAGTGGTTGAAATCATCGCGGCCGATGCCGCGCCGGAAGAAATGCGGGCGCTGGCCGAGCGCATGCAGACCTCCGGCGAAAACCTGGCGGATCTCGTCACCTTGCTGCCGCGCGGCGAAATGCTCGAGCGGCATCTCACCTTGCCGATGGCGGCAGAAGAGAATCTCGCTCAGGTCATCGGCTTCGAACTGGACCGGCAGACGCCGTTCCGTGTCGATCAGGTGCGCTACGACTACCGCATTGCCAGGCGCGATGCGGTCGCCAAGCTGCTGCACGTCGAGGTGCTGCTGACACCGCGTGGCAAAGCCGATGCGCTGGTACAGCCGCTGACTGCGGCTGGGCTTTCCTTGCATGCGCTCGACGGTGATAACGGCAACAACGGTCGGCTGGGCTTCAATCTGCTGCCAGTCGAAGCGCGCGCTACGCGCGTCAACTCCACCCTGCGTCTCAATCTGATCCTGGGCGCAGTGTGTTTGATTCTGCTCGGGCTGGTGATGCAGCAATCGCTGACTGCGCGTGAGTCTGCGCTCGAAGCCCTGCAGGTGGCAGTTGACAAGGTGAAGATCGATGCGCGGCAAACCGCAAAGCTTGGCAGCACATTGCAAGAGGCTGTGGAAGGGGCAAACTTTCTCGCTTCACACAAGAAAGAGCACGCCGTCGCCATCGATATTGTGCGCGAACTTACCCAGAAGCTGCCCAAACATACCTCGCTGGTGCGACTTTCGATCAATCGCGGGGAGGTGCAGATCCAGGGCAACAGTCAGGAAGCGGCATCATTGATTGCCATCCTGCAGCAGTCCGTCACCATCCGAGGTCCCGCGCTACAGGGCGCGATCACCCCGGATGCACGCACCCAAAAAGAGCAGTTTCTGATCCAGGCGCGCGCGCGCGTTGCCGAGAAGGTGGAAGCCGCAGCAGTCGCGGACAAAGCGGATGTAGCCGGAAATAAACAGTCTGGGACGACGTCATTGAAAAAGGTCGACAGCGACGCGACCCGCCGCAAGGAGAGCGCCGATGCAACTGCTACCCAGCGCTGAGCACGGGCGATTTCTCGCCGCGGTGCTTCTGGTCATCGCGATCCTTTTGGCCTATCTGTTGGGCGTACATTGGTGGTTCACCGCGCGCCATCTCGAAATTGGTGGACAGATTTCCGACCTGCGTACGCAGGAACTCCGCTTTCGTGAGAAGGCCGCTGAGCGTCCCGCGCTGGAAAAGCAACTGGCCGAAGTCCAGCAGTACGAGTCGAACAATCCGGCTTTCCTGCCGGAAGCTGATTTTGAGTCGGCCGCTGCTGGCTTGACGCAGCGATTGAAGCAGATCGTGTCAAGCCACGCCACCGACCCGACACGTTGCCAGATCATCATGAATCAATATGCGCACGCCACTGAGCCGGAGCGATTCGAACGCGTCACCATCAAGGTGCGCCTGCGCTGCGACCTGGAGCCGTTCGCGGGCATTCTGTATGACTTGGAGAGCGCTAGTCCGTTTCTCTTTATCGACGACCTGCAAATTTTTCGGCAGCAGGGATATGTGCAGCCAGGCCAGAACAAGATTTCGACCTACCTCGACATTCGCTTCGATCTTTACGGCTACATCCGCAAGCGCGTGGAGATCGACGAAAAGACCGGCCGAATCAAAGCCAAGGACAGCCCATGAGTCCGGCGCGCCGCATCACTATTATCCTTTCAAGCGTGGCCGCTGCATTCGCTGCGATCGGCATCGCGCAGAAGCTTGGCGTAGGCGCCGGCTACTCACTATTGCAGAGTGACGCTGCGGCATCCTCTTCCAATGCGCTTTCTGCGTTGGACAAGGAAGTGTTCAAGCTGCCGTCCTGGGGCGAGTACGCGCCTGTGCTCGAACACCCCGTATTCAATGAATCGCGCGAGCCTACGCCAGTTGAGGAAGTGGGTACCGAGGCGGGGGCTGAGCCCACTGCGCAACCGATCAATGTGACGCTGACCAGCATCATCATGACGCCCAAGGTGAAGTTGGCTATCGTCCGTGACAACAACACCGGGCAATCTACGGTCATCAAAGTGGGGGCCTCGCTGGAGGGTGAACAAAGTGGCTGGAAACTTGTCGAAGTAAGACCGCGCAATGCAGTATTTGAAGGACAGGGCCTGGGGCGACAGGACTTGGAACTTCTGGTGGATGCATCGGCGCGCGCTGCGCCTGTGCCCCCGCCGATGCCACCGGGCATGCCTGGATCCAACGTGCCGCCACCGCCACCCCCACCGATCAGCACCGCGATGGCGTCCGACAATCAGGTCCCCGATGCCAATAACCAGGTGCGGGCCGAAGAAATCAGAAAACGTATCGAGGAACGCCGCAAGCAGTTGCGAGAAGAAGCTGAGCGGATGCGTTCCCAGGAAAAGCCACAGTGAATAGCAATCTCATGTACCCGTGTTCGTGGAGTGACAACGTGCGAAGAAGCGCCTTCAGATTGATGCCCCTAATGTTGATCGGGATTGCCCTGATCGCGACGTCGGGCTGTGCTGGTACTGGCGATATTATTGATGCGCCCAGTGATTCGGTGCCCGCTGACGACTTGCCCATGGGTTCGTTCGAGACCAAGAGCTCCGGCCCGCAAGCGAGCGATCCCCAGGTTGTCGCCAAACCCATCGATCCGGCGCTGGCAAACACTGCGGCAAACGAAATTGCACCAGCAGTCGCAACGACGCCGGCCGCAGTCGCTGCGCAGGACCCCAATCTGATCACCACCGTCTCCGTGCCACCAGCAGATGCGTCAATCGCCACTGCCCCAGGCGATCAACTTCCTGCCAGTGCGCGCGCCAAAGTCGAGATAGGCACTGGCAAATTCATCAACGAGGATGCCTCCCGGCGCCGCCCCGAAGCAGGGGCCGTGGAAGGCGAAGTGGTGTTCAATTTTGAGGCCGAGTCGCTTCAGGCCGTGGTCAAGGCAATCCTTGGCGAATTGCTGCAGGAAAACTATGTGATCGCGCCGGGACTTGCCGGTCAAGTTACGTTCGCCACGGCCAAACCGATCAGCAGCAGTCAGGCCATGAGCGTGCTGGAGATGCTGCTGGCTTGGAATAACGCGACCATGGTTTACAAAGATGGGCGTTACACCGTGTTGCCGATCGCCCAAGCGATTCCAGGTAACTTGGTGCCGCGCACCGGGCCGCTGATCGACGCCAAGGGTTATGAAGTGCGCGTGGTGCCGTTGCGCTTTATTTCGGCCACTGCCATGCAGGAGCTACTGACCCCGTATGCGCGTCAAGGTGCAATCCTGAAGGCGGACAATACGCGCAGCATGATTGTGCTCGCCGGTACCCGATCGGACCTGGAAAATTACCTGCAGACAATCGAGACATTCGATGTCGATTGGCTGTCCGGGATGTCGGTGGGCGTCTATCCGCTCGAGCGCGTGGAGGCGGCGACAGTGGTGCCCGAGTTGGAGAAGATCTTTGGTGAAGGCGGTCCAACACCACTGGCCGGGCTGTTCCGATTCATGCCGATCGAACGCATCAACGCGGTGTTGGTCATCACTCCACAGTCCGAGTATCTGGCGCGCGCGGAAGAGTGGCTGCGCCGCCTGGATCGCGGCGGCAGTGAGTCCGGCGCACAGCTTTACGTCTACTATGTCAAGAACGTCAAGGCCGTCGAGCTGGGTGCGAGCCTGACCGAAGTGTTCGGCGGTAGTGGCGGTTCCAGCGGGGGTGCGCGCCCCTCGGGTATAGGCGGCGTGGCACCGGGTCAGCAGGCGGTCGAGCTGAAGAGCACCAACACCGGCATGCGCGAACGTCCGCAAGTGGAGCCCAAGCAGTCGCTGCAACCGACTTCCAGTGAGGGCATCTCGGTGGCCGGGAGCGAGGACATCCGCATCACCTCGATCGAGGAAAGCAACGCGCTGATGATCCGCGCCACGCCGGGAGAGTATGAGGCGATTCTCGGTGCGATCAAACGCCTGGATATCGTGCCGCTGCAAGTGCACATCGAGGCCAAGATCCTGCGCGTCGATCTGACTGGCGATTTATCCTATGGCGTGCAGTGGTTCTTTGAGAACTCCACTGCTTCCACGCAGCCCGCCAATTTCCCCTATCGTCAACTTCGTCGCAACGAAAATGCGCGTCGTCAGAACCTCAATCTGCCGCTGCGCAACGCCTGGAGTAGTTTTGCAGGAAGTGCCGGCGCTTCCGGATTGGCGTGGACTTTTCTAAACACCGAGGCAGAGGCGCTGATCTCCCTGTTGCAGACACGCGGCAATGCCCAGGTGCTGTCCGCGCCCTCTCTGGTCGTACTCAACAACAAGACAGCCAACATCAATTCTGGCCAGTCCATCCCGGTGACTCAGGTTTCGTTCAACTCAGGCGGCATCACTGATCCCGGAACGGGCGGCGTCAACAACGCGTTCAATCAGGTTCAATACCGCGATACCGGCATCACGCTGGATGTGACCCCGCGCGTCAATCCAGGTGGCTTGGTGTACATGGAGATCAAGCAGGAAAAGAGCACGCCGGGCCCTGCGCCCGCCGGCAGCACCAATCCACCGATCGACAAGAGCACCATTCAGACCGAGATCGCCGTACAGAGCGGCGAGACCGTGGTCCTGGCGGGCCTCATCGAGGAATCCAACACGGAATCCAGGGACGGTATTCCGGGCCTGATGAGCATCCCGGTGCTCGGCAGGTTTTTCGGAACTACGCACAAGGTAAAAAGTCGCCAGGAGATCCTGGTGCTGATCAAACCAACGGTGATCGACAATGCCGAGTCCGCGCGCACCGTCACCGAAGAATACAAATCGCGTTTCAGTGGGCTGAAGCCCTTGCTCAAAAAACTCGACGCTCAATGATCAGCGGCCAGCAATTCGAATTCTCAATATCCGGAGTCCATCCATCCATGAAAGCTTCTCACTTGTCACGTATGGGCTATGCGTTCGCGCTGACGCTCGCACTGAGCGCCTGCGCAGCCAACAGAACCGAGGCGCCCACACCGGAGCCCGCAGCAATTCCGGCGGCGGCTACTCCTGAGCCTGCCATTGCGAAGCATGCGCCGGTAAGTAGCGAGCCTCAGCCAGCTGCAACCCCGGGTGGCTACTGGCCGCCAAAGCCCATTGACGAGAATGCGGTCGCCGCCGAACCCCTACCGAAGATGCTTACCAGCGACGCTATACAGCTGGACGCCAAGCGCAATCCCAAGGCGGAGCTGACGCAGAGAGCCATCGAGCGGTGGGCGCTGCTGATCGCGGGTCAAGGTGAAGAAGCATTCGAATACCTGACCCCGGGCTACAAGAAGACGCACAACAAGTCCAAGTATGCCTACGACATGGCTGGACGGCCGGTGCGCTGGTTTCGAGCCGCATTCGATCATGTCGAATGTTCGTCTGAGCTGAGTTGCGAGGTCAGCCTGCTGGTCGACTTTCGCGTCAGAATGACTGCAGGAATGGGCGTTACCGAGTCATTTTCGTTCGTGAAAGAGCGCTGGATTGCGGCGGACGGGGTCTGGTACCATCTGCCCACTGAGGCGGGTGGATGAGGGATTGCATTGCTCCCACCCTTGCTTTACATTAGGCTTGCTGTTGCCTGCCCCGTTCGCACTTGGCGTCCAAACGTCAAGGCAGGGCGAGGCAGAAGCAAGCAAAGAAATAAACAAAGCCCTGTTATCCATTTAGGAGTGTTGTGATGAAGAAGAATGCCCTGACGAACGCAGTCATTGCGGGCATCGCCGGTGTGGCGGGCATCGCGAGCGTCGCTAACGCAATAAACATCAACCCAGATGGTTTGGGTCAGGTGTTGCTGTACCCCTACTACACAGTCAACGCTGGTAACCAGACGCTGGTCTCCGTAGTCAACACGACCGATGCCGGCAAAGCCGTCAAGGTCCGCTTCCTCGAGGGTCGTAACTCTCGCGAAGTGCTCGACTTTAACTTGTACCTGTCGCCGTTCGACGTTTGGACTGCTGCAGTGTTCTCGTTGTCGGACACCGGCCCGAACAACCCGGGTAACATCGTTACCTTGGACAACAGCTGCACGGTGCCGCGTATCAAGGGCAATCCGAGTCTGCCGCAGCTGGGCAACGGCAATCGTTACGCTCCGTTCTTGAACTTTGCCTACACCGGTTCAAACAACGAAGCTGGTCCGAACACGCTGGATCGTACCCGCGAAGGCCATTTCGAGATGATCGAGATGGGTGAAGTGACCAACGTTGACTTCAACTCGTTGGCAGCGATCACCCACGGCTCCACCGGTGTGCCGGCTAACTGCCTGCAGGTTGAGCGCGCTTGGCTTCCGTTCGGCGCCGCTTCTGCCGCTGTCACGTACTGGACGATCAACCAGTTCGCCGATATGGATCTGCCGCAGGGCGGATTGTTTGGTTCCGCATCGATCATTGATGCGCTCCAAGGCACCATGTTGGCTTACAACGCCGACGCAGTTGATGCGTTCAGCGATATCATCCAGCACACCGATCCGGGTTCGCAGTTGCCGTCGTTGATCAGTGCTCGTTCGACCGCGACCACGGCTGTTGCCAATGTGTTCAGTAACGGAACGGTCATCACCTCGACCTACCCGCTGACACCGATCGCCACCCAGCAGGCTGGCGGTGGTATCGATGCAGTATCGGCAGTGTTCTCGCATGACGCACTCTTCAATGAGTTCATCACCAGTGCATCGGTTGGCGGCGCGTCTGAATGGGTTGTCACTTTCCCAACCAAGTTCGCCTATGTTGACCAGGCGATCACTGGCTTGATTGCTGATCCGCCGTTCACCCGCATCTTCCCGACCGCTTCCTCGGCCACCAACACCGGTATCGCTCCAGTCGACGTTAACCTGACTGTGTTCAACCGTGAAGAAGGCCCGAACGCCACGTTCTGTAGCGATCCGACCGACCCGTCTTGCGTGCCATTCTCGCCACGTCCGCCGGAAGGTCAGGTTGAAACTCCGCAACTGTTGTGGGAAACCAACGTGATCACGTTCAACCAGCCTGAAGTTCTGGTTTCGGGTAGCACGATCCTCGGATCGCGTCTGGCTGCCAACGTTGACGCCCAGTCCCTTGGCGTGTTCGACGGTTGGATGCGCCTGGGTCTGTACGAAGCGGTTGCTGGCGGTGGTTCGTTGATCAACCTGCACCAGTCGCACCCGGACACGACCGGCAATGTGTGGAACGGCTTGCCCACAACTGGTTTCTGGGCTGCGTCCTTCACCAACGGCGCTGTTACACCAGGCGTGCTGGCGAACTACTCGGGTCTGTTCAAGCACAAGGGCTCACGCTCGTACGGCTCGGCAACCGTTCCGTAATAGCTGTTAGTCAAAGTGTGTGACAAGAACCCCCGCGCGAGCGGGGGTTTTTCTTTGGTAAGGATTCGCGCCGGTCGCATCGAATGCGTATGCGGCGTTGCAGGCAGAGCGCGATGCTTCGTCGGCGCCAAGCAACCTGACTCGCACCCTGCATCGATGACTTTGCCACCCGCAGATTGCCACTCATCGATCGAACCAAAATTCCTCGGTTAGACTTTGATCACAAGTCACTACGCGCAAGCACCCAAACCAAAACGCCGCCGCGCGATCGCAGTGGCTTCGGGGCTCCTAACACTGACCAGCCTGCATTCAGGGCAAATACAGAGGTCCGAGTGGGCTTCAAGCACACGAATTGTCCAAGCTCGTACCTCTAAGGAAGGTCTGTACAAGTCACGACTTGGTCTTCGCCACACTGCTTATGTCTTGCCAAACCGCCGCTCTCAACAGCGGAGCTGGCCAACCTGCGGCTTTTCGCCTCCTGACTCAGGGGGCTATCGCGGCTCCGGACTTGTTCAGAGATTCCCTAAAGAGCAAACGATCGAAACACGCGCGCTAGACTCCGCGCCCAGCGAAGTGCTGCTCAGAAGCAAAATGTACCCTTTTTTAATCAGACTGTTCATGCAACCCATCCATCGGGAAATTCGGGCCGCTTGTCGTATTAAGCTCTCGCCAAAGTCATTGATACGACCAGACTGCGACGAGCACCCATTCCGCGACCGACTGGGCTCTGCATTTGCCATTCGTGCAACTGAAAAGAAATTTAAATCAACGCGGGCTGAAATAACTTTTTATAAACGCGCAATGCGTAGAATGCGCGCTACAAGCGAATAAGACCGCGAGTTGGATGCCGAGCGCACGCATACGCGAGTTCAGGTGCAAGTGTTAAACTACAGCGTCAACCCAATCATCCGGCTCGCATAGCCGGCAGCGCAAGGAATACGGCGTGACCAGAATCAGCAGCTATTGCCTGACGACCCTACTTGTCCTAGCGAGCAGTTTTGCTCAGGGCGCTGAGATCAACCAAAATTTCAAGCTGCTGCCCAACGCCGGAGAAGGCGCGGGCTTAGACAGGATGGGTCAGGCTGTAGCGGTTTCCGGTACTACAGCGGTGGTGGGTGCGTCTTTGTCCAACGATGGCGCTATCTCCAATGCCGGCGCGGTGCACGTGTTCACACGTATCCTCGTATCCCAAGCGCCCAGCTGGTCGCGTCAGCAGAAGATCACACCTCCGAGCCCGACCGCGGATGACCTGTTTGGCAATGCTGTGGCTGTTTCGGGCGATACCCTCGCGATCGCGGCGGTTCAGGACGACGAAACCAGCATCGTCAACAGCGGCGCGGTGTACGTATTTACACGCATTGGCTCAACTTGGACGCTGCAACAGCGGATTATCGCCAGCGACCCCACAGCCAATGCTGGTTTCGGACGATCCGTTGCCGTGGATGGCGATACCGTTGTCGTTGGGGCAAATCTTGCCAATGGCGGTACCGGCGCTGCCTACGTGTTTACGCGCAGCGGCAACAGTTGGTCGCAGCAGCAGCGCCTGTTGGCTCAGGGCGGCGCCGTTTCTGACTATTTCGGCGGAAGCGTTGCGATTTCCGGTGATCGCATAGTCGTTGGTGCAGAACGCGCCAATGGCGGCAACAAGATCGATGTCGGCGCAGCCTACGCATTCGCACGAAGCGGCGCCGGTGTTTGGACGCAACAAACCAAATTGTCACCCAGCACCTTCGATGATGATGACAATTTCGGCAGCAGCGTCGGCATCAGCGGCACATCGATTGTTGTTGGCCAGCCCTATTTGGGCGTCGGCGTGGGCAGCAACAAGGGCGCCGCGATCGTTTTCGTCGAGCAGGCCAGTGGCTGGGTTTTCCAGGCGATTCTGACCGCTGCCGATGCCAGCGCCAATGACTATCTGGGTCGCTCAGTGTCCATCTCGGGTGATCTGGTGGTTGCAGGCGCGTACTACGACGACACTGGAACCGGCGCCAGCCCGATTGTAAACGGCGGTTCAGCGTACCTGTTCCGAAGAAACGGCAATGCATGGGCACAGTCCGACAAGTTTCTGGGCAGCGATGTGTTGCGTAACGACGCACTCGGTTCGGCTGTCGCCGTATCCGCCGGTGTATCCATCGTCGGCGCGCCTTTCGGTCTGACGGCGCTGGGCGCCGAAGCTGGCTCGGCGTATGCCTATACACGCGAGGACGGCACCACCACGTCGCTCGCGGTCAATACCAGCGCCTTGACCTATGGACAATCTGTAACGATGACTGCGGGCGTTGGCGCGAGCCCGTTCGCTGCCGCGCCGCCCACCGGGTCCATTACCTTCTACAACGGCAGCACAGTGCTGCAAACCGCTCAGATAAACACAAATGGCCAGGCGCAGTACACCATCAATCCCAGCGCCGGGGAGCTCAACCTGACCGCGCACTATGGTTCGGATGTGATTCACCTCGCGAGTAGCTCTGCGGTGCGCAACGTGACCGTCTCCAAGGCCGCCACATCCCTGGCAATGACGCCGCCCGGTTCGTCCTCAGTCCCCTACGGCACCAACCTGGTTTACACGGCCACCTTGTCGGCGGTGGGTGCACCGGTTCCGACGGGAAACATACGCTTTATTGATGGCGCCAGTACGTTAGTCGGAACCGCGCCGTTGAGTGCCGGCGTAGCGACGCTGAGTATCCCCAACCTCAGTGTCGGCCCGCACAACATCAAAGCCGAGTACCTCGGTGACAACAATTACGTCGGGTTCACCACCACCGCAAACCCCATCACCGTAGTCAAGGCCAGCGTGGCTCTGACCTTGACGACAGATCCTGATCCGGCGCTGGAAGGTGATTCAGTGCGCTTGGTCGCAACGGTGGCCGGGGGTATTCCCACGGGTCTGAGCGTAGGGTTCGAGATGATTTCGCCAACTTCCGTCATCATGGGCGGCTCATCGACCAATTCTGCGGGCGTGGCCAACATCAATGTTGGTGTGCTGAGCGTCGGCAGCTATCAGTTCCGTGCCACCTTCTTCGGCGACGCCAACCACTTCCCGTCGACCGATGACTCCGGCGTGCACTATGTGCTTGCTGCTGCCAACCTGAGTATTACCAAGAGCAATGGTGAGGCCTTTGTGCAAAGTGGTGCCCTCACCACATACAGCATCGTTGTTACCAATTCGGGCCCCAATCCGGTCATCGGTGCCACCGTGATTGATGATATCGACGATGACCTGGTCACTGGATTGTTCCTGCCCAATGCCCCGTGGACTTGCGCGGCCGCGGGCGGCGCGACCTGCGCCGGCGGTACCAGCGGTTCGGGCGACATCAACTTGACGGTCAACGTACCGGTAGGTGGCAGCATTACCATCGGTGTCGACGCACAGACGCGTGAAGACGCAGAGCCGTTCGTCAGCAACACCGCTTCGGTGGCATTGCCAGCGACGATGGGCGACCCCGATGGCAGCAATAATTCATCCAACGATAGTGACCCGAGCGGTGTGTTCGGAGACGGATTCGAAAATGCACAGCAATAAATTGTTGGTCGTCGCTGCGCATGTCCGCAATCGAAGCGGCAACAATGAGATCAATAGAGGTTTTCAATGCGCCGCGATCGAAAGCAATCAGTCCGCGGCACTTACCCTAGAACACGTTGGACCCACAGATAAGGCAACCGTCACCATGCATTTTGAACGATCAACTGCCGCGTTTGGCGCGGAAAGAAGGAGCACCGTGAGCAACGTGAGCATAAAAAATCGTGTGATGGCAGCACTGGTCGTTGCCTGTCTGGCGAGCTTTGGAACGATGCAGGCGAATGCAGAAAATCTTCTGTTGAAGAACAGCGACGGTTCAACCATCACGCAGATTCCGCTGACTACCAGCCAGGGCTGCACCGTCGTCGGCGGCGGTGATATCGAAGTCCGGCCGCAACCGACATCGGGTACTGCCGGTGATGGTTGGTGTCCGCAGGGCGTTGCGGTGGGTCCTCCCACATTCTCCGCCGGCTTGGCGGTTTCGCCGTTATCGGTTGTTCAGGGTAACCCGGTTTCAGCCACTTGGACATCGACATCGTCTGTTGCATGGACCTGCACAGGAACCGCAACCGTGGGTGGGCTGGGCACCAACGTGGTGGGTTGGACTGGGGCACGCGCCACCTCGCAGACAGCGTCCGGCCTGTCGTTTACGCCCGCAGCACTGGGCCCTCACGTGTTCATGATCACGTGCACCAATTCGGCGGGCTCGACGACATCGACAGCCCTGACCGTCGAGGTCACCCCGCCGGGTGATTGTCCAGGCAACTTCCCCCCAAGCTACGGGTTGACCCGTCAAACTTCGATGACCAACTCCAACAGCTCGTATTTGGGCAACTCTGAGCTTCCCAATGGTGCGATGTCGTTGTTGTACTACGACATCATCAGCAATCCATGGCCGTCGCGCGTCGGCAACGGCACCATCGCGATCATGGCGGGAAGGTTTGTCGCTCTGGAGTTCAACACCGGAACGATGAACTCCGCCACTTATGGGGGCTCGGTGAGCGCGCCAAACCGCTTCGGCTCGTTGGAGACAGCGTCGGCGCAGGGCAACAATGGCCAGGTGCTGCTCAGCATTTCCGAGTGTCCTGGCGATTTTGAACACTTGCCCGGCAGCACCATCAACCAGCTTTGCCGAGGGGGACCCTCTGGCGCATGGCAGTTTATCTGGGGCGTGACCACGACCGATCCGTTCGCTTGTAATCTCCAGGCAAACAGAAAGTACTATCTGAACGCGGCGTTTTTCGATCCGACCAGTCAGCAGAGTACCTGCGGTGTCCAACAAGCAGTTGCGCCCCAACCCAACCCAACCGCTTGCCAATGGTTTGTGCAAACGAGGTAATTGAGCATGACGATTGGAAGCATCGGGGCAGCGCTCAGCGCTGCCCTCGGGCTGGTTGTGGCGTGTGCATCCTCAGCGGCGTTGGCTGCGGCGCAGTCCTCGCCCGCGAGTTTGCTTGAGCCGCGCGCGGACGCAGCCAGCGTCGTCGTCGAACAGGGCACCACGGTAGTTACTCTGGGTGATATCGACACCTGGATGCTGGATGTGCCTGAGAAAGACCGCGCTGGCTTTATTCGAAGCCCGGAACGCATCGAGAACATGCTGTTCCAAATCCTGTTGATGAAGCAAGTCAACCAGGAGGCTCGCGCCGCCAAGCTGGATCAGCAACCCCGCATTGCCAATCACATGCGGATGGCATCGGAGCGAACGCTGGCGCGCTATCAGACCGAGGCCGTGCGCCAGGCGATCAAATCGCCCGATTTTTCGGACTTGGCCAAGGAAAGCTATCTGTCCAATCCGGAACAGCACCGGGATCCGGATGTAGCAACCGTGGCTCATCTCTTGATCAGCGAAGGCGAACGTGGTGCTGATGCTGCGGAAAAATTGATTCAGAAGCTCCACAAGCAGGCGCAAAAGAATCCGGCCAAGCTCGAAGCGCTTGCCGTGAAGTATTCGGACGACACCAGCGCAGTGCGCAACCAAGGCATTTTGAAAGATGTATCGCTGGCGGCGCTCGATCCTGCATTCGCCGACGCAACGCGCAAGCTTAAGCCCGGGCAGTTGTCCGCGCCGGTGAAGTCGGAGTTCGGCTGGCACCTCATCCGTCTGGATGCGATCACGTTGGGCCGTCTTCCAGCGTTCGACGATATCAAGGACAAGATCAAAACCAAGCTCGAGCAAGAGTACGTTGACCGCACATTTCGTGCGTATCTCGATGGTTTGCGTCAGCGCACGATGGAACCCAACGCCAAAGTCCTCGAGCAGCTGCCGTTTCGCTACGGCGGAGCGCCGGAATCAACGCTACTGCCACCCGCAGCCGCAGCATCTGAGCCAGGCGAGACAAAATAGCGCGGTCAATTCGGTGGCGTCCGGCCTACTCTGGCATCGCTGTCGGGATAGCTGATTGGCGCTGAACCTTATCCGCGTGGCTCTCCACACGCTGATATGAATGTAGCAGCGGTCCCGGCCGCGACAAACGTTGACGAACGCCAAACGAATCGCGCTCAGGTGCGCTGATCAGCCGGGCCGTCGAACGAACTCGGATTCGACTGCCAAGTTCGACCTGCCAAGACGATAAGATTCCTTGCGGGCCATGCCACGGCTACAGTGTGCAGCCGTCGCGCCCACTCTGCCTGGAAAATCCTGAATTTCCGTGAAGCAACTTGCCGCTCAATCGAGTTCCGCCGCGACCCTGACCTGGGTGTTGGTGCGCCGCGATATCAAAGATCGCTACCTTGGCACCGTGAGCGGGCTGCTGTGGGCATTTCTCGGCCCCGCGCTGACGCTGTTGATCTATGCCTTCGTGTTCCAGACGCTGATGAAAGTCAAGGTACCGAGTGCGGGTACGACAGGGTTCGTTGCTTTTCTCGCACTTGGACTATGGCCCTGGTACGCCTTCGCCGATGCCATTGGCCGTGGTACCAACGCCATCGTTGCGAATTCCGCTCTGCTCGGCAAGATCGCACTGCCACGCTATCTGTTGGTGCTGGTGCCGGTGATCAGCAGCTTTGCTGTGCACACACTCGGGTTTATCGCCGTGACCGCGGCACTGTTCGCGACCGGTACCGATATCGCCGCATCGGGTCTGCTCGTAACCGCGCTCTGTCTTATGGGAATTCTGCTATTGGCGACCGGGCTGGCGTGGTGGCTGGCAACGCTCAACGTATTTCTGCGCGATGTGTCGGCAATGCTGCCGCAGATTCTGACCTTGTGGATGCTGATCACACCGATTTTTTTCCACGTCGCTACGCTTTCAGCGCCTCTGGTCAGCCTGCTCGCGCACAATCCGATGATGGGCTGGATCGAATTGATTCGCGCGGCCTTGCTGGGGTTGCCCGCGCCTTCCACGAGCAGCATCGTCGAAGCCTGCGCGTGGAGTGTGTTCGCGTTGGTCAGTGGCGCGTACGTATTTCATCGCGCGCAACCACATTTCGAGGACTACCTGTGAATGCGGTCACGCCCGAGCGCCGTGAATCCCTGGTGCGTCTGCAAAACGTCAGCAAGGCGTTCCCGCGCGTCTTTCGCAGCGTCGATCGACTGCGCGCGTTGCTGCATCTGTTGATCGGCCGCAAGCCCGAGCACCCATCGGTGGTGCTTGAAGACATCAACATCGAAGTTTTGCGTGGGCAATCGCTGGGATTGATTGGCGTCAATGGCGCCGGCAAGTCGACTCTGCTCAAAGTGATCACCGGCGTCTTGACCGCCAGCGCCGGAACTGTCGAGGTCCGTGGACGTATCGCACCTTTGCTCGAGTTGGGTGCCGGCTTCCATCCGGAATACACGGGCCGCGACAACATCCGGCTCAACGCCGCGTTGCTGGGAATGAGCAGCGCTGATATCGACGCCAACATCGACGGCATCATCGCGTTTGCCGACATCGGGCGTCACATCGACGAGCCGGTCAAAAACTATTCGTCCGGAATGGTGGTGCGGCTCGGCTTCGCGGTGGTCGCCGCCATCAAACCGGATTTGCTGATCACCGACGAAGTGCTTGCCGTCGGCGATGAAAGCTTTCAGAAAAAATGCGTGCAGTGGATCGAGAACTTTCTGGCTGGGGGCGGCACCCTGTTGCTGGTGAGTCACAGCATGTATCACATTCAGAAGTTGTGCCGACACGCGTGCTGGTTGCACGAGGGGCGCATCCATCAGATGGGCGATGTATTCGATGTCACTCAAGACTACCTCGCGTGGCATGAACGCAAATCGCGCGAACTGACCGAGGCCGGCCGAGAACGTGCCATTGCTGGCGAGTACGCGATCACAGAACTGCGTGTCAACGGTGACGCCGGAACCTCCACTCTGCTGCTTGGCCGCAATCAACCGCTGGTGGCAGAAATTACCTTGCGCGCCCGTGATGGGCGCATTCCCGTGCTTGCCATCGGCGTCAAGCGTACTGACGGCACCGCTGTCTACGGGTTGACTTCGGACATGGAAGGTGCAACGCCGAAACGGATTTCCGATGAGTTGTTCCAGTGGCAACTGCATTTCGATGCGCTGCCACTGCTACCTGGAAGCTATCTACTGGCTGTGCATGCCATGGACCCTGAGGCAGTGCGCCTGTTCGACACATTGGAACGCGCAATCACGGTTCGCGGCCAGAGTCGCGAACTGGGTATGGTTCGTCTGCCGCATCGGTGGGGTCCGCAATGAGCGCGCCACCCAGTCGCCCAGACATCATCGTACCGATCTACAATGCGGCCGCGCTGCTCGAGGATGCGCTGTCTGCTTTGCTACGCACGCTGGACCCGAACGATCGGGTCTTGTTGATCGACGACGCGTCTACCGAGCCGCGCATCGCGACCCTGATCGATGACTTCCAGCGCTCCGCAACATTTTCCGTGTTATCCCAACGCAACGATGTCAACTTGGGCTTTGTGCGCACCGTCAATCGCGGCATGGCTCTGTCTTCGGGCGATGTCGTGCTGCTGAATTCCGACACTGTGGTCACCACCGGTTGGCTCGATCGAATGCTGGGCGCTGCTGCCAGCGACGCCCGCATCGCGACGGTGACGCCGTTCTCCAACAACGCCGAGATCTGCTCATTTCCGGAGTTTTGCATCCCAAACGCGGCACCCGTCAATGCGGAATTGCTGGCTCGAAGCTTCTCGACAGGGGCCGCGTGCTATCCGGATCTGCCCACCGCCGTTGGCTTCTGCATGTACATACGCCGTCGCGCGCTGAACGAGTTGGGCGACTTCGACGCAGCGACTTTCGGGCGCGGTTACGGCGAGGAAAACGACTTCTGCTGCAGAGCGGCCGCTCATGGATGGCGCAATGTCTTGTGTGACACCGCGTTCGTCGTGCATCGAGGCGGCGCTTCGTTCGCGCTGACCGGCGAACGCCCCGGCGGTGATGCCTTGGTGCGTCTCAACGCTCGTTACCCTCGCTACAATGCGCAAGTGGCCGAGTTCATTCGCGCCGACCCGCTTGCGCCAATCCGGGCAGCGGCGCTTGCCCGGTTGGCGACGATTTAACGGCGACTGAATAACGCCCCCCGAGTTCGAATTGAGCGCCATTTTTGCGCACCAGCATTGATCCACCTGCCGTGAGCCGCACTGCCTTATACACGTCATGAGCGATAACCTTTGAGAAACCCGCGTTGAGCAGCCTGCCTTTTACTGGCGAACGTTTTACGCCCGAGTGCCTGCGTGAGATGTGGTACGAGCACTATCACCGCTACGCCTTTGTGCGCGCGATGGTGGCGGGGCGTCGCGTCGCCGACGTCGCCTGCGGCGAGGGTTATGGCGCCATGCTGCTGGCGAAAACTGCCGCTTCTGTACACGGCCTGGACATCAGCGCGGAAGCGATCGAGCATGCCCGTACTCGCTACGCCGCTCAAACCAACCTGCAATTCGAGCAGGGCGACGCCTGCAAGCTGCCGTGGGCAGACCAATCACTGGACGTCGTCACTTCATTTGAAACGCTGGAGCATCTGCACGATCAGGAATCCCTGATCGCGGGGTTTGCCCGGGTGCTGCGCGACGACGGGGTGCTGGTCATTTCCTCGCCGGACAAACGCACGTACAGCGACCTGCGCGGATTTCAGAATGAATTCCACGTACGCGAGTTGTACCGCGACGAATTGCTAACGCTGCTCGGGCGACACTTTGGTCAGGTGCGCCTGTACGGCCAAAAGCTGCTGTTCCAGTCGGCCATCTGGCGCGAGCAATGGATCCCGACACCAACGTGCATTGCAAGTGTGCACACCGCTGCGCGCGATGCATCCAGCATCAGCGACCATGCCGACTACGCGCCGATGTACTACATCGCCGTATGCACGCAAAACGCTCAAGCCTTGCCTGAACTGGCCGAAATCGACCTGTTCGGCGATGCCGACGAAACGGTATACCGACACTACGAGCACGAGATCCGCAAAAACATGCAGGCCGGCGCCGTGCTGCAACAAGCGGATAGCGACCTTAAAGTCGAAAAACAAGCGCATGAGAATACGCGCGCCGCACTCGCCGATGCCGAGGCGCGTTTGCAGCAGATAAAATCGTGCCCGCAGCCACGCCCATGGTGGCGTCGTTGGTCGGCCGGGTCCGAGTAAGTAAATATAGGTTCCGGAGCCAAGCATGGAATTCAGTTTTTCAATGGACGCAACTCCGCGCGCGCCAACAGACGCAAACGCGCCACTTTTTGCATCGGTACTTGGCAGTGCTGCGGATCTTGGCGGCGGCGAGTGTGTGTTTCGCACGCGCGATGAGCAGACGCACCTGATGACGCACCAGGTGTTGCAGGCGTTGGATCGCTGCCGCAGTTTTCTCAGCCTGGCCGAACACACGCAGGCCGTGCGTCAAGTGATTCCCTCGGCGCCGGCGGAAGGAATCGCGCGCGTTATCGATAGCCTGGTCACCCGCCGACTGCTGATTTCCGAACAGGATTTCATCGCTGCGATGCAAGAGCGAGCGCAACGCACCAGCCCAGCACCGATGCAGATGTTGCTGCGCGTAGGTGATCGAATCGAGGCTTCGGCGCGTTTGCTGCAATCGCTTGCCGAAACGCCCGATTGGCGCGATCACGTCGCTCAGATCACGCTGTTGAGCAGCTCGTCGAGCGCCGGGACTCGCGCACAACACAAGGCGCAACTCGAGGCACTTGGCAACGTGGCCGGTTGCCCTACCCGGCTGATCGATGCCGTTGAATGGCACGCACGCATCAGGAAACTGGCTGGTGCGGACTCCCGTCTTGTGCATGCGCTCGATCTGCTGATCGGGACACGCGCGGCGACAACCGCTGGCCAGATGTTCAATCTCGCGTTGCCGCTGCTCGCCGGGAAACGCAACCTGTTGTTGGATGAACATGCGCAGTGGCCTTTGCATCGGCATGCGGAATTTCGTCGGGGCATGGACTTGCGTCCCGTTGAACAGGTCTCGGCGCGCTTCTTTGCTGCGCAATCCGAGGCGATGGCGGCCGGAGTGCCCGCGCCACAAGTAGACGGACTGCTGCGTGAGCATGATCTTGCCTGCGGTGCTTCGCTCGGTAGCCTGCTCGATTCGGATCGCTCCAGCGTATGGAAGGCGGGCGATTTGCGTGGCGTGGCCTTGTCGGAATTTCTTGTCGATGTGGGCGATATTGTCGTCGCCGGAACGATTTCCGGTGCGCGCGGTGCACCGCGTTCGCTCTCCACAGAGGACCTCTTTCTGCTCGATGCTCAGAGTCGCGCTTCGTTCAATTCAGACCGAGAGCTCTATCTGGCACAACTACGGCGCGGCAGTTTGTGGTCAGGTGCGCGTCGCACCGGGCTGACCCAGCAAAGCATGGACTTGCCACTGACACTGGATGCGCGCGACTTCATGCCGTTCGCGTTGCCTTTTGCCGGTTCAGCGGGGCTGGGGTTCAGTTCAATGATGCGCACAATGCGGCCGCAAACCGTTTTCGCGCACTTGCCAGATTCGATCGGACACATCGATGGCGGCCGCGGCGCTGCCGAAGAAGTCGGCAAACAGGCGTCGACTCCTGATTTCAATCGCTTCGTCGCCGATTTCCTCGCCGCGCGCGCCGGCGACATCCGCGCGCATGTCGGCGCGGATCGCATGCAGACCGCAGCTGCGTTGTTACGCGACCTGGCGCAGAGTTCGCCGAAGGCATTGAATGCCTACGCATCGGAATATCTTCAGTTCGTGCGTAGTGATTTGATCAATCGACTGCAACGCATCGTGGAGGAAGCCGGACCCGATGCGCCCCTGCATTGGATCGCAGACCTGCGTGCCATCGTTACCGTCAATGGGCGTGCCCTGGTGCAAACTCAGGTGCCACAACTGCATGGCGACGCGAGCAACGATGCTGCGGGATTCGCATCAGGACTCGCAAAGCGGCTCCGGCAAACCGCCGACGCGATGGAAGCGTGGCCAATTCTGTGGGAGCGAATTGTGGACGAGTCGAATACCGCGAAGGGCGCATTGGCGTGAGCGTCGATGCTGTACCCACGGGCGCTCGCGTTGATATGGTGATTGTCGCTTGTAACAGCGGATCATTGCTCGAAGACTGCGTCGCGCGGGCATTGCTCGCCGAGGGCGACACTTCGGTAATCGTGTTCGACAACACTTCTGACGATGGCTGGCCGCAACGCGTGGCGAATCGCTTTTCTGGAGAGGCCCGATTTGGCTTGGAGGTCAGCAAGCGCAACCTGGGCTTCGGTACGGCATGCAATCGAGGTGCTGCGCGCGGAAGTGCGCCATGGTTGTTGTTCCTCAATCCGGATTGTCTGGTCGAGCAGGGAACGCTGCGAGCACTGCTTGCGATCGTTGCTGAGCGTCCGGACATTGGCTTGCTCGGAGCCGACGTGCGCGACGCACTGGGCCGCGAAGAGCCTGCCGCGCGCCGAGTGACACCGACACCCATGCGCCTGTTGCGCGATCAACTTGCAAGCCTGGGACTCAGCGGAGCGGGCGTGCACCTGCCGCGTACTGCCGATGCCGTGCAGTATGTAGACGCCTGCTCTGGCGCCTTGATGCTGCTGCCGCGGGCATTATTTGAGCGCATTGGCCGCTTCGATGAGTCGTTCTTTCTGCACGGCGAAGACCTGGACCTATGCGCACGTGTGCATGCCGCAGGTTCGCGCGTCGCGGTTGCGAACGAAGTGCGCGTGACCCACCGTCAGGGCAGCTCCAGCCATGCGCGGCCGGTGTTCGTGGCCTGGCATAAACATCTCGGGCTCGGTCGTTTCTTGCTCAAGCACCGCGCGCGTTTTGGATGGCCGCGGGTAATCATCGTGCTGGGAATCGCCGTGGCGTTCCTGTTTCGTGGACTGCCGCGTGCGTGGTTATCGAAGTGACATGGGATGACACTCATGTGGAGCGGGGCTAGCTCCCATACTTTGCACCCACCCTACACGCGCCCAAACGTCCCAAGTGAAGAGTATTGGCGCAAGACTGGCTCTACAACGACAATGGCGATGAGTTCAGGTCCTGGCGAACTCTTACTTCAGTGCTTTGAAGCGCAGTCGGTGCGGCTGGTCGGCGTCTGAGCCAAGGCGGCGATGGCGATCTACATCGTATTCCTTGTAGTTTCCATTGAAGAACTCGACGTGCGAATCGCCTTCGAAGGCAAGAATGTGCGTGCAGATGCGGTCGAGAAACCAGCGATCATGCGAGATGATTACCGCACATCCGGGAAATTCAAGCAGAGCTTCTTCGAGCGCGCGCAGGGTTTCGATGTCCAGATCGTTGGACGGTTCGTCAAGCAGCAACACATTGCCGCCAGTGGTCAGCGTCTTGGCGAGATGCAGTCGGCCGCGCTCTCCTCCCGACAATTGCCCGACAAGTTTTTGCTGATCGGCGCCCTTGAAGTTGAAGCGACCGATATAGCCACGTGACGGCGTTTCGTACTTTCCGACGGTGATCATGTCGCGCCCGCCGGAGACTTCCTGCCAAACATTGTTTTCTGGATTCAGCGCGTCGCGGCTCTGGTCGACGTAGGCGAGCTGCACGGACTTGCCGATCGACACCTCACCTGAATCCGGCTTTTCCTGGCCGATGATCATCTTGAACAGTGTCGACTTGCCGGCGCCGTTCGGGCCGACCACGCCAACAATCGCGCCGGGCGGCAGTTTGAACGTGAGATCATCGATCAACAGATTGTCGCCGAAGCCTTTGCTCACGTTCTTGAATTCGATGACATTGTCGCCGAGACGTTCGCCAATCGGGATATAGATTTCGTTGGTTTCGTTGCGCTTCTGGTACTCGACTGAATTGAGCTCTTCGAAGCGCGCTAGACGTGCCTTGCTCTTGGACTGACGTCCCTTGGCGTTTTGCCGCACCCACTCCAACTCCTGCTGCAGCGCCTTGCGCCGCGATTTCTCACCGGATTCTTCCTGGGCCAATCGCGCGTCTTTCTGCTCCAGCCATGAAGAATAGTTGCCCTTCCACGGAATGCCGCGGCCGCGGTCGAGTTCCAGGATCCACTCGGCAGCGTTATCGAGGAAATAGCGATCATGGGTCACCGCAACCACGGTGCCGGTGTAGCGCGTCAGAAACTGTTCGAGCCAGGCCACCGACTCGGCGTCGAGATGGTTGGTCGGTTCATCCAACAGCAACATGTCGGGTTTTGACAGCAGCAGTTTGCACAGGGCCACACGTCGCTTCTCACCGCCGGAAAGCGTGCCAACCTTCGCGTCCCAGTCGGGCAGTCGCAGCGCATCCGCGGCGATTTCGAATTGGTGTTCGAGGTTGTGCCCGTCGGCTGCGGCGATGATCGCCTCCAGGCGCGCTTGCTCCGCGGCCAACGCATCAAAATCGGCATCGGGCTCGGCATAAGCAGTGTAGACCGCGTCCAAGCGGGTTTTGGCTGCCATCACTTCACCCATGCCCAGCTCGACTTCCTGGCGCACGCTGTTTTCCGGATTGAGCTTCGGCTCTTGTTCCAGGTATCCGATTTTGATGCCCGGTTGTGGACGCGCCTCTCCGTTGAACTCGGTGTCTACGCCCGCCATGATGCGCAACACCGTCGACTTGCCCGAGCCGTTCACACCGAGCAGGCCGATCTTCGCGCCCGGAAAAAAGGACAGCGAGATGTCCTTGATAATCGTGCGCTTGGGCGGCACAGTTTTGCTCACCCCATTCATGGTGTAGATGTATTGCATGGCGGAATCGGCTAAGTCGGGGAAAGGGCGCGAATTGTCCGGGCTTGAGGCAGGCAAGTCCAGCCAATTCGGCGGGTAATGTGCTGACATCCAGTAGGCAAGCGGCTACGGCGCGTGCCTGAGCTGGCGGCGCGAATGGCGGCGTAGCAGGGCAGGCGGAGCGCCAGGCGCTGAACGCGCAGCTATCCGGGTCAACGTCGCTGGCCACCGTCTTTGAGCCGATCGCGTGTCCCAACCAGAAGCCAAGGTCGAAATTACCGCCTCGCGTTTGTTTGTCTCCTGGTTGGCTGAGTAAAAACTCCAGCCTCGCGTTCACCACTTATCAGGCCGGAAAGCTGTTTTTCATCAGCTTGAACGAGCGTGACGAGATGGCTGAGCCGGGCTGGACGCCTTCACGGCGATCGACGCGGCCGATCTGCGCGCGCGCCGTGCATTGGTCGCAACACCTCGACGAACTGGCGCAACTTCGCCGCGCCATGCGCTGGATATTGCAAGGAACTACGCTATTCGACGGCCATCGATTCACGTCCGCTTTCGAGCAGGTGCTGCGAATCTGATGGCTTGACGCAATCAGCGACGATAAAACATCGTGTGGCTCGCGTCGATTCGCCTAATCTTATTGGCAGCGCGGCTGAACTTCGCGCAGCAAGCGCTCAAGCCCGCGCACGCTCTCCGCTGAATCCAGCAGGAGGTGCTTGCGCTCGCGGATGCGTTGCCGGATGGCGTTGCGCCACAGATGATCGCGCCCCAGGCCAGTAGCGATGCGAACATAATCATCCTCGTCCTGCGCTATCAGTTCCGGCAGATCAAGCACGCGCAACATCGCTGCCGTTTGCCGTCCACGCATCGTGGTGCCGGGCAGGGTAACGATCGGAATGTCCATGCTGAGCGCGTCGAGTGAGGTCAGGCAGCCCGAGAAATGCAGGGTGTCGAGCAGCACGTCGGTTTGTTCGAGCAGCTTGAGATAGTCGGCATAGGGGATGTGGGCGAGAACTCGAATCCTTGACTCCGCATCAACCCCGCCCGCGTTCAACACTGGACCGATTCGTGAGCGGATGGCCGCGCTCGCCAGTTCCTGGCCGCCGTGACTGAGGGTCAACACGCTGCCGGTCATGCTCGCCAGGATGCGCGTGAAAAGCGCATCGTGTACCGGCAGCAACTTCAGGCTGGTCTGCGCGCAGAGATAGCGTATGCCGTCGCCGTCGTGCATATTTGACCCAGGGGTGATGTCACTGCCCGACCCGGCCGCGGCCTGATAGGCGCAGGCCAAACCGGGCAATCGGATCAGCTGTTCGGAGTAATGCACCTGTCCGTCTGCGGGTTCCATCAAATCCGATGAGAGGAAGTAATCGATTGTGCTGAGTCCGGAGGTGACTGGATGAGCCCAGGTCGTGCACTGCACCGGCGCGTAGCGACGCGTCGCCAACGCCTGGGCCATTGTATGTGGGCCGAGGTCAAGGAAGATCAGCACATCCAGATCGGCCGCGGACAGGCATCGGTGCCAATCGCTCAAGTCGCCCTGCCTTTCGACGAAGGCATCGGCACGGGCGCGCCATTGGGCCACCGAGTGGTCGTCGCTGGCATCGATGTGGTAGCAGATGAGTTCCAGCGCGGTGCGGTCGACGGCGAGCATCAACTCGCGCCAGACGCGCGATACCGAATGCCAGCCGAAGCTGGACGAGACGATGCCGATGCGCCGGCGCGGACGCGCACTCTGCGCCGGTCGAGCGGACTGGGCGATACTCAGTGCCTGATCGCAGAATCGGCTAAGCACGACGCCGCGTTTGCACAAGGGCATGACCACGTCCTGCTGCGCATACATGAGGTGATGGCTGGCGCAGCTCTGAATCAAGCGCAGGCAGATGTCGGTCTCTGGGGTGGGCATCGAATCGAAGTAAGAGAGCTCGTCCATCCAGCGCTGTGCAAAGGCATGCGCCTGATGATCGCAATCCCCTCGACCGTCGCCCGCCTGGGCGGGCTGGAAAAGTACGTGTGCAGGAAAGTGGAGCGCAGTCCAACGTGCAATGACTTGCGTTGGATCGAGTTCACGCGCGCGCTGCCAATGCCGATGCGCGCCGACGAAATCGTACGACGAGGCTAATGCATTGGCCATGGCGAGGTGGGCATCTACCGAGTTGGGTGCATTTTCCAGCCACCGCGTGCGTACCTGCAGGCGCTCCGCCGGATCGCAATCGATCAGATCCAGCAAGACCGAGTATCGATGCAGCAGCCGCGCATCGGCCGGGAAGCGCTTCGCCGCGTCCCGAGCCAGCGCGACAGCCGTTACGTACTGGCGTTGCTGGAACAAGCAGGCGAGATAATCGATATGTGCCGGCAATGCGTCCGGTCGCTGCGTGATGCAGCCTTGGTAGTGCCAGCCGGCCAAGGTAAAGTCACGGGCATCGCAGGCACGGCCAGCAAGTTGCAGTCGGCGCTCGAAATAGGCCGAATGGGTTGCGGCCGCTTGCCGAAAAAGCGTTTCGGCACAATCGCCATTGCCGAGTCCAAGTTGGATTTCAGCCTCGGCAAACATGCCAGCGCCGGAAGCGGGGGCCAATTCTCGAAAGCGTGATACCGCGTCCTTCGCAGCGATCCAGTCGGCAACTGCGATACAGGCGCCGGCCAGGTCGATCCAGATCGACGGCAGCTTGGGCAGGAGCGTGCCGGCTTGCTCAAGCACCCGCCTCGCCTCGCTGTGCATGCGCAATTGCTGCAGCACGTGTCCATGCATCGCAGCGATTTCACCATCGGAATGCGCGCGATCGTACAAGTCACGGCTGAATGCGAGCGCGGCGACGTAGTTGCGGTTGCGGATATGCTGTTCGAGTTCGGGGTGCACGAGATTGTTCCGTCTAATCCGGTTGTACGCTGGTCAGCCAATCGGAAAGCGCATCGATCACGGCGACATCCCGATAGAGGAGATGCTTGTTCTCTGCGATGCGTTCCGCGAGTTGGGTTCGCCAGGAGCTGTCGGTTGCCAGACGACTTGCACGACGCAGATAGTCATCCTCATCGTCTGCAATCAGTTCATCGATCTGCATCAACTTGAGCATCGCATAGGTGTGCCGGCCGCGCATCAGCGCTCCGGGCAAAGTCAGGATGGGCTTGTCCAGCCAAAAGGTCTCCAGTGCGGTCACGCCGCCCGACCAATCGAGCGAGTCGAGAACGAAGTCCTGGCTCGCCGTGACCGCTGCGAATTGTGTCTGGCTCAATCGCCCATGCACGGTCACACGCTTGGCGAAATCCACTTTCTCTGCCGCGCAGGCACCGCGCAAGCGCGCAATGAATTGCTCCAGGCCGGCGGGCAACAGGCCGGGCGTGAAGCTCAGATGCAACTCGGGCACCTGCCGCAGCAGACGCGCGAACAATGCGTCGTGGCGCGGCGAAAGTTTCTCCGCACTTTGCAGACATGCAGCGCGGATCCCGTGCGCTGACAGCGATAGCTGATCGAGCAAAGCAGCATCAGGGACAAATTCCGGCGGATCGAACACGCAGCCGATGCCGGGCAGCAATAGGGTCTGTTCGCTGTAGTGTTCTGTGTATGCATCGGGTTCCATCGCGGCCGAACTGATGAACCAGTCCATATTTTTCAGGCCGGTGCTGAACGGATGGCCCCAAAGCACTGCCTGCACCGGTGCCAGGCGCAGCGCGGCAAGACCGCTGGCAAGCGCGTGCATGCTCACGTCGAGATAGACCAGCACATCCAGATCCGCCTCGGCAATTTTCCGCGCCCATTGCCGCGGGGTTCCGGTGCCCAGATGAAAGCCGTCGAGTTCGCGTTCGTAGCGGTCGCTCCAGGTGTCGCGCAGGTTGCGCGGACAAAAGCCGATCACCTCGAAGCGGGCGCGATCCAAGCCCAGAAACGCAAGCATGAACAACTTGGTGACGGAATGCTGCTGCAGCATGCCGGAGATCACTCCGATGCGGCGACGCTGGCGCGTGATCGGTCGCGGCGCGATCTGCAGGTCACCGCAAACGCGAGTGGCGACGCGTTGCATCAGCGCACCATAGCGCAGCTGCTCAGCACGCAATGCGCCGCCCAGATATGCCAGGTAAAAGTTGGTATGCATCTGCATGATCGCTTCGCAATGCGTCTGCATGACTGCAGACTCGAAGTTGATGGCTTCGATTGCCGCCATTCCGCTGCGCCATTGCGCCAGATAAGCCTTACGATCATCGTCGCTCTGAAACTGTTCCTGCGCCGGCAGTTGCGCCACAACCCAGCGTGCGGTGAGGTAATCCGGTGCGAGCTCCAGGCAGCGCCGTAGGCATGCATGCGTTTGCGAGTGACGACGCGAGGCCCAGTGTGCCATTGCGAGCAGAAAGTGCGACTCCGGATCGCCGGGCGCGAGTTTTGCAATGCGCTCACGGATAGCCAGCACAACCGCTGCGGACGCATTGGCCATTTCGGCGCAGATCGCCTGCAGCTTTAGCGCAGCAAGGTCCTCTGGCGGCAGATCGACAGCGCGCGTCGCTGCCGCCAACGCCGCATCCGGGTTGCCGCGTTTGAGTTCGGCGCGTGCCAGGTTTGTCCATGCGTCGCGCCACTGCGGCTGAGTATCGACGCAGGCGCCAAAATGCCGAGAAGCGCGCCGCCAGTCGCCCCGCATGAAGCATGCGCCGGCCAAAGCGAAGCGATATCGGATCATTCCTGGAGCCAGCTCACGTGCACGCAGGAACGCGGCGTCCGATTCCTGCAGCCGGCCCGCGGAATCCAGCGCGTGCCCCAAACAGTGCCAGGCGCCGGCATCGAGCGCAGCGTCTTTGATTCGATTCTGCGCCAGATTCAAGGCTTGCTCGGTGTTACCGAGCGCAATGGCTTGCTCAAACTCGGCCGCAATCGGGGAAATCATGTACTCGTGTCCATCCGGGAAAGGTGTAATTCAGGCGCCTTGGAGCAGCAAACAGGTCGCCCAGCTCACCCGTGCGTGCGCCGGCCGGTCTGGCAATTCCGCGATATTCAGTAGGGTAGCTTCGCCAGTCGCAGGCTGCCCGCTACCATGCGCGCCTGCCCCGAACTCCAGGAACCGACCCATGTTCAAGTTCTCGTCGTTCAACAACAGCAAATCGTTCAAAGACAGCAGCCCAATCAGCGTATTCGACCCCGAACTCCATGCCGCAATGCAGGCCGAAGCACAGCGCCAGGAAGACCATGTCGAACTGATCGCCTCCGAGAATTATGCCAGCCCGCGCGTGCTTGCGGCGCAGGGATCGGTGCTGACCAACAAATACGCCGAAGGTTATGTCGGCAAGCGTTATTACGGTGGCTGTGAATATGTCGATGTTGCCGAGCGCCTGGCGATCGATCGGGTGAAGCAGTTGTTCGGAGCCGATTACGCCAATGTCCAGCCGCATTCGGGCTCACAGGCCAATGCGGCGGTGTATCTGGCCCTGCTCAAGCCAGGAGACACAATACTGGGCATGAGCCTGGCGCATGGCGGACACCTGACTCATGGCGCCAAGGTGAATTTTTCCGGCAAGCTGTTCAATGCTGTGCAATACGGCATCGATACTGCAACCGGCTTGATTGACTATGCCGAAGTCGAACGCTTGGCGCGCGAACACAAGCCGAAGATGATCGTTGCCGGGTTTTCGGCCTATTCGCAAGTGATCGACTGGTCGAAGTTTGCCGCAATCGCCAAAGAAGTCGGGGCGTATTTTTTTGTCGATATGGCGCATGTCGCCGGCCTCGTTGCTGCCGGTGAGTATCCCAATCCGCTGCCGCATGCCGATGTGGTGACCTCGACCACGCACAAGACGCTGCGCGGGCCGCGTGGCGGCATCATCCTGGCCAAGTCCAACCCCGAGATCGAGAAGAAATTTCAATCGATGGTGTTCCCCGGCACCCAGGGCGGCCCGTTGATGCATGTCATCGCCGCCAAGGCGGTGGCTTTTCTGGAAGCCCTGCAACCCGAGTTCAAAATCTATCAGCATCAAGTCGTTCTGAATGCCCAGGCGATGGCGGACGCTATGACCAAACGCGGCTACCGCATCGTTTCTGGCGGCACCAGGAATCACCTGTTTCTGGTCGACTTGATCGGTCGCGATGTCACCGGAAAGGACGCCGAAGAAGCGCTCGGCAAGGCGCATATCACGGTCAACAAGAACGCGGTGCCGAACGATCCGCGCTCGCCGTTCATTACTTCAGGGCTGCGTTTGGGCACACCCGCGATCACCACGCGTGGCTATAAGGAGCCCGAGAGCGTCGCGTTGGCCAACTGGATTTGCGACGTGCTCGACGACCCCGGCAACGACGCCGTGATTGCCGGCGTGCGGGCCAATGTCACGCTGCAATGTCAGCGCCATCCCGTTTACCTGTGAACCCATCGCGCCGGCTCGCCTGCTTATGGCCACTGGTCATGCCATTATGGGCCCAGACCGTCGCGGCCGAATGCCGCGATCCGCAATTGCCTATCGTCGACTAGCGACCAGGGATGCACTGTCCGTTCTGTCACCACGAAGACACCCGTGTCGTCGATTCGCGACTGACCGAAGACGGTGCGCAGGTGCGCCGCAGGCGCGCGTGCGAGCAGTGCGGTGAACGCTTCACGACATTTGAAACGGTCGAGTTCAAATTGCCGGCGATCGTCAAACAGGATGGTCGTCGCGAATCTTTTGACGAACGCAAGCTGCGTTCCAGCCTGGAACGCGCACTGCACAAGCGTCCGGCCGGAAGCGACACCATTGATGCCGCCATTGATGCGATCAAGCGCAAGCTGCGCGCGATGGGTGATCGCGAGGTAATGTCGCGCAAACTCGGTGACTGGGTGATGGCTGAGCTGCGTCGCATCGACCAAGTCGCCTATGTACGGTTCGCCTCGGTCTATCGCCGTTTCGAAGATGTGCAGGCATTTCGCGAAGAAGTCGAACAGCTTGAGCGCGACCTGCCGGCGTTGGAAGGAAAGCAGATGTCGTTGCTGCAGGATGAAACTCCGATAGCGACGCCGAGTTCGCGCAAGACCTCGTGAGCGCAATGGGTAAGGGAACCTCTGAACAAGTTCGGAGCCTCGATAGCCCAATGAGTCAGGGGGCGAAAAACCGCAGGTTGACCAGCTCCGCTGTTGAAAACCAGGGTGTGGCAAACGATAGGCTTTATAGGGAAGGCGAAGTGGTGACTTATTCAGACCTTCCCAAGGTGACGTTCGCCTATCTGTGCGATCACATGCATCTGGCATCGGAATTGGCGCGTCTGCACTTTGCCGAGTGGGGAGAATTGCTGCCCAACTGGAGTGAGGCCGACGCGCTTGCGGAGCTGCAAACCCACGGGTCGCGCTCTGCCATCCCGACAACGCTGCTGGCGCTGGATAGCGCACAATTGGCGTGCTTAGAGCACACTGCGACCGCGACGTCGGCGCTGATTGGCTCGGTTAGCCTGCTGCAAAACGACGATGACCGCATTCGCGACTACACGCCCTGGTTGGCCAGCCTGGTTGTAGTGCCCGCGCACCGCGGAAGTGGACATGGCATTGCCTTGATTCAACGCTGTGTGCAGGAAGCGCGGTCACTCGGGGTCGGGCGCCTGTATCTCTATACCGCGGGGCAGCAGCCGTTGTACGCGCGGCTCGGTTGGCGTTTTGTTGACTCGGTGCCCCTGGGCAGCGCGCGGGTGGATGTAATGGCAATCGATACGGGCGCAGCGGCGGCCACGCGATGAGCCAATTCAGCGCCTGCGATCACATGCATATGGCCGACGCCCTGCGACTGGCTGAGGCAGGTCTGTTCACTACGCAACCCAATCCGCGCGTCGGTTGTGTGATTGCGCAGGGCGATCGTGTCATTGGCAGCGGGTTTCACCGGCGCGCCGGCGAAGCGCATGCCGAGGTTTACGCGCTGGCGCAGGCGGGGTTGCATGCGCGCGGTGCCAGCGCCTACGTGACCCTGGAACCCTGTGCGCACCAGGGCCGCACTGGCCCATGCGCAGACGCGCTGATCAACGCCGGCATTGCACGCGTGGTAGTCGCCTGTGAGGACCCATTCGACCAGGTCGATGGCCGTGGGTTGGCACGTCTGTGCGCTGCGGGCGTGAAGGTCGAGGTCGGGCTGATGCATACCGAAGCGCGCGAACTCAATATCGGATTCTTCAGTCGCATCGAACGTGGCCGCCCGTTCGTGCGCATCAAATTGGCCGCCAGCCTGGATGGTCGCACGGCGCTGGCCGATGGCAGCTCCAACTGGATTACTACCGCGGCTGCGCGCAATGACGGACATCGTTGGCGCGCGCGCGCCTCTGCGCTGCTGACCGGCATTGGCACGGTGCTCGCGGATGATCCACAATTGACGGTGCGTATTTCTCAGCCGCATGCCCAGATGTTGCGCGTAGTGCTGGACAGCGATCTGCGCATGCCGCTGCACGCGCGTATGTTGAAGATATCCACACCACTGCTGATCTACACCGCTGCGCATGCCGATCCGCAGCGACGCGCGGCGCTGGAAAAGGCGGGTGTCGAGCTGTTCCCGATATCGGCAGTTGCCGGGCGCCTGGATTTGATGGCAGTGCTTGTCGATCTTGCCCGCCGCGGCGTCAATGAACTGCATGTCGAGGCCGGAGCAACGGTTTCCGGTGCTCTGGTAGCAGCGAAGTTGGCCGATGAGTTGTTGATTTATCAGCATGCCTGTCTGCTCGGAGATGCGGCGAGGCCACTCTTGTCATTGTCCTCGCCAGCCTGGCTGGCAGACCGGATCGAGTGGAAACTGAAGGACGTTCGCCAGATCGGCGAGGACTGGCGGCTACGGCTGAGGCCTGCCGCGAAGGAGCAGGAATGTTCACCGGATTGATCGAGGCAATCGGGCAGCTGCGATCCGTTGCCAAGCTCGGCGGCGACGTGCGGATGTGGATCGCTGGCAGTGCATTGGATTGCACCGATGTAAAAATTGGCGACAGCATTTGTGTCAACGGCGTGTGCCTGACGGTAGTGTTACTGGAGGCAAATGCGTTCGCCTTGGATGTGTCCAACGAAACATTGGCTTGCACCACGCTAGGAACGTGGCGCGAGGGTCGACGCGTCAACCTTGAGAAGGCATTGCGCCTGAGTGACCGTCTCGGTGGGCACCTGGTTAGCGGGCACGTCGATGGCATCGCCACTGTGCTTGCCATCGACGCAGACGCGCGTTCCTCGCGTTGGCGCTTTACCTTGCCTGTGCATCTGGCGCGCTATGTCGCGGTGAAGGGGTCGATTGCGGTGGATGGCGTGAGCCTGACCGTCAACGCGGTCGATGCTCACAGCTTCAGTGTCAATCTGATCCCGCACACGTTGGCGAATAGCGTTTTTGGCGCGACAACGGTGAACGATCCGGTCAATCTCGAAATCGATCTGATGGCGCGCTACGCCGAACGCATGATCGCCGGGTAAAGGCGGCCGCCAGTTGCGGTCGTCAACGCCCGTACAATGCGAAGCCTTTTCGGAACCGATCCGTTATGACTTTCTCACCCATTCCCGAACTGCTCGACGAAGTCCGTGCCGGCCGCATGATCATCATGCTGGACGATGAGGATCGCGAGAACGAGGGCGACCTGATCATGGCCGCAAGCCTGGTTCGGCCTGAGGACATCAACTTCATGGCCACGCATGCGCGCGGCCTGATCTGTCTGGCGATGTCCGAGGCGCGCTGCCGGCAATTGCGCTTGCCGCCGATGGTGAGCGACAACCGCGCCCGACATCGCACTGCGTTCACTGTGTCAATCGAGGCCGCGCAGGGCGTCAGCACCGGCATTTCTGCGTTCGATCGTGCGCATACCATTCGCACCGCGGTGCATCCCGATGCGCTGCCTGCGGATCTGCATCAACCGGGACACGTGTTTCCGCTCGCGGCGCAGCCGGGCGGTGTGCTGGTGCGCGCCGGGCACACCGAGGCCAGCGTCGATCTGGCGCGATTGGCCGGACTCGAACCCGCCGGCGTACTGGTTGAAATCATGAGCGCCGATGGCTCCATGGCGCGAAGACCGGAACTCGAGCAGTATGCAGCGCAGCATGGCCTGAAGATGGGCACGATCGCCGATCTGATTCGCTACCGGATGCGCATAGAAACTACGCTGCAGCGTGAGTTCGAGCAGGATGTGGATACCCGTCATGGACGCTTTCATCTGGTTGCATGGCGCGATCGCTACAGCCACTCGTTGCATTTCTCGCTGTCGCGCGGCAACTGGAACGCTGACACTGCCGTGCCAGTCCGCGTGCATGTCGGAAATATGCTCAGCGATGTGATGCAGCTGACGCGTTCGGATATCGGCGTCTCTGCGGATCGCGCTTTGGCTACTATTGCAGCATCGGAGTGCGGCGTGTTTGTTGCACTGGGTGATTCCGCCGATCCCGAACAGTGGCTTGCGCGGCTCAGGCAGGAAGGCCGGCCGCAGGCGAGCGCCGCAGATGTATGGCGCAGCAGCGGCCTGGGCGCGCAGATTCTCGCCGGGCTGGGCGTACACCGGCTGCGTGTAATCGGTACGCAACGCCGCTATCTCGGCCTCTCGGGCTTTGGGCTCGAAGTGGTAGACTATGCGTCGCCGACGGACGACTAGAGGTTCCTTGGTGTCATAACCCGGAAGCATCGGTACATATGAAAGTGTTGAATCGGCGCTCATGTGGATGGGCACCGAAGTTGCTTGTCAACCCTCGCCGGGCCTGTCGGGCCTGGCAAGAGTCGCAGCGACGCCACCACCAAGACGACGCGCTTTCATGTTTCGATACTTCTGCGTTGCACCAGGGCAACTGGGAACCACTCCAGCGCCGCGTCAATACGTTCTATCGACTGCACAGCGCAGTTCGCCTCCGGATATCCCATGAGTAAAGTATCCAAAAAAACTGCCGCGGCTTTGCCCGCCATCAACATGCTGCGCAGCGGTGTGCAGATGCTGGATCCGGACAGTTCCGATCTTGAAGTGCGCATCGCCATTGTTGCGGCGCGTTTCAATGGGGTGATCGTCGATCGACTGATCGAAGGCGCGATCGCAGCGCTGAACAAGGCCGGCGTTGCCTCCAACGGCATTACCTTGGTGCGCGTTCCCGGGGCCTGGGAACTGCCCGTGGTCGCCGGTGCGCTGGCCGAGACTCTGGTCTTCGACGGAATTGTCGCGTTGGGCTGCGTGATCCGTGGCGAGACCGCGCATTTCGATGTGATCGCAAATGAATCCGCGCGCGGGTTGATGCAGGTGGCGCTGGATCATTCCGTTCCGGTTGCCAATGGCGTACTCGCCTGCGAAACCGAGCACCAGGCATTGGATCGAGCTGGCGGCGGCGCGCATGGCAATAAAGGTACTGAAGCGGCACAGGCACTGCTGGATACACTCGGCGTGATGGCGGCCATCGACACGTCTTTCGGCGGTCTGGCCACTGAGCTGGATGATCTCGACTTGGATGAGGACATGTTCCGATGAGCCAGCACCACCGCCCCGATGGGGTTGATCTTGCCGCGCGTAGTCGTGCCCGTCGTCGAGCACTGCAGGCACTCTATGCGTGGCAGGTCTCCGGCACGCCGATGCACGGCATCATTGCGCAGTTCAAGCACGAACAGGAAATGGAAGTCGCCGATCTCGAGTATTTCGAGGACCTGCTGGTGAACATTGAAAAGCGTCGCGAAGAACTCGATGCCGCGCTCAAGCCATTCCTCGATCGGGAAGTGGATCTGGTCGATCCGATCGAACGTGCAGTGCTCAGGTTGGGCGCCTACGAACTGATGCACCGCGCCGACGTACCGTATCGCGTGGTGATCAATGAAGCGATCGAGACCACAAAACGCTTCGGCGCCGATTTCGGCCACACCTATGTAAATGGCGTCCTCGACAAACTTGCGGCACAGAGTCGTGCGCTCGAGTACCGCAAGTAAGCGTGGCATGCGCGACCCGTTTTTGTGGGAGCGGCTTCAGCCGCGAACGCCCTGGCTTCCCTCGCTTCGCGGCTGAAGCCGCTCCCACAAAGTGCGCGCGTCAATGAATGAATTTGCATTGATCGACCTGATCCAGTCAACGTGCGCATTGCACCGACCCGATGTGCGCATTGGCATTGGCGACGATGCGGCCGCGATCGATGTGCCCGAGGGACACGAACTGTTGATTTGCACTGACACGCTGGTCGCTGGTCGTCACTTTCCGATCAACACGCGCGCCGAAGACATCGGCTGGAAATCGTTGGCGGTGAATCTGTCCGATCTCGCCGCCATGGGTGGCACACCAGCGTTTGCTCTGTTGGCGCTGTGTCTGCCGGATTCAGACGAGACCTGGGTGCGTGCATTCGCTCGCGGGTTTTCCGAGCTGGCAAGCATGCATAACGTTGCGTTGATTGGCGGTGATACCACGCGCGGCCCACTTGCCGTGACCGTGACCGCGCTGGGCTTTGCGCCACGCGGCCGGGCGTTGCGACGCAGCGGGGCGCAGGTGGGTGACACCATCGTGGTGACCGGCGCCTTGGGCGCTGCGGCTGCCGGTTTGCATTTTCTTGAGTTACGACCAGAATGCGGCCGCGCCTATCGATTGGATCCGAATCGCTTCGATCACCAATGCGTAACTGCGCTGGATCGCCCGGCTCCGCAAATCGCGCAGGGGATCGCGCTCCGGGATTACGCATCCAGCGCTATCGACATCAGCGATGGGTTGGCTGCAGACCTTGGGCATGTGCTGCGTCTGAGTGAAACCGGCGCCGATATCGAGCTCGGCTTACTGCCCGGATGGCAGGCGCTGAGTGAGGTGCTGTCGCTGGAGCAGGCCACGAGGCTGGTATTGAGTGGTGGTGACGACTACGTCGTATTGGCTACGGTGCCGCCGAATCGATTGCAAGAAGCCGAGCTTGCAGTGAAAAGTACGGGCGCCGTGCTCACTACCATAGGCCACGTGAGCGCCGAACCCGGGCTGCGTATTCGTGACCCGCAGGGCAATTTGATCCACGTCGACAAAGCGGGTTGGGATCACTTTGCATGAAAGCAATGAACCATATGACGCGCGCACAAATATCAATGTTGCTCAGCCATCCCTGGGGCTGGATCGCGAGTGGATTCGGCGGCGGTCTGTCGCCGATCGCGCCAGGCACGGTGGGTTCACTGATGGCATTGCTGCCCTACCTCGGATTGCGCGTTTACGGCCCGTGGGCGGTGTTTGGCGGCTGCGTAGTGGCGTTTGTGCTGGGTGTTTTCGCTGCCGATTGGGTGATCGCACGTTTGCGGCGGGAAGACCCTGGTGCAGTGGTGATGGATGAGTGGGTCGGCCAATGGATCGTATTGCTGCCAGCGACTGCGTACTGGCCGTACATTGGATTCGCGCCGCCGCTGTGGGCCGAACTGACGATCGGGTTCGTGCTGTTTCGCGTATTCGACATTCTCAAACCCTGGCCTGCATCCGTCGCCGATCGCGAATTGCACGGCGGCTTTGGCGCCATGCTGGACGACGCGCTTGCGGGTATATTCGGGGCGTTGCTCATGGCTTTTGCACTGCCATGGTTATGGCGAAGCGTTGAGGCTTAGCGCGCAGTTTGTTGCGCAGAACTTGTAACTGAGTCGTAGGGTGGGTGCAACCCACCGCTCTCGAACGCTGCGCAATGGTGGGTTGCACCCACCCTACATGCTTGCTACTGAGTCGTAGGGTGGGTGCAACCCACCATTCTCGAACGCTGCGCAATGGTGGGTTACACCCACCCTACATATACTGAAACACCCCAAGTGAACAGTAGCGGAGCAAGCCCCGCCGTACATGGGCACGGCCGGTTATTCCAATGCGTACGCCAGCTCAGCGCGTAAATCAGCCACGTCTTCCACACCGACCGAAAGCCGCACCAGGCCGTCACTGATGCCCAGGCGCCTGCGTTTGTCAGCAGGGACCGAAGCGTGGGTCATGATGGCGGGATGATTGATCAGGGATTCAACACCACCCAGCGATTCGGCCAGACCAAACAAAGTGCAACGTTCCATCATGCGTCGGGCTTTCTTCAGCCCGCCGCGGACTTCGATCGAGATCATGCCGCCGAAATCGTCCATCTGCTTGGCAGCAAGAGCGTGCTGTGGATGCGACTTGAGTCCTGGATAGATCACACGCTGAAGTGCAGGATGCTTTTCCAGCCATTTCGCCAGTTGCTTCGCGTTCTCACAATGCGCGCGCATGCGCAGGTGCAGCGTCTTCAGGCCGCGCAGCGCCAAAAAGCTGTCGAAGGGACCGGCAATTCCGCCGACTGCGTTCTGCAGGAAGGTGAGTTTTTCGCGTAGTTCCGCGTTCTCACCCACCACCGCGATACCACCGACCATATCCGAGTGGCCATTGAGATACTTGGTCGCGGAGTGCATGACAATGTCGGCGCCGAATTCCAACGGGCGCTGCAACATGGGTGAACTGAAAGTGTTGTCGACGACCAGGATCAGGCCATGCTTCTTGGCAAACTTGCCCAGCTGCTTCAGATCGACCAATTTCAGCATCGGATTGGTTGGCGTCTCTACCCAGATCATGCGCGTGTTTGGTTTCAACGCAGCCTTCAGCATGGTTTCGTCATTGGCATCGACGAAACTGAAATCCAGTCCAGCACTGCGCCGACGTACACGTTCGAACAGGCGGAAAGTGCCACCGTACATGTCATCCATCGCGATGACATGGCTGCCGCTGTCGATGATTTCCAGAATCGTAGATGTCGCCGCCAAACCAGACGCAAACGCAAAGCCCTTGCTGCCACCCTCCAGCGCAGCCACACAATCCTCGAAAGCGAAACGCGTCGGATTGTGCGAGCGCGTGTATTCAAAACCCTTGTGCACGCCAGGGCTTTGCTGCACATAAGTGGATGTTGCGTAGATCGGCGTCATGATCGCGCCCGTTGTCGGGTCAGGCGATTGCCCGGCATGAATGGCGCGAGTTCCGAGGCCTAGAGGTTTGCTGGGTTTGGTCATATCGATTCCAATTAGGAAATCAGGATTTTTGGAGTGGCTTCTGTGGGAGCGGCGTCAGACGCGATATTCCAACGCATCGTAGTATTGGGAGTCGCGGCTGACGCCGCTCCCACGGTCATGCTTATCGCCAACCGGTGGTGATTGGATAGCGTCGGTCGCGCCCGAACGCGCGACGAGTGATGCGCGGTCCCGGCGCCGATTGGCGACGCTTGTATTCGTTGCGCAGGACCAGCTTGACGACGCGCTGCACCGTAGCTTGGTCGAACCCTTCAGCGATAATCTCGGCACGCGACTTGTCTTGCTCGATGTAGCGTTTGAGAATTTCGTCGAGCAACTCGTAGGGCGGCAGTGAGTCCTGATCTTTCTGGTTTTCGCGTAGCTCGGCCGATGGCGGGCGCGTAATCACCGCTTCAGGAATAGCCGGCGAAATCGCGTTGCGGTGCCGGCACAGTGCCCAGACTTCGGTTTTGTAAACATCCTTCAGGGGCGCGAAGCCGCCGCACATGTCGCCATAGAGCGTGGCATAGCCGCAAGCCATTTCGCTTTTGTTGCCGGTTGATAACACCATGGCACCAAACTTGTTGGACAGTGCCATCAGAATCATGCCGCGGATGCGCGCCTGCAAATTTTCCTCGGTGACGTCAACCGGCCTTTCGCCGAAAATCGGGGCGAGCGATGCGAGCAGGGTGCTGAATGCGTCCTCAATCGGCACCACGTGATAGTGCACGCCGAGCAGTTTCGCCTGCGCTGCAGCTTCGTCCAGCGACAGCTGCGAAGTAAAGCGCGTGGGCATCATCACCGCGGTAACTCGCGTCGGGCCGAGCGCGTCCACGGCAATCGCCAGGGTCAGGGCCGAATCAACACCACCGGACAGACCCAGCAGCACTCCGGGGAAATGATTCTTCTCGATGTAGTCGCGCGTGCCGCGTACCAGTGCCTTGTAAAAGCGAGCTCGATCATCGGCTTCAGCTACGGGCCAATTGATCGCATGAAAGCGCCGTGATTCGGGAACGTAGTCGATGGCCAGCAAGTGGTCCTCGAAAGCGGGTGCGGGTCCTTGCATGCTGCCATCACCGTTGACGCAGAAAGCGCCGCCGTCGAAAACCAGGTCATCTTGCCCGGCGACGACATTGACGTAGGCGATAGGCACGTTGTGCGTAGTGGCGCGTTCGCGAACCTCGGCGTGACGGTGTCGGCGATTGCCAATGTCGAACGGCGAGGCATTGATAACGAGCAGGGCATCGGCGCCGGCCTGTATCGCACGCGCAGCGGGGAACGCTTCCCAGATGTCTTCGCAGATCAACGGCGCGAAGCGCACACCATCGAGTTCGACGATCGCCGCCTGGTCGCCTGCCATGAAGTAACGCTTTTCGTCGAACACCGTGTAGTTGGGTAGCGCCTGCTTGCGATAACGCACAATCACGCGACCATCGCGCACCCAGCTCAGTGCATTGAACAACTGCTCGCCTTCACGCAGCGGATGGCCGATGACCACATCAATGCCGCGCAGGCTGGCGATTACTCGGGCCAGCTCACGATTGCAGGTTTCCACGAAACTGGGACGCAGGAACAGGTCCTCGGCCAAGTACCCGGAAATCGCGAGTTCGGGAAACAAGATCAACCGCGCGCCCAATTCATCACGCGCTCGCACCGCAAGCTGAAGAATTTGCTCGGCATTCTGCTCGACCGCGCCGGCCGGGAAATCGAACTGCGCGAGCGCGATGCGGATCGGTTTCATCGGGTGCCTCGAGTAGGGCGGTAAGGTGGGAGTGGCCTTTGTGGAAGCGGCTTGAGCCGCGATTCCTCAAGACTTTGGCATCGTCAAGAATCGCGGTTGAAGCCGGTCCCACAAAAAAACGCTCGCACGGGTATTGCTTTACTTGCGGGCTTTCAATGCCGCTTCAATGGCCTTGCCCAGATCAGCCGGTGATTTCACCGTGGTGACGCCCGCAGCTTCGAGTGCCGCAAACTTTGCCGCCGCAGTGCCCTTGCCACCGGAGATGATCGCGCCTGCATGACCCATGCGCTTCCCGACTGGAGCCGAAGCGCCGGCAATAAATGCAACCACCGGTTTGCGTACGTATTCGGTAATGAATTCGGCGGCCTCTTCTTCCGCACTGCCGCCAATTTCGCCGACCATGATGATGCCCTCGGTCTGCGGGTCATCCTGAAACAGCGCCAGGCAGTCGATGAAGTTGAGGCCGTTGATCGGATCGCCGCCGATACCGATACAGGTGCTCTGGCCGAGGCCCGCATTGGTAGTCTGAAACACCGCCTCATAGGTAAGCGTGCCAGAGCGCGAGACGATGCCGATCTTGCCTGGCTTGTGGATGTGACCAGGCATGATGCCGATTTTGCATTCGCCGGGTGTGATGATTCCGGGGCAGTTCGGTCCGATCAGCACCGCATCAGGGTAATGCGCCAGTGCATGCTTGACGCGCAACATATCGAGCACCGGAATGCCCTCGGTGATCGCTACGATCACTCTGATACCCGCATCTGCTGCTTCGAGGATGGCATCGGCAGCGAACGGCGGTGGCACGAAGATCATCGTGGCGTCGGCACCGGTTTCGTTGATCGCGTCCTCAACGGTGTCGAATACCGGAAGGCCAACGTGCGTGCTGCCGCCTTTGCCCGGAGTGACGCCGCCGACCAGTTGCGTGCCGTAGTCGATCGCCTGTTCAGAGTGGAAGGTGCCTTGGCTGCCGGTAAATCCCTGGCAGATCACCTTGGTGTGTTTGTTGATCAGGACGCTCATGCTAATTCCTTGGTTGGATCGACGTCGGCGTAGCCCGGCCTGCGTCGTGAATCATTCAGTCGCGGTCAGAGACCGCTCGCAAAATCAGCTTCAGACGATGGCGGCGACGGCTTTCTTGGCAGCGTCGTTGAGGTCGGTGGCAGTGATGATCTTGAACGCCGAATTGGCCAGCAGTTCGCGGCCTTTTTCGACATTGGTGCCTTCAAGGCGCACCACTACAGGAATTTTCACGCCCACTTCTTTTACCGCGGCGATGATGCCCTCGGCGATCATGTCGCAGCGAACGATGCCGCCAAAGATGTTGACCAGGATCGCTTTCACTTTGTCGGAAGAAAGAATCAGCTTGAACGCCTCAGTGACGCGCTCCTTGGTGGCGCCACCGCCAACATCCAGAAAGTTGGCGGGCTCACTGCCATTGAGTTTGATCACGTCCATCGTTGCCATCGCCAGGCCAGCGCCATTGACCATGCAGCCGATGTTGCCATCCATCTGCACGTAATTGAGGTGGTGATCGGCAGCCTCGGCCTCGGCCGCATCTTCCTGGGTGATGTCGCGCATCGCCACCAGCTTCGGATGACGGAAAGCGGCGTTGTCGTCAGAGTTGAGCTTGCCATCAAGCGCCATCAAATCGCCGTTCGCAACAATCGCGAGCGGATTCAATTCGATCAAGCTCATGTCTTTGTCCATGAACAGCTTGTAGACGCCCTGCAAGATCTTGGTGAGCTGGCCCACTTGCTTGGCGGTCAGGCCCATCGCGAATCCGACCTTGCGGCATTGATAGGGCTGTAATCCCTGGACGTAGTCGACGATCACGGTGTGGATTTGCTCTGGTGTCTCGCGCGCCACAGTTTCGATGTCGACGCCGCCGGCAGCGGAGACGATGAATGACACTGACTTGGTAGAGCGATCGACCAGCGCACTGAGGTACAACTCTTGCTCGATGTCGTTCGCTTCCGAGATCAGCACTACGTTGACCGGGAGTCCACGGCCTGCACTTTGATAGGTGATCATCTTGGTGCCCAGCATCTTGGCCGCGGCTTCCTTGACCGCGTCAACGGTGGTGCAGAGTTTGACGCCCCCGGCCTTGCCGCGACCGCCAGCGTGGATCTGTGCCTTCACTACCCATTGCTCACCACCGATGGCGCGGGCGGCTTCTGCTGCCTGATCCGCGGTAGATGCTATGCGCCCCGCGGGTACCGGGATGGCGTAATCGGCGAACAGCAGTTTCGCTTGATACTCGTGGAAGTTCATGTGGCACCTTGATGGAAGCGATCGCTGCAGAAAACAATTCGGACTGATGCACAGCCCGCCGCCGAGCGTTCGGAGGTTTGGGACGCGTATTGTGCCAAAGACCCGCGGCAATGAAAGGGCTTGTGCAAGACAGCCGGGCGTGCTGTGCGACTGCGCATCCGGCCGCATGCGAGGGCCGCAGACCATGTGGGAGCGGCCTGCGTGGAAGCGGCGCCGACCGCGAATTCACTGCCAAAGCCAGCTGATCCGCGCCGCGGTTGACCGCTGCGCCTCCGGCTGCCCTCACGCGGTCCGCTCGCAGGGAACCTCAATTTGCGCCCCACCGTTGCGCACCCCCCAATCTATACTCTTCCTCCATGGCTACTGCCAAAAACGCTCCCCGCAGTCCGTCCGAACTGGTCCGCAGCATCGATCTGGTGCGACGCGAGCGCTATTTCTTTGGGCTGTTTCGGCTGTTTGAGGCGATGTTGCTGGTCGGAATCTGCTTCAGCCCGCTGGCCAAAGAGTTTGTCAGTCTGGCGGCGCCCAACGTCGCGCGCATCGCCTCTTTGTTATTTCTTCTCGGAGCGATCGGCTTGCTGTCGTGGGAAAATTCTGCCGGTGGCAGACGCAGTGCGCCCACATTGATCGGGCTGGCACTGGACATCACCGTCGCGGGTCTAACTTTGCTGGCAACTCAGGGCATGGATGGCGGCATCGCCATGTTGCTTCTGATCAATCTGGCGTCAGGCGGCGTTTTGCTGGCGCCACGTATCGCGTTCGTGTTTGCCTCACTGGCTGTGCTTGTCGGATTTCTCGAACGCTGGGTGGCGATCCGCTACCTGCAAGTCGAAGAACGCACATTGCTGGAAGTAGCGGTGGTCGGTATCGGTTACATGGCGGTATCGGCGTTGATGCAGCTATTGCGGCAGGAGGTGCGCCAGCGCCAGAAGCTGGTTGAAGATCGCGAATCCGATGTCGAGAGTTTGTCGCAACTCAACGACCTGATTATCCGGCGCATGAAGTCCGGCGTGCTGGTGCTTGATGGCCAGGGGCGAATCCAGCGCATCAATGAATCCGCATGGCACGCGCTGGGTAACCCCAGCCCAACGATAAAGGATGTCGCGGCCATCTCGCCCGAACTGATGCGACGGCTGGAGCACTGGCGCACCAGCGGCAAGTCCGACTTCGCGCCAGCTGCCCTGGTTGACCGTTCGATCGAAGTGATTCCGCGCTTCGTCGCGGTGCCGCAATCTGCGCAGCGTTCGGTGATCGTGTTCCTTGAAGACACCACCATGGCCACCCGGCAGGCTGAGCAGATGACGCTGAGTTCACTCGGGCGACTGTCCGCCAGCATCGCGCACGAGATCCGCAATCCACTGGCTGCGATCAGCCACGCGGCCCAGCTGCTGGCCGAATCGGAGCAACTGCCGGACTCCGATTTGCGCCTGCTTGAAATAATCCGGTCGCAGTGTTTGCGCATGAACGCGATCATTGAAAATATCCTGCAATTATCCAGGCGCGAACGTTCCAAACCCGAATTGCTTCAACTCAATCGCTGGGTGAGCAACTTCGTCGAAGAGTTTCGCAACGTCCAGCCGCTGGGCGGAGACGAACTTCGCGGCATTATTCCCGAGAGTGGCATCAGCGTCGTGTTCGACTCCGACCAACTCCAGCAGGTGGCGTGGAACCTCGCCAAGAACGCGCTGCGCCATGGCCGTCTACCGGACCAGGCGGCGCGCGTTTCGATCGTCGCGCGGCGACTGCCGGAATCGGGTCAGCCGGTACTCGAAGTGATCGATCGCGGACCAGGCATACCGGAAAAAATGCGACCGCATGTGTTCGATCCGTTTTTTACCACCAATGAGCACGGCACTGGACTGGGCTTGTATATCGCCAGACAGCTATGTGAAGCCAATCAGGCCACGCTCGAACTGGTCTCGGTGGCCGGTGGTGGTGCCTGCTTCCGCGTGGCCTTCCACGCCCAGCCGGAAGTGTTGCGTGGCATGGGCGAAGATGAGTTCATGGGATCGAGCGGAGATACCGCGCGCACAGTCACCTGAGGCAGCGTTCGGCCCCGCGTTTTTGGCGTCCATGGCGTAGCGCCCCTGGATTTGGTAGAAATGCATCCCCTGCAGAAGAACCCGATGACCCGCCAGACAGCCCTGATCATTGACGACGAGCCCGACATCCGCGAATTGCTGGTGTTGACCTTGACCCGCATGGGACTGACGGTTGAAACCGCTGCGACCGTGCGCGAGGCGCATGAGCGGCTGAAAGAACACCACTATGATTTGTGCTTTACCGATATGCGTCTGCCTGACGGCAGTGGGCAAGATCTTATCGTATATATCGCCCGCCATTACCCACAGTTGCCAGTGGCAATGATGACCGCTTACGGCAATGTCGATGCCGCGGTACAGGCGCTTAAGAACGGCGCTTTTGATTTCGTTTCCAAACCGGTGGATCTGACCGTGCTGCGCCGCCTGGTGCAGACTGCGCTCAAACTTGGTGAGGCAAAAAAAGCGGAGGCGAGTGTTTCCAGTGAGCGCTTGCTCGGCAACTCGGCGCCGATGCAACTGGTGAGGCAGACCATCGCTAAAGTAGCCCGCAGCCAGGCCCCGGTATTCATCTGTGGTGAATCCGGCACCGGCAAGGAACTGGTCGCGCGCATGGTGCATGATCTTGGTCCACGTGCGGCGGGTCCGTTCGTGCCGGTCAACTGCGGCGCGATTCCGTCCGAGCTGATGGAAAGCGAATTCTTTGGTCATCGAAAAGGCAGCTTCACCGGTGCAAATGCAGACAAGGACGGGCTGTTCCAGGCCGCCAGTGGCGGCACACTGTTTCTCGATGAAGTTGCCGACTTGCCCATGCACATGCAAGTGAAGCTGCTGCGTGTCATCCAGGAAAAAGCCGTGCGCCCGGTGGGCTTCAACGGCGAAATTCCTATTGATGTGCGCATCCTTAGCGCCACCCACAAAGATCTGCAAAAGTTGGTTGAGTCCGGCAGCTTTCGGCAGGATTTGTTTTACCGTATCAATGTCATCGAGGTTCGCGTACCGCCGTTGCGCGATCGGGCGGATGACATCCTGTTGCTGGCGGAACGCACGCTGGATCGGATCGCGCCCGAGTGGGGCATAGATAGACCACAATTGTCAGAATCTGCAAGAACCGCGCTGCAGCACTATTTGTTTCCAGGAAACGTTCGCGAACTGGAAAACATTCTGGAGCGCGCGGTCGCATTGTGTGAAGAAAATGTTATTCAAGCGGTAGATCTGAGGTTGCCACAGCGCGCAGACAGTGCAACGTCGGCGCCGCTTACAACCGTTGGAACAGGCGCGATGGCGGCGCCCCTCTCGGCGCCGGCCAGTAACGCCCGCGGCGACCTTGAAAACTACATCGACAACCTCCAGCGTGAGGCCATCATGAAGGCATTGCAGGAAACGCGTTACAACAAAACCAAGGCGGCGCAAGCGCTTGGCATCACCTTCCGGGCGCTGCGTTACAAATTGAAGAAACTGGGAATCGACTGAGGATCGAGCTATGTCGCGCTGGAAAGCTGCTGGAATACATTTTTGTCTCAGTGTGGTGTTGGTAACGTTGGTTTTTCTAGCACTTATCGCACTGTGGTACCCCCCTGAACTTTGGCGCATGGCCAGCGTTGCAGGGTTGGTCATGATTCTCGCATCAGTTGATGTGACGCTAGGTCCCTTGTTGACGCTGGCCGTCTTCAAGCCGGGCAAGCGCGGCATGAAATTCGACCTGTCCGTCATCGCGCTGCTGCAAATTGCTGGCCTGGCGTATGGACTGTACGTGATGTTCCAGAGCCGACCGGTGTTTCTGGTGGCGGTGTCCGACCGATTCGAGCTGGTGTACGCGAACCAAATCGACAAGGAAGACCTCAAGCTGGGTGCGCCAGGATTCAACAAGTTGGGATGGTTCGCGCCGAAGCGAGCTGGGGCCAAGATGCCGAGCGATGTCAAAGGCCACAATAAAAGGATGCGCGAGGTCATGGCCGGGAGCAAATTGGAACAAAGCCCGAAATATTTTGTTCCCTATGTCGAAGTAGCCAGCGAATTGCGAAGCCGCGCCTGGATCATCAACGAAACGCCATCTCAGGACTTCGATAAATCCGTGCTGCGCAGGGTGCAGGAGCAAGGCATCGCGCCCAAGGAAGTCGTATACGTCGACCTGGCAAGCTCACGCGGGTGGGCAGGCATGCTGTTGGACGCGAAGACGGGAGCCATCATCGGACCCATCAACGTGGACCCGTTTGTGCGCGATCGAAAGTGATTGTCAAACACTGTGCGGCAAAAAGTGACGATTCGCGCCAAGTGTTTCCCAGTCCGTCGGACTGCTACTATCCGCTGACCAGTGCTGGGGCGCCCCGGGGGGTGGCACACAAGTTGCTGGTATTTATGCGGACGCCGCAGTAACGGGCCGCCGGTTGGTCTGGTCCCGTACGGTGCCCTCTACTGAGGCTTCATCCATCTGTCATCCGAGGAAATTTCATGAAGAACCAACAAGGCTTTACCCTAATCGAACTGATGATCGTTGTTGCGATCATCGGCATCTTGGCAGCCATTGCGCTGCCGGCGTATCAGGATTACACCGTTCGCGGCCGTGTGTCGGAACTAGCGGTTCTGGCGTCAGGCGCGAAAGCCACCGTGGGCGAGAACATCTCGAACAATGGCGGCATCATCGGCGTGGGTTCGTGCTTGGGTGTGGACACTACCAACCCGGGTACGAAGAACACCGCTAACTTCACCTGCACCGACGCTACCGGCGTTCTGATCGCTACCGGTACTCCTGCTGCAAAAAGTGTGGTGCTGACTTATACCCCTGGTTTGGCCGGTGGTGGTCAGATTGATTGGAGATGCGGTGGCGTGCTTGCTGACTATAAGTACATGCCGTCCGAATGCCGCCGCGCTGTTGGCTATCCGTAAGCAGCTACTGTTCGTTCGGAATTTTCCGTTTAAAAAAAGGGCCTCTTCGGAGGCCTTTTTTTTGGCGCACAGTTTACTGACGCAATTTTGGAATGAGATCGCATTTCATCCAAGCTTTGTGATCGGAAGAGTGACGGTCGGGAATCTTGGTACGTGCATCAAGAACCGAGTCTGTTCACCGATTCCTTGCTGTGTACGCTTGAGCAGCGCGCCCGCGTTCACGAGTTGCGAATTCAATTGATCCGGTCGAGATCAAGCTCCACTGGAGCCACCAGCGATCGCCGTCAGATCTCGACTTCACAAGCAAAATTGAGCTGCTTTCCGCCTGGCGGGGCTGTCCTGGGTAGATCGTCCGCCCTGTACCAAGATTGATGGCCTTGGGACTTGGCGCTTAAAAACCAGCCGGTAGCGCGGTTTGATGGCCATGTTAAAAAAGTTGGCATAACCCGTGCGTAAGTTTACCTAGCTCCCGCTCTGCGCTGTGGAGCAATCGGGGGCTTTGCATATGCGTAATCAAGGCGGATTTACACTTATCGAACTCATGATCGTTGTGGCGATCATCGGAATACTTGCGGCTATCGCGTTGCCCGCCTATCAGGACTACACCGTACGCGGTCGCGTCACCGAGTTGGCGATATTGGCCTCTGGCGCGAAGGCAACAGTCACTGAGAACATCGCCAATAACGGTAGTCTTATCGACGCGACGGCTTGTACAGGTGTAAACGTCGGAGTTATTTTAACCAAGAATACCGCCTCCTTCGCTTGCGCGCTCGGAGTACTGAGCGCAACGGGTACGGCATCTGCGAAGGGCGTGGTGCTGGTCTACCGACCAAGCCTTGCGGGTGGTGGTGTGATTGCGTGGGATTGTTCTACGGCGGTCGCGGCAAACTACAAGTACGTTCCATCGGAATGTCGTCAGCCCTAATGGTGTTTTTTGCAACCGTGGCGCGCTTCTCCCAGCGGCACAGTTGCGACGACGGCTTATAGGCAGCGTGCGTTGGTCCTCGTTGATCGTGGTGCGAGACCTCAGAGTGCGCGACAGTACGCGCGTTGGGTAATGTGGGTGTTATAGTTTGGCTGTCATCGTTAATTCGCAACTGAAGCGCTTTCCACGAGCGTTTTTCCTCGCCGATTCCACAAGGCCACCTGGGGGCGCGGACCTCGAAGGCGGGATGGACCTGCCGCAACGCAATATACCTGTGTCCCCTCGGGAGTTCTGTCGTTGACCAGTGGCAATGATGCAACACAAGTGCCTTCGGGGACATCAACGCCGGCAAATACATCTGCACCATGGTGACGCGTGCAAACAGCGGTTTGCATAAACGCTGCAGGCTCGGAGGGTCGACTGATAGGCGTCCTGGACACGACGTTTTTCTGGATTTGATCAGGCGACAGACGGTGTTGCTGCCCGAAGCGCAAATTCCACAGATCAGCGCATGACGGGTACGAACAGACTTGCGAATCGGTTGGCTGGCGCATTCGCGCCGCCCCATCTGATTTCCTGCATGGGCTTTTTCGTCCTGTCAGGATTTGCGGCGCTCGTTTATCAGTCAGTCTGGACAACGTATTTAGGACTCATCCTTGGGCACGCTTCATTCGCGCAAGCGCTTGTGCTGTCTATCTTCATGGGTGGTATGGCGTTGGGGGCGTGGGTCGCAGGGAGAATGCGGCTGTCGAAGCGACGGCTCCTTCTTTGCTACGGAATGGTAGAGATACTCGTCGGTTTGCTGGGATGGGGCTTCCATCAGGAATTCCTGCTGCTTTCTCAGTTCTCGATCGAGACCATGCTACCGCGCTCGTCGTCGCCCACTGCGGCGCTTGCGTGGCAGTGGATTTCCGGAACGGGATTGGTGCTGCCCCAATCAATACTCATCGGCATGACGTTTCCTATCCTGGGGGCATTCTGTATCCGCGACGGGGACGAGTCCGACGCATCGGTGCTTGGGTCACTCTATTTCGCAAACAGCATAGGCGCTGCTGCCGGAGCGCTGTTCGCGACCTTCCTGCTGGTGCCTGTGCTGGGTACGCCCGGCGCCATGTATGTGGCGGGCTGGATCAATCTGCTGGTTGGATTCGCCGCAGTAATGCTTGCGATCAGCGGCAAAACCAATGGCGCGCAGCATTTGCGGGATGCTATGTCGTCCATCACATCAGCGCTGCAACCGTTGGATACGGCGCATCAGTTGGAATCACGACGCCTGTGGATCGCGATGTTGTTTGCTGCCGCGATCACTGGAGCGACCTCGTTCATCTACGAGATCGCCTGGATTCGCCTGCTCAACCTGGTGCTTGGGACTACACAGCATTCATTTGAACTGGTGCTTTCGGCCTTCATCTTTGGACTCGCAATCGGAGGGCTGTTGATACGTTGGCTCGGTCGAACTGGCGTCAAGGATCTAGTACGTGCCGCGGGTTTGGCCCAGATCGCAATGGGAATAGTGTCGTTGCTGTGTCTGCTCCTTTATTCGCGGAGTTTTGGATTTGTCGAGTGGATCATTGCAGCCACGGCACCTACCGCAAGCGGATACACGCTGTTTCTGCTCGGAACTGCCACGGTTGCAGTGCTGACAGTCATGCCCGCAGCGATCTTCGCTGGTATGACGCTGCCGCTGATGACGGCGGCGATTACCAATCGCGATCGAGGGACCGCCAGCATTGGCCACATCTACGCAGCGAACACTTTGGGTGCAATTTGCGGCGTCTTCGTTGCGCTCCAGTTGCTGGTGCCGTTCATCGGCGTAAGACTGAGCTTGATCCTTGCGGCGCTCATCGATATCTTGCTCGGAATCGTGTTGTTGCGCCGCTACTCAAATTCGTCGAACGGCGGGCTGTCGATCATTTGCGCTGTGGCCGGGGTAGCGGCAGTTGGATTGCTGCAATGGGCGGGCCAGGTTGCACCCGAACAACTAGCAAGTGGCGTGTTTCGTTCTGGTTACGCGCAGCGCGATAGCAGATCGCCAGACGACAGACAGGTCGTTTACTACCGCGACGGTAAGACCGCTTCTGTATCGCTTCGCGACACCGATAGTACTCGTGCGATTGTGACCAACGGCAAGCCCGATGCAGCGATTGAGCTCGTTCGTAGCAAGCCCCGATCGTCAGACGAAATCACCATGGCAATGTTGGCCGGGCTGCCGCTTTCATTGCGCGATCGCTATGATCGTGTCGCCGTAGTGGGGTTCGGCTCGGGCCTCACCTCGCACGTTCTGTTGGGCTCCGATCAGGTCGGTCAGGTCGATACGATAGAGATTGAGCCAGTGATGGTCGATGCAGCGCGTGGCTTCGGTGCCATGAACGAACGTGTCTACTTCGACGAACGCTCCAACATCATCATCAACGACGCTCGCACGCACTTCGCAGCTGGCAATAAATTCTATGACCTGGTGATTTCCGAACCATCCAATCCTTGGGTGAGTGGAGTGGCCAGCCTGTTCACGCTCGAGTACTACGATGAGGTACGTAGACATCTCGCGCCGCGTGGCATCATGGTGCAGTGGATTCACGCCTATGAGTTGAACGACGAACTATTGGCGACAATGATTGCCGCGGTTCTGGAGAAGTTCCGCTTCGTCGAAGTCTATGTCAGCAACGAATTCGATTTGATGCTTATCGCCAGTCAGGATGAAGCCGGTTTGGGAACTGACTACACACACCTCCGCGGGACGAAGCTCTTGGAAGAGCTGGCCGCTCGCGGCATCTCACTACCTTCGTCCTTTCGCATTCGTCGATTGGCGGACACCGATGGACTGCGCGCAATTGTTGCAATGTCCGGTGTCGAAGCGCATTCGGACTTCTATCCCGTCGTAGCGCTCCGAGCGCCAGAAGCGAGGTTTCGAGGGCAACGTGCAGAACTCATTCCCAGTCTGGCAACGCCAATCATCCCGCTGCAGCAAATGGCACATGGGCGCAAGGAAATCAGCGACATCGATCAGATTGAACGTAGCCATGCCGTAGAGCAATTTGCCGTGGTCCGGGCGCATTGGAGAGCGGACAGCGTACGGACATCGCTCCGCGAGGGACAGCTGTCTCGCGATCTCAATACCAACAACGCCGAAATTGCCCCATTGCTCGCGGTGCTGTTTGAGCTGTCAAACGACTGCGCCGCGGGAGATGACTTGGCACGTTGGATACAGGCATTGGTCGATGTGAATTCGGTCACTCTGCCATTTCTCGCCCCGGAAAGCACACGCGGCCTTTTCGAAGCACCGGTTTGGCTGCATTGTGCACAACCAAATTTGGAGCAGATGCAATGGTTGCAAATGACGACGGCCATTGCTCAGCGTGATTCCGTCGAGATTGAGCGGGTGGCACAATGGCTCGCCAATCATGGAGCCTCCACTACGCGGGCGGCTCGCGAGTACCTGTTGTTGGCGGCCTTGCTTGCGCGTATCGAGCAAGGCGACTTTGCCAGTGCCGCGCGCGTGGAATCCGATCTGGGCATCGCCATACCGCCTGATAGCGCGAATTACCCAACGCGATCCTACCTCCTGGCCCTTGCGGACCAACGCAGGCGACGATTGCAGCCGACTTCCCGTTAGAATTCACTGCGGTTCATTGAGTCACGATTATCCCTTGTGCGGTAGTTCCAAACGGCGGGGTAAATTCAAGTTGGGTGTCTCCCCGGCTACCCCGAAGGACCACAAACCAAATTTCATGAGGCTAAGGCGTGACTGACGTCGTGTTGGAGAGCGGATTCACCAAAACACCCTTGGATCGACCGACGCGAAACGCGCTGTTGCCGGTTGCCATGGCCTTTTTTGTCCTATCCGGTTTTGCCGCGCTCATTTATCAGTCGGTCTGGTCGACTTACCTCGGCCTCGTATTGGGACACGCCGCCTATGCGCAGGCTTTGGTGTTGTCCATTTTCATGGGGGGCATGGCCATTGGATCGTGGCTCGCGAGTCGAGTCGATGTGCGGCCGGCGCACTTGGTGCTGGCCTATGGCGTCATTGAGCTGGTGATCGGCATACTCGGGCTGCTGTTTCACGCCGAATTTCTGCTGCTCTCCGACTTCTCGTTGAATCGGGTTTTACCCAGCACTAACTCTGCGACTGTTGCGCTGCTATGGCAATGGTTTTTTGGGGCAGCGCTGGTGTTACCGCAGTCAATCCTGTTGGGCATGACCTTCCCGATTCTGGGCGCTGCCTGCGTGTCCCGGCGCGATGCATCGGATTCTTCGGTGCTCGGGTCCCTGTATTTCTCAAACAGCATCGGCGCGGCGTTTGGTGCGATGGTCGCTACGTTCTTGCTCATGCCCGCATTCGGCACACCCGGCACGCTGCGCGTTGCAGGCGCACTCAATGTATTGATCGGCGTCGCCGCGATTGCGTTTTCCAGACTAGCGCAGGTGGAGAGTGTCGGGACGAAGAGCGTCAAAAATACTTCGGCAGTAGTCGGCCCCGCAGTGCAGGGCGCAGACAAGCGGATCCTGGTTGCCATGTTGTGGGCGGCAGCGATCACCGGCGCCACTTCTTTTGTCTATGAGATTGCCTGGGTACGTATGCTCAGCTTGGCCTTGGGCAGCACCCAACACTCCTTCGAGCTGATGCTTTCATCGTTTATTCTTGGATTGGCACTTGGCGGTCTAGCTGTGCGGCGATGGACTCGCAACGGCATTGGCGACCTGATTCGCGCCGCCGCGCTTGCGCAGGTTGCGATGGGTGTGGTGACATTGCTCTGTCTGGTGCTGTACGCGCGCAGTTTCGAGCTTGTTGAATGGCTCATCGCCGCATCCAAACCAAGTTCCGAAGGCTACTCGCTGTTCTTGTTTGGGAGCGCGGCGTTATCGCTATTGGTGGTTACGCCAGCGGCTTTCTTCGCCGGCATGACCTTGCCCTTGATGACAGCCGCGGTCATCGGCACGGGTCACGGGACCGACAAAATCGGAAAAATTTATGCCGCAAACACCTTGGGTGCGATTGTTGGCGTGTTCGTGACGATTCATTTGTTCGTGCCGTTTATCGGGGTTCGACTCAGCCTGATTCTCGCGGCATTGATCGATGTCATTCTGGGCGTAGTGTTGATTCGACTCTACTCAAATAGCGGTACTCGATCGGCATACTTCGCCAGTTTGATTGCAGCAGTGCTCGCTATGTTCCTCGCACAAACAGCCGGGCGAGTGACACCCGAACAACAGGCGAGTGGCGTGTATCGCGGCGGCTCCGCTCGGGCTGGGGGCGCAAGCGACCGCGTTGTGTACATCCGCGATGGCAAGACTGCGACGATTTCGCTTCGCGATGCAGCAAACGGCGCGCGCGCTATATCGACCAACGGCAAGATCGATGCATCTGTGCAGATGGACCCCGATCAAGCGAGAACCTCTGACGAGGTCACCATGGCAATGGCCGCGAGTTTGCCGTTAGCGTCGCGTAATGATTTTGCACGAGTCGCAGTCATCGGATTCGGCTCTGGTTTGACTACGCACACATTGCTCGGGTCTGCCACTGTGGGTCACGTCGATACCATCGAGATTGAAGCAGAAATGGTTATGGCCGCGCGAGCGTTCGGCAGATTTAACGAACGTGCTTACCAAGATCCACGTTCAACCATCGTCATCAATGATGCCCGAACGTTTTTTGCCAGCGGCAACAAGCAGTACGATTTGATTGTGTCGGAACCGTCCAATCCTTGGGTCAGTGGTGTTGCCAGTCTATTCACCGTGGAGTTCTATGATGAGGCCCGCCGACACCTCACGCCGAACGGTGTGCTGGTGCAGTGGGTTCAGGCCTATGAGTTGAATGATCAACTGCTATCGACCATGGTCGCGGCAGTGCTGGAAAAATTTGTCTACGTGGATGTGTACCTGACCAATAGCAGCGATCTCCTGCTGGTGGCGCGGCAGAACGCCCAGGCGTTTCCGGCACGATACGACCGGCTCGAAGGCGAAGCATGGATGAAGGAATTGTCCCAGAATGGGCTGGCATCGCCCGATGCCTATCTGCTCCGCAAGCTCGCCGACACTGAAGGGTTGCGTGCATACACATTGATCTACGGGGCCCGGCCGCACTCGGATTTCTTTCCCGAGGTCAGCTTGAAGGGCCCTGAGGCGAGGTTCCGCAACGAAACCACGCGCGGAATGCTGAGCCTGGCGGACCCACCATTGCCGGTGCAGCAGATGGCCAACAATCGGCCTGAAATTGAACCGTCGGCACAGCTGTTTGAAGGCAATACCCGGAGTTTCTCGACCGTAGTACGCGCTTACCATCGAGCGACTTTGATACGAGAGGCCATGATCACCCGAAGAATTGCCAGCGGCGCGCTGCAGCAATACCCCGAGGTCATGAATTGGTTGCCGACATTGTTCAGTCTGTCGGAAGAGTGTCGAACGCAGGTCGAACTCACTCTCTGGATCGACAGTGTGATTAATGTGGCGAGCATGACTTTGCCATCGCTGCCGCCTGGACAGTCTGAGGCATTGTTCTCAACCGCAGAATGGATGGGTTGCCGCGACGAGGCCTCGGAGCAGTGGCGATGGATGCGTTTCATGGCCGCGATTGCTGTGCGAGATGCGCCGAAGATCGAGCAGCAGGGCATGGCGCTGATTGCCGACAAAGACTCTGCAGCATCCGCGATGGCGCGACAGTATGCGGTTCTGGCAGTCATGTTGGCGAGACTCGCACAAGGAGACCACGCTGGCGTTGAGACCGCGGAGGCGGATCTCAATATACAGGTGGGCGCTGTCGGCACCATGCCCGCAATTCGCGCCTATTTATTGGCGCTGTCCGATGTTCGCGAGAAGCGGGGATTATAGGCGCGTAGGGATGAGCCACGTTTTTGGTGCGACGCACAGTCCGGGGTGCCTGGTTGCGAACGACATTCCTTGATCGTTCCATCAAACTTGACGAACGTAGATCTCGGCGACCAAACCCTCAACATGTCGCACGAGATTGAATCGCGTGCCTTCGTGCGACGATCTACGCGCCTCCGCAACCCAGTGCATGTGGTTTATATGCGATTGACCACAGGTGCCGTGACTTAAAACAGCATGGATGCCGCATCCAACCCCAGTTGTCCCAGCTGGATTCCGGAAAACCCTATTCGCCATGCCAGAGCGAGAAACAAAGAGTCCGAATCCAAACGCTGGAGGTTTCCGCAGCGACATCAACGGCCTGCGTGCCTGGGCGGTTGGCTTGGTGTTGCTCTATCACTTTGAGGTGCCTGGATTCAGCGGTGGTTTTGTCGGTGTCGATGTATTTTTCGTAATTTCCGGTTTCTTGATGGCGAGCATCATCGTCGGCGGCTTGGAGCGCGGTACTTTCTCCTGGTCCGGTTTTTTGCTTTCAAGGATGTGGCGAATCTTGCCTGCATTGGCGGCTATGGCTGGCTTTCTGTTGTTGCTGGGATGGTTCTACCTCAGTGCATTCGAATATGCCGAGTTGGCTCAGCAGGCACTGTCCAGTCTGACCTTCGCATCGAACTTCCAGTTTTGGTTGGAGTCTGGCTACTTTGATTCGGCTTCCCACGACAAATGGTTGCTGCACACATGGTCGCTGTCGGTCGAGGCGCAATTTTACGCATGCTTTCCTATCGTGTTGGTTTGGTGTTGGTCGGTTGCGCCGAAGCACGCGCGAGTACGGACAGGGCTAAGTATGCTCGCCGCGGGTTCGCTGGCGTTTTGTATTTTGCAGAGCACGTGGGAACCCTCGGCAGCTTTTTACTTGTTGCCATCGCGAACTTGGGAATTATTGACGGGTGCGCTGGTATGCGTTTGGCAATGGGGTACGGCATGGACAGGTCGACAGCGAACGATGGCGGGGCTCTTGGGTTTCGCTTGCTTGATAACTTCCGCTGTTTGCATGGACACCTCGATCCATTGGCCCGGTGCATGGGCGGTAGTGCCGGTCGCTGGCGCAGCGCTGATTTTGTCAGCCAATCGCGCAGACTCGATGCTGACTGCTTCACCCATCGCACAGTGGCTTGGATCGCGCTCATACTCCATCTATCTCTGGCATTGGCCGGTCGTCGTGCTGTTGGGCTACTTACAGCTGCAGACCAACGTGCTGGCTGGCGCTTTGGGCGTTGGCAGTACATTGTTGATTGCACACTTATCGTATGAGTTTGTAGAACGACCACGAATGGGCATGGTCGGTGTCGGTACGCCACCTGTGACCTGGCAGTTGCTGGCCGGAATAATGCTGCTTGTTGTCGTCCCGGCTGCGATCGTCGTGGGACGAGGCGGAGTGCCGGGGCGAGTGTCGCCACAGGCGGATATTGCTGCCCTCGAGTCGAAAAATCGATTCACGAAGCCTTTGCGCTGCGACGCAAGGACGGATAGTCCCGGCAGCTCCTGTATTTACGGAGGAAGCAAGATTGACGCAATCCTGGTCGGGGACAGTCATGCGCAGTCGGTCGCGAGTGCGCTCGCAGCGGCGCGAGCCGATCCTGAAAGTGGCGTCCTGGTCTGGATTTATCCGAGCTGCATTACCATCTTTACTGCAAAAATGACTCCAGGCGTGTTTCGCAGCGGTTTGCGTTGCCCGGAGTTCAACCAATGGGTGCTGAAATCGCTCGAACAATATTCCGCAGACATACCGATTGTTCTGGTCAGCCGAACCAGTACCTACGCGTTCGGATACACAGAGCGTGTCGACAATGCAAGTCTTGCCCCTGGTGTCTATTTTACTCGTCAATACTCCACCCCGCTTCCGGAATTCATCGAGCAGTTTTCGGCAGAGTTGGTTGACTCGATTTGCAGGCTGGCGAGAACGCGAAAGGTTTACGTGCTTCGGCCGATTCCAGAGATGGGGGTGGATGTGCCCCGCGCGGTCGCAAGAGCAATTGCAATGGGTGCATCGCGATTTCCATCAATCAGCATGCAGCAGTACACACAACGGCATTTGCCGGTGCTGCAGGCCGAACAGGAAGCGAAGCGGCGTTGCGGAGCGGTAATTCTGGATCCATTGCCGTACCTGTGCCCAAATGAACAGTGTTTGGGCGTAATGCACGGCCGGCCGATTTATTATGATGATGACCACTTGAGCGAGTATGGCAACAAGTTTTTGGTGCCTATGTTTCGTGCCGTCTTCGATCGCGACGAAGCTTCCGCGTCACGTCAGTGAGTCTGCTTATCGAAGCCCGCAGACTGCGCATCGCGTCACCGATCCGACACACCGAAATTCCAAGCAAATGCAAATACGAAAGCAGATAGCAGCGACGGTGCCTGCTGCGTTCGCTTAGCCTCGACTAGGGAACCTCTGAACAAGTCCGGATCCGCGATAGCCCCTGAGTCAGGGGGCGAAAAACCGCAGGTTGACCAGCTCCGCTGTTGAGAGCGGGGGTTTGGCAAGCAATAGGCAGTGTGGCGAAGGCGAAGTTGTGACTTGTTCAGACCTTCCCTAGATAACTGCCCCGAGTTTGAAGATGGGGAGATACATACCGACAACCATGCTGCCTACTAGCCCGCCGATAATCACCATGATGAATGGCTCAAGCAGGCTGCTCAGGGCATCCACGGCGTTATTGACCTCCGCTTCATAGAATTCTGCGACCTTGAACAGCATTGTGTCCAGCGCACCGGCTTCCTCGCCGATAGCGGTCATTTGCAACACCATATGCGGGAACAGGTTGACTTGGCGCATGGCCACGTTTAGCGGGTATCCAACGGATACATCTTCCCTCACGGCTCGCGTGGCTTCCGCATAAACTACGCTGCCAGTGGCGCCACCAACGGTTTCCAACGCCTCTACCAGTGGCACGCCCGCTTTGAATGTCAGCGCAAGGGTACGCGCGAATCGAGCAACCGCAGACTGATGCAATATTTTCCCGATTACCGGAAGTTTAAGCATGATGCGGTCCATCAAATGTGCAAATCTTTCCGATCGTTTGAGGCCTTCTACGAACGCGAAAAGGGCGCCGACACTCACCCCCAGCATCACCCACCAATAGCTCAGCATGAATTCCGAGAGGCTGACGATCATCTGTGTGAATGCCGGTAGTTCGGCACCAAATCCTTCGAAGACCGTCTTGAACTGCGGCACGACGAACATCAACAGCACCGCGCTTACAATGATTGCGACCGCAATTACGGCTGCGGGATAGAACAGTGCTTTCTTGATCTTGCCTTTCAGCGCTTCGATGTTTTCCTTGTACGTCGCCACCGTGTCCAGAATCGTATCGAGTACACCGGCGGTTTCACCAGCGCGGACAAGATTACGGAACAGCTCGTCGAACTGCACTGGATGCTTGCTCAGGGATTCGCAAAGTGATGACCCACCCTCGATGTTGGCCTTGATGTCAGCAAGCATCGTAGACATTGCGGCGTTCTTGTTGCCGCTTCCAATAATTTCGATGGCCTGCACCATGGGTACGCCGGACTGCATCATGGTGGCCAATTGGCGCGCAAAGATGGCGATTTCGCCAGCGGTGACCTTGCCCTTGCTCGAAAAAAAACCCGCCGTCTTTTTCTTGACGCTTTGCGGGTTGATGCCTTGACGCCGCAATTCGGACTTGACGAGGTTCTCGTTTTTCCCGAGTGACTCCCCCTTCATCTTCTTGCCGCGCTTGTCGGTTCCTTGCCAGTAATAGGTTTGCAGGCTGTCGCTTCTCGGAGCGGTTTTGCCGGCGGGGGCTTTGGCAGATTTGGCGGCAGTGGCCATGGCTTAGTCCTTGGTGACGCGGTTGATCTCGGCGAGGCTGGTGTGGCCGTCGCGGGCCTTTCGGAGTGCGGATGCACGCAGGTCATTAATGCCGATTCGCTTGGACTCTGCTGCGATCTGCATTGCATTTCCGCCTTCCAGCACAATTCTCTGGATTTCTTCTGACATCGGCATCACTTGATAGAGTCCGACTCGACCCTTGTAGCCTTCGTTGCAACTGGAGCAGCCGACCGCCTCGTAAAGCGTGATGGTTTCGGATTCTGCTTCGCTGAAGCCTTCCGCCATCAACGCAGCCTTGGGCAACTTGGTCGGCTTCTTGCAGTCATGCAGTCGGCGAGCGAGACGTTGAGCAGTGATCAGAGAAACCGACGAGGTAATGTTGTAGGGCGCAATGCCCATGTTCATCAAGCGCGCTACGGTTTGAGGCGCGTCGTTGGTGTGCAGCGTGGACAGGACGAAGTGTCCGGTCTGTGCCGCCTTGATCGCGATTTCGGCGGTTTCCAAGTCACGAATTTCGCCGACCATGATGATGTCCGGATCTTGGCGAAGGAACGAGCGTAGCGCGGTCGCGAAGGTCATGCCTTTCTTGACGTTCTGTTGTACCTGATTGATGCCGTTTACTCGAATCTCAACCGGATCTTCACAGGTTGAGATGTTGACGCCGTCGGTGTTGAGAATGTTGAGCGCGGTATACAGCGAAACTGTTTTGCCGCTGCCAGTCGGGCCGGTGACCAGCACCATGCCATAGGGCTTGGAGATCGCATCGGTAAACAGCTTGCGTTGATCTTCTTCATACCCGAGCTTCTCGATGCCAATCTTGGCGGCCGAGGCGTCCAGGATACGCAACACGCATTTTTCGCCGAACAGGGTAGGGCAAGTACTGACACGGAAGTCCATCGATCGAGTTTTGGAGATATTGAGCTTGATGCGACCGTCCTGCGGCAGGCGGCGCTCGGCAATATCGAGGCTGGACATGACTTTGATACGCGCGGCGATGCGTGGCGCCAGTTTGATCGGCGCATTGGCCACCGGCCTGAGCATGCCATCAATGCGCAGACGCACGCGGCAGTTGGTCTCGTACGGCTCGATGTGAATGTCCGAAGCCCCGCGCTTGATCGCGTCGAGCAACACCTTGTTGACGAATTTTACGACTGGGGTGTCATCCGCGGCGCTAGCGTCGTTGCCGCCACCGCTGGCGTCTTCCAAGTCTTCGCCGCCCTCGGTGCTGAGGTCGCCAAGGCCCTCATCTTCGTCGCCACCGAGCTGTTGATTGAGCTGATCGGCGCCGGCGAGGGCCGCATCAATGGCCTTTTCCAGTTGATCCTCAGGCACAATAACCGGTTCGATCGGCAGATTGGCCTGAAACTTCATGTCGTCGAGCGCGCGCAGATTGGTCGGATCAGTGATGCCGACGAACAGGCGATTGCCGCGCTTGAACAGGGGCAGCGCCTTATGCTGCTGAATCAGCTTCTCATCGACCAGCTTGATCGGAGCGACCCTGAGATCGAGCGCGCGCACATCAAAAAGCGGTATGCCAAATTCTGCAGATGCTGCGCTCGCGACTTGGCTAGCCGGCGCCAGGCCGTTTTGCACCAGATAGCTGACGAGTGGAATTTTCTGCTTGTTTGAGGCGTCGACGGCCTTGCGCGCGTCATCTTCCGAGATCACGCCTTCGATAACGAGACGCCGGGCAATGCCTGGAATACCCGTTAATGCCGCCGGATTGATCTGGGTGGCCATCGCGATCCCGCTCAAGGTCCATTCGGATCAACAATCTACAGCAAAAAGCTGTGAGAGCGGTAGAGGTCTGACCGCGCCATTTCAGGCTCGCAGCCCCGAAGAGCGCCTGCCTCGTCAAAAAGCGCAATACTGAGCATTCCGGCGATGCTCGGACCCGAGTGCATGGCACCGCAAATGGGGAAGCGCCTCCTTCTCCGGGCGAGTTCCCCGGGCGCGCGCGAACACCCGGAAAGGCTAGCGTTTTACGTTGGCCCGATCGACATGAAGCCACTGATGCCGGCGATCCCGATAGCACCATAGTCACGGGCGAGGCCGAGATGGCTGGGCTTCAGGCCGCCAAGCGCGAATGCAGGAAGCGTGGTTTGCTCATGCAGCTGTTGAAAACCTGACCAGAGAAGACCGGGTTGATCGGGGTGAGTGCGGGTAGCAAATACCGGAGAAATAACCACTGCATCCACGCCGAGCAGCTCGGCCGTCCGCAGCTCGTCCAAGGTATGGCAGGAGGCAAACACGGGGCAGCCTGCTGGAATCGAGCACGCGCCCTTAAGATCATTGGCGCGCAGGTGAATTCCGGTCCCAGCCTGCCTGCAGGCTGCGCGGTCAGTCAAGTCGACCATGAGCCGTGCGCCGCCCACCATGACCAGTTCCTCGCAGTCACGAAGGAGCGAGGGTGGAAGGCGCGTCCTTGGATCAGCGCAACGCACCCGGATCAGTCGCTCGCCAGCTGCCAGCGCTGCACGCACCAGGTCTAGCAGTCCAGCGCTTCCCAGCTGCGCGGCATCAGGGGAAATGCAGTAGTGCGCGGGCCATTGCAGGCTGCGCGCAATGGGCAAGTCGGCGGGTGGCATCCGATCCATCGGCAGCTCGTCCGGCGCCGACCAGCGCAGCGCCGATGCCTCGATTGCTCTGGGTTGGCCATGGAAGTCCAACACCCGCCAGGCGTGCAGGTGCAGGGAGAAATCGTTGTGCGGCTCGATTACGCTCATCAGACGCACCGCAGAAACGCCATCAATGCCCAGTTCTTCGCGCAATTCCCGACGCAATGCCACGAGGGCAGTTTCGCCTGGCTCGATCTTGCCGCCGGGAAACTCCCACAGACCCGCGTGCTGCTTGCCGAGCGGGCGCTGTGCAATAAGTACGCGACCGCGATCGTCGTCGATCAGCGCCGCGACTACGTGCAATGCGCGCTGTTGCAATGCAGGCTGGTCCTCCATTTGACTACCTCGCTGGATAGCGTGAATGACAAAAGTGAGCCGAAAGCGCTACTCCCGCCCCGATGTTCAGGGGTAAGGGTGGTCGCTTGCGACGCGCATGCTCGCGACTGGACGAACGCACCGCGGCGATGCCGACGGGCCGCACAGGATTGGGCGGGGTAAGGGAACCTCTGAACAAGTCCGGAGCCGAGATAGCCCCCTGAGTCAGGGGGCGAAAAACCGTAGGTTTTTGACCAGCTCCGCTGTTGAGAGCGGGGTTTGGCAAGCAATAAGCAGTGTGGCGAAGACGAAGTGGTGACTTATTCAGCCCTTCCCTAGGGAGCACACGCTCCTTCTGACATTCATGCTGCGGGGTGCTGCTCCCCACAGCATCAAAGTCAGGCCAGACGACCGTGACAATGCTTGAATTTTTTCCCCGAGCCACACGGGCAGGCATCGTTGCGACCGACCTTGGGCATCGCAGCAGCGCGATCTGCCGATAAGCCCGTTGCGAAATTGGCGGCCATTCGCGCCTGCACCTCAGCCTCTTCCTCGACGCCAAAGTCGCCAGCGTCTGCGTGCTGGAACTGCACAGGCGTGTTGGCCTGGCGCTGCTGTTCGAGGCGTTGTGCTTCGGCAATGTCTTCTTCGCTCTGCACTCGAACGCGCGCGAGCACATTGACCACTTCAATCTTCACCCGCTCGAGCATTTGCTGGAAGAGTTCAAACGCCTCGCGCTTGTACTCCTGCTTGGGTTGCTTCTGCGCATAGCCGCGCAGATGGATGCCCTGACGCAGATAGTCCATATTCGCCAGGTGGTCGCGCCATTGCGTATCGAGCACGCGCAGCAGGAAGTGTTTTTCCACCGCGCGAGTGAATTCGCTGCCGAGCTGGGCTTCCTTCTCGCGAAAGAATCGTTCGACATCTTCCTGGATTTTTGCAACTAGATCGGCGTCGCTGAGTTCGTCATGCGATTCAAAATGCCGCTTGCTGCTGACCACGATTCCAAAGTCCTGCTGAATGGCCTTGTCGAGGCCAGTCAAATCCCACTGCTCGGCAATACTCTCTACGGCGACAAACTTGCGGCAAGTGGCCTCGATCACGTCCCGGCGGATGTTCTCCACGGTCTCGTGGATGTCTTCAGGCTCAAGCAGTTCATTGCGCTGCTGATAGATCACTTTGCGCTGGTCGTTGGCAACGTCGTCGTACTCAAGCAGGTGCTTGCGAATATCGAAGTTGTGCGCTTCGACCTTGCGCTGCGCCTTTTCAATTTGCCGCGATACGAGCTTGTCTTCAAGCGCGTCGTCGTCCTTCATGCCAAAGATCTGCATCCACTTGGTTACCCAATCCGGCGCGAAAATGCGCATCAAGGTGTCTTCAAGCGACAGGAAAAACCGGCTGGAGCCTGGGTCACCCTGGCGGCCAGAGCGACCGCGCAATTGATTGTCGATACGTCGCGATTCGTGCCGCTCAGTGCCGATGATATGCAAGCCACCAGCGGCCAGCACAATCAGTTGGCGCGCCCTGGCTTCGGCGCGTACCCGCGCCTGGTCTGCTTCGGTGGCTTCCGGCGGCAACTCAGCGAGCGCCGCTTCGACATTGCCGCCGAGCACGATGTCGGTACCGCGGCCGGCCATATTGGTGGCGATGGTGACTGCGCTCGGGCGACCGGCCTGGGCAACGATTTGCGCCTCGCGCTCATGCTGTTTGGCGTTCAGCACTTCATGCGCCAAACCCTTTTCCTTGAGCATTGCGGACAGCATCTCAGAGGTTTCGATCGAAGTTGTGCCGACCAGAACCGGCTGCTTGCGGCCGTTGCAATCGCGAATGTCCTCGATAATGGCGTTCCATTTGGCCTTCGCCTTCAGGAAGACCAGATCCGGGGCGTCTTTGCGCACCATTGGCCGGTTGGTGGGGATGACCACCACTTCCAGATTGTAAATCTGCTGAAACTCGTAGGCCTCGGTGTCCGCGGTGCCGGTCATGCCCGCAAGCTTTTTGTACATGCGGAAGTAATTCTGAAAGGTGATCGACGCCAGCGTGTGGTTTTCACGTTGGATCGGCACGCCTTCTTTGGCCTCGACAGCCTGGTGCAGTCCGTCCGACCAACGTCGGCCGGAAAGCGTGCGGCCGGTGAACTCGTCGACAATGATGACTTCGCCGTCGCGCACAATGTAGTCAACATCGCGCTGATACAGGTTATGCGCGCGCAGCGCAGCGTTCAAATGGTGAACGGCTGCCAGATGCTTGGGATCGTATAGACTCTCATCTGCGCCAATGATGTTGTCCTGCCGCAGCAACTGCTCAGCGCGCTCCATGCCCTGCTCGGACAAGTGCACCTGTTTCTGTTTTTCCTCGACGAAGAAGTCGCCTTCGCCTTCTTCAGTGGCCTGCCGATTCAGGCGCGGCACAATCTGGTTGATCTTGATGTAGAGCTGCGGCGACTCGTCAGCTGGGCCGGAGATGATCAGCGGAGTGCGGGCTTCGTCAATGAGAATCGAGTCAACTTCGTCGACGATCGCAAAAAATGCGCCACGCTGGTAGCGATCCTCTTTGGATAGCGCCATGTTATCGCGTAGATAGTCGAAGCCGAATTCGTTATTGGTGCCGTAGGTGATATCCGCAGCGTACGCAGCACGTTTGGCGTCAGAGCGCATGCCGGGGACGACTACGCCTACGTCGAGGCCGAGGAAATTGTAGACCTTGCCCATCCAGGCAGCATCGCGGCGGGCGAGATAGTCGTTGACGGTTACCAGATGTACGCCTTGGCCAGCCAAAGCGTTGAGGTAAACCGAGAGCGTGGCGACCAATGTCTTGCCCTCCCCGGTGCGCATCTCGGCAATCTTGCCCTGATGCAGCACCATGCCACCAATCAGCTGGACGTCGTAGTGGCGCATGCCGAGGACGCGTTTTGCTGCTTCGCGCATGGTGGCGAATGCTTCGGGCAGCAGTGCATCAAGCTTCTCGCCCTTGGCATAACGATCTTTGAACCGGGTGGTATTTTCACGCAGGGCGTCATCACTCAGCGCCTGCATCGTCGGTTCGAGTGCGTTGATCGCGTCGATCTGCTTGCGCATCTGGCGCAGCAGGCGCTCATTGCGACTGCCAAAGAGAGTGGTGAGCAGCTTGTTGAACATGGGTATGGGACTTTTTGAGATCGGAAAATGCACAGCCGCCCGAAGGCGGCGGCGAGAGTAACGCAGGGGTGTGGGCTGAGGGTAGGAATTTCAACCCCCGCGGGAGTTCAAGCTCCCTGGCGCTGACCCTTGATGAAGTTCGAGGGATTGACCACGCGGCCATTTTCCCAGACCTCAAAGTGTACATGGGTTCCCGTGGATCGGCCGGTCGAACCCATCTTGGCGACCACATCACCCGAGCGCACTGGGTCGCCGACCTGAGAAAGGTTGAGCGAATTGTGTGCGTAGCGCGTCACATAGCCATTGCCGTGGTCGATCTCGACCACGTTGCCATATCCATTCTTGCGGCCCGAAAACGATACTACGCCGCCAGCGACCGCCACGATGTCATCACCAAGCACGCCGTCGAAGTCAATGCCGCTATGGAATTGACGCGTGCCGCTGATCGGATCCGGCCGAAAGCCGTAGGAGGATGAGGTGTAACCGTGGCGAACTGGAATGCCGGTCGGCATCAGGCTCTGGTCGAGCGAGCGATCTTCGAGCAACTCTTCCAATACCGTGAGCTGACGGGATTGCTGGGCCAACTGGCGCTGGAGCCGGAACAGCTCAGACGAAAACTGATTGGGCGGCATCATCAGCCCGATGGGTTCGTGTGCCGGACCGCCCATGTCGGGTTCGCTCGAGAAGTTGAACTCACCATCATCAAGTTTGCCCAATTTTGCCAAGCGCTCGCCAAGCGCATTGATGCGCGTGGATGAAGCCTGGATGCGCCCCAGTTTCAGCGCCAGAGCGTTCATGTCGCGAGTGACGATGCCATTGAGCCTGGCAACCTCGGCTTCCTGCTTGTGTAGTTCGGCACGAGTGACGCCAAGTTTGTCGCGTAGCGACTCGGGTGCGATGAACGCAGTGCCGATCCAGGTACCCAGACCAAAAATGGCCAGAACGACTGCGCCAACGACCACGCCAGCAATGAGTTGCAGGCGGCGTTCACCCAGGCGCAAAACGCGCGTGCCTGAGAAGGGTTTCGAGACGATAATGATGTTCATTGTGCTCAAAAAACCTTAAGGTGATCCAACATGCCCCCGGACAACAAACAGTCCGCGCCATCCCGACAGCCGGAAAAAGTTCTGGCCAGCGGAACCCCTGCGCTTTCCCGTTTGCTCGAGCACGCCGCTCGCCTGCGGCGTCTCGACTACCAGTTGCGCCTCCAGCTTGCCTGGGCTGAGTCGGCGCCCTTTGAGCTCGCCAACGTACGCGCCGGGACACTGGTCTTGACCACACCGCTCGCCACTGTGGCGTCCCGACTGCGGCTGGAGCAGACCCGAATCATCGAGGCTGCATCGCGCAATTGGGTCTCGCCCATCACCAAGCTGGTTGTAAAAACAGTCCCGGCTTTGGCACACAAAGTGCTGCCCCCGGCCTCAAAACCATTGTCATCCACAGCAGCGCAACAACTCCGTGCTGCAGCTTCCATTTCCAACGATCCCCAACTGCAGGAACTCTTACTACGGATGGCGTCCCTCGCCGACTAGCTTCCTGGGACGCGAAAGATTGGGGTTTGGCCCAAGTGATCGCTCCGAAATTGATTGGTGGGGATGCCCACCGCACTGATGACCGCGCTTCAGATGGCTTGCGCGGGGTGCGCGTAGGAAATTGGCGCCTCGGAGGGGTCCGAGAAGGTAATCTCCTCCCACGCCTTGCTGTCCGCAATCAATGTGCGCAGCAGCAAGTTATTCAATTGATGCCCCGACTTGGAGCCGTAGAACGCTCCAATCAGGCTGTGACCCAACAGATACAAGTCGCCGATTGCGTCGAGAATCTTGTGTTTGACGAATTCGTCCTCGTACCGAAGGCCGTCTTCATTCAGTACGCGGTAGTCATCAAGGACGATGGCGTTATCCATGCTGCCACCCAGTACCAGATTGCGTTGGCGCAGCATTTCGATGTCGCGCATGAAGCCAAATGTGCGTGCGCGGCTGACTTCTTTAACAAACGAGGTGGTGGAAAAGTCGATCTCAGCCGTGGAGGCTTTCTTGGAGAAGGTCGGGTGCGAGAAATCAATCGCAAATCCCACCTTGAAACCATCGAACGGATCGAATCTCGCCCATTTTTCGCCGTCGCGGACGGTGACCGACTTCTTGATTCGGATAAAACGCTTGGCGACGTTTTGTTCTTCGATGCCCGCGGACTGCAGCAGGAACACGAATGGGCCGGCGCTGCCGTCCATGATCGGTACTTCCGAAGCGCTCAGATCGACATAGGCGTTATCGATTCCCATTCCAGCCATTGCCGAGAGCAGATGTTCTACCGTTGAAACACGAACACCATCCTTGATGAGCGTGGTGGACAAACTCGTGTCACCGACATTTTCGGCTCGAGCTTCTATTTCCACGGGCTGCGCCAGATCAATGCGCCGGAAAACGATCCCGGTGTCCGGTGCTGCTGGACGTAAGGTCATGTAGACCTTTTGACCGGTATGAATACCCACGCCGGTGGCGCGGATCACATTTTTCAGGGTGCGCTGTTTGATCATGCTTGTTTGTCCGGCTTGATTGTCCCAGTCGACATCCCCGAAGCTGGGCGGGTCGATTCGCGGACGATAGCACAGCCGATCTGGCCGACGGAACCCTTGGCCAGCAAAAAGACATGGATTTGTTGTTTCTAAACAACAAAACTGCGCCAAGACTTGAGGTATTGAGCGCTATCCAGCCCAGACTACAGGTGAATTGTGGACATCATGTGATGGTCTGGAGCGTTCGAGCTTCGGTGCGCCAAACAGACAATCATCAATCGCAGCCGGGGATCCCCGAAACGTGCTGAGACAACGAAATCCCCGCACGGCGCGAAGGGGCATCCCCACGCAGTGCGGAGTCATCTGTCTTCCCAGTTCAATTGCAACCGACGGCGGTCAATGCGAAAAGGCTGGGTCACTAAGGTCCGTTCGGGTCAATCAGTCGGCCTGACGACGCAGAAATGCCGGGATATCCAGATAGTCGCTGCGTTCCTTGTTGTGAGTGATCGACGGCTCGCCGACCGACAGTGCCGGTTCGGCATTTCCCAGATTGCGGCTGGTGCCAAATCCCTGCTGGGTCGCGCCCGAGCGCACGCCGGTCGCGTACTCGACATCGCCGGTGGTCGCATTGCGTACCAATTTTACCGGTCGGGGCAGAGCCGCCGCTTCTCGCGCAGGCTCGCGCAGCAACGGTCGGGTGGCGACTTGACGATTCAACCCAGTCGCAACCACAGTGACGCGGATCTCGTCCTGCATGTCGGGATCCAGCACGGTGCCCATGACCACGGTTGCGTCCTCAGCCGCGAACTCGGCGATGGTGCGCCCGACTTCATCGAACTCACGCATCGACAGGTTCATGCCGGCAGTGACGTTCACCAGGATGCCGCATGCGCCCGACAGGTTGATGTCATCCAGTAGCGGGTTGTTGATTGCCGCTTCGGTTGCGGCAACGGCCCGGTCGTCACCCTTGGCGACACCCGAACCCATCATTGCCATACCCATTTCGCTCATCACCGTGCGCACATCGGCGAAATCGACGTTGATCAGGCCGGGGCGAGTGATCAGGTCGGCGATGCCCTGAACGGCGCCCAGCAGCACGTCGTTGGCGGCACGAAACGCATTCAGCAGGGTAACGTCGCGGCCCAATTCCGAGATCAACTTCTCGTTGGGAATGGTGATCAATGAATCGACATGCTGGGAAAGTGCCTCGATGCCTTGCAGCGCGATCTGCAATCGCTTGCGGCCTTCGAACGGGAACGGTTTGGTGACCACGGCCACAGTCAAAATGCCCATTTCCTTGGCCAACTGCGCTACCACTGGTGCCGCACCCGTGCCGGTGCCGCCGCCCATCCCGGCGGTGATGAAGACCATATCCGCCCCAGTCAAAAGTTCGCGCAAGCGCTCGCGGTCTTCCATCGCCGCCTGCTTGCCCACTTCCGGATTGGCTCCAGCGCCCAAGCCCTTGGTGACGTTGCCGCCGAGCTGTAGCGTGATCTTTGCCGGGCAGTGTTTCAATGCCTGGCCGTCGGTGTTGGCGCAAATGAAGTCGACGCCTTCGACGCCAGCGTTGACCATGTGGGTGACCGCGTTGCCGCCACCACCACCCACTCCGATTACCTTGATGACGGCGTTTGGCGCCGGTGCCTCGATGAATTCAAACATTGCCCCTTCTCCTCGTTGCTGTGCTGCTGCTGATTGACGATCTTTTGTTTCCGGACATTCTTTCCAAATCTGACGTCCGGTGTTTCGCCAGCTCCTGCCGGCCTTGCCTGATCGTCGATCCATACAAAATCGAATCGCCGATCCTTCCGACACTGCGCACCGCCGTGCGTCAGCGTCAAAAACTGGTTTTGATCCACGCCTTGAATTTCTCCAGTGCACCGCCCATGCCGTCGCCAGCCGGGTTGGTATGCACACGTGTGTGTTGTTGGCGGCTGCCATGCAGCAGCAATCCGATACCGGTTGAGTGCACCGGATTGCACAGCACATCGCCGAGGCCGGTGACGTACTGCGGTGTGGCCACCCGCACCGGCATGTGAAACATTTCTTCGGCGAGGTCGACGACGCCCTCCATCTTCGAGCCGCCACCGGTCAGCACGATGCCTGCCGCGACCAGCTCTTCCAGGCCCGAGCGACGCAGTTCCGCCTGTACCATTTCGAAAATTTCCTCGTAGCGTTTCTGCACCACGTCGGCCAGCATCTGACGCGCCAATCGACGTGCTGGCCGATCGCCGACACTACTGACTTCGATGGTTTCCTCCGGTCGGGCAAGCTGAGCCAGCGCGCAGGCGTAGCGCACCTTGATCTCTTCGGCGGACGGGGTGGGGGTTCGGAATGCGAACGCGATGTCGTTGGTCACTTGATCGCCGGCAATGCCCAGCGAGGCGGTGTGCCGCATCGCGCCGTGGGTGAATACCGAGATATCGGTGGTGCCGGCGCCGATGTCGACCATGCAAATGCCCAGGTCGCGTTCGTCCTGGGTGAGCACTGCAAGGCTGGAAGCCAGCTGCGCGGGAATCAAGTCATCGACCTTCAAGCCGCAACGGGTTATGCACTTGCTGATGTTCTGAGCGGCCGATTGCGCGCCGGTGATCACATGCACGCGCGCTTCCAGCCGTACGCCAATCATGCCGACCGGGTGACGGATACCTTCCTGCTCATCGATCACGTATTCCTGTGCCTGCACATGCAGAATGCGCTGATCAGCTGGAATGGCAACGGCGCGCGCCGCATCCAGCACGCGGTCGACGTCGCCCTCGGTCACCTCGCGGTCGCGAATCGCAACTACGCCCTGCGAGTTCACGCTGCGGATGTGGCTGCCGGAAATCGAGGCGTATACCGAGCTGATGGCGCATCCGGCCATCAGCTCGGCTTCCTCGATCGCACGCTGGATTGACTGAACTGTGGATTCGATATCGACGACAACGCCCCGCTTGAGTCCCTTGGAGACATGCGAACCGATGCCGATCACCTCGATCGGCTGGCCCGGCTCATACTCACCGACGATGGCCGATACCGTGGAGGTACCGATATCCAGGCCTACGATCAGCGACTTGTCGGACTTGCGATTCATGGGCAGCATTGCTCGTTGGCGATGACACGAGGGGTCATCGATGCGGGTGGTACGACAACACAGGACACGCCGTCGGGCTTGCGTTTCATGTGTGGGCGGGCTCGTTGGTGATGGCGCCGGGCGTCACCGGAGTGGGCGTATCGAGTTGCGGTTCGATCTGCGCGGGAACAGAGTCAGGTTCGACGGGCGCCGACCAACGCAGCGCAAATCCGTTTTCGTAACGCAGATCGGCGCGTTGTAGCCGAGTGGCATCGGTCGCGGAGAGTTGTCGATAAACTTCGGCGAATCGAAGCAAGCGTTGGTTAGACTGTTCGCGGCCGAGCAAGAGTTCGCCGCCGCCGGACAACGCCAGCGTCCAGGCGCCACGGCCGCTCAGTACAACACCGTTGGGCGTCAGGCCGATCGGCGCAAGGGTGACCAGTGCCTGTTGATAGAAATCCCGAATCTGGTGCCTGAGCTCCTCCGAACCATTGAACTGCGGTAGTCCGTGCGGAAAAGTGCTGGTCGGAACCGAGTACAAATCACCACGCATGCTGAGCAACCTGTCGCTGCCCCAGCGCGCAATCGCTTCACGCTCGGTGATAGCAATCTCGATCTGGTCCGGCCAGTGCTTGCGTACCTCCGCGCGTTCAATCCACGGCAGTGCGCTGACGCTCGCGCGCACCAGATCGAGGTCAACCGCAAAGTAACCGGGCTTGAGCGCTGGTGCAGCGGCGCGGCGCACCTGCTCGACCGAAACGTGGTGAAACGAGCCGTTGACGCTCAGTTGTCGAAACGGCCAGCGGTCCGCGGCCAGCCAGCCATTCACTGCGGCCACCAGTGGCAGCGCGATTACAGCCAGCGCAGCGAGCCAGGCAGTGATGCGAAAGGCGCGTTGCTGTCTCATGCGCGGACCTGCGTCATCGACATTTCAAGAATGCGCCAGCACAGCTCCGGGTAGTCGATGCCGATCGCGGCGGCAGCTTTTGGTACGAGCGAATGATCGGTCATGCCCGGAGCTGTGTTGACCTCAAGCAGCACATTGCGTCCGTCTGGAGTGCGCATGAAGTCCACGCGTCCCCAGCCGCTGCACCCAATCGCGTCGAACGCCGCCAAGGCCAGATCGCACATTTCCGCTTCGGCCGCACCGCTGAGGCCGGGGCAGATGTACTGCGTATCGTCGGCGAGATATTTGGCCTGATAGTCGTAAAATCCCAGCGCCGGCACTATGCGGATACTTGGCAGGGCCTGACGTCCGAGAATGCCGACGGTGAATTCTTCGCCCTCGATCAGTTGCTCGATCAAGATATCGCGATCGTAAGGTCGTGCCGCCTCGATTCCGCTGACCAGGTCCTGGCGTTTCCAGGCGCGGGTGATGCCGACGGTCGAGCCCTCATGTGCTGGCTTCACGATCAGCGGCAGCCCGATCGCCGCGATGATCGCATCGACATCGGCTGCATGCAGCGGGTCGACCACGCGATAACTTGCAGTGGGCAGGCCAAGCGTTTCCCACACCTGCTTGGTGCGAATCTTGTCCATGCCCAGCGCCGACCCGAGCACGCCCGAGCCGGTGTAGGGAACGCGCAACGCTTCGAGCGCGCCTTGCAGCACGCCGTCCTCTCCTCCGCGCCCATGCAGAATATTGAAAACGCGCGCGAAGTGTCCGGCCCGCAGCGCGTCCAGCAAGGCCGGAATACCGTCGATCCCGTGTGCATCGATGCCGCGTGCGCGCAGGGCGCCGAGCACTCCGGCGCCACTCTTCAACGACACTTCGCGTTCGGCAGAATCGCCGCCCATGACCACCGCCACGCGTCCGAATGCCTTGGCGTCGGTGATGCTCATGCTTTCTCTCCCATCGCTTGCTCGCCCGCAACCTTTTCGCTCAGTAAGTGCCCGCGCGCGCCGATTTCGTTGGCCACCGCACCGATATCGCCGGCCCCGGCCAGCAAGATGAAATCATTGGCCTGCGCCAATGGCGCCAGCGCGTCGGGCAGTTCGCGCGCGTTCTTGACCAGCACCGGGTCGACACGACCGCGTGCGCGCACCGCACGCGCCAGCGCCTTGCCGTCGGCGCCAACGATGGCGGCCTCGCCGGCGGCATACACCTCAGTCAGCACCAGTGCATCGACTTCCGACAAGACATCTGCAAATTCATCAAGCAGGTCGCGGGTGCGCGTGTAACGGTGCGGCTGGAAGACCAACAGCAAGCGGCGATCGGGCCAGCCGCCGCGGGCGGCATCAATGATCGCTTTGAGCTCTCGCGGGTGGTGGCCGTAATCGTCGACCAGCAGCGCCTCACCATCGTTGACGCGGATCGGGCCATGCTGATGGAAACGACGTCCGACGCCACCGAACTCCGACAAGGCCTTGGCAATGTCCTCATCGTTGACACCCAGTTGCCAGCCGATCGCGGCGGCAGCGAGTGCGTTGAGCACGTTGTGGCGTCCTGGTATGGCAAGGGTGATCGGCAGCGCGGTGTCGCGCTGGGGCAACCACAGATCGAAGCGCATTTTGCCGCCCGCGGCGTGCAGGTTGGCCGCGCGCACATCAGCGTCGGCATGCTCACCGTAGGTCATTACGTTGCGCGGCGTACTGCGCGCCAGCTCGGCCACTTCAGCATCGTCGATGCACAGCACAGCCAGACCATAAAAGGGCAAACGGTGGAGAAAATCGGCAAACGCCTTGCGTAGACGGTTGAAGTCGCCGCCGTAATTTTCCAGATGATCGGCGTCGATATTGGTGATGATGGCGAGTAGCGGATTGAGCAACAGAAATGATCCATCCGACTCGTCCGCTTCTGCCACCAGATAGCGGCCACTGCCGAGCTTGGCGTTGGTACCCGCGCTGTTGAGCAGGCCGCCGATCACGAACGTGGGATCAAGTCCGCCCTCCTTCAGCACGCTGGCGGTCAGGCTGGTCGTTGTGGTTTTGCCGTGCGTGCCCGCAACCGCGATACCGTGACGGAATCGCATCAGCTCGCCCAGCATCTCTGCGCGCGGCACTACGGGAATTCGCCGTTCATGAGCCGCGACCAGCTCCGGATTGTCAGCGCGAATGGCGCTGGAAACGACCAGCGCGTCGGCATCGCCAAGATAGGTCGCGTCGTGACCGCGTTCAACGCGGATGCCGAGCGCCGTCAGCCTGCGCGTGGTGGCGTTTTCGCCCAGGTCAGATCCGGAAACTTCGAAGCCAAGCGTATGCAGCACTTCGGCGATACCGCACATTCCAGTGCCGCCGATGCCGACGAAATGCACGCGTCGGTATACCTGCATGACATGGCGGCTTTCTGATATGCGTCGCAGCGTCATGCCAGCGCCTCCAGGCAACGTCGCGCCACAACCACGGCAGCGTCGGGTTTGGCCAGTGCACGCGCAGCTTCGGCCATCGCCAACCGGAGTCTCGGCTGTTCGGCAAGCGTCCGGATGTTGGCCGCCAGTGTGCCTGTCGTTAACTGCGCCTGTGGCATCAGCAGTGCAGCACCATGTTCCTCCAGAAAACGGGCATTCGCGGTTTGGTGGTCGTCTGCTGCTGACGGCAACGGAACGAGGATGGACGCGACGCCAGCGGCGCAGAGTTCGGCGAGCGTCAGTGCGCCGGAACGACAGATCACCAGATCGGCCCAGCCGTAAGCCGCAGCCATGTCCTCGATAAAGGGTTCGACCGAAGCGTCGACCTGCGCAGCCGCGTAAGCACCGCGCGCGGCGTCCAGCAGCTTCGTACCACATTGGTGGCGAATCTCGGGCTTGAAAGCGCGCAGCTGCGACAGCGCTATGGGCACGATGTTGTTGAGCGCCGCGGCGCCTTGGCTTCCGCCAAGGATGAGCACGCGCAAGCTGTCGCCGCGCGCGGCGAAGCGCTGCGCTGGTGGCGGCAATGCGGTGATTTCGCTGCGCACCGGATTGCCGGTCCATTCGCTGCGTCCGGCTGCAAAAGCATCGGGAAATCCAGCAAATACCCGCCGTGCAATCCGCGCCAGCACACGATTGGTCAGTCCAGGTACGCGGTTCTGCTCATGTACGAATATCGGCACACCGCGCAGACGCGCGGCCAGTCCGCCGGGCCCGGCCGCGAAGCCACCGAAGCTGAGCGCGGCACGCGGTCGATGCTTGGCAACGACGCGAGACGCTTGCCAGGTCGCGCGCATCAATCGCAGTGGCGCCGCCAGCAGCGCGAGCCCGCCCTTGCCGCGCAGGCCGCTGACCGCAATTGTTTCGAGCAGCAAATGCGCATTGGGCACCAGGGTGTTTTCCAGGCCATGGCGAGAGCCCAGCCAGACCACGGGTACGCCTTGCGACTGCAACGCTCTGGCGACGGCGATGCCGGGGAAAATATGTCCGCCGGTGCCGCCGGCCAGGATCATCACCGGGGCGTCAAGGGTCATGACGGTCTCCGTTGTCGGCGTCAGGCGTGACGTCGGCGACGGCGCGTGCTCGCGTCAGCTCGAAGCTCGCGCGCAGGCACAGGCCGATCGCCATGCAGGTCATCAGTAGGCTGGAGCCGCCTGAGCTGATCAGTGGCAGGGTCAATCCCTTGGTGGGTAGCAGTCCGAGATTGACGCCCATCGAGACCAGCGCCTGCGCCGAGATCCACAGACCCACACCAAAACACAGGTAACCTTCGAAGTGCATTCCGCGCGCCACGCAGCGTTGTCCGATCAGAAACATGCGCGCGCACAACAGCGAGAACAGACCCACAACGAGTACCACGCCGACCAGGCCGAGTTCTTCGGCGATCACCGCGAAAATGAAATCGGTATGCGCCTCGGGGAGATAGAACAACTTCTGCACGCTGGCGCCGAGTCCAACTCCAAACCAGTCGCCGCGGCCCACTGCAATCAGTGCCTGCACCAACTGGAAACCGTCGTTGAACGGGTCTTTCCACGGATCGAGGAATGTGGTCAGGCGACGTACGCGATACGACTCGGACATCGCTGCCCAGGCCATCACAGGCATGACCGCTGCGCCTAGGGCGAACAGGTTGCGCGCGCGCGCGCCGCCGAGCCAGATCATTCCCAGAGTAATCGCAAGGATCAACGAAGCGCTACCGAAATCGGGTTGTTGCAGCAGCAGCAGCACCAGAAGCCCGGTGACGAGCAGCGGCTTGAGCGTCGCTGCCATGTCGTTCTGCACCGCCGCCTGGAAACGCACCAGATAGCTGGCCAAATACAGAATAAGCAAAACTTTCACCGCTTCAACTGCCTGGAAATTTGAGAAGCCCAGGTGCAACCAGCGCCGCGCGCCGTTGACGCGCACGCCCAGGCCAGGCAGGAACACGGCGAGCAGCAGCAGGAAAGACAGCAACAGCAATACGCGACTGTTGCGCTCCCAGAATGCCAACGGCGTGAACGCAACGACTGCCGCAAGTGCGGCGCCAAGTGCGAGAAACAGCAGGTGCCTGAACAAGTAGTAGTACGGGGAAAAACCGGCGCCCTCGGCGACTGCAATCGAGCTGGAAGTGACCATGACAATTCCGAACGCAGCCAACGCACAGGCGATCAGCAGCAACCAGGGATCGAACTGTCCTTGCAGCTCGTCCCTGCGCAACGCCTGCAGCGGCGCTTTCCAGTAGTTGATCGTCGACGATTTAGTGCGCTCGTCACCGATTGCTCCGCTGTTGAAGGGCGTGTCGGTTACTGGCGCGTAGTGGGCAGGCATGCTGTTCACGGTCAGCGCACCTTCAACGTAGCGAGGCCGAGCAGCACGAGAATCACGCTGATGATCCAGAAGCGAACGATCACGCGCGGCTCGGGCCATCCCTTCAATTCAAAATGATGGTGAATCGGCGCCATGCGAAACACGCGCTTGCCGGTGAGCTTGAAGCTCGCGACCTGGATCATTACCGAGAGCGTTTCGACGACGAAGACGCCGCCCATCAGCACCAGAACCAATTCCTGGCGTACGATTACTGCAATCACACCAAGTGCGGCGCCGACCGAGAGCGCGCCGATATCACCCATGAAAACCTGCGCCGGATAGGTGTTGAACCAAAGAAATCCGAGGCCAGCACCGCCCAGGGCAGCACAAAAAATGGCGAGTTCACCTGCGCCGGGAATCGAGGGCACCCCAAGGTATTGCGAGAACACCGCGTTGCCGGCGACATAGGCAAACACGCCGAGCGCGGCGCTGACCAATACCGTAGGCATGATCGCCAACCCGTCCAGACCATCGGTGAGGTTCACCGCATTGGAAAACCCGACCATCCAGAAATAAGCGATCACCACGAAGCCGAGCCCGAGGGGCAGGGCGAAGTTCTTGAGCATCGGCAGATAGAGCGTGGTATTGGCTGGCACCTCGGCGGTGTAGTAAAGCGCCAGCGCGGCGGTCAGGCCGAACACCGACTGCAACAGATACTTCCACCGCGCGGGCAGGCCACGGCTGTCCTTGAGCACCAGCTTGCGATAGTCGTCGATCCAGCCAACCAGGCCAAAACTGATCAGCACGAAAAGCACAATCCAGACATAGCGGTTGCGCAAATCCGACCACAACAGCGTCGACGCAACTACTGCGATCAGAATCAGCGCGCCACCCATGGTGGGTGTGCCAGCTTTTGAAAAATGCGATTGCGGACCGTCTTGACGGATGGTTTGGCCAACCTTGTATTCGGCCAGTTTGCGAATCACCGCTGGCCCTGCGATCAACGAAACCGCCAGCGCGGTCAGCGCCGAAAGGATCGCGCGCAGAGTCAGATACTGAAACAGGTTGAAACCGCTCATATGCGGTTTGAGCCAGGCGAACAGTTCAAGCAGCATGCGGCGTACCTCCTGTTGCTGTGCCAAGCACTGCGCCGACAACGCGGTCCATTGCGCTTGACCGCGAGCCCTTGATCAGTAACGTGATGCCTTGGCGAAGGTCGGCGCGCAGCACTTCGATCAGTGCGGCCTGATTGACAAAGTGTTCGGCAGTGGCGCCATAGCCTTTGCAGGTTTCCAGCGAACGCTCGCCGACTGCGCACAGGCGCTCGATGCCGCACTCGCGCGCATAGGCACCTACACTGTGATGCAGAGCCGCGCTGTCGGCACCCAGTTCAGCCATATCTCCGAGCACTAACCAGCGCTCGCCTTCGATTCCGGCGAGCGTGTCGATTGCCGCACGGACCGATCCCGGATTGGCGTTGTAGCTGTCATCAATCAAGCTTGCGCCACTGGCTAGCGGGCTCTGCATCAGGCGACCGCTGACCGCAGTCGCTGCCTGCAATCCATCCTGAACGTGGTAGATCGCTGCGCCGGCGGCGAGTGCCAAGGCAGTGGCTGCCAGGGCGTTGCGCGCATTGTGTACCCCGGCCAGCGGCAGGCGCACTTCGATATCGCCCAGTGGCGTGGTGATTGCGAGATGTTGCACCGCGCCGCCGGAGATCACGCGTCCGCGAATCTCCGCTGCATCGGTCAGACCAAAGCGGAAGACCTGACGAGATCCCGCCAGCCCAATGAAGTAGGAGGCGAATGGATCTTCAGCGTTGACGACCGCAATGCCCTGGTCAGACAGAGCACTGTAGATCGCGCCCTTGGTCACAGCAACACCTTGCAGCGAATGCATGCGTTCGAGGTGTGCCGGTGCGATGTTGTTGATCAGCGCGACGTCGGCATGCGCAATGTTGGCGAGGTACTCGATGTCGCCAGGTTTTCCGGCGCCCATCTCGATCACCGCGTAGCGGTAGTCGTCGGGCAGCGCGCAAAGCGTCAGCGGCAATCCGATTTCATTGTTGAGCGTGCCCTGCGTGGTGTGGCAGGTACCAGCGCGCGAAAGGATTTCGTGGGTCAGTGACTTCACCGTGGTCTTGCCATTGGAACCGGTGATGCCGACCACGCGTGCTGCGCAGCAAAGGCGCCAGCGGCGCGCGATGTCACCGAGCGCAGTCTGGCTATCGCGTACCACCAGCTGTGGCAGATCAACCGCCACTGGATGCTCGACCAGCGCCGCGCTGGCGCCGCGTTCGCGGGCTGCTGCCACAAAGTCGTGACCATCGACGCGCTCGCCCTTGATAGCGACGAACAGATTGCCCGGCTGGAGCGTACGCGTGTCGGTGCTGACGCCGGCGATTTCGGCGTCGGCGTCATTGACGCGAAGTGCGAAGGCTGCGGCGAGGTCGCTGAGGCAGGCGTGGATCATGCGGCAGTTGCCCCCGCGTTACCTGCCTGTATACCGTGGGCTGCAGCGGACACGTTGGCGCCTGCGGCGGTGATGTCCATGGCTAGCTGCGCCTCGTGCAGGTCGTCGAACGGATGCTTGACCCCATTGATCTCCTGATACGCCTCATGGCCCTTGCCGGCGATCAACACGGTGTCGGCAGAAGCCGCCATGCGCACCGCCATGCGGATCGCCTCGCGACGATCGCGTTCGATGCACGCGCGCCTCGGATCGCGCATGCCGGCGCTCACCTCGGCTGCGATCGAAGCACCATCTTCATTACGCGGATTGTCATCGGTGATGATCGCCGCATCGGCCAGACGTTCGGCAATTTCACCCATCAGCGGGCGCTTGCTGCGATCGCGATCGCCGCCGCAGCCGAACACACAGATAAGACGACCAGCAGTGTGATCGCGCAGCGTGGTCAGCGCTTTCTCCAGTGCATCAGGCGAGTGCGCGTAATCGATCACGACCAGCGGCAACTCGCCATCGCCGCCGAGGCGGTTCATGCGTCCGCGCACGGGTTGCAATTGCGATAGGGATGCGGCGATGTCGGTGAGCGTCCAGTCCAGTGCCAGCAGTACACCAGCGACCAGCAATAGATTCGCGACATTGAAGCGACCAAGCAGAGCGCTTTGGATGGCAAAACGTTGCGCATCCGCTGGGTGCTCGCCGCCGACCAGCTCGAAATGGATGCCGCGCGCATCGGCGCGCGCGTTTTCGGCGCGTAGTGTGGCGTCACGACTTCCGAGCGCACTGGTGGTGATTACGCGAGTGGCACGCGCCTGTCCCAGCAATTGTGTGCCGAACTCATCGTCAATGTTGATGACGGCGGCGCACAGCTCCGGCCAGCGGAACAACTTGGCTTTGGCAGCGCCATACGCATCCATGCTGCCGTGGTAGTCGAGGTGGTCGTGGGTCAGGTTGGTGAAGCCGGCGACCGCGAACCCGAGTCCGGCAACGCGGCCCTGATCGAGTGCGTGGGATGACACCTCCATCGCCACGTAACTGGCCTGCAGGTCGCGCATTTGGGCAATGGCAGCGTGCGTGGCCAACACATCGGGCGTGGTGCGCTCGCCGGCGACCAGAGCGCCATGCATCCCGGCGCCGAGCGTGCCAATGGTTCCAGCGCGATGCCCGGCGCGCGTCAGCGCCTCGGCCAGCAACTGTACGGTGGATGTCTTGCCGTTGGTGCCGGTGATCCCCAACAACAACGGCGTTGTCGAATGACTGCCGTGGAAGCGCGTGGCGATGGCGCCCAGATGCTGTTGTAGATCAGGCAGCACGAGCACCGGTACGGTCAAAGCGCTGTCGCCCGCTCGATCACTGAGAATCGCAACCGCGCCGCGTGCGATGGCCGCACTTGCGTAATGCAGACCATGCTGGGCGCTGCCCTGCACCGCGACAAACAGTTCGCCCACTTGAATATTGCGACTGTCCAGTGCCAAGCCACTGATGCGCAAGTCGGGGGCGTCGATCCATGCGGCCAACAAATCGCGCAGCGATATGCCGTTCATGGCATCACCCCTTCGGCGGCCAGATCCAGGTCAACCTGCGCGGTATCCCATGCCGGGATCGTGGAGGGCACGCCTTGGGCGAGCAGGGCAGGTTGCAAAGCGTCCGGTGCCACATTCAACAGACGCATGGCGTCGTCCATGACGCGGCCGAACACGGGTGCGGCCACCAGCCCGCCGTAGTAGACCCCACCCTGCGGATCGTGAATCACGATGGCCGCTGCAAGCCGCGGACGCGATGCCGGCACCATGCCGGCGAACACGCTGATATGACGGTTCTCGTAGCCACCCGCACTGGCGCGACGCGCCGTGCCAGTCTTGCCGGCAACGCGATAATTGAGCACGCGCGCCTTGATCGCGCCACCTTCCGGACCGGTCACGGTCTCCAACATTTCGACCAGGCTGCGGGTTATTTCGGGATCCAGCAACTGCGATTCGCGTTCAGCAGTTTCCGCACCGAGAATAAAGGTGGGCGAGTTGCGCAAGCCGCCGTTGGCCAAAGCTGCATAGGATTGCGCCAGCTGCAGCGTGGTCACCGACAAGCCATAACCGTAGGACAGCGTCGCTTTCTCTACTGCGCCCCAGGTATTGGGTTCCGGCAGGGTGCCAGCCGACTCGCCGGGAAATCCGGAGCCAGTGGATTGACCGAATCCGAAACGCCGATACATGTCGTAGAGATGCTCATCATCGAGCGCCTGCGCAATGCGCGTCGCGCCTACATTGCTGGATTTGGTCAGCACGCGGGTCGGATTGATCACGCCGAAATCGCGGATGTCGCGCACCAGATGATTGGCCACCATCAACGTGCCGGGGTGCGTGTTGATTTCCGTGTCGGGCTTGAATTTCCCACTCTCCAGGCCGGCGGCCACAGTGAACGACTTGATCACCGAGCCCGGTTCAAATACGTCGGTAACCGCCCGGTTGCGACGCGTTGCCGGATCGTTGTTGCCGCGCGCATTGGGGTTGTACGAAGGGTAGTTGACCATCGCCAGCACTTCGCCAGTCGGCACGTCCAGGATCACCATCGAGCCGCTGGCGGCACTGTTCTCGAAGATCGCCGCCTTCAGCTCGCGATGGGCGAGGTATTGCAGACGTCGATCCAGCGTCAGGCGTAACTCCTGGCCCGGCTCAGCGGCGCGTAGTTCCTCGATGTTCTCGACCGTTTCGCCGCGACGATTGCGGATTACGCGCTTCACGCCGGGTTTTCCGAGCAGCCAGGAGTCGAACGCGAGTTCCAGTCCTTCCTGGCCCTGGTCATCGACATCGGTATAGCCAACGACATGGGCGAACACTTCGCCGCCCGGATAGAAGCGCCGATACTCGCGCTGCCCGTTCAATCCCGGCAGACCCAGCGCCAATACTTGTTCCGCTGCCTCCGGCGGTAACAGTCGACGCAGATAGATAAACTCTTTGTCACGGCGAGATTCCAGCCGCTCGACCAGATCGGCCTCGCTGAGGCCCAGCAACGGCGCCAGCTGGGTGAACTGCGCGCGTGCCTCCAGCAGCAGGCGGGGTTCGGCCCACAGTGACACCATGGGTGTCGAGATCGCGAGCGGCTCACCGCGACGATCGGTGATCGGTCCGCGCGAGGCGGCTACCGGCATGTCACGCAGAAAACGCGCATCGCCCTGATCCTGATAGAACGACTTGTGCAGCACCTGCATGCTGAAGGCTTTGCCAATCAAGCCAATGGCGCAGGCGCCCAGCACCAGCAGCAGCACGTAGAGGCGTTCGGGTCCGATCGGTTTTGACTTTATGCGGGTGGCGTTCATGCCAAACCCTCGCCATTGCTTGCGCCCGAACCGGCCGCAATCACGCGCGCGGCAATGCGTGCCGGCATGCTCTTCGCAAACCGCCACGCGCAGGCGGCCCAGGCTTGCGCCTGTGCCGAATATGGGGAGTTCGAAAGCCCAGGCTTTCTGCTCCCGGCGTGAGATGACATCCCCCTCACGGCCTCTTCCTTCCTCAGATTTTGACGAACGTCCGCAACCTCTGTGTGCTGCTTTGACGCTTACTGTTGGCGCGAGTCGAGGGTCGTTGAATCGACAGTTGTCGATTCGACTTTCTCTTGCCTCGTTCCTGGCCGGCTGACCTCACAGTTGCCGAGCCTGTTGTTATTTCGCTGCACCGGAAATCCCGACTCAGCGTCTGATCACCACCGTCTCCGCCGGGCCTGGAAACACCATGCCCAGCTGATTGCGCGCCAATTGCTCGAGGCGATTGGTTTCCGTCCACGTCGCCTGTTCGAGTTGCAGGCGGCCGTACTCAATATTCAACTCGTCGCGTCCGCGCTCCAGTTCCGACAGAGCCGAGAACAGTTGGCGCGACTGCTGCCGTGACGACACCACACCAATTCCGCTGGCCACCGCGCCGATCACTAACAGGATCAGTGCCAGCAGGCGTGCGCTCATGGGAGGCGCTCCGCAACCCGCAATACGGCACTGCGCGAGCGTGGATTGGCGGCGCTCTCAGCGTCGTCGGCCAGCACAGCGTCGGCGATCGCGTGAAAGCGCAACGTTGCCTGTGGCAGCGGTGGCAGCCCCCGCCGCACCGGCATACGCTCGGCATCGCCGCGTATGAAACGCTTCACGCAGCGGTCTTCCAGCGAGTGGAAACTGATTACCGCCAACCGACCGCCTGGCTTCAACACCTTTGCACTTGCCTCCAGTCCTGCGTCAAGATCCACCAACTCGCGATTCACATGAATGCGGATCGCCTGAAACGTACGTGTCGCCGGATGCTTGCCCGACGTACCCCGCCCCACCAATTTCGCGATCAATCCAGCCAGTCCCAGCGTGCTGACGATCGGCACCGCCACGCGTGTCTCCACAATTGCTTTGGCGATCCGCCGACTGGCCTTCTCTTCGCCGTATTGCCAAAGCACATCCGCGATCTCGCGCTCACCCGCCCGGGCCAACCACTCGGCTGCGCTTTCGCCGGCGTGCGGGTTCATGCGCATATCCAGCGGCCCATCGTTCATGAAACTGAAACCACGCTCAGCCTGATCGATCTGCGGCGATGACACGCCCAGATCGAGCAACACACCATCCACTCGCGCACCGTCGTCACTGTTCCGCGCTTCAGTCCACTCGGCCATTTCGGCAAAACTGCTGTGCCGGATGGAGACGCGCGCGTCTGCCGCAAACTCTTCTGTCGCCACCCGGATCGCGTCCGGGTCCTTGTCCATCAGCAGCAACCTGCCGCGTTCACCCAACCGCAACAGGATTTCCCGTGCATGCCCACCGCGCCCAAAAGTGCCATCCAGATAGGTTCCGTCCGCTCGGACCGCCAGCGCGTCGATCGCCCGATCCCGCATTACCGGGATGTGTTGATCGCGAGCTCCGGCTGCGTCCTTTCCGCTTTCAGGCTTTGCGCTTACCAATTTTTTGCTCACAGGCTCAGCTTCAACATCTCTGGCGTGACCTGGGTCTCGCCGATGGTTGCGGCGATCTGGCGCAGATGCGCCTCCTCACTCCACAACTCGAATTTGGAACCCATGCCGAGCAGAATCGCTTTCTTGTCCACGCCCGCGGCGCCACGCTGACTTGCAGGCACCATCACCCGACCACTGCCATCGACTTCGGCATGCGTCGCCGCGCCCACCAGTTTCAGCTGCAGATTGCGGTGCACCGCCACCAGATTGGACAGCGCGTTCACCTGATCACGCACCTTTTCCCAATCGCGCACCGGATACAGCCAAAGGCAGCCCGGTTCGAAAGGGTTGTAGGTGAACACCAGCCGGTTACCGCACTGCGCCGAAATCAGCTCGCGATGGGCCGTCGGAATGGACATCCGGCCCTTATCATCGATCGTGATTGCGGTCTCACCTTGGAACATTTTATCCCACCAAAAGCCACGTAATTCCAACATTTGTCACAGGTGCCCACATTAGACCCCCATTTCAGGCGCGTCAAGCGACGGATTTGGGCAAAAAAGAAGCCGGGCAAGCCCGGCTTTGCATGCTGCGCAACAAACTCGTCGACTCAGTCCGGCAGGTGCAGCCGAATGCTGGTGCCGTTGCCTTTCTCGGAAACCAGCTCGAGCCGCGTGCCGAGCTTGGCGGCGCGTTGCCGCATGCCACTCAGGCCGTAGCCGTTGCGCGGCACATCATTGGCGGCAAAGCCGCGGCCGCTCACGCGCGCTGAGCGCTCGCGAAGCCAGCATAAATCGTCTGCGCACAGGGCATGCTGCTGGCGCGGGCGAGCAAGTTTGTGTAGGCTCCTGTGCAAGGAGCGACACATGGCTACCAATCTTGCTATCGACCCGGAGCTTCTCGACAAGGCTCTTGAGGTAAGCGGTGAACGCACAAAGAAGGCCGCGGTGACGATGGCCCTGCAGGAGTTCATCGCTCGCCGGCAGCAGCGGCGTGTCCTTGAGTTGATGGGCAAGCTGGATTGGGATACTTCATACAATTACAAGGCTGAGCGGTCTCGCAAGTGACTCTACTTGTCGACACCAGCGTCTGGTCCTTGGCGCTACGGCGCGATACGCAGACGCAAGGGCCAGAGGTTCAAGCGCTCATAGACGCGCTCAGTGGTGACGGCGTAGTTGTCACTATGGGTCTGGTGGTGCAGGAACTTCTGCAAGGATTCAGCGACCCCAAGGCAGCGTCGGCAATCGTGGAGCGCTTCAGTGCGCTGGCATTGATTCACCCGGAACGCGACGACTACGTTGCTGCCGCCGAGATCAGAAACGCTTGCCGGCGCGGCGGTATTCAAATTGGCACCGTAGACGCACTGATTGCACAAGTCTGCATCAGCAACGATCTGACGCTTCTGTCCACGGACCACGACTTCTCGCACGCTGCAAAACACTGCAGGCTGAGGGTCTGGTCGCCAAAGGTGCGTCGGAAACGCGATGCCTAAGGAATAAAGATGGATCGCGCCCAGCCACCATTTGACCGTTTGTTGGACGAGCCCGGTCCTTCGCGCGCGTGCGCAGCACCAGAGGTCAGTCTATCTGCGCAGCGGGACCCGACGTCGCGGTCGCGATGACCGCGATATCCTCATGTGGCGTTTATACACCGCATCAAAACCAAGCAGATTTATCCGCCGAGCGCTACTTTCGGACCGACACGAATGGGTTCAGTACTTTCACACCGAAGTGCTTGAAGTCCGAGACGTTGCGAGTCACAACGGTACGCTTATGCACTATCGCGGTAGCGGCAATCATCGCGTCCTCATAGAGCGTGTCGGATTTTCGATGCATGAGACGAGCCCATGCTCTGGACACTCCTGCATCCATTGCAATCACGTTGAATGAAGCAGAAACGAGTTCCAACCACTGCTCAAGTTCGATGGCTTTGCGCTCATCTTGCTCGCGCGTCAGCTCGATACCAGCCTGAATTTCTCCAATCGTTGCTGCCGAGATGTGCAGTTCTGCATCCGAGGCACCTTGCATCCACTGCAATACGGCGCCATGGGGCCTAGGCTTGCGAAGCTCCGATACAACATTCGTGTTGAGCAGGTACATCGCACTTACCGCAGCGCTGCGGGAGTGCGTCTGCGCGCCTGCCCCCTGGCGGAAGCTGGAATCTCTGTTCGCGCCTGATTCGACAGCAGCAATTCCTTAAGTGAAGGTCGAGCAGCTGCTTGGAGACGACGCCACTCATTGGCCGGCACCAACACTGCAGCCTCGGCTCCGCGTTTCGTTACCATCTGCGGGCCCTCGGCCAAACACCTTTCCAGGAACTCGCTGAACCGAGCCTTGGCATCTTGCACGGGCCACGATTGCATGACTTTGCCCCTAGCTGACTAGCACTCTGACTAGAATCGCATGAGTGAAGAATGCGGCTTACATGCCCCGAACCGCGAGCAAGATCGCCCGCGTCCGCGCGCCAGAAATTCGCGCAGTCAACGTCATGCCCGGCACATTGAACACCGCTACCGGCAAGCAACCATCGTTCTTCCCCATCCATTCACTGCATCTATTACGCCGTCGCTGAAGTAGGCGGTCAGTTGCGCCGCTGAAGCGGGTCAATTTGATGATCAAAACGCGTACCCATGCGACACACCGCGCGTGCGTACGCGTCGGTGGACAGCTATGTCTACGACTTCAATGGGGCACTCAACCAAATCTTGTCGTGCGCCTTGAGGCGCCAACACGCATGAACATGAGCTCATCGCTAAGGAAGGTCTGAATAAGTCATCATTTCGTCTTCGCCACACTGCTTATTGCTTGCCAAACCCCAAAAAACCTGCGGTTTTTCGCCCCCTGACTCAGGGGGCTATCGCGGCTTCGGACTTGTTCAGAGGTTCCCTAAGTCGCGAACCTAACTATGCAAGCCGACCACCGGGGGAGGGTGTCGTTCAAATCGAGCGCTGCCGGCCGGCGGCGGTTTAACGCGTCGTTGGGCCTTCAGCTCAGGCTTGCGGTATTCTTGAGACCCAGTTCGTAGCAGCATGCTATGAAGCTCACTCTCGTTGTTGCACGCGAAGAAGATGGTCGTTGGATTGCAGAAGTCCCGGAGCTGCCCGGAGTGCTGGTTTATGGCAATACCGAGGTCGAGGCAATGGCGCGGGCAGAGCTGCTCGCACTACGCGCACTCGCTGAACGAATCGAACATGCCGAAGCTGGGCCCGAAGCCATTCAAATTCTTTTGCCCGCTGCCGCGTGAATGCTGGGCCATCCGTTCGGGCCAGAGCCCTACTTCAGGCACCGCTGTCCATCGGTTGGAAAATAAGGCGCCAATCGGGTTCCCACAAAACGCTTGAGCGCGAGGGATGGCCCGATTATGTCTTCGCATTCCACGACGGAGAAGAAGTTGGCCCACGGATGCTTGCCCGCATTGCTAAACATACAGGGCTCACACCTCGCGACCAAGAGCGCTATCTCTCGCCTTGAGTCCGCCGGAAAGCATGCGCCGTCTTTGGCTACGCTCAAGCGTTACGCCAGCGCTGTCGGGTGCGAACTCCAAGTTCGCCTGGTGCGCCAGAAATCCACGTGACGCCCAACGAATAAGGTGAGTTCGCGCGCAGCCGCGATCTGAATCGTGTATTGGACGAACCCGGTCCTGAGCGGGCGTCGCGCGCGCTCAAGGAAAACCATTTTTGGGCTGCTGCCCCGGTGCGCGCGATTGCGGGCGCTTGGGTGTTTTTAGGCGCGTTGATGCAGCGTGCTGGCGTGAAGCGCAGTGTGATCGCGCAGTTCTTGTGTCGGGATGCGCGAATTTGAATCAGGTGCGGACCACAGCTTGCGGGCCTGCTGCCGCGGTGCTGATTGGGGCGGTGGGTCGTCGTGCGTCAGAGTGCCTCGCCGGTGATCGCAGTGATCGGTATGGGGGCTGGCATTGCCGTGCTGTCAGCCAAGATCGAATCTGCATTTGCAGGGTGTTCATCGGCGCAGCACATCAGGGGCACAGCAGGGCCGTCGGGTACCGCTGCGCGGGACCCGACCTACGCGCTAAACGCATAGTTCCGGTCCAATATCCGTGCAAGAAGTCAGTGTCCAGGTCTTGTGCTGCACAATGCCCTTCAGTCGCTGCGCCGTACGTTTCCGCACTGCACAACGCTTGGCAACTGACCAAGCGCGCAGTACGCTCAAGCCCTATCCGCGGGGGATGGTCATGCGCGCATCGACTCTTATCCTGGCATGGGCCGTTTCGGGGCTCGCGTGGGCAGCGAACAAAGCCGACAGTCAAGTCATCTTGCACTCGGGCACCGATGCCGCGTTGCACATCGACCACGGCAAGGCCGCAACGCCGGTGACGGTGCAGCCTTTTAGCTACGTGTCGTACTACATCGATCTGCCATCAAACATTGCGTCGATGACGGTAACCACTGCGGGCGCCACCGGCGAGGCCGATCTGCTCATTCGTCAGGGCATCCCGCATACCGCCAACAACCTGCAGGATCTTCTGGCGCAGTCGTCGCATTTGGCCAACACGGCGGGCGGCAACGAGTCGATCGCGATCACACGAAGTTCGACCCGAGCGATCACGCCGGGCCGTTGATGGTTGACTGTGCTGAATCCTTCCGCCACGGCAGTGACTGTGCAGCTGGATGCGTCCACCACGCTCGCCGGCAATGCGTTTGCTTTGTCTGCGGGTCAATCGGGGACCTGGTATCAACCGAGCAAAACGTATCAGGGCTTCTTCGTCGAGATGCTGTCGTCAACATCTGCGCTGGCGATCTGGTTCACCTTTCATCCGGATGGTAAGCAGGCTTACTTGCTGGGCGTCGGTTCGGTCAGCGGCGACACGATTACGTTTCCGGAAATGACGCGCACCCGCGGCGCCAGATTCGGTTCGGCCTTTGTCGCCTCGGACGTGGTGCGCGAAAACTGGGGCAGCGTGGTGCTGACCTATGACGCCTGCAGTGCTGGCTATGCCAGCTACCTGCCGTCGCAGACTGCCGCTCAACAGGGTTGGCCAGCCGAACAACTGTACCTGTCGCGCCTCACCACCATCTCGGGCCTGCCTTGCCCGACACCGTTCACCACGCAACAGAACTCGGCCAAATATCTGCGTACCGGCATCTCCGGCGCCTGGTTCGATCCCGCACGCTCGGGCGAAGGTTGGCTGGTGGAGACGCTTACCAACACACTGGGACTGATCTACTGGTTCAGCTATACGCCGACCGGCGAGCAAGCCTGGTGGGGCGGCGTCGGCGATATCAGCAATGGCAGCATTACGGTGAATGCCGCTGTGCAACCGATCGGCGGCCGCTTTGGCGAGGGCTACAACCCGGCACAAGTCACGCTCACGCCCTGGGGTCCGTTCGCAATGACGTTCAATGGCTGCAGTCAAGCCGTGCTGGCCGCCTACGGACCAGCAAGCTATGGGCCTTTCGACTACAACAATATTGCGCGCATCACCACACTCGCCACCACCAATCCCTGCGGATTCGCGGTAGCACCTGTCGCGGTCACTGGCGCAGTGCAGGCGCCATCCGGCAGCTTCGCCGATGGCGACACCAACAATCCGGCGACCCCGAATCGCGACAACGATGTGCCGGCGCAGGAACAGGTGCTCAGCAATCCGGCCATCGTGTCGGGCTTTTTAGCGGCGACGGGTACCGGTCGCGCTGGTGATCGATTCCAGACTGCCACCGATGTGATTGATGCGTACACCTTGCCGATGGTGCAGGGCCAGGTGATCCGGTTGGCGATCTCGGACCATAACGCGGCGGCGCCTGCGGCCACCGACTTCGATCTCTACCTCTATCCCGCGGACAATTCCAGCCAGCCAATCGCCTCTTCCCAGGGAACCGGTGCCATCGAACAGATCATCGTGCCGTCCTCGGGCAACTTCGACATCGTGCTTGCCGCCTATCAAGGTTTCGGCAACTACGTCCTGTCGGTCGACAACAGCGGCACCGCGATGGCATCCGTACCCGGCGCATTGTCATCGCTGGTCAAGACCAGCCCCGGCGACAACATCGTCGCCCTCAAGACGCCGGATTCGCGCCCTGGCAAAGCCGCCAGCAAGGCGGCGGAACTCGGTTTGCGATTCGAAGCGGGTGCGGCAGATCGATCGATGCTGCTCAATATTGGCGATGAGGCGCAGCGGAAGTCTGCTGCCAAATCGCTTGGCATCCGTTCGGATTCTGGCCTGCTGAGCAAGGACAGCCCATGGACGATCAGCAACCCGGAGCATCGTGCGAACTATGAGGTGATCCAGTTTGTGAAGGCGTTGCGGGCGAGACCGGAGATTGAGTATGCGGAGCCGAACTACGTTGCCGAAGCGATGGCGGTTCCCAATGATCCTGACTATCGATTTCAATGGCGCTATCCAATGATCAACCTACCTCAAGCTTGGGATATCACCACGGGCAGCAGCAACGTGGTCGTTGCGGTGATCGATACGGGTGTAGTGAATCATCCAGACTTTGGCAACAACATGGTCGGCAGCCTCGGCGCGGATTTCATTCGAAGCACACTGATGTCATTGGATGGCGATGGTATTGATCTGAATGCGTTTGACGTGGGAGACGAAAAGAATCCGGATGGATCTTCGTCGTTTCACGGTACCCACGTTGCAGGCACGGTGGGCGCCGCATCGAACAATGGCATCGGCGTGGCGGGAGTCGCTTGGTCGACCGCGCTAATGCCGATTCGAGTGCTCGGAAAGGGTGGTGGCACTTCCTACGATATCGCGCAAGGAATCCGCTGGGCCGCACGCCTCTCCAATGATTCACAGACTTTGCCTGCACGAAAGGCGGATGTGGTCAACATGAGTCTGGGCTGCGACACCAGAAACGGCCCCTGCCCTCTCCAATGCGACGCTACAACGCAAGCAGCAATCAGTGCGGCACGTGCAGCCGGCGTAACGGTAGTTGTGTCGGCTGGGAACAATAACCAGCCGTTGGTCGGCACTGCAAACTGCGACGGCGCAGTCGTGGTCAGCGCCGTCGATATCTATGGACAACGCGCGCTCTACAGCAGTTATGGGCAGAACGTGAAGGTAGCTGCACCTGGTGGCAACCTAGCGACTGGAGACCGTTTTGGAGTCCTGAGTACTCTGGCCAGTGATGCTGGTGGCGTATTCAATGAAAACACCTTCGGCTTCGACCAGGGCACCTCTATGGCTGCGCCCAATGTGGCTGGCGTTGTCGCGCTGATGAAGTCTGTGTTTCCCGCAATGACGCCCGCACAATTCGATGGCCTGCTGTCTAGCGGAGCAATCACGCGCGACCTCGCCAACAATGGCCCCACCATACGCGACGACCAATTTGGCTACGGCCTGATCGACGCCTTCAAAGCCGTTTGCGAGGCACGTCGTCTAGCGACGAGCCAAGCCCTGCCACCCGCTGCGCTGGTCGCACCATCGGCTTTGGATTTCGGAACAACTCTGTCCACGCAGAACGTGACGCTGAGCAATATCGGCCAGGGCACATTGACCGCTTCGGGAGCGACCAGCAACAGTCCGTGGCTGACTGTCAGTCCGCAGAGCGTGAACGCCCAGGGCCTTGGCACCTACACGATCTCGATCAGCCGCACTGGCTTGGTCGCCGCTGACTACGCGGGTCGGGTGGATTTTGTGACCAACGCCGGCACCAAGAGCGTGCCCATCTCGATGCGCGTCGGCGCAACACAGCAGGCCGGCGATGTCAGCACCGTGTATGCGCTGGTGATCGACGGTTTGACCGGACAAACCGTGTATGAAACGTTCACCAATGGCAATGCCGGAAGTTACCCATGGTCGCTGCCCAGCGTCCTGCCCGGAAACTTCTACATCCTCGCCGGCACCGATATCGACAATGACTTTGTTATCTGCGATGCCGGCGAAGCGTGTGGTGCCTACTTCACCTTGTCCGCTCCATCGCTGCTCAGCATCAATACCCCCGTCACATTGAGCAGTTTTTCAGTACTCCCCGACTCCGCGATCCTCAGCGGCGCCGCATCGGCGGTTAACGCAAAGGCACTCGGCAACTTTTTCAGCATGGCGCGCCGAAGAGCGCCGGAGTGAACGCAGCCGCAGGGTGGTGGTGAGCGCAGCAAACCTCGCAGGCTTTGGTCGGCAACTCGAATGCCTTCCATTGCGCGGGCGCCACATCGTGCCATTGCGCCGCTGTGGCGGGCAGGTCGCCCGGTCGCCCTTCAACGTGGATGATCGCCGGGAGTGACGGCGTGGCACGATGCTGCATGTAGCCGACACCGGCAATCAGCAGCACGATGCTGGTTAGAAGTGGCCAGAGTATGGGCCACACCATGGCGAGACGATTGCGCTCTGCCTTCATGTTTCGCCAACCAACCCGCCTGCGTGGCTTCGAGTATCGCCGCGAATTTTGGGCGATCAACGGCACAGTGGATGGTGACGGATTCAGACGACCGGTTTCGAGCGCTCGCATTGCCCCGCCCGGACGCTCACACGAGCGGTCGGCACGGTCACTCGGTGCGGTTGCGTACATACCGCGCAGTCGGGTCTGGATAGCCTGTGGCTTGCCTATGAAGCCACTCCCGACGCAACCCGCAGCAATTGCTCAGCACAGTCCGCACGAGCTTTCGTTGTCAGGCTGCTGGACTGCACGTGGCCTGGGCGCCATCGAGCATCAGCTCAACGCGGTGCGCCTGCCTGCAAACACGCCAGCCGTTGCTGATGGCGCGCAGATCGAGGCACTGGATTCTGCAGGGGCGTGGCTGCTGCAGAAGCTGTTGCTGCGGCTGCAGAAAGCGGGCGCTGAGGTCACATTGCGCGGCCTGCGTCCGCAGTTCGCCAAATTATTGGATGTAGTGGTGCAACAAGTAGCCGAGCAGACGGACAAGTCCCCGCCTTCGGCCAAACCTGCGCCATCGACGCTGGAGCGAATCGGTCGCGGCGCGGGGGCCATGGCTCAGGAGACGCTCGCCCTGCTCAGCTTCGTCGGCGAATGCGCGATTGCACTGTTCGGCTGCATCGTGCACCCGACACGAATTCGATGGCGCCCGATCCTGTTCAACATTCGCAGCGCCGGCTTCGAGGCGCTGCCGATCGTCGGCGTACTCGCCTTCCTGCTCGGCGTCGTCGTTGCGTATCAGGGCGCGGACCAGCTCCGCATGTACGGCGCCAATATCTTTGTGGCCGATTTGGTGGGTGTTTCCATGCTGCGCGAGTTTGCACCGCTGATCACTGCGATCATTGTCGCGGGACGTTCCGGATCGGCGTATGCCGCGCAAATCGGAACCATGACAGTGACCGAGGAAGTCGATGCCATGCGCACAGTGGGCATTGCGCCGCTGGAGATGCTGGTACTGCCCAAGCTGATCGCACTGGTGATTGCACTACCGCTGTTGACCGTGTTTGCCGACGTGCTGGGCGTGTTTGGCGGCATGATCATGGCGCGCTCGCAACTTGACGTTGGCTTCGTCGAGTTCCTCGACCGTTTCAACAAGGCCATCGTCATGTCGACTTACACGGTCGGTATCGGCAAGGCGCCGGTATTCGCGGTGATCATCGTCATGGTCGGCTGCTTCCAGGGCTTCCGCACCAAGGGCGGGGCCGACAGCGTCGGTCGCCAAACCACGCGCAGCGTTGTGCAATCGATCTTTCTGGTGATTGTCGCCGACTCCTTGTTCTCCATCGTTTTCAGCATGCTGGAGCTTTGACATGCCACCCGATGCGCCCATCGACGAAGCAGTCATCGAGCTCAGCAAGGTGTCAACGAGCTTCGGTACTCATGTCGTGCATTGCGCTATCGACCTGGAAGTGCGTCGCGCCGAAATCTTCGCGTTGATCGGCGGCAGTGGCTCGGGCAAGTCGACGCTGCTGCGCGAGATGATCTTGCTGCATCGTCCCAATTCGGGTTCGATCAAAGTGCTCGGCATCGACCTGCAATCGCTCGATGAGACCGAGGCGCTGGAGATGCGCCAGCGCTGGGGCGTGATGTTTCAGCATGGCGGTCTGTTCGGCTCGCTTACGGTGTTGGAAAACGTCGGCTTGCCGCTGCGCGAGCACACCGACCTGGCAGACGGGTTAATTGATGAAATCGCCGCATCAAAGCTCGCCATGGCTGGCCTTGCGGCCGAGGTCGGCGCTCAGTACCCGTCGGAGCTCAGCGGCGGCATGATGAAGCGCGCGTCGCTCGCCCGCGCTTTGGCGCTCGACCCGGAACTGCTCTTTCTGGATGAACCCACGGCCGGTCTCGACCCGTCCAGCGCCGCTGGTGTTGACGAGCTTGTGCTCAAGCTACGCGATCTTTTCGGACTGACCATCGTGATGATCACGCACGATCTCGATTTGCTCTGGCAGGTCGCCGACCGCGTCGCCGTCCTCGCCGATGGCAAGGTGCAAGGCACCGGATCAATGGCCGAGCTATCGCGGCTGGACAACCCTGCGATCCGGCAATTTTTTTCTGGCCCGCGCGGCAGGGCCGCGCAGGAACAGGAACCACCACCGAAACACGCGCAGCAAACAACGCAGAACGCGGTTGAACCCGACAAGGACATTGCGAGGTCGTCATGGAAACCAAAGTAAATTATGCAATTGTCGGCGCCTTTGTTCTTGTTCTCGGCGCTGCGTTGATTGCTGGCGTGCTGTGGATCGCTTCGGGCGGCGCTTTCAAGACTAAATACGATCTTTATCTGGCGATTGAAGATGAGTCCGTGGCCGGCTTGAACGTCAATGCGCCGGTCAAATACAACGGTGTCGACGTTGGCAAGGTCAAAAGCATTCAGCTCGATCCGGGGAACCCACAACGCGTGCGGCTGGTGTTCGCAATCGAGCGTGGCACGTTGATCAAGGAAGACACAGTTGCAGTATTGAAAACACAGGGGCTGACGGGTATCGCCTATGTCGAACTCGACGGCGGCGCGCGGGATTCGCCCGTGCTGCGCGTCACCGCGGGAGAACCCTATCCCGTCATTCGAACCAAGCCCTCGCTCAGCGCGCGCCTGGAAAACGTACTGACCAACGTGCTGGCAAAACTGGACAGCACAGCGAACAGCATCAATGCCATCCTCAGCAATGAGAATCGAATCGCATTCAGCAGTGCGCTGGCCGACATCGCCGCGTTGACCCAAACCCTTGCAGCGCGCAAGGACACGCTGGACGCCGGCATTGTCAGCGCCGCGCGTACCTTCGAAAACGGCGCCCGCATGACCGCGCAAATGGGTCCGGTCATCGAACGCATCGGACGTGGCGCGGACGCCGTGGAGAAGATGGGTAACAACGCTGCGCTGGCCTCCGAGAGTGCCGGCAAGACGATCAACTCGGTCGGCGCCGACGTGCAGCGTTTTACCGGTGAAACACTGCCGGAACTCGAACGACTGATGGGCGAGCTCAACGTACTGTCTGCATCGTTGCGACGATTGAGCGAACAAACCGAGCGCAGTCCCAGTGGCCTGCTGTTCGGTCGCAGCGGTGTATCCGATGGGCCTGGAGAATCTTCCAGCGGCGCCGAGTCCGCTGAGAAAAACAGAAGTGGATCCACCAAGAGGCAACGACAGCCATGAACAACTGTGCATTCTCTAACAGCCCCGCATTCTTCAACAGCGCCGCATTCTTCAACAGCGCCGCATTCTTCAACAGCCCCGCATTCTTCAACAGCTCGTTCATCCTTCAAGCGGTGCGTTGTTGTGCCATGGCCATGATTTTGGCTACCACCACTGGCTGCAGCATGCTGTTTCCGAAGGCGAGTCCACAACCGTCTTTCTATTCGCTCGACGGCAGCATGTTCGAGCCGGCGGCCGCAAACGTTGAAACGTCAGGCGCTGCAATCACAACGCCGACGCTGATCGTCAACCCGCCGCGCGCCGCTGCAGGTTTCGACAGTCCGCGCATTATCTATGTGCGCGAGGCGCACAAGCTCGAATATTTTGCACGCAGCCAGTGGATTGACACGCCGGCGCGCATGCTGGCACCGCTCATTGTCGCCGCGGTCGAGCATGGCGGCGCGTTTGGTGCGGTCATGCTGACTGCGAGCGGTGCCTCCGGTGACATGCGCCTCGACACCGAGATCTTGCGCCTGCAACAGGATTTTTCCAGCCAACCCAGTCGCGTGCGTTTCACCTTGCGTACCTACATCGTGGACACCGCGACACGCCGCGTGCTTGCCTCGCGCGATCTGGATGCGACGGTGGCCGCGGACAGTGACGATCCTTATGCCGGTGTTGTCGCCGCCAATCAAGCGGTGCAAGCGGTGTTGAAACAGTTAGCAGATTTCTGCAGACAGACAGCAGTTGACTGGCGCGCCACGGCTGCACATGTAACACCGCAGATCGAGGAAACCGCGGGCAAACGCTAGCGCGCCGCTGGCGACGCCTTTGGCCGAGCAGTGCGCGATGACGGGCAGATGCGGATCAATTTCGCGGTCGGCTGGTGAATTGAGCGGCTGATTGTGCGGTATTGCGCTTGTGGCGCGGCGCGTGCCCGTGAAAGAATCGGGCCAGACAAACTTTGAGGTGCCGGGCGTGATTGATCCCGACGGCTACCGACCCAATGTGGGCATTGTGCTGTTGCAGGGCGACGGGCGCGTCTTTTGGGCGCGCCGCGTTTCTCGCGATGGCTGGCAGTTCCCACAGGGCGGCATGAATTCAGATGAGACGCCGCTCGAGGCGATGTATCGCGAGCTGCGTGAGGAGACCGGACTGATGCCCGAGCACGTGGATGTGCTGGCATCAACGCCCGGTTGGCTGCGCTATCGATTGCCGCAACGCTTTGTGCGGCGCCACGAGCGGCCCACCTGTATCGGTCAGAAGCAGGTCTGGTTCCTGTTGCGCTTCAATGGCGTTGAGGCGGATTTACGACTGGATCTGTGCGAAGAACCCGAATTCGATTCCTGGACCTGGGTGGACTTCTGGCATCCGCTGGAAAACGTGGTCGTGTTCAAGCGCGAGGTGTACGAGCGCGCATTGCGTCACCTCGCGCCATTCGCAGCGCAGATCTGCGCGATTGCTGATCCGGCAAAATCGGTGTTGGCGCCGCAGCGCGCCGAAAAACGCTTCGGCTGGCTGCGCTGAAGCTGTTGTAGGTTCCGGTTTGCGCCACTGATCTTGTTTCTTGACTTCGGAAACCGCTGAACAAGTCCGGAGCCGCGATAGCGCGCTGAGTCAGTGGGCGAAAAACCGCAGGTTGACCAGCTCCGCTGTTGAGAGCGGGGGTTTGGCAAGCAATAAGCGGTGTGGCGAAGATGAAGTGGTGACTTATTCAGACCTTCCTTAGTCGTAGGGTGGGTGCAACCCACCTTTCTCGAACGCTCTACACTGGTTGGTTGCACCCACCCTACATTCGCTGAAACACCTTTGTTCAACGGCATTGGGCGAGCTGCGCTCCACAACCGTGTACGCACCGTTCAGAATGCGTATTGACAACCATTCGCATTTGCATTGAAATGGTTTCCTGCCATTGAGGACCGCCATGTACGTCTGCGTTTGCAACGCCGTTACCGAGACCGCGGTCCGTGCCGCAGCATGCGCCGGAGTGCGCAATATGGACGCGCTGACGGCGCGCACCGGTTGCGGCAGCGGCTGCGGATGCTGCCGCGAATTTGCTTCTAACCTGCTGGCCGAACATGCGCTGGCTATGGATCAGGCGGCTACCGGTGAGAACGTGCTGCCGTTTCGCCAGGTCGCTTAGCAGGCCATCAAGTGCCATCGCCGGCCCTGGTCCGCGACGCTGTTATCCGCGACGCTGTTCAAGCTCGCCCGATGTGCAGCGCCTAACGAAACGCAGTCTGCAACTTGCTAAAGTGCGCTCAATTCTCAGGGAGAGATTGCAATGCGTGGCGACGCCAAGACTATCGAGCACCTCAACAAGGCGCTGACCAATGAACTGACGGCGATCAACCAGTATTTCTTGCATGCCAAGATGTTCAAGAATTGGGGCCTGAAGGAATTGGCCGAATATGAGCACAAGGAATCGATCGACGAGATGAAGCATGCCGATCGGTTGATCGAGCGCATTCTGTTTCTGCAAGGTCTGCCCAATTTGCAGAAGCTCGACAAACTGATGATCGGAGAGACGCCGAAGGAAGCCTTGGCGTGCGATCTCAAGTTGGAAAAAATGGCGATACCGGATCTGCAAGCCGGAATCCGCCACTGCGAATCAATCGGCGATTTCGGAACGCGCGGATTGTTGGAAGCGATCCTCGATTCAGAAGAGGAACACATCGACTGGATTGAAACTCAGTTGGGCTTGATCGAGCGCCTGGGCGAAGCGGCCTACTTGCAGACCAAAGTGGGTAGCTGAGGGTTTGCCGCTATACAGCAGGGCTTGCTCCGCGCACTCGATAGGGAACCTCACCGCCAGCGGCGCATTCGCTACTCCCCAAAGGCGATTACCGCTGAAAAGCCAGCGTTCGCGCTCGTGGGCAAATTGACGCGCATGGGGCTTGCCGCTACGGTTGGCCCAACCTATTAACTATCCCGGCGTTCGGCGACGTTATTGTCGTCGCCAAGTCTGGACCTCCCGGAAACTTCTCATGCGGACTGTTTTTCTCGGCGCGCCCGGATCGGGCAAAGGCACGCAGGCCTCCAAGGTCAAGACCGAACTGGGCATCGCGCACATTTCCACTGGCGACCTGCTGCGCGCCCAGGTCAAGGCGGGTACTGAGTTGGGCAGGAAAGCGAAAACGGTAATGGACGCCGGCCAGCTGGTCTCCGACGATGTCGTGCTGGGCATGCTCGAAGCGCGCCTGGCCGAATCGGACACGGCGCGTGGGTTCATTCTCGATGGCTATCCGCGCAACCTCATCCAGGCCAATGCCCTCGATTCTTTGCTGACGCGTCTGCAACAGCCGCTTGATGTCGTGGTGTTGCTGCAGGTCGCGAGCGAGCTGATCGTGTCGCGTTTGGCCGGGCGCGCGCAAGCTGAGGGGCGCAAGGACGATACGCCTGAGACCGTGCGCGAACGACTGCGTGTTTATGCGCAACAGACCGAGCCGGTGATTGGCTTCTATCGCGCAGGCGACAAGCTGGTCGAAGTCGATGGCGTTGGCGACATGGATCAAGTGAATGCCCGCATACTTGCCGCCCTTCGTGCCACTGCATAGTTCACGTGCGTTCGACCGAAAAACTCAAGTGATCGCCGCAGTTCACCTCCAACACCAGCCTGTGTCCGGTACGCAGGCAAAAAGTGCGCACGTCGACGCTGGCCATCGTATCGGTAGTCAGCAGGTTCACTTGCTCACCCGGTCGCACTCGCTTCAATGCCTGTCGCAACATCAGCACGGGCTGCGGGCACGCCAGTTGGCGGGCGTCGACCAAAGTAAGTGGGAGAGATATTTTCAAGCTCTGCGACATCCATGGCGAGTGATGATGCATAGCGAAGCACTTCCGGGGTTTCTAAACAAGCGGCTCGCATGCGCGCATTGACCCAAGCCTGTTGGCGCCTTTTGACGTTCCGCGCCGGCGGCGACGACATGCCGCATTCGCCGCGGCTGCTTGCCGTGCTGCTGGCAGCGACGCTGGCGCTGGATATCGCGTTGGCTTCGGTGTTGGAAAACAACGGCACATCGCCGCTGTGGATCCTCGTGCGCATGGGCATCGCGCTGGGGTTGCTGTTCTTGCTTCTGCAGGGAGCGGGCAAAGCAGCGCGCTTTGTGCAAACCGCGATCGCGTTGACATTGGCGACGCTTACCTTCTCGATTTTTTCGGCGCCGCTTTTGCTCGTGCTTTGGCCGTTACCGACGGATCAGAAGCAGATTTCTGTAGTGCAGGCGCTGTTGATGTTGCTGTTGATGCCGGTGTTCTTTTGGTTGCTGTGGGTGCGTACATGGATCCTGCGCGGCGCCACCGAGTATCGCTGGGCATTGGCGTTCCTGGTGTCTCTGGCGCTGCTGGTGGCGGAAGCCACGCTCACGCTCTCGCTGATGAAGATGATTACCAATGACCCGCCATAGCACGCCCATGAACCTGAACATTCTCGGCATCTGCGGCACCTTCATGGGTGGGCTCGCGGCCTTGGCGCGTGAGTTGGGTGATGTTGTCGCCGGCTCGGATCAGAATGTCTATCCACCGATGAGTGATCAACTGCGCGCGCTCGGCATCGAATTGCAGTCGGGCTATCGCGCCGAGCATCTGCAGCCCGCGCCGGACCTGGTGCTGGTTGGCAACGCCACGTCGCGTGGCAATCCCGCCGTGGAGCATGTGCTTAATGCCGGCCTGCGTTACGTCTCGGGACCGCAGTGGCTGGGCGAATGCGTACTGCCGGGCCGTCGCGTACTCGCTGTCGCGGGCACGCACGGCAAGACCACGACCAGCAGTCTGCTCGCCTGGATCTTGCAGGCCTGCGGCCAGCAGCCTGGTTTTCTGGTCGGCGGCGTACCCGAAAACTTCGGCGTTTCGGCGCGCTTGGGGCAGGGGCTTCCCTTTGTGGTGGAAGCCGACGAATACGACACTGCTTTTTTCGACAAGCGTTCGAAGTTCGTGCACTACCGACCCGAAGTCGCGATTCTCAACAATCTGGAGTACGACCACGCCGATATTTTTGAGAACGTCGCTGCGATCCAGAAACAGTTCCATCATCTGGTACGCACGGTGCCTGGCAACGGCCGGCTGATCGTCAATGGCGAGGACGCGCGCCTGGCCGAAGTGCTGGCGATGGGATGCTGGACCACGGTCGAGCGCTTCGCCATTGCCGACGATGCCATGCCCGCGGATGCGTTATGGCAGGCGCGCTTGCTGGTCGCGGATGGGTCGCGCTTCGAACTCATCCGCCGCGGCGAACAAATAGGCGTCGTCGAGTGGAATCTGCTCGGGCGTCACAACGTGATGAATGCATTGGCCGCGATCGCGGCCGCCGAAGCCGTGGGCGTAAGCGCCGAGCAGGCAATCCCGACTCTGACTGAATTCCTCAGCGCCAAACGCCGCATGGAAATTGTTGGACAGGATGGTGGTATCAATACCTACGACGACTTCGCCCACCATCCCACCGCCATCGCCACCACACTGGCGGGCCTGCGTGCGCGCGTCGGCAATGCGCGCATCATTGTGGCCATGGAGCCCCGATCCAACTCGATGCGACTCGGCGCGCACGCAGCTGAACTCGCGCCTTCGCTGCACGCTGCCGACCACGTCATCTTCCTGCAGCGCCCCGAGCTCGCGTGGGACGCCGCAAAAGTCACCGATGCGCTTGCAGGTCGAGGCGAAACCGCAGCGACTGTCGATGCACTGCTGGATCGACTCGTTGCGATCACGCACCGCGGTGACCATGTCGTGTTCATGTCCAACGGCGGCTTCGAGAACGCACCACGGCGGTTCGCCGCATCGCGCCTGTAGCTGCCGTACTTGCTTCGCACACTACCGATCGCGTCAGCGCGAGCTGTGCTGGAGCGCGGCGAAATTGGCGCCGCAAGCGCAGCGAGCCGCTAGCCAGTAAGTCGATACCAATTGTCGCGCTGCAACAAAAAGCGCTTGACAGCTCTTCTGCGCCATGATTTGCTCGGGCCATGAAGCAACGCATGTCCATCCATCGCAACGCGGCCTCTGCGGTCAGTTCCGCAGACACGGTTGCAGGCTGCCTGATGCTTGCCCTGGTAGGACTTCTAATTTCGCCCTTACATCGGTGCGGGATTGGACGCTGACAAATAAATCAGGGTCTCAAATCAAAACCCCGCACCCGCAAAGTGCGGGGTTTTTTATTTGGCCCAGATGCACATCCATTAACCATCGCAAGGAATCGCACGTGTCAGCCCGCACATCTCATCCTGATTCAGCTGTGACTTTCGAAATCCTTGTTGCAAAGCAGTGTGCGTATGGAGTACGCGGACCAGGAGATGAGCATGCTCAGTGACGCCATCAAATCGGGTCCGGCGCGCGCTCCTGCCCGCGCCATGCTGCGAGCTACGGGGTTGGATGACGCGGCCATCGCCAAGCCGTTGATCGCAGTGGTGCATACCTTCTCCGATGTTTCACCGTGCAATCTGACCTTGCGCGATCTGGCTCAGCATACGCGCGCCGGAATCAAGGCCGCGGGAGGTACCCCGATTGAGTTCAACACCATCGCGGTGACTGACGGAATCGCCATGGGCTCGTCTGGCATGCGCGCATCGCTGGTCTCGCGCGAAGTGATCACCGATTCGATCGAGCTCGCCGTGCGCGGCCATTGCCTGGATGCGGTGGTGGTTCTGGTCGGTTGCGACAAGACCATCCCGGCGGCGGCGATGGCGTTGGCGCGGCTGGATATTCCGGGTGTGGTGCTTTACGGCGGCACCATCGCGCCGGGCCGTCACCGGCAGAAACACGTCACCATCCAGGATGTATTCGAAGCCGTCGGTGCGCATTCCGCTGGACGCATCAACGATGCCGAACTCGACGCGCTCGAACGCGTGGCCTGTCCCGGTGCCGGTGCCTGCGGCGGCCAGTTCACCGCCAACACGATGGCGATGGTGCTGACTTTTATGGGCCTCTCGCCGCTGCAACTCAACGATATTCCGGCGCTGCATGCGGACAAGAACGCCGCGGCTTTTCGCTGCGGTGAGTTGGTGATGGCGATGCTGGCGCGCGGGCATTCGGCGCGCTCACTGATCACACCGACGTCATTGCGTAACGCGGCGCGCGCGGTCGCCGCGACGGCGGGCTCGACTAATGCGGTGCTGCATCTTTTGGCGATTGCGCATGAGGCCGGTGTCGAATTTCCATTGGATGAGTTTTATACCGCTGCGAAAAATACGCCGGTGATTGCCGATCTGAAACCCGGCGGTCGTTACACCGCGGCCGAGATGTTTGCGATGGGCGGTACTGCACTCGTCGCGAACGAATTGCGTGTTGCGGGTTTGATTGAGGACATCGCCACTGTTACCGGGCGTTCGCTGTTCGTCGAGCTCGATGCCTTGCCGCCAGCACCCGCACAGGACGTGGTGTTCCCGGTCAGCAAGCCACTGAAGCCCGATGGCGGCTATTCCATTCTCTACGGCAATCTCGCACCCGAGGGCTGCATCGTCAAACTCGCCGGCCATGGCCGGCGCAATTTCAGCGGGCCGGCGCGCGTGTTCGATTCGGAAGACGCGACTTTTGTCGCGGTGCAGTCGGGCGGCATTCGTGCGGGCGATGTGGTGGTGATTCGCTTCGAGGGTCCGGCCGGTGGCCCAGGTATGCGCGAGATGCTTGCGGTGACCGCGGCGCTGGTCGGCCAGGGCCTGAGCAACGACGTGGCGTTGATTACCGATGGCCGTTTCAGCGGTGCTACGCATGGTTTTATGGTGGGGCATATCGCGCCGGAGGCCGCGCGCGGTGGCCCATTGGCGCAGCTCCGTGATGGCGATGTGGTCACGATCGATGTCGATTCTCGGCAGCTCAGCACTTCGGCCGATCTGGCATCGCGTGCGGTCACCCCCGCGCCGAAGCATCGCGAAACCGGGGCGCTGGCGAAGTTTGCGCATCTGGTCAGCTCGGCGTCCAAGGGTGCCGTTACCAGTTTTTCTTCGAACGCGCCAACTTGAGGGTGCGGCCTACAAGAGTTTTGCGGTTTCACATTTTGTAAAAAACTTTGCGGCTGAAGCCGCTCCCACATTCCAGACATCAACAAGGACATCGCTATGAGCAACCAAGACGCCGCACTCTCGAACATTCAAAACCTTCGCGTCGCCATCATCGGCTACGGCAGTCAGGGACGGGCGCATGCGTTGAATCTTCGCGACTCCGGTATCGATGTTGTAGTGGGTGTACGCGCGAATGGTCCGAGTGCCGAAAAAGCGCGCGCCGATGGCCTGACCGTTCTGTCGCCCGAGGAGGCCGCCAAGCAAGGCGATATCGTCGCGGTGCTGACACCGGACATGGTGCAGGCCGAGCTGTATACGAATGTGATCGAGCCGAATATCAAGAAGGGTGCGCTGCTGTTGTTCGCGCATGGCTTCAATGTGCACTTTGGCACCATCAAGCCGCGCGCCGATCTGGATGTGGCGCTGGTCGCGCCCAAGGGTCCGGGCGCACTGGTGCGTCGCGAATTCGAGCAAGGCAAGGGCGTGCCCAGTTTGATCGCCGTGCATCAGAACAAATCCGGCAAGGCGCGCGACCTGGCATTGGGTTATTGCGCCGGTATCGGCGGTACCCGCGGTGGCGTCATCGACACCAGCTTCGCTGAGGAAACCGAGACCGATCTGTTTGGCGAGCAAGCCGTTCTGTGTGGCGGCGCCACCGAATTGGTGCTGCTCGGTTTCGAGACGCTGGTCGAAGCCGGATACCAGCCGGAAGTCGCCTACTTCGAGTGTTTGCACGAGCTCAAGTTGATCGTCGATCTGTTGTACGAAGGCGGCATCGCACGCATGCACCAGTTCATCAGTGACACCGCGCAGTACGGGGATCTGACCCGCGGGCCGCGCGTAGTGAACGAAGACACGCGCGCGCGCATGCGCGAAATTCTGGCCGAGATCCGCGATGGTCGTTTTGCCAACGAATGGGTGGCCGAGCACAAGGCGGGCAACAAGCGTTTCCATGAGCTTCGTGAGAAGGATCTGGCGCACCCGATCGAAGTGGTCGGCCGCAAATTGCGCGCGCAAATGAGTTGGTTGAATACGAGCACGACTGCATAGGCGTCATCGGCCGTGCGGCACCGGTCTGCGCCGTAGCAGCGGCGCCGGCCACCCTGAGGAATTCCAAATGTCACTGAATATCTGGTTCGATGGAAGTATCGGCAGCGCCGCGACCATGACGGCGCCGTTGACCACACATGCGCTGCATTACGGTACGGGTGTGTTCGAAGGCATTCGCAGCTACGCCACGCGCGACGGCGCGGCGGTATTCAGACTTCCGGAGCATCTGGAGCGCATGCGCCAAGGCGCCGATGCCCTGGGCATGCAGATGAATGTGGCCGAGGCGAGCGCCGCGACAATTGCGGTGCTGCGTTCGAACCAGCATCGGGACGCCTATGTGCGGCCACTGTTCTGGTTGGGTGTCGGCTCGCTTGGGCTGGATGTGGCACCGTTGTCGCGCCATCTGATGGTCGCGTCGATGCCCTGGGTTTCGCACCTCGGCGCCAGCGCAGTCAGCGTTGCAGTGTCGCCCATGCGCCGCAATCGCGCCGAAGCGATGCCGCCGCTGAAATTATGCGGCGCCTATGTCAATTCGATCCTGGCCAAGCGCGAGGCCAGTAGTCGTGGTTTTGGTGAAGCGATGTTTGTTGATGACAACGGCTTCGTGGTCGAGTGCACCGGCGAAAACGTCTTCATGGTCAGTCGCGGCAAGATCACCGCCGTGCAACACCCCGATGCACTGCCGGGCATTACCCGCGCCAGCTTGATCGAGATGACTGGAGCCGAGTCACGCGCGATCACCTTGGAGGAGTTGCTCGATGCCGACGAGGTATTTCTCACTGGTACCTCCGCCGAAGTCACCGCAGTGTCGGCATTGGAGAAGCGCGACTTCGCATCAGGCCCGGTGACTGCGGCCTTGCGCGAGCAGTATCTGTTGATCGTCCGCGGCGAAGCGCCGCAGTATTCGCACTGGTTGACCGAGGTCTAGTCCGATGTCCAACTCCAGCAACAGCGCCACCCAAGCCATCGGCACACCAGTCGTGGAGGACGATGTAGGTTCTGAGCCCGCAGACCGCATTCGCATTTTTGATACGACCCTGCGCGACGGCGAGCAATCGCCCGGCTGCAGCCTGCGCCCGCGCCAGAAGCTGACGCTGGCGCATGCGCTGGCGGAGCTCGGCGTGGATGTCATTGAGGCCGGCTTCGCGGCCAGCTCCGAGGCTGATGCCGAAGGCATTCGCACCATTGCACGCGAAGTGCGTGAAGTCAGTATATGCAGTCTTGCGCGCTGCCATGCGGGCGATATTGAAGCGGCCGTGCGCTCACTTGAGCCTGCCGCCAAACCGCGACTGCACGTTTTTATCTCCACCAGCCCTTTACATCGCGAGCACAAGCTGGGTCTGGATCGCGGCCAGGTATTGGCGCGCGCAGTGGAAGGCGTGACCCTGGCGCGGCGACATGTGGCCGATGTCGAGTTTTCGGCAGAGGACGCCCTGCGTACCGAGCCCGAGTTTCTGGTTGAGATTTTCAGCGCAGCGATCGCCGCAGGTGCCAGTACGATCAATGTGCCGGACACCGTCGGCTACACCACGCCGGCCGAGATTCGTGCGCTGTTCGAGTACCTGCGCAAGAACGTGCGCGGCGCCGAACGCGCGGTCTTCAGTTCGCATTGCCACAACGATCTGGGCCTCGCAGTCGCCAACAGCCTGGCGGCAGTTGAGGGCGGTGCACGTCAGGTCGAATGCACCATCAACGGAATCGGCGAGCGCGCTGGCAACTGCGCGCTGGAAGAGCTGGTGATGGCGCTCAAGGTGCGCCACGCCTGGTTCAATGTGGATACCGGCATCGACACCACGCGGCTGGTGCCGACTTCGCGTCTGCTGGCGCGCAGCACCGGTATGGCAGTGCAGCCGAACAAAGCCATCGTCGGCGCCAATGCATTTGCGCATGAGGCCGGAATCCATCAGCACGGCATGCTCAAGCACCGCGGCACTTACGAAATCATGCATCCGGAATCGGTGGGCTGGGTGAAATCACATTTGATACTCGGTCGCCACAGCGGTCGGCACGCGATCAACGATCGCATGAAGGAACTCGGATTCGCGTTGGATGATGTCGGCATCGAGCGCGTCTTTGCTGCGTTCAAGGCTTTGGCCGAAAAGAAGCGTGAGGTGTTTGACGCCGATCTCGAAGCCATTGCACTTGGCGCGGAGTCCGGCGCCTCGCGTGGTTGGCAACTGGTGCGCTGGACGGTGCATACCGGTACTGCCCAGGGCAGCATGCCGACCGCGAGCGTGGAGTTGGCATCGCCGGACGGATCTGCAGTGTGCGAGGCGGCAGTCGGCGACGGCCCGGTGCATGCGCTCTGCCACGCGCTCAGTCGTGCCACTGGACTGGCGTTGGAGCTCGACAGCTACAACGTGCAAAGCGTCACCACCGGCGAAGATGCGCAGGGTCAGGCGACGTTGTTGGCGCACTATCAGGGCGAAGAGTTCAACGGCAATGGCACCAGCACTGACATCCTCGAAGCCACCGCGATGGCCTGGCTGGATATGGCCAATCGCTGCCTGCGCGCCAGCAATGCCCGCCGCATCACCGCCACCGAACCCGTCCCCGATGCCCAGGCATCGGTTGCTGCCTGACTTTCACGCGAACCGAGTTCACGAAATGAACGCACGTACCTTGTTCGACAAATTATGGGAGGGGCATCTGGTGGTTGCCGAAACCCCGGAAGCACCGGCGCTGCTGTATGTCGATCTGCACCTGATCCACGAGGTGACATCGCCGCAGGCATTCGCCGAACTCGAATCGCGCAGCATCACGTTGCGGCGACCGGAACGCACCAAGGCGACGCTCGACCACAGCACGCCGACATTGCCCGCCGACGCGGATGGCGAGCTGCCATTTCATAACGCAGCCGCCAAAGCGCAAGTCGAGCGCCTGCGCGAAAACTGCACGCGTCACGGGGTCGAACTGTTCGACATGGATTCCGACGCACGCGGCATTGTGCATGTCATCGGCCCGGAACTTGGGCTCACTCAGCCGGGCATGACCATCGTCTGCGGTGACAGCCACACCAGCACCCATGGTGCCTTTGGCGCGCTTGCCTTCGGCATCGGCACCAGTGAAGTCGGCCATGTGATGGCGACGCAGTGTTTATTGCAGCGCAAGCCAAAAACACTGTCGATAGAAGTTGAAGGCGCATTGCCGGCAGGAGTTTTTGCCAAAGACCTGGCGTTGCACATCATCGGCATGATCGGCGTCAACGGCGGTACCGGCTATGTCATTGAGTATCGCGGGTCGACCATCCGCACGCTCGACATGGAAGGCCGTATGACCCTGTGCAATATGTCGATCGAGGCCGGCGCGCGTGCTGGCATGGTCGCCCCGGATGAGGTCACATTTGCCTACCTTGCGGGATGCCCACGTGCGCCCCAGGGCGCGGCATGGCCTGCAGCGCGGCTGGCATGGAGCGAGCTGGCCAGCGATGCCGGCGCACGCTTTGATCGCGAAGTACGCATCGACGCCACTGCGGTGAAGCCAACCGTGACCTGGGGTACGCACCCGGGTACTGCGCTGGCGATCGATGCACTGGTGCCGATGCCTACCGACGCGGCGCAGCAGCGTGGTATCGATTACATGGGTACCAAGGCCGGCAGCCCGGTGGCGGGGATGCCGGTCGATGTCGTGTTTGTTGGTAGCTGCACCAACGGGCGCCTTAGTGATCTGCGCGAAGTGGCGCGCATACTCAAGGATCGAAAGATCCACCAGCGCGTACGCATGTTGGTAGTTCCCGGGTCGGCCCAGGTCAAGCGCGAGGCAGAGGCCGAAGGGATTGACGTTGTGATTCGTGCCGCGGGTGCGCAATGGCGCGAGCCGGGTTGTTCGATGTGCATCGCCATGAACGGTGATTTAGTACTGCCTGGGCAGCTTGCCGTCAGCACCAGCAATCGCAATTTCGAAGGCAGGCAAGGTCCCGGTGCGCGCACGGTTCTGGCATCACCCGCTACTGCTGCGGCGTCGGCAATTGCTGGCGTGGTGGCCGATGCCCGCGCATATGTAGGAGCGGCGTGAGCCGCGAAGCTCTAAGTCCATGAGCAGCACATTTATCTCAGCAGGCAAGGCATCGCGGCTCACGCCGCTTCCGCATTCAACATCGGTCAGCGTTCCAGGAACCCGAGCATGAACCCGCTTCGCAATATCACCTCAAAAAGTGTCGGCTGGAGCCGCAGCAACATCGATACTGACCAGATCATTCCGGCGCGCTTTCTGTCGACCACTGAGCGCGCCGGTCTTGGCCGTTTCGCATTCAACGACTGGCGCTATCTCGCGGATGGCAGCCCCAATCCAGACTTCGTGTTTAACCGGACCGAAAATGCGGGGCGTAGCATCCTCGTCGCGGGTCCCAATTTCGGCTGCGGCTCATCGCGCGAACATGCGCCCTGGGCATTGACTGATCTGGGCCTCAACGCGGTGATCAGCAGTCAGATTGCCGACATCTTTCGCGGCAACGCGTTGAAGAACGGCTTGCTGCCGATCGTGCTCGATCAAACCATTGTTGACGAACTGCTTGCCCATCCAGAATGGGAGTTGTGCATCGACGTGGCAACGAAATCGATTGGCTTGCCCGATGGCCGACAGTTTGTTTTTCATCTCGATCCTTTTCAGCAGATCTGTCTGCTTGATGGGGTCGATGAGTTGGGCTATCTGCTGGCCCGCACCGCCGCAATTCAACGTTTCGAGGAGTCGCGTGATGCGCGCTGAAATTGTCGTTCTGCCGGGTGATGGCATCGGTCCTGAAGTGACTCAGTCCGCGGTCAAGGTGCTGCGCGCCGTCGCCGAATCACATGCGCACCAGTTCATCATCAGCGAACATCTGATCGGCGGCGCTGCGATCGATGCGACCGGCGAACCGTTGCCTGCAACTACGCTGGCTGCCTGTCAGCGGGCCGACGCGGTGTTGCTCGGTGCCGTAGGTGGACCCAAGTGGTCTGACCCCAAGGCAAAAGTTCGACCGGAGCAAGGGCTTCTGGCGTTGCGCAAAGGGCTTGGCCTGTACGCCAATGTGCGGCCGGTGGTGCCACACCCGGTGGCGCTGGGCGCCTCGCCGATCAAATCGCATCTACTGACCGGCGTTGATTTGATCGTGGTACGCGAGCTTACCGGCGGCATCTATTTTGGTGCGAAGACGCGCACGCCTGACGCGGCAACGGACTTGTGCACCTATACAGTTGCGGAGATTGAGCGCGTAGTGCGTCACGCCTGCCGCCTGGCGCAGAACCGTCGCCGCTATCTGGTTTCGGTGGACAAGGCCAATGTGCTGGAGACTTCACGGCTTTGGCGCGAAGTGACTTCGCGCGTAGTCGCGCAGGAATTTCCGGAAATCCGACTTGAGCACCAGCTAGTGGATTCGATGGCCATGCACCTGATCTCCAGGCCGCGCGAGTACGACGTCATCGTCACCGAAAATATGTTCGGCGATATTCTGACCGATGAAGCTGCGATGCTCGCCGGCTCACTCGGACTGTTGCCGTCGGCATCGCTGGGTGAAGGCAAAGTTGGATTGTACGAACCGATCCACGGATCGGCGCCGGACATCGCCGGACGCGGCATCGCCAATCCGTATGCGACGATGCTGAGCGCGGCCATGCTGCTGCGGCATTCTCTGGGTTTGGAAGCCGAAGCGCGGGTGATCGAGCAGGCGGTCAGTGATGCTCTTTACGCCGGCGAGCTCCCGGCCGACCTGAGCAATGGCATGCCCGCACTGTGCACCAATGACATCACCGCCAACATCGTCAAACGCATCGCCGACTGTTGCTGCGGCATCGCCGAATTGCGCGATTGATGCTGAACTGCGTTGGCGGCGGTAGCGCCAAACTCGGCAATGGTGTGCTGTGCAAAATTGCGGGACCGGCTCAGAACGTCAAGCCCAAGCAGATATCACGCGATTGCGGCCCTGATTCTTGGCAGCATGGAGCGCGCGATCGGCGTTGGCCAACAACTGCTCTGCGCGGCGGTGTTCGCAGTGTCCGACATCAAAGCCGGCGGCCGGTGACGTGAAAATCCCCACTGTGATAAAAGCTCTTGCTGCGTTGCTGGCGAATAGAGCTTAGCGTCCCTGCGCCCACCAAACATAGCGCGCGGCGGTCATCCGGCGGCGGCAATCAATGCCTGGCCACGCCTGTCGCTGGCGCATTGCTGTCTCGCGTAGCCGCTTGCTCCGCAACGATGCAACCGCCGGCTGGTTTTGCCGAATAGCCATGTCCAAAGCGCCAGCCGAATCCCCAACGCCACGACGTCGGCAACCACGGCATTCCGCCGATGCGCACGCCGCGGTAGATCAGCGCAGATCGCAATGAGCGGCCCTTTGCAGCCACGCATTGCCTCAGTTCGAGATCCGATTGCAGGCGTTCGACGCGCGCACCGCCGCACCAGTAGTCGCGATCATGCTTATCGCAACAGTCGCGGTAGTCGCCGTCTGGAAACCAGGTGCAGCCATCTGCGTGGAACGGCTTGGGCGAATGAGACTCTGATTGTCGCGGTCCGGGGTGCACGACGCAGGCCACCAGGCTGAAAACGAGCAGGAATATCGTCCCGCGTAGAGTCCACATGCTGCGCGCTCCACTCCGCGAAATGTTGTTGCCGCCTGGCGATTTGCTGATCAATCGCGCCATCGGCGCGGCGCGGTTTCGCGGCATTCTTCGGCAAATCGGGCCGATTGATGCGGGCCAAGCATAACCGCAGCGCGCAACGCAGAGCAGGAACGCGGCTGGCTTGATCGCTTAGCCTCGGTGCTTGCTCACCTCGCTTCAGCGGCGCGGGCTAGTCAGCACCGCGCGATGTACCGCAGCTGTTCTTGCGGCCGTTCCACGCAACCCCGGTCGCCTGGGATTGTCTACTACGGTGTTTCGAAGCCGTCGCTGAACAGCGACGCGGTGCTGGTAAGTACACGCATCATGCCGATACCGGCAACACCCTTCGCATCGGCCCAGGTGCCACCGACCACAAACTTTCCGTCTTCCTGTAGCAAGTGTCGATTGACAACCGCAGCGCGGAACGCCGCGGCTACCCGTCCGCTGCCGCCGAAGTTCTGGTCCCAGGTTCCGGCGGAGCTGATCCGCGAAACCGCGAAATACTCGCTGTCGTCGACATCGAAGGCATAGCCTCCGGTGTAAATGCTGCCATCGCCGGCAACGCTCAGGCTCTTGGCTTCGCTGCGCATGCCGATCCGATAGACCACGCGGCCGCCGTTGCCAAAGTCGGTATCGAGGGTGCCGGCGGCGGTCAGGCGCACGATGGCGTGGCTGCTGCCATTGGTTGAGGTGCTGCCGGCGACCAGAATCCTGTCATCTGGCTGCACCGCAACGGCGTGCGCGTATTCGATGCCGCTGGCGACAAAAGGTGTCAGCCTGCCGCCGTTGCCGAAACTACTGTCGAGCATGCCGTCGGCGGTAAATCGTGCCACGGCGAAACCAGATCCGTTTCCGATCGGCGCCCAGCCGGCAAGAACGATGGCGCCGTCGGACTGCAGCGCGAGCGCGAAGGGACGGTCCTGCCCGGTTGTGAAAGAAGTCTCGGCGATGCCACCGATACCAAAGCTCGCGTCCAGCGTGCCGTCATCGAGGTAACGCATTACTGCGAAGTTGGTGTCGCTGCCGGGATTGCTGCCGCGATCGAGGATGGCTGCGATCAGCAGTTTCCCGTCGGCGAGGCGATGCAGCGCGGTGCCGTAGCAGAACTTTCCTGGCGCCGGATCAACCGCTGAGAAGCTTGCATCGACACTGCCATCGGCGTTGATACGGTGCAGTTGCAGGCTGCGATCGTCGCCGATCACGCGACCGCCGACGATCATCAGCTTGCCGTTGTCGAGCGCGAGCCCAGCTTCAAAGGTTGGCGGAGCATTGGGATTAAAGCTGAAACTGAGCGCCGTGCCGTTGTTGCCATAGGCGTTGTCGATGCTGCCATCAGCAAGAAAACGGTTCAACGCCAGATGACCCATGCTGCCGTCGCGGGTGTAGCCGCCCAGGTAATAACTGCCATCGCTCGATCGCAGCAACATGCTGCCAGCGCGGTTGCCCAAGCGCTGCACAACGCCGCCAGTGCCGAAATCCGGATCGAGCGCACCGGCTTGCGCGCTGGCAGCGCTGCCCAGCGTCAACAACAATACTGCCAACGATGCCTGCAATGGGCGCAGCATCGGGCGTGGACCGCGCACGCCGCGCTGAAGGAGGTACTGCATGAGTTCGATCTCGTGGCCAGGATACCCGTGCATACGCGCTAGCGCCGCACGGACTGACAAACCCGGCACGGACTCCCGACCCGGTCATCGCAATAAAGCTGCGACAGGACCGTCCCGACTGGCTCTACCCAGATCAACTTTCCTGATAAATCTCGCCACCCGAACGCCGGAACTCTTCGGCCTTCTCCTGCATGCCCAGCGCAAGTGCGTCGGCAGATGCGCTCACGCCTTTTTCCGCGGCGTAGTCGCGCACGTCCTGAGTGATTTTCATCGAGCAGAAGTTCGGACTGCACATCGCGCCGAAATGCGCGACCTTGAGCGCGTCCTTGGGCAGGGTTTCGTCATGGAACTCCTTGGCCTTATCTGGATCGAGGCCGAGGTTGAACTGGTCCTGCCAACGAAATTCGAAGCGTGCCTTGCTCAGCGCATTGTCACGTACCTGCGCGCCGGGGTGGCCCTCGGCCAGATCCGCGGCATGCGCCGCGATCTTGTAGGTGATGATGCCATCGCGCACGTCCTGCTTGTTGGGCAGGCCCAGGTGCTCCTTGGGGGTGACATAACACAGCATCGCGGTAGCGAACCAGCCGATCACATCGATAGCATGGTGGCACCTGTGCTACCATAGACGACATGGTGATCGTCGTCGACACGAACGTATTCGTAGGCGCATGTTTGGGCATGGGCGCATCCAGCGCTGTCGTCGGCAACTGCATTCGGGGTCTCCATACGCCCCTCATGGGTACGACGCTGCTGGCGGAATACGAGGATGTGCTGGGACGCAACGTAGTGTTCCGCAAGTCCAGACTGGATGTCGGGGAGCGCGAAGAACTTCTGGATATCTTTCTCGCCGCCTGCCGCTGGACACCGATCTACTTTGGATGGCGCCCCAATCTGGCCGACGAGGGCGACAACCACTTGATCGAACTGGCGGTCGCCGGCCACGCCAGTCATATCGTCAGCCGTAACCTGCGCGACCTTCGGCGTGCAGAACTTCATTTCCCCGAACTCCGCGCATTGACGCCGGAGCATTTTTTGAGAGAGGTCACGTCATGAGTGCATTGACCATCCGCATGCCGGACGAAAAATATCAACGGCTCAAGGCGCTGTCTCGCCGTCGCCGGACCAGCGTGAACCAGCTCATCGACCAGATGGCCACCTTCTTGCTGGCCGAGGCCGATGCGGAAACCCATTTCCTGCTGCGTGCTCAGCGCGGCCAGGGCAAGCGGGAGCGTGGTCTGGCTTTGCTGGAAAAGGCGCGAAATCGGACTTCCGTCCCACGTTGAAGGCAGGCGATCTGCTGCTGGGATCGCGGCAAAAAGAGGCTGCTGGCATGCGAGACTCGCTGCTGAAAGCGGCGTATGGCAAGCCAGGCGATTCAGCAAGTTGAATTGCTGAGTGGTTCCGCGCTTTCCGAACCAGGTCAATCCGGCTGGTAGATTTCTCCGCCAGACTTCCTGAACTCCTCGGCTTTTTCCTGCATGCCCAGTGCCAGTGCATCGGCAGCCTCGGTCACGCCCTTGTCAGCCGCGTAGTCACGCACGTCCTGGGTGATTTTCATCGAGCAGAAATTCGGGCCGCACATGGAGCAGAAGTGCGCGGTTTTGTGCGCGTCCTTGGGCAGGGTTTCGTCGTGGAATTCTTTGGCCTTTTCCGGATCGAGTCCGAGGTTGAACTGATCCTGCCAGCGGAATTCGAAGCGCGCCTTGCTCAAGGCGTTGTCGCGCACCTGGGCACCCGGATGGCCCTTGGCCAGATCGGCCGCATGCGCGGCGATCTTGTAGGTGATGATGCCATCGCGCACATCCTGCTTGTTCGGCAGACCCAGGTGTTCCTTGGGGGTAACGTAACAGAGCATCGCGGTACCAAACCAGCCGATCATCGCCGCGCCAATGGCGCTGGTGATGTGATCGTAGCCCGGTGCGATATCCGTGGTCAGCGGGCCGAGTGTGTAAAACGGCGCCTCGCCACATTCGCGCAGCTGCTTGTCCATGTTCTCCTTGATCAACTGCATCGGCACGTGGCCGGGCCCTTCGATCATGGTCTGCACATCATGCTTCCAGGCGATCTTGGTGAGTTCGCCCAGGGTTTCCAGTTCGGCGAATTGTGCCGCGTCGTTGGCGTCGGCGATCGATCCCGGCCGCAGGCCGTCACCGAGCGAGAAGGCAACATCGTAGGCCTTCATGATTTCGCAGATTTCCTCGAAGTGGGTATAGAGGAAACTTTCCTTGTGATGCGATAGACACCACTTGGCCATGATCGAGCCGCCGCGCGAGACGATGCCGGTGACGCGTTTGGCGGTCAGCGGGATGTACGCGAGGCGTACACCGGCGTGAATGGTGAAGTAATCGACGCCCTGTTCGGCCTGTTCGATCAGTGTGTCGCGAAAAATTTCCCAGGTGAGGGCTTCGGCGCGACCGTTCACTTTTTCCAGCGCCTGATAGATCGGCACCGTGCCAATCGGCACCGGAGAATTGCGCAGGATCCACTCGCGGGTTTCGTGAATGTGTTTGCCGGTCGACAGATCCATCACCGTATCCGCACCCCAGCGGATCGACCACACCATTTTCTCCACTTCCTCGGCGATCGAGCTGGTGACTGCCGAGTTGCCAATGTTCGCGTTGATCTTCACCCGGAAATTTCGGCCGATGATCATCGGCTCGGACTCTGGATGATTGATGTTGTTCGGGATAATGGCGCGGCCGCGGGCGACTTCGTCGCGCACGAACTCGGGCGTGATCAATCCAGGCAGCGAAGCACCGAACGATTCACCTTGGTGTCGGCGATTGCCGCCGTAGGCTGCCGCCATTTCTTCGACGCGCGCGTTCTCGCGGATTGCGATGTACTCCATCTCCGGCGTAATGATGCCGCGCTTGGCGTAATACATCTGGCTGACATTGGCACCAGGCTTGGCACAACGCGGCGCATGCATGCTGGGGAAGCGCACGGCGTCGAGTTTGCTATCGCCCGCGCGTTTGCGGCCGAACTCTGAAGTCAGGCCACCGAGCAGGTTGGTGTCGCCGCGTTCTTCGATCCAGCGCGCGCGCAGTGGCGGCAGACCGACAGCAAGGTCGATGCGCGCATCGGCGTCCGTGTAGATTCCGGAAGTGTCGTAGACGACGAAGGGTGGGTTGGTCTCTGCACCAAACAACTTGGGCGTATCCGCCAGTGCGACTTCGCGCATGGCGACGCGCAGGTCTGCGCGCGAACCGGAAACGTGGATCTTGCTCGATCCTGGAATCGGCCGGGTCACTGCCTCAGACAGGGCTTCTGTAGCGCGAACGACATCGTTGATATTTGGCTGGGCGTTCATGTTTGATCCTCGTTATCGGGAACAAAGCGGGCGCCGAGCCCGCGCGCTCAAGGCGCGGATCTCGCAAGCTTCCCTACGCCGGTATCAGCCGGATCAGGTTCCAAGGGTATTTCTCAGCCCGTTGTCCATGGGCACCCCCGCTTCAGGGTGGCATTGAACCATGGAACCGGAGGCGGTTGTAGCAGTTTTGTGGGGGTCCCGGTGGACCCCTGATGGGCAGGCGATTCGCGCATAGCAGTTGTGGCGATTTGAGATGGGTGAACAATGGGCGGGGAGTGTCGAATGTCAGGAGCAAGCACTCTGGCGGTTGCGACGCACTCGTCAGAGTGCTTGCTCCTGAACTCCAACACTCACAGAGCACCATTCACCGCTGACTCAATCCTCAAACCCATCAACAAACAGCTCGCCCACACAACCATCATCAATCGACCTCGGATCGACAACAACGAAGAATCTCGAGTTTCCGGTCAGCTCCGTTCCGGGCGTTTCGGCCTGAATGAACCGTGCGCAATCGCATGAGCACCGATCCTGGTCGAAGTCGCGCGGGGCGAGGGCGCCCAGAGCGGACCGAGAGGCGGTAGCCAATCGATCATGATTTTCGTGTAGTGGGGTGCTTTGTCCCGCTGCTCGAAAATTCTGCAACACAGCCGGTGTCGAGCAGGCACGGTGAGGGGGCCGACTCGCAAGATTCATTACGCCGGAATCAGCCGGGTCACGTTCCAAAGGGATTTCTCGGCCCATCCTTCCCGTGCGCGCCCGATTCAGGCCGCCATTGATCCAACGAATGCGGCATGGTGAGCATCACGTCGCCGGTGGCGGCGGCTTGCTGTCGCCACGCTCGATAGCGCGTCAGTTGCCATCGGCAGCAAGTGCGCGCACACAGCAGCCAGACGCCGCTCGCAAAAAATTGTCGCTCCCAGGCTTTGATCGAGATGCGCGCCGACCTATCGAAAGTCAGTGTTTCGCCGCTCGCGCCTCCCCTAGCGTGACGCCACTCCGCCGTCATTCCGATTGCGGCCAACAAATTCTTGGGGGAGTGTGATGACTAAACCAATTGCGTGGATTGTCGCTGTCTGCGTTAGTTTCATGTCGCTGTTTACTTCGGCCGCGGTGCAGGCCCAGGTGCCGACGATTGCGGTGCCGGGGCCGAACAGCAGCGGGCGATCGGACATTCTGGTGCCAGCTTCCGGATTGCCGCTGATCGTGTTCCAGGAAAACAGTACCGTCAAGGCACTGCAATGCGCGAACGCGCTGTGCTCGGGCGCGCCGACCAGTGTCACGACGATCGCCAACCTTTCCAGTCTTACCCGCATTCGTGTTGCCACTGCCGCTGACGGTCTGCCGATTGTGGGTATCTCGGTTACTGCCAGCGGGCTGCGCGCGATCAAATGCAATGACGCGGCGTGCACCAGCTCCATCACCACCGTGGTCGACAGCAGCAATCTGGGGTTCACCACCGATCACGACTTGATCGTGCCCGCCGATGGACTGCCGCTGTTCGCCTACCACGACGGGAGCAATTTCGACCTGAAGATTGCGCGCTGCTCCACTCTGGACTGCACGGGTATTGCGAGTATCGTGGTCGCCGATACGGCTGGCTTCACTGGCCGTGGACCGGGCGTCGCCATCATCGGTGGTCTGCCACAAGTGGCCTATCACTCCAATCCGAGCGGCACCATCAAAAACATCAAGCTGCTGCGCTGCGGCTCGCCGGACTGTGCAGTCGGCAATAGCACGAGCGTGCTTACTACCGACACCACTTCGTCGCTGGCGATGATGGAAGGGCGCGACGGTGCTGCCATCATTGCCTACAAAGCCGACGTCGCCACGCAGGATTCTCTGCGCTTGGTCAAGTGCTTGAATCCGAACTGCTTGACCTTCGCCGTCAGTACCGTGGACAGCATCAGCAGCGGAAGTGGTGTGGGCGAGGGCGTGCAGATGCGCGCCGGGGCTGATGGCCTGCCGGTGCTGAGTTACTTCGACAGCACGTTCGGCACGATCAAGGTAGCGCGCTGCACGCGCCCGGACTGCGCCAGCGTGACCACTACCACTTTGCATGCTCCAACACCGAGCGTGATGCTCATTGCCAATGCACTGGCGATCAATGCCAACGGCGTTCCGGTCGTAGCGTATGCAGTCCCGGTAGCCGTTGGAAGTCTGAAAGTGCACAGCTGCAATACGCGCAGTTGCCAATAACGGCTTGTCGCGCGAGCGGCGTCCTTGCTGCGAACTGCGGACGCCGCGAGTTCACTCGTGGCCGCTGACCGCCGCCATAATCAGGCCACGGCGCGCAGCGAAGTTTGCAGTGGTTCGCGTGCGTCAATCGCCGGCGCACCGAACCAGCCAAAATGCAGCGCGCGTTCGGCTTGTTCACCAATGATGAGCAGTGCCGGAGATTTAAGTTCGTGAGCACTGGCAGCGGATGCCATGCTCGACAGTGTTGCCACAATCACGCGCTGGTCGCCGCGACTGCCGTTTTCGACCAGCGCTACCGGGGTTCTGCCAGAGCGCCCATTGCGGATCAATTGTTGCGCGTTGTGCGCGATGCTGGACACGCCCATGTAGATCACCAGCGTATCGTCACTGCGTGCGAGGTTGGGCCAGTCGGGTTCGCGTCCACTCTGACAGTGTGCTGCGGTCACCAGGCGCACACCGCCGGCACCGCCGCGAGCAGTCAGCGGAATGCCTGCATAGGCAGCGCAGGCGCTGGCCGATGTCACGCCAGGTACGATCTCGAAGAGGATGGCGTGATCCTTCAATACCTGAAGCTCCTCTTCGGCGCGCGCGAACAACAGCGGATCGCCACCCTTCAAACGCACCACAATCTTGCCGGCTCGCGCGTGCAGCACCAGCAGTCGCGCAATGTCGTGCTGGATTGCATCGGCTTCGCCGTGACGCTTGCCCACTTCAATCCACTCGGCATCGCGACGACCCATCGCGCGTACTTCTGCCGACACCAGTCGGTCGTACAGCACTACGTCGGCTTCCTGCAACGCGCGATGCGCGCGTAGTGTCAGCGATCCCGGATCACCGGGCCCAGCGCCGACCAACAGCACGCGGCCGACCGCGGGTGCGCTCGCGGCAGTCGTCAAAGCTGTCTGCAAAATTTGCTCTGCGCGATCCTCTCGGCCCTGACGCACCGCGTCGGCAACGTCGCCAAGGAGCAGTCCACGCCAGAATCGTCGACGCTGGCTGTGGTCGCGGATCTGCGCACCTACGGTCGCTCGAAAGCGTGCCGCAAATCGCGCCAGCGCACCGACCGAATGATCCAGCATGGCTTCGATCCGGCCGCGAATTTCGGTGGCGAGCACGGGTGCTGCGCCAGCGCTGGAGATCGCCACGATCACCGGGTTGCGATCGACAATGGCGGGCACGATGGCAGTGGAGCGCTCAGCGTCGTCGACCACATTGACCAGAATGCGGCGTGTCGTGGCGGCGTCGGCAGCCTCAGCATTCACCAGGCGATCATTGCTGGCAGCGATGACCAGAAGTGCGCCATCAACATGATGCGGCTCGAAACGGTCTGGGATCCAGTCCAGCTGCCCCGCTGTCAGCGCACGTTGCAGCTGCGGCTCGAGCTCCGGCGCAATGACGGTGACTTGAGCACCCGCGGCATGCAGCAAAGAAAACTTGCGCGCGGCGACGTTGCCGCCACCAACCAGAACGACGCGTTGTTCGCGTAGGCGCAAAAACAGCGGAAAGTAGTCCACGGCGGATTCCGTGCAGCAGGAGTCAGCGTTCAGGCTGGCATTGGCCGACGCCACAGGGAAATAGCGCGGCTGCATGGTGATATGCCGGCGCGCGCTTCCGACGGGGTGTCCGACCCTGTGCCACATTGTTCGCGGACCGGCACCGGCACCGGCACCGGCACCGGCACCGGCACCGGCACCGGCACCGGCACCGGCACCGGCACCGGCACCGGCACCGGCACCGGCACAGTTTAGGTCCGGTTCGGTCATCTGGGTTCTATGCATATGCAATCGCGTGCATGACGGCCAGCCGTAAATTCAGAATCAAAGCTTCAGAATCAGAGCTTGCGCTCTAAATCCGTATGGTTATGATCGACCGCAGTGATGAGCAAGTTGCCGTCAGTTTCTGGTCGGCAGGTGTACCCCACATTCTTGTGTGAGCAATGGCTGCGTCATGATTCCATTCCGAATGCCAATGTCGATGTGTTGTTGTTGTCCAGGCTGCATGGCCATGGATTTCGCAAGCATTTGTCATTCGCCGCATTCTGGAGAAACACATCATGACCCTGAACCAGCTCCGCATCATCGTCGCCATTGTTGACGCCGGATTCAACATCACCCATGCGGCGGAACGCGTTCACGCCACCCAGCCGGGCCTTTCCAAACAGCTGAAACAAATCGAGGAATACCTCGGCGTGTCGCTGTTCGTGCGTAAAGGCAAGAGCATTCGCTCGCTCACTACCGCTGGCGAGGCAATTCTGGTCCATGCGCGCCGAGTGCTGGCGGAAGTGCGCCAAATCCGCACCGTTGCCGCCAACATCAAACAGTCGCAGAGTGGTTCGTTGCGGGTGGCCACGGTCTACACCCAGGCGCGCTACGTATTGCCGCCGGTCGCGGCCGAGCTGCGCCGGCGATTGCCTGACGTTTCCATCGACATCGAAACCGGCGAACACGACGAGGCCATTGCGCGATTGATTCGCGGCGATGTCGATATCGCGGTGTTCAGTACCAGCGGCGCCCCGCCAGAAGGCGTGTTCGCAATTCCTGCCTATCACTGGCACCGAGTCGCGTTGGTGCCCAAAGAGCATCCGCTGGCCAGTCTGGCGCGTCCGATCACGCACGCCGATCTTGCCGCGCATCCATTGATCAGTTATCGCTCATCGCGGCTGCCGACATCGAGCCTGCTGCATGCCTTTGCCGACAATGGACTGACGCCCAATGTGGCATTCACCGCGCGCGATGCCGATGTCATCAAGGCCCATGTGCGCGCCAAACTCGGCGTGGGTTTGATTGCCGGCATCGCGGTCGAAGCGGTGGACGCCGATGACCTGGCGGTGCTCGACGTATCAACACTGTTCCCACGCTGCACGACCTGGATTGCATTGCGTCGCAACGACGTGCTGCCACATTACGTTGCCGAGTTTGTGTCGTTGTATGCGCCGCGCATCACTCGATCCTTGCTCAAGGAGCTGCGTGAACGTCCGGCGTTGATTGATAATTTGAGCGTACCGGTGTGGTCGAGTTCGCCCCTGCCAGGGCAGGCTGCAATCGCTGCTTGAGGTGAGCGTGGGGTCATGTGGGTCCGACCTGTGGTCGGACGGCAGGAGCGTGCGACCACGGGTCGGACCCACCGAGCGGCACCCTCAGGGCGACTCCTCCAAACCATGCAGACCACACTCTCGCTTCAGACCGAAAAATCGCGTGTCCTGTTCACGCAGGCCTTCGCTCCACGCCACTGTGCTGTGTTGGTCGCCGATCGAAAGATACCCCTGTGTCCATAGCGGGTGATACGGCAGGTCATTGCGCGTCAGGTAATGCCAGACGTCGCGATCGCTCCAGTTGGCAAGCGGATGAAATTTCCAGCGGCCATCGCGATGCTCGAGAATCGGCACCAGTTTGCGCGATTCCGACTGGCTGCGGCGCAAACCGGCGTACCAGGTGCGGATTTCAAGTTCGCGCAGCGCACGCTGCATCGGTTCGACTTTGTTGCGATGGTTGTAACGGTTCAGCCCATCGATGCCCAGCTCCCACTCTTTGCCGTAACGACTTTCCTGCCAGGCAGCGCTGTGTTCGGCGCGATAAACGCGCAGGTTCAATTTCAGTCGCGTACGTAGTTCGTCGATGAAGCGATAGGTTTCGGGAAACAGATGGCCGGTATCCATCAGCAGCACCGGTATCTCCGGCACGCGCTGCGTGAGCAGGTGCAGCGACACTGCTGACTGAGCGCCAAAACTCGATGCCAGTGCCTGATTGCCGGGCAGTGTCCAGGTCGACCAGTCGACGCGCGCCTCGGCACTCTGGGCCTCCAGCCATTGGTTGATTTCGGCGCGTGCAGCGGGATCGTTGGCCGCGGTTTCCAGGTCGGGGAGGCTCATAGTGCGCGCTCCGCAGACTGGCGCGTTGATGCTGCGAACTGCACTGAAGGCGGTGCCGGGATGGCTTCGCTGCGGATCAGGAAGTCGGCGAAGCCTTCGTCGCCACTGCGGCCGCGGGCGAAATCGGCAAGCAACGGGTCCAGCGTCGCCAGAATGTCCGCTTCGACGATGTTCTCGCGATACAGCGCGTTGAGACGCTGGCCGCGCCGATCACCACCCAGATAGAGGTTGTAACGTCCGGGCGCCTTGCCGACCAGGGCAATCTCGGCAAGAAATGGGCGGGCGCAGCCATTCGGGCAGCCGGTGATGCGCAGACCGATCGGCACGTCGCGCAGTCCATGCTGCACCAGTAATAATTCCAGTTTGGCGCCGAAATCCGGTAGATAGCGTTCGGCTTCGGCCATCGCCAGTGGGCAGGTCGGATAGGACACACAGGCGAGGGCGTTGAGCCGCAGCGGTGACTGCGCGGTGCCGGCATCGACGCCGTGCGTCTGCAGCAGCGCGTCGATCCCGGCGCGCTGGGCATCGGCAACATTTGCGATGATCAGATTCTGATTGGGCGTGATGCGAAATTCGCCATCGTGGATGCGCGCGATCGCGGCCAGCGCCTGACGCCAATTGCGACCGTTGCGGTCCGCGACCCGCCCGGCTTCGATGCGCACTGTCAGGTGCCAGTTGCCGCTCTCGCCGCGCACCCAGCCGAAGCGATCACCACTGTGCTCGAAGTGGAACGCCCGCGCCGCGGCGAAACGAAAGCTGAGGCGTTGCTCTACCTCGGCCTTGAACCAGTCGATGCCATGCGTTTCGATTGTGTATTTGAGTCGCGCATGTTTGCGCACAATGCGGTTGCCGAAGTCGCGCTGCGCGGTGACCACCGCTTCCGCTGCCGCCAGCAATTGATCGGGCGTGACAAACCCGATCACATCGGCGAGCCGCGGAAACGTCGTGGTGTCGCCATGCGTGCTGCCCATGCCGCCGCCAACGCAGAGGTTGAATCCGATCAGCTTGCCGTCTTCGATGATGGCGATGAAGCCAAGATCCTGCGAAAAAATATCGACGTCGTTCAATGGCGGCACCGCGATTGCCGCCTTGAACTTTCGCGGCAGATAGGTTGGCCCATAGATCGGCTCGCTCTCGCCGGTTGCGCTTTCGCCGAGTTCGCCCGCGCCCTCATCAACCCGCACCTCATCAACCCGAACGCCATCGAGCCAGATCTCGTGATACGCGTGGGTCTTGGGCAATAGATGCTCGGACAGCCGGCGTGCCCATTCCAGCGCCTCGGCGTGCGCGCCACTGATATGTGGATTGGCGGCGGACATCACATTGCGATTGACGTCGCCGCAGGCCGCGATGGTGTCAATCAGCACCGCGTTCATCGCAGCGATGGTCGGCTTCAGTTCGCGCTTGATCACGCCGTGCAGTTGAAACGCCTGGCGCGTGGTCAGGCGCAGGCTGCCGTTGGCGTATTGATCGGCCAGACCATCAAGCGCCAACCATTGCGCGGGCGAGCACACACCGCCTGGCAGCCGCGTGCGGATCATGAAGCTGTATGCAGGCTCGAGCTTCTGCTGACGACGCTCTTCGCGTATATCGCGATCGTCCTGCTGATAGCTGCCGTGAAACTTGATCAACATCTGATCGTCTTCGGCGAGTGCGCCGGTAATCGGGTCGGCCAGGCTTTCAACCAAAGTGCCGCGCAGCAGGCGACTGCGTACCTTGATGCCTTCGACTGCAGATAGGGTGTTGTTATCGGTCATGTCAGTACACGTCGCGCAGATAGCGGTGAGCGGAGTCAAGTTCCGCGAGATAGGCCTCGGCGTCTTCGCGCCCGCCACCGCGTTCGTGCTCGATCACATCGACCAGTGCCCGGTGCACGTCGCCGGCCATATTTGTCGCGTCACCGCAGACATAGACATGTGCTCCGTTTTGCAACCACGCGTACAGCGCACGGGCCTGTTGCCGCAGGCGATCCTGGACATAGATTTTCTCGGCCTGATCGCGCGAGAAGGCGAGGTCGAGGCGCTGCAGCTGACCGCGCTTCAACGCTTCCTGCCATTCCACTTGATATAGAAACTGGCTGGAAAAATGCTGGTTGCCGAAAAACAGCCAATGCCGACCGGTTGCGCCGATGGCCGCTCGCTCCTGCACAAAGGCGCGGAACGGCGCGACGCCAGTGCCCGGCCCGATCATGATCAGATCGGTTTCCGGGTTTGCCGGCAGGCGAAAGCGGGTGTTCGGCTCGATGTATACGCGCACCTTGTCCTGCTCAGCAGTGCGCGTCGACAACCAGTCGCTGGCAACGCCATGGTGCGTGCTGCCGTGTGCTTCCCAGGCAATCGTTGCGACGGTGAGGTGCACTTCATCGTCGACCTGTTTGCGGCTCGATGCGATCGAGTACAGCCGTGGCGCCAATGGGCCGAGCGCCGTGACCAGCGATGTTGCGTCCCAGCCGGTGGGATGCGCGCGCAGCACGTCCAGGATGCGGTGCGTGGACAGGAAGCTCGACAGCCCGGCGCGTTGCTCCGCTGCCAGCAGATGCTGCAATTCGGCGCTGCCGCTGCGCTCTGCCAGCTTCTGCAGAAATGGACGCGACAGCTTGCCGATCTCGCGCTCGCGCTGCAGCCACTCGCCCAGTGGACGCGTGTGTTCGCCAACGGTCACCGCCGCCTCGGGCTGCAGACGGCTGGCACTGAGCACGGCCTGCACTGACTGGGCACTGTTCTCGGGCCAGACGCCGAGCGCGTCGCCGGGTTCGTAACTGATACCGGACTCGGCCAGTGACAGTTCGATGTGGCGAACGTCTTTGGCACTGTCGCGCGCGGTGATGCGCTGATTGGCCAATACCTCGGCAGCGAATGGCTGGTCGCGGTGCCAACTGTTTGCATTGCTGCGCGCACGGATCGGCGTGACACTGGCCACGGCATTGGGCGTGGCCAGTTCGTCGCGCGCAATTTCCAGCGCCTGTCTGGACCAGGGTTCCAGCACCGAAACGATATCGACATCGGCCTCACCGCGCGCAAACCAGCGCGTGGCGCCGAGTTCGGTGAGGCGCTCGTCAATAATGCGCCCGATTTCGCAAAACTTCGGATACGACGCATCGCCCAGGCCGAGCACGGCATAACGCAGTTGCGGCAATCGCGGTGCGCGCTTGGAGCGCAACACGTCGACGAAACGGCGTGCATCATCGGAGGGATCGCCATCGCCCTGCGTGCTGACCACCAGCCAGACCGAGCGCTCGGCCGCGAGTTGCTTGGGCGTGTAGTCGTCCAGGCGCAGCAGCCTGGCGGCGATCCCGGCCTGCAGCGCCTGATCGTGCAGCTTCTCGGCGGCGCGCTTGGCATTGCCGGTCTGCGAGCCATACAGAATGCTCAGCGCCGCTGCGGCCGGCTCGGCAGCAACCGCAGCGACATTGCCCTGCTGCTGCGCTGCGGCCAGGCCCGCGGCATAGCCGGAAATCCACAACAACGAGCGCACGTCCAGGCCGTCGCTCAGCCAGCTGAGCTTGTCGCGGAGTGCGACGATCTCGGGCAGCGCTTCGGCAATCGGATGGATGGAGGTGGCTTTCATCGGGACTCTCGGGATGGTGCACATGCTAGAGAGAGCGTTCGCGCCAGCACAAAGGAGCGAACTGCATGGGCTTATGCCCTCCGGGTATTTCCCGCATCTGCCGATTGCCCCCACAGTGGACTGACTGCAGAGCGCAAACGATGGAACTTTCCACAGATTTTTATTTCTTTTTAATGATCGGACTGATCGCGCAACTGATCGACGGTGCGCTGGGCATGGCCTATGGGGCGATTTCGTCCGCGTTGCTGTTGAGCATGGGCGTGCCACCGGCAGCAGTCAGCTTGAGTGTGCATTCCGCTGAAGTAGCAACGACCGCCGTATCGGGCTTCAGTCATTGGCGCCACGGCAATGTGAATCCGGCGTTGTTCAAGCGGCTGGCATTATTCGGAGTCATTGGCGCTGCCATCGGCGCCACTACACTGGGCATGATCGACGCAGCGGTACTCAAGCCGTGGATCGCGGTCTATCTGTTTGCTATCGGCATCCTGGTGCTGTGGCGCGTATTGCGCCCCAGGGTCGGCACCCCGCCGGTAGATCTCGCGCGCCGCACCGGCGTCCTCGGCGTCGTGGCCGGTTTCCTGGATGCGGCGGGCGGTGGCGGTTGGGGTTCCATCACTACCACCCAGTTGGTCGCGCGCGGCATACCGCCCAGGTTTGTCGTCGGCAGTGTCAATGCCGCCGAGTTTCTGGTCAGCCTCACCGTAACCATCATTCTGCTACCGCATGTCGGGTTCACCCACGTCGATGTGGTGCTCGGCCTGCTCGTCGGCGGAGTGATCGCAGCCCCGATCGCAGCGCGCGTAGTCAAGCACGCCCAGCCCCGGCATGCGCGAGTCGCAACCGCAGTCACCATCATGATGCTGTGCGGTTACAGTTTGGCGGAGGCGTTGGGCTGATTGTTTCGGAACCTGCGTACGGCGATTCCATTACGACAGTCGCCGCGCGCTGCTACCCGCGTTCAACCCGATGAGCCCGCAGGAACATATCGACTGCGCTTTTGATGTGGGCGTCGCGTTCCTTGTCGCTCATTTCGCCACCGCAGCCGACCAGTTGGCGCATGTGGTGGAGACCTTTGAGCAGCACCAGAAAATGCCCGGCCGCGCGTGCCGGCTCTTTGATTTCGAGCTCGCCAGCGGCGATGGCTTCGCGTAGAAAGCGTTCGAAGCTGGCCAGGGTGCGTTTCGGGCCGGCCGCATAGAACAACTCGGCCAGGTGCGTGGACTGACCCGAGTTCGCCACCATCATTCGATGCAGGGCAATCGCCTCGGGACTGTTTACGAGTCCGTGGAATGCATGTGCGATCGCGAGCAAGGCTTTGCGAATGGGTGTGCCACGCAGCGGCACATCAAACATCGCCTCGGGCAGTTGGCGCTCGCACTTGGACTGCACCGCCGCGATAAACAATGTGTCCTTGTCGCCGAAGTGACTGTAGACGGTGAGCTTGGAGACGCCGGCTTCGGCGGCGACGGCGTCCATGCTGGTGCCTTCAAAGCCGCGCGACAGGAACAGGGTTTTTGCCGCCTCCAGAATGGAGGCGCGCTTTTCCAGATCCTTGGGGCGGCCGGGAAGCGATTTGATCTCGATTGATGCATTCATAAAAACAATACTGGACAGTTCGGTTTAGTAACTTTAGCATACCGGTCGGTTTACTAATGCGTGCAGCGTGCCGACCAGCGAGCAGGGCGGGCCCGCATTTACCCATCGTCCAGCTTGGAGCATCACCATGGCACACCCGGTTCTGCGTAGGTTTAGCTTGGGGGCGCTCGCCGCTGCGGCGCTCATGTTAAGCGCATGCGGGAGCGAGCAAAAGTCTGCCGAGCCTGTCCGCCCGGCGATCGCGGCGCAGCCGGTGCCGCTCGAATCGTTGGCCATCGAAACCTATTCCGGAGATGTGCGCGCGCGCTACCAGACCATGCTCGGGTTTCGCATTGGCGGCAAGATCGAATCGCGCCGCGTGAACAATGGTCAGCGCGTCAAGAAGGGCGAGGTGCTGGCGACACTGGCACCCGAGGACGCGCAGCTGGCAGTCAGTTCGGCCGCGGCGGCGGTGGCGTCGGCAGCGGCTGATCTGAGCCTGGCCGATGCGGAACTGGAGCGGCATCGTTTGCTGCTCGACAAGAATTACATCAGCAAGGCGCTGTTTGATGCGCGCACCAACCAGCGTGAAGCCGCCCAGGCGCGACTGGAGCAGACTCAGGCGCAAGCTCAAGTAGCGCGCAATCAAAGCAAGTACACGCGCTTGCAGGCGGATGCCGACGGCGTCATCACCTCGGTCAATGCTGATGTTGGCCAAGTAGTGACGGCAGGGACACCGGTACTGTCGCTGGCCCAGTCCGGCGAACTGGAAGTCGAAATCGATGTGCCGGAGTCGCGCTACGCCGCGTTCAAGCCAGGGCGCGCGCTGATTCTCGAGCTCTGGTCCGAAGGCGGCAAACGCTACTCCGGCAAGATCCGCGAAGTGGCTTCCGAAGCAGATTCAGCCACGCGCACTTACGCGGTGCGGGTCAGCTTCGATCAGCCCGACGACAGTGTGCAGTTGGGCATGACTGCACGCGTGTTCTTCACCGATGCCGATGCCGCCGCTGCAGTGCTGATCCCGCTGTCCGCGCTTCATGAAAAAGACGGCAAGACCGCCGCCTGGGTGATCGATCCGAAGACACACAATGTCAGCCTGCGCGAAGTGCGCATCGGCAAATATCGCGAGGATGGCGTCAGCGTCATCTCCGGGCTGTTGCCGAGTGACTGGATTGTGACTGCGGGCGTGCACAAGCTGGTAACCGGGCAAGTGGTCCATCCGATTGATCGCGAGAATCGAGCGGTGATGCCGTGAACGAGTCTTCTTCTGATCAGGCACCGGCCGCGACTGGCGGCTTCAATCTTTCCGAGTGGGCGCTGCGCAATCGCCCGCTGGTGTTGTTCTTCTCGTTGGTGCTGGCAGTGGTGGGTATTGCTTCGTACCGCACGCTAGGTCAGTCCGAAGACCCGCCATTCACCTTCAAGGCGATGGTGGTGCGCACGATGTGGCCGGGCGCAAGTGCTGAGGAAGTCGCGCGCCAGATCACCGATCGGGTCGAGGAGAAAATGCAGGAGCTGCCGGATTTCGAGTTCATTCGCAGTTACTCGCGTCCGGGCGAATCCAATGTGTTTCTGGTCGCCAAGGACTCGCTGCCGTCGGCCGCGTTGCCCGGTGTTTTTTATCAAGTTCGCAAGAAGTTGAGCGACATCCGCCATACCTTTCCTGCGGGTACGCAGGGCCCGTTCATCAACGACGAATTCGGCGACACCTTCGGCAACATCTATGGGCTGATTGGCGATGGTTACGATTATGCTTTGCTCAAGCGTTATGCCGAGCGCATCCAGTTGGAGTTGTTGCGCGTTCCGGATGTGGCCAAGGTCGAATTGCTGGGATTGCAGGATGAGCGCGTTTTCGTCGAAATATCCAACGCGAAACTGTCGACATTCGGCATTCCGTTCGAAGACGTGGTGCGACAGCTGGAAACGCAGAATGCCGTCACCCCGGCGGGAAGCTTCGAGACCGGCACCGACCGCATTTATCTGCGCACCAGCGGCGCGTTCGAAACCGTCGATGCAATCCGCAACATCAATATCCGCGCCAGTGGTCGACTGTTCCGTCTCGGTGATGTCGCCGAGGTGAATCGTGCCTTCGTCGATCCGCCACAGGCGCGAATGCGCTTTGATGGCAAAGAGGCATTGGGGATCGCGGTCGCGATGAAACCCGGCGGCGATATCGTGCGGCTCGGCGATGCGCTGGATGCTGTTTCCGATCGCATCAGTGCGACCTTGCCGGTGGGACTGGAGTTGGCGCGCGTTGCCGATCAGCCCAAGGCGGTGCGCAGCTCGATCGCCGAATTCGTTCGCACCTTGGCCGAGGCGGTATTGATCGTGCTGGTGGTGAGCTTTTTCTCGCTGGGTTTTCGGACCGGAATGGTCGTGGCTTTGTCGATCCCGCTGGTGTTGGCGATGACCTTCGCCAGCATGAAGTTCTTCGGCATCGGCCTGCACAAAATTTCGCTGGGCGCATTGGTGTTGGCGCTCGGGTTGTTGGTCGATGACGCCATCATCGCGGTGGAAATGATGGCGGTGAAGCTGGAGCAGGGATTCGATCGCGTGCGCGCGGCAGCGTTCACCTACTCCACCACTGCGTTCCCGATGCTGACCGGTACGCTGATTACTGCAGCGGGGTTTCTGCCGATCGCGACCGCGCAATCGGGCACCGGCGAATACACGCGCTCGATCTTCCAGGTGGTGACGATTGCACTGTTGCTGAGCTGGATCGCCGCGGTGATCCTGATTCCGTATCTCGGCTACAAGTTGCTGCCCGAGCATGGTTTGGCCGCTGGGCAGCACGCACAGGCGCACGATCCTTACGACACGCCGTTCTACAAACGTTTTCGCGAAACGTTGGAGTGGTGCCTGGACCATCGCGTCCTGGTCATCGTTGCGACGGTCGCGTTGCTGGTCGCATCCGGGCTCGCCTTCCGTTTTGTGCAACAACAATTCTTCCCGGCATCAACACGTCTGGAGCTGATGATCGATCTGAAATTGCCCGAAGGCAGTTCCATTCATGCCACCGAGAACGCGGTGGTCAAGCTCGAGACGTTCCTCGCCAAGCAGAAGGGTGTCGACAACTATGTCGCCTATGTCGGCAATGGTTCGCCGCGTTTTTATCTGCCGCTGGATCAACAGCTGCCACAGGCCAGCTTCGCGCAAATGGTGGTGCTGTCCGAATCGATTGAAGCGCGCGATGCCTTGCGCAGCAAATTGATCAAGTTGTTCGGGGACGAATTTCCGGAGCTGCGCGGTCGCGTTACCAAACTGGAGAATGGCCCGCCGGTCGGGTTTCCAGTGCAGTTCCGTGTTTCCGGCGAGGACGTCGGGACGGTGCGTAAATTTGCCCGTGAAGTAGCCGACGTGATGCGCAACAACCCGAATCTTTCCGGCGTGCATCTGGACTGGGAAGAGCCGAGCAAGGTGATTCGATTGTCGATCGATCAGGATCGCGCGCGCGTGCTGGGCGTCAGCTCGCAGGACCTGTCCAATTTCCTGCAGAGTTCGATTTCCGGTTCACGCATCACCCAGTTTCGCGAAGGCAACGAGTTGATCGATGTCGTGCTGCGTGGACCGGGCGAAGAGCGTGCCAAGTTGAGCCTGCTCGATTCGTTGGCGATTCCCACGCCATCGGGCAAGAGTGTCTCGTTGGCGCAGATCGCGCACATCGAGTATGGACTGGAAGAGGGCGTGCTGTGGCGGCGCAATCGTCTGCCGACAGTCACCGTGCGCGGCGATGTTTACGGCAGCATCCAGCCGCCGACCGTGTCTGCTGAAGTCAATGCCAAGCTCGACGCCATTCGCAGTCGCTTGCCCAGCGGCTATCTGCTGCAACCGGGCGGCACCGTCGAAGACAGTGGTCGTGGCCAGGCCTCGGTGGCGGCAGGTGTTCCGTTGTTTTTGATTACGGTGCTGACCTTGCTGATGATCCAGCTGAAAAGTTTCTCGCGCACCTTCCTGGTGTTTGTCACCGCACCGTTGGGGTTGATCGGTGTGACCTTGTTCCTGCTCGTGTTCCGCGTGCCATTCGGCTTTGTCGCGATGCTGGGCACGATCGCGCTGTCGGGAATGATCATGCGCAATTCGGTGATTCTGGTCGACCAGATCGATCAGGATATCGGCGCCGGCCATACGCCCTGGGAAGCGGTGATCGGTGCCACGGTGCGCCGCTTCCGTCCGATCGTGCTGACTGCTCTGGCCGCGGTGTTGGCGATGATTCCGCTGTCGCGCAGTGCTTTCTTCGGGCCGATGGCGGTGGCGATCATGGGCGGGCTGACCGTGGCTACGGTACTCACGCTGCTGTTCCTGCCGGCACTGTACGCGGCCTGGTTCAAGGTCCAGCGACCGCAGGTTCGACCCGCGCATCTGGGCAGCGATCCCTGGCCCGGCGACGAAATCGGGGTGGCGGGCTAAGGATTTTCGAACGCCTTGCCGCGCATGCGACCGCTTGATGTTCGCGGCCGCGGCGGCGTGGAGCCATCTGACATCCGTCAAGCTGCGCCAATGACTTCCTGCACTCTCAATAAAAACAAGGTCTTGCAATCATTCGGCTTGCCGGAAATGGAACGAAGGCCCACACTTGGCGTCTTTATTCCGGTTGGAACCAGAATTTATGAGCATTGATCTAGAACGCACCCGCTTCAACATGGTCGAACAGCAGGTGCGTCCTTGGGATGTGGTCGACATGCGCGTGCTCGATGCGTTGACCAAGGTACGCCGCGAGCAGTTCGTCCCCGCCGAATACCGCGAGCTGGCCTTTGCCGATGTCGCGTTGCCGCTGGTGCACGGCGAGACGATGATGAAGCCCGTGGTCGAAGGTCGCATGCTGCAGGCGTTGGCGTTGGAACCCGGCGACAGCGTTCTGGAAGTGGGTACCGGCAGCGGATTCATTACTGCATGCATCGGTTTCCTCGTGCGCGAAGTGGTAAGTGTTGAGATTCATGCCGACCTCGCCGAAAGAGCGCGACGGCTGTTGTTGGAAGAACGCGTCAGCAATGCCAGCGTGCTCACTGCAGATGCTTTGGGGAGTTTTGATCTGGATCGCGAATTCGATGCGATCGCCATAACCGGCGCGGTGTTTCACGAACCAGAAAAGTTTCGCCGTTGGTTGAAGCCCGGCGGACGTCTGTTTCTGATACGCGGCGAGGTGCCGATTGCGGGCACCCCGGTCATGGAAGCAGTCGTCATCACCCGTGTCGATACCAACGAATTTCGCGAACAGAGTTTGTTTGAAACCGAACTGCCCTATCTCGTCAACGCCGCCCCGCCCAAGCGCTTTGCGCTTTGAACCGGGACCTTAGAAGGATTGATCATGTTGAATCGTTTCGTTGTATCCGCACTGGCGCTGGCCATTTTTTCGCTGACGCGTTCTGCGTCTGTTGCAGCGGCGGACCTGTTTGAGGTTTATCAGTTGGCGCGCGCCAGCGACCCGCAGCTCGCCATCGCCGAGTCACAGCGCCTGAGCGTTGGACAGGGCGTGCCGCAGGCGCGTTCGGCATTGTTGCCACAGTTGAACGGAAGCTGGGATGCCACGCGCAGCAAGTCTGAAGGTACCGTCGGCGGTCAGGCGGTTTCCAATGATGGGCGCAATCGTGGTTACGGGCTGAGCCTGGACCAGAGCGTCTATCGTCACAGCAACTACATGAACCTGAAGGCGGCGCGCGCACAGGCAGCGCGCGGTGTCTCCGACTATGACGTCGCCTTGGACGCATTGCTCTATCGCGTGCCCGAAGCGTATTTCAATGTGCTTACCGCGCAGACCAATCTCGCCTCGGCCGAGGCTGAAGAGAAAGCTGTAGGCCGTCAGCTGGAGCAGGCCGACCAACGTTTTGAAGTCGGTCTGACCGCAATTACCGATGTGCACGAGGCGCGCGCGCGATTCGATGGCGCACGCGCGGCCGCGATCCAATCACGCAACGCACTCGATGATGCGTTCGAAGCCTTGGGTGAGTTGACCGGCAAGCCGATTGCGGCCATCGAGCCGCTCAAGCCTGACCTGGTTTTATCGCCGCCAGAACCGGCCAATGCCGAGGCCTGGGTCGATATCGCCATTGCCAACAGTCCGGCGCTTGCGTCGCGGCAAAACTCGCTCGACGCTGCCGGCGCCAACGCCCGGAGTATCTGGGCAGACCACCTTCCGTATCTTTCGCTACGTGGCGGCTACACCAGGGACTTCAGCGGTGGCGACGTCGGCCCGTTTTCGTTTGTCGACCCGGAAAACCGCAGCCTGACGTTGAGCCTGACGGTTCCGCTGTTCTCCGGCGGCCTCACCCAATCGCGCTACCGGCAAGCAGTGTATGACCGTGATACCACTACTGATCAACTTGAACAGACCCGTCGCGCCACCGTGCGTCAGACGCGCAGCGCCTACCGCTCAGTGATTGCCGGCATCAGTGAAGTCGATGCGCGCAAGCAGGCGCTGGTCTCTGCGCAGAGCGCGCTGGAAGCCACTCAGGCTGGTTTCGAAGTCGGCACCCGCACCATCGTCGATGTGCTGGTCAGCCAGCAACAACAGTTCACCGCCGAACGCGAATATGCGCGCGCGCGGCACGGCTTCATTCTGAGCAATCTGCAACTCAAGCAGTCTGCCGGCACCATTGATGTTGCCGATATCCAGGCTGTGAACGCGATGCTGGATTGAGTTTCCGAGTTGGATTCCGATGCACGAAAGGCCCGCGCGAGCGGGCCTTTTTGTTGACGCGATTGCCAGCGCCGCGGCGGGTGCGCATTTGTCTATACTGTCTCCCGTCCACATTGGGGAGAGGCTATGAAGCGGATAACGGGTTTGCTGTGTGCAATGTCGCTGGCTGGAGTTACGCACGCCGAAGGACTTCCCTGGGGCAAGTCGATGGCCGCGGGCCACGACCTGCCGTTGCCCTTTGGATTGGGCGTGGATTTTTTCGACATGGATCAGGATTACCGGCTCCAGTCACTGCAGTTCGACTTGCCCGGCGTGCCCGCCATTCCACCGGATCTGGTCAGTGTCAAAAACGAGATCGAACATCGCGATCTCAAGTTTGATGCCTGGCTGTTGCCGTTCCTCAATGTTTTCGCGCTGTATGGTCAGGTCGATGCGCGAACCGATGTCGATCTCACCGGTGTCCCCGCCGCCGCGCTCGGGCTGCCGCCACTGGGCGTCGTGCCGGTGCGTTATGACGGCAACGTCTACGGCGCCGGCCTGACCCTGGTCTACGGCAGCGATCGCTGGTTCACCTCGCTCACCGGTACCTGGACGCGCAGCAAACTCGATGGCGATTTTGACAGCACCGTGCGCTCGCAGAGTTGGCAGCCGCGCCTGGGCTTGATACGCGGGGCCTGGTCGGCGTGGATCGGCGGGCAATACATTTCGGTCGAGGAAAACCATACTGGCGTTATCCAGTTGATACCCGCGTTGCCACCGATTCCATTTTCCGTGCGCCTGCAGGAAGACGATGCCTGGAACGAAATCGTCGGTGTGCGCTATGAGGTCAACGAGCACCTGGATTTCACCGCCGAATTCGGTGGCGGCTCGCGCCATACAACGCTGGTCAACGGCACCTGGCGGTTCGGTAGTTCCGACTGATCATGCGCGGTCGCGGCGTTTGTCTGCTGGCGGCGTTGTTGGCTGGGCTCGCCAGCAATGGCGCGGCGTATGAGACCGACCAGTACTCGCACCGGCTGACGCCACTGCGCGACTCGATGCCGGTGCTCAACCGCGAAGTCAACGCCGCGATAACCGAGATCGCCGTCGGCATGCACGGCGCGCGCGACGATCAGCGCATGGTGATGGCGGTGTTCCACCGGCTCGGCGGCTACCACTGGGTGGATCACCTCGAACGCTGGGCGATGAACTCGTCCGAGGTGGAAAAATTGCCAACGCCTCGGCGCCGCTCGATCTATCGCGGGCTGCCGCTGCACGCTACCCGGGTGTCGGCATTTTTCGGCATCGGCCCAACTTTTCTCGTCGGCGATTCGTTGATCGGTTCCGACAAGATCGGCCACTTCTTTTCGCAGGGCCGCAAGTTCTGGCAGCGTTGGCGTCGCAGCGGCGATGAGCAGCGCGCGGCCGATATCGCCGCACGCATCGAAGACGGAATTTTCGGCGGCGTAAGCACCGGCACCTATTCCAATTCGGACCTGGTCGCCAACTACGAAGGCTATCGCTTCTATCGCAGCCTGTTCGAAGACGAAGTCACCGCGGGCAAGCCCGCCATACTGCGCTGGCACCACGGCCAGTGGCAGATGCAACGTCCCTTCGACTGGGCCGATCACGTCAACGCCTACTGGGACGAAGCACTCAATCCCAGCGCCTACGCGCCCGCCCTGCGCCGAGCATTGCGCCACCGCCTTCTCACCACACTGTGCGCCGATTACGCCCACACTCCCGCCAGCTATCAGCTCGACCCCGATCTGGACCTCGCATTGGCATCCCGCTACCAATCATTGCGCCTGCGCGCCGACGCGGCGTTGCGATTGGATTCGGTGTGTGGTGATGGGGTAGTGCCCGCTGAAAAATAAGTTGGCGGGGATGCCTAGCGGCCTGGATAGCGGATGAGGAATGAATAGCCAAGCGTCGGGGAGCGAGCTTCAGTGGCGCTGAATTGAAATCACTCTCAGGCTTCGGGCCAGCTCCGTCGCTGCGCGACTGCGCTGTTGGCATTCGGGTTTCCTGCCGAATGTGGGCGCGCCATAAACTTGCGCGCTCCGACCAAAAGTTCTTTCCGCCAGGAAGAGCTGGTACGCGTCGCATAGTTTCGGGGGACGGTAGCCGCGGTCGGCAAGAGAGCCGCATAAATCTCCAACGTCACGGCGCACACGCTCTGGGGAACAGTATTGAGTCAGGTCTAGCAAAGTGGCATTGCGGTGCCCCGGCCGTGAAAATATGCGCTTGGTTGGGCGCGCCGCTGCTGGTGTTTGTGCCAACGACCGCCCACATCTGGGGCGACGGCTGACAGGACCTGCTACCCGAGTAACCCCTATTCGCGCCACCTCCGTACGCGTGCTGCACAGCGACCGCAGCATGGGCGTCCACACGCACCTGCATTGGCAAAGCGCCATGGCCTCGGCCGGGTAGCGCGTGCGCGTCGGCCAGCAACTCGGCACGTCGGGCAGCAGCGGATTTTCCAGCGGTCCGCACCTGCACTGCGTCGGGCAGGTTGATCGCGATATGCAACTGGTTTCGGTACCGATCGAGTTTGTAGCACCGTGATAGCCGTGGCCGATCCCGGCCTGACTGGAGCGGAACGTATCCGCGCCATCCTGTTGCACATCGGCATACTGCCCGGCACGAGACGCACTAACTCTCAACCATTGCTCGCACCCGTCGAGTTGTGCAACGCCGCATCGAATGTTCTTGACCGATTTCGGGCCGCGCAGTATTCAATGCGCGCCACAGAAGATGGATGCCATGCCTAAGCCGCGCTACCACGCTCGTCATCTGTGCCGCACCTTCTACCTGAGTGAGTGGTGGGACGAATAGCGTTCGTCATCGGGTTCCAGCGAAGCTTCGGCTTCTCTCTCGTGGTTTGCCCGTTGTGAGCAGTGCTCACCAGCGCCCCGTGCGTTGACGGCGAACCTATGCGCTGACGAATCACCTGCGCCGCATCAGCATGGCCAGTGGTTCCCGTTACTGAGGGCAAACAATGAAACGATTTCTTGGGCTGCTGCTGTGCGCGCTGGCCACGCCGGGTTATGCCTACATTACCGCCGAGTCGGAGAGCAATAATTCCGAAGGCAACGCCGATGGGCCGGCCGGCCCGGCTTCGGCCATCAGCGGAACGATGTCCAGCCGAACCGATATCGACTGGTTCTACTTTGACCTCCCCACCGTCGGCGCGATCGACATCAGCCTCAATCACGGCAGCAGCAATGATTTCGACTGGGCGTTGTACGCAGCAACCGGTCCAGCGCTCGCCACCGGTGCCAGCAGCGCCATCCCGCAAACTGGTAGTTACAACGCCAGCGCAACCGGCCGGTATTACCTGAAGCTCAACGCTTATCGCGGCAGCGGCAGCTATACACTCGATGTCAGCTACGCGACCAGTGGCGGTGGCACCACCGGCTGTGGCTCCGGCACGCGCCCAGGCAAGCCGAGCAATCTGCAGACCTGGATCGTCGGCGATGTACTCAATGCAACGCGCGCGCCGATCGGCGGGCCGGCGATGTTGCTGATGGGTGGCGGCAGTGAAGTCGACAGTGCGTTCTCGCAACGCGCCTTTCCAATTGCCAACGGTGGTGATGTGGTGATCCTGCGCACCACTGGCAGCGATGGCTACAACGCCTATCTGTACAACCTGGTGAGCGGCACGCTAAAGCCCAATTCGGTCGAAACCTTGCTGGTCGATACGGCGGCCAAAGCAAACTCCAGCTTCGTCGAATGGACGCTGTGCAACGCCGAATTGATTTTCATGGCCGGTGGCGATCAGTCGGCTTATCTCAACGCCTGGAAGGACACACTCGTTGAATCGGCAACGCGCATTGCCTATCAACGCGGCGGCGTAATCGGCGGCCTGTCCGCGGGCCTCGCCGTGAGCGGCCAATACATTTACGATCCCGATGGGGTGACCGCAGCCACCAGCGCCGAGGCACTCGCCAATCCATATCGCAGTAGCATGTTGTTCTCCACCGGGTTTCTCGACTTGCCGCTGATGCAGGGCATGATCACCGACACCCACTTTGCGCCGCGTGATCGCATGGGCCGGCTGCTGGCCTTCATGGCGCGGCTGCGGCAAGACGGCACGGCGCCCAGCATCGTTGGCCTCGGCATCGATGAGGCGACCTCGATGTTCATCGATCGCAGCGCTCTGGGCTACGTCGATGGCACCGGTGCGGTGTATGTCTTGCACGAAGAGAGCGACACCGTGCGAACGCAAGTCAGTGCCGGTCAAGCGCTGGTCTATCGCAACGTAAAGCGCACCAAACTGATCAGCGGGCAGCGCTTTACCTTCGCCGACCGAACCCACACCGGTACCCGTATCAATCTGAGTGTGGATGCGCGCACAGCGCCGCCGCTATCACCGGCAAATCCTTACTGAGCCCAAGGCTCAGGGGCAAAGGCAGCCGGGTGCGCCCGGCTGCCGTGTAAGGCGCCAGTGCGCCAAGGGGAGCTGGACATCCAGCTATGCGAATGATGCTTCGACTGGATGGACAACCACCGCAAGACGCAATCGGTCCCTCGGAATCGGGAAGAGCTGTGGAGGCACTTGACGCCCAAGCCTGCACATTCTCCTCCAGCTGGTCGCGGTCAAATCAAACCAAAATTTGGCGACCGTGCCGGTAGCTCGAGCACGCAGCGCATAAGCGTGTGGCTGTCCATATTCTGTCGCCCACACATTGATCGGCGCGAGCCGCGACTGCCGCAACGCTGTCCAAGGTCGGAGCAATCGTCCGGCGCATCCTCACTTCTTCGGCGGCGTGGTCGGTATTGATGGAGGCGGGGTACACGTGGGGCGGCACTCAATCTGCGGTGGGTCGTCAATGTCCATATGGTTGTTACCTTGACGCCACTGTGGAACCCAGGCGTCCGACACAGTATTCGGACACAACGGGCAATTGGCCTGAGGCGGGTCGTCGAGCATCGCCCAGGTGAGTGTGTCCGTCTTCGACGAGTGTGTAGGTTCATAGGAAGGCGTCACCTTGCCGTCGGCCATCGCGTCGGGGGCAGTGATGAGAAAGTTGGTGGATTCATGTCCGCGCAACCCCATGCCAAAGGACGCGCTATCGTTGAGGTCGCGCCCAGCCCCTTCGCTTGGCGACAAATCCGACATCGGATCGTCGGCTGTGGCATTGAGAATCAACGTGTGCTGGTCGACATCGCCATCGACGTCCTTGGCGGAGTCGCCGTCCTGCGACGCAACGATGAGTTCCTGTTGCTGGGCCCAGCTGATTGCGCTCGGGCATAGTGCGACCATCGCGCTGAGCAAAAGCGTCAGGGTGCGCATGGGTCGGGCTCCTTCGGTCGGGTGAGTGCAATCAGGGGCTTGTCGTCGGGCGGAATGCCGGGTGCGCGCTCGACAAACTCCGCCCAGGCCAGGAGCGCATTGCGTTGGTAGCTTTCGCGCATCTCCTTTTGCGCAGCGTCGGTGTTGCATTGCATGAGCCGGTTGGCCAGCGCTGAGTAGTAAAACGCACTCGACCAATTGCGTCGACTACGTGCAAGCAAGTCGGTATCGTCCGCGCTGCCACGTTTCTTTATCGCGACATAGAGGTCATTCAGGTCCTGGGCGTGGAGCGCGGCGCGTTTCGACAAAGCGTTGACTTCCATCGCATTGCCGCCTTGCTCCATCAGCATCACTGCGGCCTTGGAACACATGCGCGCAATATTCAGATGTACTTCGGCCAACAAGTCGGCATGCGGCAGCTTGTCGCGGTCGACATTCCAGAACTCGGTGCACGAGTCGAGCACCAGATTCTTCGCACGCGCAGTGTTATCCACGCCTTCGCCACGCGATCGGTAGGCAGCATCGGCGCGATCGGCATCGCCGCGCAATTCCACGACTCTCTTCCTGGTCGGATCGGATCCGCATTCATAGCCCATCGCTTTACCGATGGTGGGGAAGGTGCACGGACGGCCAATTTCGACAATCAGCGCCACGCAGATTGCGACAACGACCAGGACTACGCTCCATTGCAGCACCTGCAGCGCGAGCGGATTGGTGATGAATTTCTCGGCCGCCCCGGTCATGCCGGCGGCCGCGACGCCGACTATCAAAATCAAAATCGCCCCGATGATCGGAACGCCGCCGGCATAGGCACCACCAGCGGCGACGAAGGACAGGAGGCTGATGGCTTTCGGCATCCAATGCCAACTGCTGGGGGTCTTCTCCTTTGCGGCGGCTTTCTTATCCCCAGCAGCTTTCGCTGGCGGCGGTGGTTCGACCGGCAACGGTGCAATCGGCGGTTTGGGCGAAGCTTTCTTCCTGGTCATCGCGACCTCCAGTCTGGTGGTTTGGATGAAATCAGTGGCGACTTGCGGCACAAGCGAAAGTAAACGCCACGCTGGCGAACATGTCGCAGCTCAAGACGAAGGAGGCGATGCGCCAATGAGAATTCTGATCGGCACACGGGTGCACTGCGGAGCCAACAGCCAGCTACAACGCAATGACATCAGGATGGCAACGCTCACGGGGCACGCTCCACGGTGACAAAGAAGTCACGTCATAAGATAGGAAGGGCCCACGCGAGAAATGTCTCGCGCATCCCCTGGTCGCGCCCAATCGCGGACGCCCGTCTGCCCCCCGGGACAGACGCAGTCAGGCTACGCCGGAAAAACAGTGCTTGTCAACGACTCGGTGTGCCACATCTGCGGATTTGGGAGCGCACGCCGGGCGGGATAAACGCGCGCGAAAGCCGCAGTTGCATCCGCTCACCTCAGGCGCCCGCGCAGTCACCATCCATTGGCCTTCACTCCAGTCCCGCCACAACTTGTGCCCGCCGCCAGGCCACCTCGATTGCGAAAGCTGGGCCAGGAGCTGCCGCCGTCGTCCTTGGTATGCTCAGACCTTGAACACGCATCGCTCGCCAATCGCCCATGGCAGCGCGCGCAATACGCAACAGGGAACCCCAACTTCATGGCACGGACCAAAGCCAAACCGAGCGACAGCGCCGCCAATATCGGCTTCGAGGCCAAACTCTGGCTGGCGGCAGACAAGTTGCGCAACAATATGGATGCGGCCGAGTACAAGCATGTGGTGCTTGGGCTGATCTTCCTCAAATACATCTCCGACAGTTTTGATGAACATCACACCAAGCTGATGGAAGGGAAGGGCGACTACGAGGGCGCTAATCCCGAAGACAAAGATGAATACCTTGCGGCGAATGTGTTCTGGGTGCCGAAGGAGGCGCGCTGGGCGCATCTGCAGGCCAATGCCAAGCTGCCGAGCATCGGCAAGGATGTCGATGATGCGATGGTCGCACTCGAACGCGACAACGTGCGGCTCAAGGGCGCACTCAACAAGAACTACGGCCGCGCCGATCTCGACAAACATCGTCTGGGCGAGTTGATCGATTTGATCGGCTCTATCCAGCTCGCCGACGTGGCCAGCCGCTCCAAAGATTTGCTCGGCCGCGTGTTCGAATATTTCCTCACCCAATTTGCTTCCGCGGAAGGAAAGAACGGCGGCCAGTTCTACACGCCGTCCTGCGTGGTGCGCCTCCTCGTCGAGATGCTCGCCCCCTACAAAGGCCGCATCTACGATCCCGCCTGCGGCTCCGGCGGCATGTTCGTGCAGTCGGAAAAATTCGTCGAATCACACGGCGGCAAGCTCGGCGACATCAGCATCTACGGCCAGGAAAGCAACCCCACCACACGCCGCCTCGCGGTGATGAACCTCGCGCTGCGCGGGATCGAAGCCGACTTCGGTCGCGAACAGGCCGACACCTTTCGCCGCGACCTGCATCCGGATTTGCGCGCCGACTACGTGCTGGCCAATCCACCCTTCAACGATTCCGACTGGCACCGCAAAGACGACGACGTGCGCTGGCAGTTCGGCGTCCCGCCCAAGGGCAACGCCAACTTCGCCTGGGTGCAGCACTTCATTCATCACCTCGCGCCCAACGGCTACGCGGGTTTTGTGCTTGCCAACGGCAGCATGTCCTCCAACCAATCCGGCGAAGGCGACATCCGCAAGGCCATCATCGAAGCCGACCTCGTCGACTGCATGGTCGCCATGCCCGGCCAACTTTTCTACAGCACGCAGATTCCCGTCTGCCTGTGGTTTCTTGCGAAAAGCAAACACGACGGCAAACGTCGCGACCGCCGCAAACAAACACTCTTCATCGACGCCCGCAAACTCGGCACCCTCATCGATCGCGTCCACCGCGATCTGCTTGAGCCCGACCTCCAGAAAATCGTCACCACGTACCACGCCTGGCGCGGCGATTCAGCGCCGGCTTCTGCGACTGCCACGGATGGCGGAAGTGCCGGCAAAGCAGGAGCGATTGCCGGCCAAATCCTCGCCTATGAAGATGTTGCTGGCTTCTGTAAGTCAGCAACATCGCAAGAAATCGCCGCGCACGGCTTTGTGCTCACCCCCGGCCGCTACGTCGGCGCCGAGGAAGTCGAAGACGACGGCGAACCCTTCGAGGAAAAGATGTCGCGCCTCGTCAAAGAACTGCATGCCCAATTCGCCGAATCCGCGAAACTCGAAGCCCAAATCAAACGCAACCTGGAGGGCTTAGGCTATGGCATCTAAGAAAAAGCCCGCAACGCATGTTTCGTCGGGCGACTTTGACTCGCTGGTTACCTCCATCGTCCACTTTCACCGGCAGACCAGGGATTTCGCCACTAAGGGCCAGCGAAACAATTAATACAGTAGTTTTGTCGTCACTATGCCTTGCGTAGTTCGTTCCAGCTAACGCTGCAATCAGGCAGAACCCGAGTGTTTAGAAGCCATAGCGGGCATTCGCTCAGTTGA
>Ga0163151_10000060_pt1 | contig 169629 bp, 138 predicted proteins | sample OliLakLV19MP5IB2_FD_145596 | JGI IMG/M metagenome (GOLD analysis project Ga0163151, IMG submission 145596) | Freshwater microbial mat bacterial communities from Lake Vanda, McMurdo Dry Valleys, Antarctica - Oligotrophic Lake LV.19.MP5.IB-2 | ecosystem: Environmental > Aquatic > Freshwater >...
TGAACGATACAATGAAACATACCTGCATTCGGCGCTCAAGTACCGGACGCCGAACCAGGCCGAAGTAACCTATAACTTAGGCCATGAGACACTCTTCAAATCTGCTTGACTAATGGGGAGCAGTACATGATATCCATAATGGGTCAGGGCATCCTGAGATTTGGACAGGTAGATGATATAATCCTTCTCGACGAGCGGTGGCTCGTCTTTGGGGGCTCGGTTGGTTTCTTGTCGCAGACGATAAAAGCTGCGCCAGCCGAAACTAAGGCCAGTAGCAAGAGCAAAAACGAATGTCTTCGGCTGTATGCGGACATAGAATCCCTCCTCAGATTAGATACCGATGTGCCCCGTTGACAGAATCCAGTGTATCCTGCCTCTAAATGACGCGCAAGGTATTCTTTTGTGCAGTTGATTTTTTTTCTGATGTGCGGGGTGTCACTGGCCCGCACCAACAGCAAGAACCCGCCGAAAGCGGTGCGGTACAAGATTCAAAGCCAACTTTCCCATCACGTCGTTGCGAGGAGTGAGGCGAAGCCGAGCGACGTGGCAATCTCATATTTGTCTTGATCGTTGATGCGGGCAGAGACGCCCGACCGCACTTCCTCATTCTTCGTGTGAGACGTCCCTGTCGCGCACTGGACGAAGAGAACATGAGATTGCCACGTTTCGCTCGGAAGCGAAACTCGCAATGGCGATCTTGAAAATGTCTCCTTTGATTCTTGTACCACCGTCCGCCGCGGCGGACGGTGGTACAGGAATCAAAAACAGACTACCAGCAGTGTCATCGCAAGGAAAGCTTTCTTAGGAGTGGCGAAGCAATCTCATGCCGGCCTACCGAAAGGAGATTTCCTTTATCTTGTTATTTCTTTTTACTAAAAAAACGACCCACCTAATGGGTCTCTCTAATTTTTGCATCAATAATGATGGCATTGTCATAGAGTAACCCTACCAAACGATTCAATCTATCGCTCTGAGCCTGCCCGATGTCATCGGCATAATACTGAAGTATGCCGTTCAGTTTGGACTTGTATGAAGAAATTAGGATTCTGTGAAACTCCATGTTAAACGTTGCTTGTAGATGTACTATTGAATCACATTTTATGTCATACACATAAGCCCATTGCATTAACCCTGAATGGTGGTTTATGACGCTAAAGGTCAATTCCATAAGAAGTTGGGCTTCGCGAAAATCGTTCTTGGTCGATCGTCCGGAAGCTTGCTCCACAATATCATCTGTAAGTTCTATAAGAGAATCCTTTATGGGCTTTGTGCTATCCAAGGCGTTATCAATTGAAGCTTTGTGATCGACTTGTACTTTTGAATTCTCATCAGCAAAGGCCGTAAAAGGCGCGTTGACTATAACAAGTGAGATTAGAAAAGCATCTCGCAACATTTTTATCATGACAACCTTTCTCAAAGATTTCTCAATGGGTGGACATTTTCAACATAAGCCAACAACTCCACTATCTATCTCCTAAATTGAGTTGTACCGTGATTGGCTCTCGAATCACAGAATAGATCGCATAACAAGTGAAAGCCCCTAACTTAGGGTCATTTCCAAACTGACCCAGAAGAAGAATCATACAAAAAGGAAAAGCTTCTCCTTCGATTTTAACTCTCAGTTCTTCGAAATCCCCTGTTCCCTCAACATCGATTAAGACCGCTAAGATCATATCATTATCGGGCGGGACCAGACTTTTCTTCCGAATGAGGTTAATTAAACCTTCATCGGTATTATTTCCAGTATAGTGTTCCTCAAGGCGTGTAACCTGAACCGGATGAGCATCACCATCTTGGTTTATCAGATATAGGTCAACATCCGCATCCACATGCAACGACTCATTTGTGATGAGTTCACTTAGGGTATAAGGCTCATCGGGCCGTTGTTTCAGAGGAAGTGCGATTTCTCCTAAATGGCCATCGAAGGTTTCGAACACTTTGGACAATACACAGCCGGCCAAAAGTTCTTGACCTCGCTTCTTTTCCATATGATGCGGAGACTCGCGGAAATGATCTTCAATCGCAGTCGGATGAATGTTGATACGAGGATGGTAAATTGGTCGATACATCACTCTCCCCCTCCTACAACAACCGCTCCCGCTTCGCCAAAAATGCATACAACGCCTTGTCAAATGACATACTCGTATCAATCGGATGGTAATCAATCGATGATTGACGGCACGCCGATGATATCTCACTTGCGAACTGCGACACCTGATTCGCGAAATCTTTCTTTATTTGAAATGGAAGCGTCGTCACTTCTTCGCCCGTCTCCATATCCTTGAATATCGCCTCAGCCCCGAAATTAAAATCCCGTTCGCGCGGATCGAGAATATGAAAAACAATAATCTCATGTTTGTTATATCTGAAATGTTTCAGCCCTGAGATAATCTTCTCCGGCTCATCGAGCAAATCAGAGAGAATGACCACCAGCCCGCGGCGTTTTATCCGCTCGGCCATCTGGTGAAGTGCCGATGAAATATCTGTTTTATCACTCGGCCGCTGGTTGGCGATATCATTGAGTAGCAAATGCAGATGCCCGCTTTTTGAGCGGGGAGGGATGTAGCGCCGGATTTTATCATCGTATGTGACCAGCCCGACTGCATCGCGCTGGCGAAGCATCATATACGACAGCGCGCCGCACAACAATCCCGCATAATCGAATTTGCTCATATCGCCCGAACTGTAAGCCATCGACCGTGAGCAGTCCAAAAGCAGGTACCCCTTGAGGTTCGTTTCTTCTTCATACTGCTTGATATAATATCTGTCGGTCTTGGCGTAAACTTTCCAGTCGATATCTTTGATGGCATCGCCGGGCATATACTGTCGATGCTCGGCAAATTCGACCGAGAACCCGTGATACGGCGACTTATGCAGTCCGGCAATAAAGCCTTCGACCACCATCCGCGCCCGCAACTCAAGCCCTTTAAGTTTTGAAACTGTACCCGGTTGGAGATATTGTCGGTAATCGGCCTGCATTATTGGCTCGCACGCCGCTTCCACAACTCAACAATCACCATGAGCGTCATATACACAATCATCACCAAAATCGCCACACCGCTCAAAGCAACCATATCATCGTAGATCGAATGAAACCCTGCGCCGCTAAGCCCAATAGTGTGAATGACTATTGCAAATCCGAACACGATATACACCGTCTTTTTTATTTTCCTCGGCACATTGGTAAACAGAAAAACAACTCCCAACGCAAAATAGAGAAGGGAGAGGCCATTGATATGCGTGTGCGCAAGTTTGACATTATGTTTGAGCAATCTATATCTGTCCACGATAACCGATGGCGCGCCTACTTCTTCGTTACCGCGAGCATTTTTAAGTCGTCCTAAACCCTGCGCCGAATCGACTGCGGCGCTGTCAAACGGCACATCCTCGCCGGCATCCGCTGAATCCCATCTCGGCGCCTGCACCGCCTCGCTGTCGGCATAAATCTCCGCCATATCCGCAGGCTGGTCAGCATCCATTTTTATTTTCGGTTCTGAAGATGCTGGCGCCGGGTCCGGCTCAACCCGGCCCTGCTCGATATAGAGCAGCCACATCGCCCAGAGCACGACCATCACCATGAGAACCGAAAACATCCCCAGAAATATCTTGGCATAGAGTGGGAGCTGACTCAGTCTAAGATTTGCTATCATAGTTTCTTTAATCTTTCCATTTCTATTCTAATTTCATCAACAACTTCGATGTTTGCAATCTTTTTGACTTTCTCGGCTGTAACCGACATGACATAAAACACGCGTCCGCCGAACTCCTTCGTAAACCGTAAATGTGTTTCCACTTGAATGCCTCTCTCTTTGAATATTTGGGGAATATGAGAAACTTCGCTTACGGGCTTGATTTGCAGTCCAATAAATTTTCCGCCAATCTCGATGAAGAAATCTACATTGTAAAGCCTGTCCCATTCATCTGGCGCAGGGGATATGTTTACATCTAGAAACTTCTCAAGTTGTCCATAAATCGTTGTAATTTCTGTTGTATAGCCGTCATACGAACGATTGATGACAAGATTCTGGATATAGTCAATACAATCTTGCTCAGTGATCACCGCCACCTCGGCAGCCAGTACTTCCGTAACTTTAATATACAGTTTTTGACCAAGTTGAGTTAAATGCTCCTTGGATTTTACATTTATATAATAATATTGCTCCCATTCTTGGAGAGACTTCGGCTAACATTTTCGTATACTTTCGGAGGTCGGCCCAACATTTCGTTTGAAGTTCAGTTGAAAACGGTTAGTCGCAGAATTAAGAATCCACTCTTTTGACAATAGTCCCATCCATTTTAAGCAGAGAACGATTGTTCATTTTCCAATCACGGTCAAGAACAGCTAACCCACTCTTAAGGAAATGAGCATTAACAAAAGTCTTGTTCTTTAAGTATAGATATACAAATAGGTTATTTGCATCATCATAGAGCGTTTCGTCGAATTTTAGCGATACTTGTTTCCCGCGTATCATTTTTTCCATGAATTGCCTGCCCTCTAGTTCGAATCCTACCAAAGGTCTAACTCCCAATAATCTGATATTGAGACCGTTATTGAGGACGAAACGGTCTGGAGCAAGAATTTGCTTTACGGTGTATTGTTCGGGTGCAGCCGAATCGGAATTACCAATGCGAGAGCCGAACTTAAGTTTATGCGGATCGAGCTTTTTATCAAGCTTTAATGGGTCTATAAATTGATATGGCAAGGAAATATAATCTTCTTTGGTCGGTACACTGGAATCGGATAACACATCAAAATCTACATTCGAAAATAATCCCTGGGCTTTAGAAAATTTGTTTTGGATAAAAGGCAAGAACTCCTTGTTGATTTCATATCCCAATGAATTGCGTTGAAGCTTTAGCGCTGTGGCTGCAGTAGTACCACTCCCCAAAAATGGATCGAGCACTGTCTCATCAACAAAACTAAACATCCTAATCAGCCTCTTAGGTAATTCTTCTGGAAACATTGCTAAATGACCATCTTGTTTTTCGCCTGGAAAATTCCAGTGCCCGCTGAAGTAGGAATTCCATTCTTCAGTTGTCATTTTTGAGGCCTCTTTTGCGCTCTTGGTCGCTACAGGAGCTTGCCCATGCTTCTTAAATAGAAGTATAAATTCATAATCAATCTTTACTATCCCATTTCTTGGATAGGGGAAAGAGCCCATCACACTCGCCCCTCCTGTCGTATTGCAGGTAGTCACTTTCTGCCAAATGATAGACCCCATAAAGTCAAAACTGATAGTCTCACAAAAGCGCGTTATTTCGGTGCGAATCGGGATGACCTTATACCGCCCATAATATACTGACCGGGCAAACTGATCCCCAATGTTTATGCAGAGCCGGCATCCGTCGTGAAGAACACGATGGCATTCTTTCCATACAAGGTTGAGATTGTTGATATATTCTTCATAAGAATGATCAAAACCAATTTGATTTGGCGAACCGTAATCCTTGAGTTGCCAATAAGGTGGTGACGTCACAACGAGATGAACACTTTGGTCGTCCACAAGTGACATCTTACGAGCATCTCCTATAATTATTTTGTGAGAGGTACTCATGAGACAACCGCTAAATCGAGCTGGGAATAGTCGGGGGCTTAAACGAATATTGGACGAGAGTGATGCGATCTCTATCCCGACTGAAACGTTTACGGCTACCCATACTATAAAATGTGCTCATAAAATAATGCCGACTCCCATAATCCATAGTATAGGGTAAAAGCATTCAATCCCCTATCACTTCCGCTCTTTGACCGTCTCCATAATTTTTTTTATAATTTGCAGTGTATCGATGCCATCGGCCTCGGCATTAAACGAGGTCACTATTCTATGCCGCAACACCGGATAGGCCGCAAAGCGAATATCTTCAGGTCCCGGAGTCGGGCGGCCATCGAGTATTGCTCGGGTTTTCGCGGCTAAAATAAGATACTGCGAGGCCCGTGGTCCCGCCCCCCAATTGACCCAGTTTTTCACAAACTCCAGCGCCGAGTTTTCATTGGGACGTGTCGCCCGAACAATATCGACCGCATATTCCACAAGATGATCCGATACTGGCACCCGACGTACGAGTTGCTGAAAGGCGACAATATCCTGGGCCGAAAGAATCCGCTGGAGTGTCGGCGTCTGCAGGGTAGTCGTTGCCTTGACAATCTGACGCTCTTCTTCCGCCGACGGATAATTCACAAAGACATTGAACATGAACCGATCAAGTTGCGCTTCAGGCAGGGGATAGGTCCCTTCCTGCTCAATCGGATTCTGTGTGGCCAAAACAAAGAATGGCTCATCGAGCCGATATGTCTCACCGGCCGTTGTGACTTCATGTTCCTGCATCGCCTGCAAAAGCGCGGCCTGGGTTTTAGGCGGAGTTCGGTTTATTTCATCAGCTAAAATGATATTGGCAAAGACCGGCCCTTTGACAAATCGGAACTGCCGTTTGCCAGTGGTGTGGTCTTCCTCGATTATTTCTGTTCCGGTAATATCCGATGGCATGAGGTCCGGAGTGAACTGAATTCTATTGAATGAAAGATTCAACACTCTCGCAACAGTAGAAATAAGCAGGGTTTTGGCAAGTCCCGGCACGCCTACCAAAAGACAGTGTCCCGATGAAAGAAGCGATATCAACAACTGCTCGACAACCTCATTCTGCCCGATGATTACTTTGCCGACCTCGGATTTTATTTGCCTGTAGGCGGTGTTAAGATTTTCAACGGCGCTGATATCGGATTTCGTTTCACTCGGTGTCATCAATTCCTCCGGAAATTTTGTCTTTTGTAAGGGGAAAGTATAAGAATTCAGGAACAGGTATGCGTAACACCCCTTTTATACCCGTCTTGCGAATAAAAGTAACAGCCATATTCATGGGAGTATATAACATAAGAGGGATGCCCGCCAAGAGAAATTGCCGGTCGATGTCATTCCGGCGCGGACCAGAAACGATCTTCATCTTTATCTTGTAGCGATGAACCCTTGCGGTTCAGCGATTCTTAATTCCTCATGAATATGACCCCCCCCCTCTCTCTCAAGGGAAGCGGGGGAAGAACAAGTCGTTAATTGGTTCCGTCGGGTCTTGACTATTCCTGAGCGTAGTGCGGGGATAGTTGTGACCTGACGGTCACTTCGTGCGCGACATCGTGGCTGGTGTACGTCCCGCCACGCCTGCCCACTGTGGCGAGTTCTCTTCTCTTGGTAGGTCAGTCCGCGCCGCGGCGGACTGACATCTTTTCTTCATCTTTAAGCGATTCCGCTGTTTCAGCCATGCACCACATAGAAAAACTGCCTTCTGATTACTTAAATCAGAAGGCAGTCACAATCTGCGGTCATCATCCTATCAATGAACCCGAGAAACCCACACTAAACTATTGCTATATATCAGAGACAATCTAACCCAGCGCTTGATACTTTTTCCCTAAGTTAAAATCTCATATTGGCTTAACAAATTCCGATACTTGTGGATAAGCGACACGTATCTCAACTTGTCAGTGCTCGTTAAAGCGTTTAATTCCCAATGAGTTACATGGATTTCCACAACAAACGCTTTTTGTCCACAAAGCCACCGATATAGCCTACTTGAACTCCTTAGGCTGAAGAGTCGCGAATTCCTTCTTCTCCTTTTGCGGAGCCAGGAAACCCAAATCCGGAGTCTGGTTCTTCATATTGCATGATCCGCAGAAGACTGCTCCCTGTTCGATGACCAGTGATTTGGTCTTTAAGTCCCCATCCATCTCGCATTTGGCCTGAAGTTCAATCTTGTCGCTTGCGACAATATTGCCAGTCATGCGTCCTGCAACTACCGCGCTCACCGATTCGATATCTGCCTCAACAAAACCAGTTGCGCCAACTGTCACACAGTCGGAGCAGATAATTTTCCCCTTGACTGTTCCGTCGACGCGCAAGGCGCCTTTGATGTCGACTGTTCCGGTAATGATTGTGTCTTTGCCAATAATGGTGTTCATGAGACCATCCACTTCATCAGTATTAAAAGGTTTCTTTAGCATACAAGTTGTCCAAAGGGTTTATAGGTTGTTCAAAGAGTCTAACTTCATAATGGAGATGAGCTGTGCTCGAAATCCCGCTATTGCCCGAAAGCGCGATCTGCTGCCCGACAATAACCCTATCGCCCGCGCGAACCAAGAGCGAATCGTTGTGACCATAGAGCGTGGAAATGCTATCGTTGTGTCTAATCACCGCCAGATATCCCATTGTCGAATCAAAATCAGCAAACTCTACAAGGCCAGAACCAGTCGCGAGTACCGCTGAGCCATTGGCGCAGGCAAAATCAACCCCTGTGTGAAATGTGCCCGACAAAGTATCCACCCCGAATAGTTTGAGTATCACGCCTTTAACTGGGGTACCGATAGGATTTGAACCTTTACCTGAGCGCGTGTAGGTAACAGGAGCGGCCTCGCCCAGACTATCGAGTTCGACCGCCATCAGCGTCGAATCATCGGGCAATTCAGGAAATTGATATTCTATCCCCGCCAACTGTGTGAGTCGAGTTACCACGCCTCTGACCTGCTCCATATTGTTTTCAAGTAACTGCACTTTATATCTGTATCGGCGCAATCGCTCATTTTCTTCAGTCAATTGTTCGGTGCGTGCCGCACGACTAAGAATTAGTCCATAAAACGTAAAAAACATCACTATGCCGATAACCGTGACGGCGAATGCCACCATAATTAAGTTCAGCACCCATCGACGCACTCTCCATCCACGACGGCTTTCTGTGCCATCGGGTACGAGCATAAGGGTGACATATCGTGATTCACGCATCAGACCTTGTCAATCCGTTTGAAAAGGTCCCATAGCCGGTCGAGGTCATCCTCGCCATAGTAATCAATTTCAATGCGGCCACGTTTAAGACCGGGATGAATCTTGACCGAGGTCCCAAGCAGTTGTTTGAGACTCGTTTCGACTTCGGCTAAAGCAGGAAGATGGCGTTTTGGAAGAAGCCGTTTCTTTTTCGCGCGAGGTGAAATTGATTCCTGCTCGGTCTGACGCACCGAAAGCGAACCATTGATGATCCGATCGGCCATTTCCAGCATCTTCGGTTCCGATTCAAGGGCCAGCATGGCGCGCCCATGCCCTTCGCTAAGCGCTCCAGCGCGAAGCAGTTGCTGGATTTGTGGGGGGAGGGTAAGCAGACGCATTGTGTTGGCAATGACCACACGCCCTTTTCCGATTTTATTCGCCAACTGCTGTTGCGTGAAATTGCAATGCTCGATGAGCCGGCGGTAGGCTTCAGCAAGTTCGATCGGATTTAAATCCTGCCTGTGAATATTTTCGACGAGCGCAAGTTCCAGCATTTTGGTATCATCGGAAGCATCCATAATAACAACCGGGACTTCGGCAAATCCCGCAAGTCTCGCGGCGCGGTAGCGTCGCTCGCCCGCTATAATAGTATATCCGGAGGCCGCTTTTTTCACCACCAGCGGTTGCATAAGCCCGTTCTCTTTAAGTGATTGAGCCAATTCATTGAGCTTGTCTGTGTCGAACTCATGACGCGGCTGCATCGGATTCGGCGCTATCTCATCGAGCACCAACATCGCAAACTGAGTGAACTCGGTGACGACAGAAGAGCCGTCATCGGTCGGGATGAGTGCGCCAAGTCCTTTTCCTAAGACTAATTTTGTCATCGCGCCATCACCTCTTTTGTGAATGACATATAATTTTCCGCTCCTGTCGAGAGGATATCATAGAGAATGATCGGCTTGCCGAACGATGGGGCTTCGGAGAGACGGACATTTCTTGAGATCACGGTTTCATAAACTTTGTTATCAAAATGTTTTCGCACTTCATCAGAGACCTGTCTGGAAAGATTCAACCGGCCATCGAACATGGTCAGAAGCACACCTTCAATCTGAAGAGCCGGATTGAGGTGGCGCTGGACGAGTTTGATTGTATTGACCAATTGCCCAAGTCCCTCAAGGGCATAATATTCACACTGAATTGGGATAATGAGCGAATCGGCGGCGGTCAATGTATTTACCGTCAAAAGGCCGAGCGAGGGCGGACAGTCTATGATGATATATTTGTATTTGTCCTTAATAGGAGCAAGTGCCGCTTTGAGACGTGTCTCACGGGATAGCATCCCCACAAGTTCGACTTCGGCTCCGACCAGTGAGATAGACGACGGCACCACATTGAGATAGCTCATTTCTGTCTGTACGATGACATCGGATATGCTTTTGCTACCCACGAGCGCTTCATAAATTGAAAATTCTATTTTGGATTTGTCGATACCGACACCGCTGGTGGAATTGGCCTGCGGGTCCATATCGATAAGTAGGGTCTTCTGTTCCGCCGCGGCCAAGCAGGAGGAGAGATTGACAGCCGTCGTGGTTTTGCCGACCCCACCTTTTTGGTTGGCGATCGCTATAATTTTATTCACAATGGGTTCCTTGTTGTCTTATTTCGTATCACAACGTATGGTAGAGCATGAATATACGGGAATCAACTAAAAATATCCCAGCCCCTACAACTTTCTCTGCCCGCCGTGGAGGGTTCTCCCATATTCGTAGGTCAGGATCCTTGCGATCCTGACATTTTATGCTGGCGCACGGGGCTTTCAAGTCCGCTGTGGTGGAACGTACACCAGCCACAAAATATTCCGTTGGGTCTTGGCTATATCGTTGCGTGAACAAGGATATAGGCGCTAAGGCTTCCTAAGTCCGCCGCAGGTGGATGACCCTGACGGTCACCCCGGTGCGGGGCAGAGACGTCCCGCACGAAGCCATTTACCCCGCAATTTCTCTTTAGATCTTCGTGCAGACCGTCTCTGGTCTGCACCAACTGGAAGATCACACAGTCCGCCGCGGCGGAGTGTGGTACAAGATCATGAATCCATGTCTTACCCCGTAGCCCCCTCCCTACCCGCGCTTACGGATTAGCGTGTAACTCTTATTCGCCTCACCTATCCCATCCTTGAAATGAAACGTCTCCACCTCAACATGCGGAGGAATTTTCACCTCCGGCGAAGCATAGTAAACAAAAGTCCCTGCATCAGTGAGTTTACCCGTCAGATGTTTAAGCAGAGGAAGTGTCAGCTTCACATACCTCATTGTGATAAGATCATATTTCGATGTCAGCGCAATCTCCTCGAATGTTTTGGGCAGAACTTCGCCCGGAAGATTTAACGCCACAAGCATCGATCGAAGGGCTTTCGTTTTTTTTAGAGTGCGCTCAATGAGTTTGATTTCGCCGGAAAATTTCCGCGCGAACAGAATTGGAATCGCTGGCAACCCACCCCCTGAGCCGATATCGAGATAGCTCTCACTCACACCGGAAATCTTCTCCAGTGGAAGGAGGCATTCAGCGATCATGCGGGTGAAGCCTTCACGATTTGTTTCACGTGAAACAAGATTGATTTTTTGGTTCAACTCCATTAGCGACGAGTAGTAATTTTCGACTCTATCAAACAGTCTGTACTGTGTGATAACCTCATGCGGATTAAGAAGTACTGATTCCTGCTGTGTGGTCATGAAAGAGCGGCCTGTTCTTTAAATCGTTTCATATATACGGACAAAACAGCCACATCGCCGGGTGTGACCCCTTCAATTCGGCCTGCCTGGCCGAGCGATGCCGGACGAAAACGCTGGAATTTTTCCAGCGCTTCTTTTTTAAGACCGACAATGTTGTTATATGTGAAGCTCACTGGGATTACTTCATGCTCGAGCTTTTTAAATCTGTCAATCTCGCGCTGCTGTTTTTCAATGTAGCCCTGATAGCGAATATAAATGAGGGCGCGATCGGCCGATTCTGTCTCAACGGCATCAAAAAACTCCTTGCCGAAAAGAGCTGTTTTTATTTCATGAAATTCGACGGCCGGTTGTTTGGCCAGTTCAGCGACAGTCATAGTCTGTAATTTGGGAAGCCGGTCAGCTAACGCTCCAAGGTCGGTCACTCGGAGCCGCGTCTTTTCAAAAAGTCTGATTGTCTCTTTTGTACGGGACTGAAGTCCGACAAATGATTCATATTCCGCCGTCTCAATTAATCCGTATTTATGTGCGAAATGGGTCAGCCGATCCCGCGCATTATCCTCGCGAAGAGCCAGTCGATATTCGGCCCGCGATGTGAACATCCGGTACGGTTCGGTGGTCGAGCGGGTAGTCAAATCATCGACCATTACCCCGATGTATGCTTCTGATCTATCGAGTATAAATGCCGGTTCATCTCGAATGGAGAGCATTGCATTGATTCCAGCCATAAGCCCTTGAGCTGCTGCTTCTTCATAACCTGAAGTTCCATTGATTTGACCGGCAAAAAAGAGCTTTTTGATCCGTTTTGTCTCAAGCGATGGCTTGATTTGGTAGGTCGGACAGTAGTCATATTCGACCGCATATCCCGGACGGGTGATGCGTACATTTTCAAGCCCAACTATTGTTCGAATAGCGCCATGCTGGACGTCCTCGGGAAGGGATGTCGAGAAGCCGTTGGGATAGATTTCGTTTGTCCCGTTTCCTTCCGGTTCGAGGAATATCTGATGGGTTGCCTTGTCGGCAAAGCGGAAGAATTTGTCTTCAACTGATGGACAATATCTCGGACCGCCCGCTGTAATCTGCCCGGAAAACATCGGCGAGCGATGGACATTGGCCAGAATAATCTCTTTGGTTTTGGCTGTGGTGCTGGTCAGATAGCATGGACTTTGGATAAATGACTCGCGATTGCTTCTGTGCGAGACGAATGGAATGGGTTCTTCGCCGGGCTGGATTTCACAGACCGACCAGTCGATAGTTGAGCCATCGAGACGTGGCGGAGTGCCAGTTTTGAGTCGTCCAAGTTCAAAGCCAAGTTTGGCAAACGAATCGGAGAGTTTGTAGGCCGCTGGTTCGCCAAATCGGCCAGCTTTGGTTTGCTTTTTGCCAATATGAATAAGTCCACCTAAAAAGGTGCCGGTTGCAACAATAACTGCCTTGCATGTGATCGGCTGGCCAGATTCGGTGCGGATACCGACCACTTTGTCTCCTTCGACCATGATTTCACCGGCTAAAGCTTCGATAACGGTGAGGCCGTTTTGTTTGGCCACAAAGTCGCAGATGAATTGGTTATATTTGATGCGATCAGCCTGGACACGAGTCGACCAGACCGCCGGGCCTCGTGAAAGATTGAGGCGTCGGAACTGAATACCAGTCATATCGGTCGCAAATCCCATAATTCCGCCAAGAGCGTCTATTTCTTTGACTAATTGGGACTTGCCGATGCCTCCGATAGCCGGATTGCAGGACATTAGGGCCAATCGTTGGGCATCCATAGTCACAAGCGCGGCAGTCCCGCCCATGCGTACGACGGCCAATGCGGCCTCGACACCGGCATGCCCACCCCCGATTATAATGACATCAAAATCGCGCATATATACTTTCACCTTGTGCAATCTCGCGTATCTGCTTGACTGTCTTTTGGTGTCGGGCAGGGACACCCAACACAACTTGTGTAAAGAAAAAATAAACCATCCGCCATCGGCGGACTGGGGTGACATTTGCGAAGTGTTGTTGCGAGGAGCGACTTTCTTAAGGCGCGACCCTCCACGGCTGGTCCACCTCGGCGGATGTCAATCTCAATTCTCTTTTCTGCCAATTAATCCGCAATGTTTCACGTGAAACAATTCAATAAACCGTTTACTAAGCCGGAATATATCTGAATTACCATCGATTTACCATCGTTCTTGTACAAAATCATTTTCCAATACAGAATCGTGAGAAAATCTCGCCCAAAATGTCCTCAGTATAGACTTTGCCGATTATTTCATCGAGGGAATTGATGCTCTCGCGCAGGTCAAAAGCTATCAGTTCCGGTGATGCCCCAGCTGTCAGTTTTACCATGGCAGAAGCCAGCGAATCTTGAGCCAATGCCAGTTTATGGCGATGGCGGGCAGAAGTTACAACCAGGCCTGAAGTCAGGTCCGGCATCTTTTGTTCGATACAAGCGAGCAAAGCTGTTTTGAGTTCCTCTATTCCCTCACCAGTAAGACAGGAAATTAACAAGCCGTCATTGGATTTTGTAACTTCATGGATGTTTTTATTTTTTACCAGATCGTGTTTGTTTCCAACAGCAAGTAGCTGATGACCTGAAAGAGCGTTTATGTCAGTCTGCAAGTCGACGATGGCTGTTGTGTCGGACAGATCAAAGAGCCATAACACCAGATCGGCCTTATCGATAATCTGTTTGGCACGTTGCTGGCCTGATTTTTCTATTTCTCCGCCTTCTTTGCGGAGTCCCGCGGTGTCTACAAGGTTTATTGAAAATCCATTAAGTATAATCCATTCAGAGAGATAGTCGCGTGTAGTGCCAGCTTGGGGGTTCACAATTGCCCGATCTTGTTGTAAAAGTCGGTTAAAAAGAGATGATTTGCCGGCATTGGGACGTCCGGCTACAGCTACAGTGAAACCCTCGCTGATAATTTTGCCACCGGTATAGGTCAATATCAATTTTGACAGGTTTTTTTCGACTTTGGTTGCTATTTCAGTTAGTGTGTGATAGGGAGCGGAGTAGTTTTCGTTTTCGGTGAAATCGATTGCGGTTTCGATCTCGGCCAAAAGTCCAAGGAGCCTCTCCCTTAGACTCGTGATATGCTCCGAATATGCTCCAAGAAGATGCTCCCGACTCACGGTATATGAATGGTGCGAATTGGCCGAGATTATTTCGGCTACGGCTTCGGCTTTGGCCAAATCTATTCGTCCGCTGAGGAAAGCGAGTTTTGTGAACTCTCCCGGGAGCGCGGGACGTGCGCCGCACGCTATGATGTCCTCTAAGATCAGCTTAACTATTTGTTGTCCGCCATGACAGAAGATTTCGGCTTGGTCTGCCCCGGTGTATGAATGTCCGCGAGTCATGCAGACAGCCATGACCTCATCGAGCATCTCTCCATTGATAGAATAATAACGCCCGAACTGCATATGCATCGGTTCAAAGCTGATAGACTTGTTGTCTGTGGATCGGACTGACAGGGTGAGCAGTGAATGACTTTTCGGCCCGGCCAGCCGGATGGCCGCAATGCCGCCTTCGCCGGGCGGGGTAATAATCGCGACAATGGTCTCATTGTGCGGGCTGTCGACGCGGCCAGTGTCGACCGAATTGACAGAATCGGTCATAGAAAGACTCAGGCCGTTTTTATCTGGGCGTTTTTGCTGCCGCGTTTGAAGAGAGCGTAGTCTATGAGCGAGAATAGGGAGAATACCGTCCAGTAGAGAACAAGTCCGGCGGCAAAACTATGAAAGATAAAGCCCATCACGAGTGGCATGGCATAAAGAAGCATTTTGTTCTGCTGGGTCTGGGCTGTAGTCAGATACTGCGAGACAAACTGCGCTGCGATCATGAGCACGACGAGAATGATATACGGGTCGGTGAAACTCGATGCCCCATGCGAGAGGTCATTGATGAAGCCAATAAAAGGCGCGTCGCGCAGTAATATGGTCGAGCGGAAGACAGAAAAGAGCGCAAAAAAGAGCGGCATCTGCATGAGCATGGGCAGACAGCCGGAGAATGGATTGACGCCGTTATCTTTATAGAGTTTCATCATTTCAGCGTTGAGAGCCTGCGGATTATTTTTATGTTTGGCCTTCAATTGCTCCAGTTTTGGCCCGAGTTCTTTCATGGCGTTCATGGATTTGAATGACTTAAGTGACAGCGGGAGAGTGACAAGCTTGACGAGCAGGGCAAAGAGAATAATCACTACGCCATAGTTGCCGATAAAGCTGTACATTTTGGGAAGAAGCCAGATGATGGCGAGCGCAAACGGTTTTATTATCCATCCGATATAGGGGGTTGTGCCGATATCGAGCATGTCTTCGAGTTGGACATCGTAACTGGACATCAGGGTATAGTCAAGCGGCCCGGCAAAGACGGTAAAGCTGTCGGTGAACGACGAGCCAGCTTCGATAGGAAGCTCCATCCCGGCAGTGAGATATTTCTCCTGCAGGACATCTCCCTCACTCGGGACATTACGGATTTCACCTTGGGCCATTGCGGCATCGGCGACTTTGTTTTTGGGAATAATGATGGCGGCAAAGTATTTTGAACGGACACCGGCCCACGAGGTGTAGCCAGTGAGGGACTGATTGAGGGTGTTGTTTTGAAAGTCATCAAGTTTGACTCTTGAGCCAGACTGCATCGCTACGGCTTCAATTGCTTCATGGTCAAACTTCTTATCTGGTTCGGTGATACCGATCGGACTGTTCCAATTTATAGAATACTGCTGTTCGAATCCGAGCTGCTCGCGGTTTGTAATTTGGAGGGCAAGGTCGATATGATATTCATCGGGATAGAAGGTATATGTCTTGGTGATTTTGCCCCCGCTCGGCGAGGTGTAAGTGTATGCAAGAGAAAAAGATTGACCTGAGACATCGTATGACCTCGGCTCGCGGCTGGATTGAAACGATAAATCGGATGTCGCGACTGTGCCATTGGCAAAGCGAGCTTCGGGGACTCCGCCATCGGTTTGCGGAATCATCTCAACTGGGCTGCGATCGCGGTAGGTATGTTCTTTGAGGAGAAGTGAGACAAGTCCACCTCCCTTAGTGGAGAGCGTCGCTGTATATTTGTTTGTGTTGATGACCACGCTATCGGTTTCGGTTTGCTCGGTCGGCTGTTGGAGTGAATCAACGGGCGTGGGTTGTAGTGAATCTGTCTGAGAGATGTCGGCCCGGCCAAAGGTCGACGCGGTATCAGTTGGCGTTACAGACTGCGAATTTGTATCGGGGATTTGCTGGGCTGGTTGTTGGTCAGAGGCAGGAGTGAGTCCGAAGAATTGGAGAATCTGCCAGTAGAACATGACGAGTAGAGCGAGAACGATAATTATCGGGAGAGTCTTCTTATCCACAGAGCGCATTCCTTGCTTGGGTTTCTGCTGACACAGAGATGGTTATATTCTTGTGAGAAATGTTTTGCATGAGAAACGTGAAACTACTTCGCAACCGGGTCATAGCCGCCATCGTGACACGGGTGGCATCTGAGCAGACGTTTAATGGCCATTATGCTCCCACGGAAAGGGCCATGGGCGCGAAGGGCGTCTTCGGCATAGCGGGAACAACTGGGATAAAACCGACAGGATCCTCCCAGAAAGGGTGACAAAGTAGCGCGATAGAGATAAATGAGGAAGATAAACGGCCAGGCCAATATGGGTGTGGAAACGCTTTTGGGTGCAGCATCACCGGATTTCATCTTACCTCTCCCCTCTCGCTTTTGTTCACTCTATCAATGGCTGACACTAAATCTTGGGAGATTCGGCTGAAATCGGCCTGGACAGTTTCGGATTTGATGATAAGTCCCATTCTGCCCGGTTGGGTAAGAGAATGTCGGTTGAGGCGGAGAGCTTCGCGGAAAAGCCGTTTTACTCGGTTCCGTTTGACGGCATTGCCAAGCCGACGCGAGACAAAAACTCCATAGGAGAACTGCTCCGACGGTTGCCAGATAAGGGTATGAAATGTCCCATGAATCCGTGTACCGGTCTTGAAAAGTGAATCGATTTCAAGACGGCTTTTCAGACTGAGGTCTCGGGGAAGACTATTTTTTCCGGGCGACGACAACAACTAATCTCTTGCGGCCCTTGGCCCTGCGGCGAGCGAGCACTTTCCGGCCATTCTTGGTAGCCATACGCGCGCGGAAACCGTGATCGTTAATCTTCTTCCGGTTCGATGGTTGAAATGTTCTTAACATAATTTATATACCTCTTCTCAAGTCGGACAATATATAGGTTTCGGAGGCCGCGTCAAGCGGTATTTGGATGTTTTTGGCGGGGGTGGGGAGTACTCGTTCCGTGGTGTCGGGCGAGGGCGCCTGACACCACTTCCAGGAACTGAAAAAAAGATGACAAAACCACAAAAGTTAATTTGAAGCGCCCCGTGTCCGCATGGTTTGACGACATACAACCAAGGAAGTGCGAAACAAGTAGGTGAGGCTTTCGTATTACCAACGAGACACCCAAGTTGACGAGGCAACCGCCGATGCTTTTGGGTTTTAGAGTTGAAATTTCTGAATTCGCGGGTGAGTAGTACGTTCGGCAAGCCTTGGCTCGGGCTGATGGAGTGACACTGACTCGCAGAGGCCAGAGAGATGAAATCGGTCTTGCCCGTAACAAGAACTGGAGACACGACATGAACTCAGCTAAAGCAGTAGCGCGGCAAGCAGGAGTACTGTACTTCCTGATTATGGTAGTGGGGATCTTCGGCGAGTTTTTCTTTCCCGAGTTCGTTGTTCTTGGGGATGCTACAGCGACCGCCCTCAACATTACCGCTGCCAAGCTTACTTACCGCATTGGCATTCTGATTGACTTTGTCTCCCAGATCATGTTTACTTCTTGGTCGTAATGCTGTACAACCTACTCAAAGACGTCAACAAGAAGCACGCCATGCTCATGGTGGTATTTGGTGTCAATCGGCGTCGCCCTGGCACTTGCCAACCTACTCAATGAGATTGCGCCGCTGATACTCCTGAGTGGCGCCGACTACTTGTCGGTTTTCACCAAACCTCAACTGGATGCTCTGGCGCTGGGCTTTCTCAGATTAAACGGCAGTGGAGAATCTGTTGTCATGGCATTCTGGGGTCTCTGGCTCTTTCCCTTCGGCATCCTTGTCATCAAGTCGGGTTTCTTTCCTCGGATCCTGGGCATCTTGCTGATGGTTGCCGGCTTCGCCTATATCATTAGTAGGTTTACATCCATCCTCTTGCCTGCTTACAGGCACGTTGTTTTCCAGGTCATGATGCCGTTGTCTTTCGGAGAGGTGCCGATAATCTTGTGGCTTCTCATCAAGGGAGCAAAGGTGCCGCTACCACAGCCCCGGTCTTCCCATGTCAGCTGACGTCCCGCCCAATGGTGATGCCTAACCCAGTAAAGAAGGGAACTGCCACGTTCAACTATGTAACCGTTCATACGGGCTGTTATGAATATAAATGATTTTGTCCCTGGGCAGGTTGCTGAAGTTTGGTGCGGGGCGGGGACACCCCGCACGAAGTCTTTAGGCACGCGTTGGTGCATGGGGAGGTACACTAACCACGATAAAATAATGACAAGACCACAAAAGTGTCAAGGATGTCCCCGGTTTATGCCGTGGAAGGCCGGGCCCACCGCAAGCGGTGGGGTACCAAAATATATGCGGTTCGGAAATTAATATGCCAATTCTAACTGACCGTGTACGTAACGTGCTGGAATATTTCAGGGTTCGCTCGAAAAGTTATTTTCATTCAAGTACCCCGGTTTCATACGATCCTGACAATATTCTCCCCTACTACATCGACCACGCCGAGCGGGCGATTTATCCCGGGCCCGTCGATTCCGCAGGCATACCATTATATAACCATCGCGGCACGGTTGATTATCAACCAGTGGGGATTGCATTGACGGCATTCGGGAACCTGGATATGTATCGCCGCACTGGAGACGAGACATATAGGATGAGATTTATTCAACTATGCGATTGGTTTGTGGCGAAGCAGGATAACAATGGGATGTGGCTGATTAATCTGTTTGACCGTCAGTATGGACTGATGAAACCGTGGCCGTCGGCATTAACTCAAGGCAAAGCTATTTCCTGTTTGGTGCGGGCATACGCATTAACAAACGATATGCGATATTTGGTTTCGGCTCGAGCAGGGCTAAAATCTTTTCATATAGAAATTCAGGACGGCGGCGTCGTTCGCACAAATGATGGTTTGAGCTGGTACGAGGAATATCCGTCGGCTGTACCGTATCAGGTTCTCAACGGTTTCATTTTCGCGCTTTGGGGATTGTATGATTTGGTTCGCATCGAGGAGAATGCATTGGCACGAGAGTTATATGAAGCTGGTTTGCAGGCACTTAGGAAGAAACTTCCAGAATTTGATACGGGCTATTGGTCGCTCTATCATATTAGTTTTGAAATGACAAATCCGGCGAGTGTGCCGTATCACCGGTTGCATATTGCGCAGGTGCATGCGATGTATAGGATCACAGGGGACGAGATTTTTGAGAGGTATGCCGCACAATGGGAAGAATATCTGAATGGGCGGTTTAACGCCTTGCGGACGTTGCCAGCGAAATTGCGGTGGCGCATGGCGCATTGGATGTGATGCTTCGCTGGTGCACGACACCACAGAGCTAAGAAGATCACACCGTCCGCCGCGGCGGATGGCAATCTCATGTTCTCTTCCTCCGGCGCGTAACCGGGACGTTTCTCACGGGGACGTACACCAGGCACGAATCCATCTTCGTGCGGTCCGCCACGGCGGACTGTCCCGCATCAAGTGACGGTCAGGTCACACTCATATCTTCACTGCGCTCAGATATAAGCAAGACCCGACGTAACAGGAATTTGGTGAGTGAGAAAAAATGTCGAGACCTCGGAAGATATCGACCTGTTATGCGTTGAAGGTTTTCTTTTTGAGTGTGGCCAAAAGCTTTATTGGCTCTTCAAGTTTCAACGCATAAGCGAGACCCAGATAAACCACGATCCCAATAATGCCAAAAATTGTCAACCTGATAAAAGTATAAAGCAGGCTGTGCGTGGCAGATGCTGAAAGCTCGCCTTGGAGAGACGGCCAGAGAGTGTCAAGCCAAAGCCAGAGAGCGGCGACTATGGCGAGCAGAAGGGTGATTTTGAGGATAGAACTTCGCCACAGCTCCCTCATGCTCAATTGGAGCTTTCGGCTCAGATCAAATGACATAATGAGGAATCCTGAAAGCCATGCGAAAGTAGTGGCGAGAGCAAGGCCATCCTGGGCCATCGGATGAACCAGCCAGAGACTCAAAGTAATTTTAATGACAAGCATCACAAGTAGAATGAATCCGAGTCGTTTGAGCAGAGAGCCGGCATAATAGAGGCGCATTTGAAAAAGATAAACCGAGTAGAGCGGGATGCCAATGGCATAATAAAAGAGCGGACTGCTTGTGAGTGAAAGTGATTGCGCGTCGAAGGCCCCGCGCTGGAATGCGACGCGGACAATTTCTTCGGAAAAGATGACCATGCCGACCGCAATAAAAGACATGATAAAAAACAAAAGCCGCACACTGTGTGAGTAGAGCAAGTGGAGTTTCTCTTTTCCGTCCGGTGTGGAATAGTCTGATATCCACGGAAATGCGGCCAGAGAAATTGTAGCGGCGAAGATCCCGGTTGGGATATGGGCCAAAAATATTGCATATCTGAGGGCCGCTATTTGACCATCGCCAAGATACCATCTGGCGAGAATTCGATCGACAACGGGATATATAAGCGCGATGGCTTCGACAAGCCCGACAGCGATTGTGGCCAGAAGAAATGGTTTGATGGCAGCTGTATAGACGGTGAAGGCTTTTGGTTTGATTAATAAAAATGCCGCCGCCCCGTTATAGACGAAAATAACGAATGAACCGACAAGCCATGAGTAGGCCAGCAGTTCAATAGTGATATCATTTTGCCAGAGAAAAAGTATTCCTAGAACGACAGCGTTCACCAAAATTGAAGAAAGGGATGGAACAACGAATCGCTTTTTTTCATAGAGCCAGCTTCGAAAGTATGCCTCCATCCCCCGAAAGAAGATAAATCCCGAGAAAATAAGTATGAGTCGCGCAGCAAGTTCTCTCTGCTCAGGCACAAGATTGGGGTCTATCCAGATCGGGATGCTTTCACGAAACGCTATTAGCAAGAGCGCGATCAGCGCAAAAATTGAGGCGAAGAGAATTGTGCCCGACCAGAACAATTCTGATTCGTCGTGACCTGATTCTTCATGGCTCTTTTTGGCTGGAATAAATGCAGTAGGTATCGCCGCAAAAAAGATGAAGGTCAACAGTTCAGGGAGTGTGAAGGCGATGATGAAGACTTCAAGAGCGGCGCTTGTGCCAAAAAAGTTGGCAATAACGGCTTCGCGGGCAAAACCAAAAAAACGGCTGCCAATATTGGCCAGCACAGTAATAAGCGAGGCGCCGACAAGTGTCGCTGTGCGCGCTTTCAAAGCAGTTCTTTTACCGCATCGTGCAGATCGGCGCGATAGTGCAAACCACCGCTGTCGCTTTGCCGCATCATAGATGAGAATCGTTCGAATTCGCCGAGCGGAACGAGGGCGATCTCGCGGATTTCATGGGTGTCGGTAAAATTGAAATCCCCTGAGAGCCAGTGGGCGGTAAAGATAAATGACCGCCATTCGATGTATTGGCCGTCGATATGAAAATAGACGCGGGTTTGGAGAATGAATCGCTCCAGTTCGACTGTACAGCCAAGCTCTTCGGCAACTTCGCGGGCTATCCCCTTCTCGAATGTCTCCCCCGGTTCGATTCCGCCGGACATGGAGCGAAACAGACTGTGTGGGTAGCTGTGTTTTGACATGACGAGATATTCGCTCCCTTTGGTGATGTAGAGGGTGACATCATGGTTGCGTCCCTCTTTTTGGGACTGTTTGATACGGTCGAATTCTTCGTCGGAGATAATATAGGTGAACTCTTTGAATACTGGAGAACCGTAACGTTCGGCCATGTGCGCGATCATCGAGTCAGTGATGAACATGGGTTAGAACAGTGTCACAATCTCCGTTTGGAGCGGGAGGGTCGTGATTTCAACCCCTTCATTACTGATCAAGACATCAATTTCGGTCCGGAATCCGCAATCAGCCATGTATATCCCCGGCTCGACTGAAAAAAGATGGCCTTGCTGGAGCACACGACGATCCTCGGTTTCGAGGTTGTCGATATTCGGGCCTGTGCCATGGGTTGATGTCGTGATCGAATGGCCGGTACGGTGGGTGAAATACTTGTCGTAACCGGCGGCGATGACGACATTCCGGCAGGCATCGTCGACCTCGTAGCCAAAAACTTGGCGTTTGTCGATGTTGTCGCGAAGAAACTGGATGGCTGCATCGCGGGCGTGGGCGAGGACCGAAAAGAGCTCGTTGTATTTGGGCGGGATTTCGGATTTCCTGCCAGCAAAAGCCATCCAGGTGATATCGGCCATGACGGCGTTATCGATTTTCAGTTTTGCCCAGATATCCAAAAGAATCAGGTCTCCCCTTTTAATGATTTGGGCGTTTTCTGCGGTTGGCTCATAGTGCGGATTGCCGGCATTCTGGTTTATAGAGCAATTGGGGCCGTGGTCGTTAATCATGTCATATTCTTCAAACTGAGCCAGCATGTAATTCATAATATCAAATTCAGTCTGCTTTTTGTTTGTGTTGAGGCAGTCGGCAATATGTTTGAGGGTTTTACTTTTGATCTCTATAAGATTTTTGGCGGCAATGCGATGGGTGGCTATCTGCTCAACCGAGAGCCTCGCTTGAAAGAAGGCAACAAGGTCGGCCGATGTTACAATCTCGCACCCGAAAGAGCGGATAAGTTCGATGGTGCCGGCATCGACAAGGCCAATATACGGGAGCCTGCCGTGGGGGGCGTACTCCATGGCTATCTTTTTGCAGTCTACTAACAGTTTTTGCAGTTCAGATTCAAGAAGGCGGTAAGAAGAAAATGGAATAATGGTGCCCTGGAGGGCGGAGAATTTGGCTTTTTCAATATTATGTACCAACGCAGTCGGGCTGCCGGATGACGGAATAAAATAGCAAAAACGCCGGGTGAGAGTGGTCGGCAGGCCAAGCATCTGCACGGCGATATCATTGCGGCTGTGGAAATCGACCATTAGCCAGCCATCGAGACCGTGCTTTTTTAAATAGCCTTGAATTGTGTCGATTGGCAGTTTCATTGTCTCCCTGTTCCTCTTTTCTGTTTATGTCTATTGCGACTCAGGCAGTATACTTAACCGGAGACATCTTGACACTACAAAATCAGTAGGATAGATTGATCTGTACATGGAAACGGAGATGATGAAAATTGTTATCACCGGCGCGCCAGGCTCAGGCAAGACCGAGTTTATTGAACGGCTGAAACTGCTCCCTGAATTTGAGGATGTGGTTTTCTTCGATGAGCTTGCCCGGCGATTATTAATCAAAAAACCGGAATACCGCGCCAACCTAAAAGAGTTTCATAAGCGTATCTATGCCGAGCAGGTACGCCGCGAGGATGCTGTTTCGGGCAGGCCGTTTATCAGCGACCGCGGGACGATCGATGCCTTCGCCTTCCACCCCGAGACACTGGCATTTGTCGGGACCACCCTCCAGCGAGAATATCGGCGGTATACGGGCGTCATTCATTTGGGAAGCGCCGCGAGTCTGGGGGAGCGCTACTATATAAAGGATGCCGTCCGGTTGGAGTCGATCTCTGATGCCTTGGAAATAGAGCAGGCCATCCGCTCGGCCTGGCAGGGGAACAACTCGGGCGGTAACGCCACAGGTGGCCATCCGCGTTATCAATTTGTGGGAGCAAAACTGGATTTTGAGGAAAAATACAAGGAATTCATGGAAACTCTCGCTACCTTTGACACGTCTCAAAGAAGATAATAGACACTTCGCCCACTTTGGGCGTCTGTACAATGTCACATAAGCCGTAGAAAGAACCGCATGATAGGGGAAAAGTATATGAACAGAATATGTATGGCTTTGGCCGCTTTTGTATTGTTTTCGCCGCTGAATACAATCGCCGCCGACTCTAAATTCATGAAAGAGTTTAAAAATAACTATGAGCTTTTGGAACTCGATCTGCTCAACAATCCGTGTGAAGTGGCGACAATCACCAACTTTGTTTATAAAAAAGACGCGGCCACATTTACGTTTACCAACGGAAAGATGTTTTTTCTTCGCTATGTCAACGACCGCCCCACCACAGCTATATATATCGGAGATGGCAAAGCCGAGGTAGCAATACCCAGCCACGTAGAAAGACAAACGCTGATTTCCATCACGCGCGACAGCACCGTCGATCAGGCATTTACTTTCTGTTTTATCCGAATGGCCGATGATTTTGATCTTCTCGTCAGGGAGAAGTTCGCCTTGGAGCAGACGGAACTTGATATGCGTAATTTCGGGATTACAAAAAAAGAGCAGGGAGAATTTTTCTTCAAGCCAACTGTCATGCATATCAGCGATAATAACTTTCAACTTCTTCGCTCGGTCTATGAGCGGAAGGCCGATGGCTATTTCTGGATAGACTTCAACCGTTATGTCTATTCGTTTGATCCGAATCGCCCTGAGGAGGTCATTGTAGGATACGAGCGTGAAGGCGGAGATATCTCGGCAACGGACGCCGCAGTGTTTCAGCGCACCGAGAGTAATGTGACCGCCGATTTGGACATGTCTACAATCGATTATCCGCTCTCACTGCTTGACCGCAAAGGGAAATTGCACTTGGGGGGCGCCGAAGGGGATGTCATTGAAGGCGCGGACATATCGCTCGGCATAGTCGTCAATGCCGACAGTGTGCGATTTGCATCGCTGTACCTCCACAGCAGATTGAAACTCGATTCGATTTTTATAGGCAATAAACCGCTCGATTATTACCGGCGCGGGGATTTCAGTTTTGTCGGGCTGATATTTCCTGAGTATTACCATAAAGGAGACTCGTTCGCGCTCCGTTTATTTTATCACGGAAAAGATTACGCGAATCTCTTTCCTTTCCTTACTCAGCCGCAGGCCACACCGCATTCAATTGAGTTTATTGCCCCCAATGGATTTACATATATTGTTCCGGGGATGTCCGAAATAACGCCAAAAAATGATGACAGTGTGCACTTTACCGTTCAACCGGACGAGCCATACCATCTATTGTCATTCCAGAGTTATGCCTCGAATTTTGACACAGTGTCACTGGTGAGCGATATCGGGGTCACAGTCAATTTTTTGAAATCAAAGAGTATTACGAAGAATAAGTTCGAATGCTTCATTCCGCATGAGACATACCAGAGTGTTGTCATGAGCGCATTTAATTTCATGACAAGTAAATTGGGCGCTCCGCCTGCGACCTTCAATCTCTCCGTTTTTCCTGAAGGCGGAATGAGCTTGCCCGGACTTATCGAACTTCCACAAGTCCAGTGTTTCAAAGAGGAAACCGGAGGACTTCATGCCACAGCCGGATTCCAGGCCGCGCGACAGTGGTTCGGCGGACTGGCACGTCCTGCGAGCGACCGTGAGTACTGGCTATTGGATGCCGTTCCTGATTATCTCAGCCTGCTCTATATACAAGATGCGGTCGGGCCGGAGATTTTCTTTGGAGAACTCGGAAGGCGCAGAAATTTCATGCACACCCTTCAGGAACGCAACGACGACCAACCCTTGGCCACAGGGCGGCGTTTGGATGTCACTGCCCGAACAGCAAAGGGAGTCTGGGTGCTACATATGCTTCGCTCGCTCATGTATGACATAGACAAATCGTCGGATCTGACATTTTGGAAATTTGTGCGAGAACTTGCCGTGTTGACCAATAACAAATCATTCACGAATGCTGATGTCGTTAAACTTGCCGAGAAACATTACGGGCAATCGCTTGACTGGTTTTTTAGTCAATGGCTTTTTGGACGTAATCTTCCTGAGTTTAGCGGCGGATATACGTACGAGACACGCGACAATCAGTTTTATGTCACGACCGATGTTAATATAAAAGGTGTTGATCAGGCATTTTCAATGCCGGTACTGATGCGGGTCGCAGACGGAGCCGGGGCGTCGGTTTACTCAAGGCATATATTGAAATCGGGGGCTAACAATTTTGAGCTCGGGCCCTTCAGTTCACAGCCCAAAGAAGTTGTCTTTAACGAGCTTTACAGCGTGCTTTCAAAAGGCGAAGTAAAAAAACAGTAGACACACACATCGATAAAGGAGGCGGGGTATCACATCATGACAACACGATTACACACGGCGCAGAGAATTATATTCGTGCTGGCGCTTTCGGCATTGGCAATTATGGGAAGCCAACGCCTGACACTGGCCGATGAAACAGGCATTGATAACTCAGCAGCGACAGAACAGCCAGTGGCGAAGAAACAGTTTGTTATTTTGATTGCCCCTACTCGGGCAAATTTTCTTGAGACGATGACAAAAGAAGAACAGACAAAAGTCAGCGAGCATTTTTTACGCCTGAAAGGGCTTCACGCTGAGGGGAAAATTATCCTTGCCGGGCCATGCGACGATGCGGCATTTGGCCTTATTGTAGTTGAAACCGAGACCGAAGCCGAGGCTCGTGAAATTGCCCACGGTGATCCTGCCGTTCAGGCCGGCGTGTTTGTTTTAAAAGAGATACACCCGTTTACGGTCGCGTTGCTGAGGAAGTAGGGAGGGAGGCACTATAAATGATATTTGCTGTTGGATTATTATTTCTCAAGCTTTTTAGCGATCCGATTCAGGATACTGTTCAGGGCGACTCTTTGCCCACAACCTGCAAGGAAATAGTCTATACTTCTGAGAATAGTTCGGAGTGTTTAATTTTGTATTTACTAGGTAAGTGTGATACGGTTTTACCGCGTGGCTTTGCAATTGCACGTTACGAGAGTGATACTGTCTGGGAAATTGTATGGTCAAAATTATCGGTGGATCAAAATTTGGTAGAATCTTATTCCATGGATTTTGACTGTGACGGCATTAATGAATTCATCACCTTGTTTACCGATGAATTTTTCGTTTGGGGGTTTGCTCATCGTTACAGTGCAAGGCAAGGAAAATTGTTTTCAATGCAAAGTCTGGAACTGCCTCTAGTAGGGAAAGCAACTAATGTAAATGACTTTAAATATTCGCGTATTAATCCCAATAATACATTTACTCTGCCTGGAATGAGTGATCTTGGATTTAAGGGACTGACGGTTGTCTACGACGAAGCGGGTGATAGCCTTTCAATTGAGTACGGAGAATACATGGGTTGTAGGCATTAGAAGATTAAGAGAACCGAGATTGCCGCGTCGTGCCGAAGACGGCACTCCTCGCAACGACGTACTGGGAAAGTTAGCTTTGATCCATGTACCGCACAGCTTTCGGCGGGTTCGCGGACGGACCCGCCCTACTTACATCACTGTTGGGAAGGAGCAACCGACAGCACGGACTGACGAACACGAGTCCATCTCATCGCTCCTCTTTGACTCTAAATAATCTGGCCGGCTCTCATTTGGAACTACCATCCCACCTTCGGGTTATTATCTTTACATTATGACCAAGAGCACTAACAAAAAAATACCGGAGCGGGCAATTCTAGTTGCCTTGGCAAGCAGTTCAAAAGAACGGCCCGCTGTCGAAGACTCGCTCGATGAATTGACCCGTCTTGCCGAGACGGCTGGAGCGACAACGGTTGCCAGACGAATTCAGACCCGTCCAAGACCTGAGGCGTCGACCTATATCGGCAAAGGCTTGGTGCAGGAGCTGAAAGAGCAGGCCGTCGAACTCAATGCCAACTGCATTATTTTCGATGACGCCCTCTCCCCCGCCCAGCAGAGAAATCTTGAGGCCGAGTTAGAAACAAAAGTTATCGACCGCTCGGTTTTGATTCTCGATATTTTTGCCCACGGCGCCCGGAGCGCCGAAGCTCGGCTTCAGGTGGAACTTGCGCAGTTGGAATATACAATGCCAAGACTGACTGGCGCATGGGTACATTTTTCAAAACAATACGGCGGCATCGGCTCAAAGGGACCGGGTGAAACGCAGTTGGAAATTGACCGGCGGCGTGTTCGCGACCGGATAAGCCATGTAAAGATGAAACTTGGGCAAGTCGATAAACAACGCGCGACCCAGCGGAAACGACGACAGGGTCTTTTCAAAATCGCGCTTGTGGGATATACCAATGCCGGCAAATCGACATTATTCAATGTGTTGACAAAATCCGAAGTCGAAATTGCGGACAAGCTCTTTACTACTTTGGATTCAACGACGCGGGTCATGTCGGCCGATTACCCCTGTCAGATAGTTTTCTCTGATACCGTTGGATTTATTAAGAAATTGCCGCATCAGTTGGTGGAGTCATTTAAGTCCACGCTTGAGGAGGTGGCGCTGGCAGATTTATTGTTGCATGTGGTCGATTCGACGGACCCGAACTATGAGAGCGCGATAGCTCAGACAAAATCGGTCTTGGTAGAAATCGGGGCCGAGAACGTCCCTTATATATTGGTCTATAACAAAGTCGATGCTCTCCCCGGTTTTGAGACACCTATTGGTACCGGTAGTCCAAGTCTTTCTATTTCAGCGCTCAAAAAGACTGGGATTGCGGCCCTTAAGGCCGAAATTGTGGCTCAAGCCGAGCGTATTCCCTCCTATAAAAAATAATTCAACCTTCTGCCTCTCTCGCCGATAATAGCGGAGGAGGTAATGAATGGCCAAAAAAATACTGATTGTCGACGATAATCCGAATATGTCTTCTCTTCTTTCAGAGATGTTAGAAGTTTTTGATCATATGTCGGTCAGAGCTGCCGATGGAACGCAGGCATTGACCGAGTTGCACAAAGGCGGGATCAGCATGGTTATCACCGATATGCGAATGCCTAATATGACCGGACTTGAATTGTTGCAGCAGGTCAAGAGCCTCTACCCTGCTATTCCGGTGGTGCTCATCTCAGGGTACTCGGTCGCAGAGATCGAATCCCAGGCCGGGCATTTGAAGGCCGATGGTTTTCTTGGGAAACCGCTGCTGATGTCTGATATCGAACAGTTGTTGCATAGACTGCTTTAGATTTCTTCTGATTGTAATTCTCCGATAATTAAAGATGTGCGATGTTGTTGGCCGCGACCGGGCGGTTATCCTCACACGACACGCTTATGCTCAGGCAGTAGGGCGGGGAAGCCTGTCCGCCGTGGTGGATCCGCGAAGCCATTTTCATTGCGTAATTCCTCTTTGGATCTTGGTGCAGGCCGTCTCTGGCCTGCACCAACAGTAGGGTCACACCGCAAGCAGTGTGGTACAAGAATTAAAGCAAACATTCGAAGCACCGTCATTGTGGGCCGAGCTTTTTAGGCGCGGCATGGCAATCTCATATTCTCTTTATATTTCGTGCGCGACAGAGACGTTCCACACGAAGAGAACAATATGTGCAGTCAGGCGTCTCTGCCGGACAGTTAAATTATAGTGTCGGGCGGGGGCGCCCGACACCACAGAAAAGAAGTAAGATCACACCGTCCGCCGCGGCGGAGTGTGGTACAAGAGCTGGTGCACGGGGACATACACCAGCCACTCTAATTCTTGGGAATAAGAATAATCAACCGTCCCGACGAATGTCGAGAGTGGGGTACCCTATGGTATGAACCAGTCGTACCCGTTTTCTTTGCACTGGGAAACCAACATTATCTAACCAATATCTAACATTGAACATGTAATACACTAACATAATTCCAACTTAATGAAGCTGTGGTTAGGACAAAAACGAACTTTTACGAACTAAGGACGGGAAAAAGATTATGGTCATTCAAACAAAATGGGTTTTAGTAGCCGCTCTGCTTCTTTCATCGGGCGTATTCGCGCAATCGAGCGAGGACTCTGCCAACATTGGAGACGATCGGCTCCACGGGCAGGTAGAAAGTATCAATGAGAATCTTGCCGTGGTCAACAGCGACCTCTCCATTTTGAAATGGCTCAAGGTCTCCGGCTACCTTCAGGCACGATACGAACTCAATGATACATCGCAGAACGGTGTTTTGAACGGAGACTATTCCAAAAATAGAAACGCTAATAACTTTTATATCCGACGCGGACGGCTCAAATTTACCTTTCAGCCGCTGACATCGAGCAGATATGTTTTCTATATCGATGCCTCCAAACAATCTATCTCGCTCAAAGAAGCATATGTGGAATTGAACAAGAGATTCGGTGAACATGGATTCGCGCTGACAGCGGGACAGTTCAATATCCCTTTCGGCTATGAAATAGAATACTCATCGTCGAAACGTGATTTCCCCGAGCGAAGTCTTGCTGAGAATAAATTGTTCAAAGGAGAGCGTGACCGCGGATTGAATTTCACCTATGTCATGCCGCGTTATCTACAGTTCAATATCGCTCTGTTACAGGGCTGGGGAATCGAGGGCTCCGAAGGAAAATCGCCGACATGGTATGACCCCACTATTGCAAAGGATTTTGTGGCGCGCGCCAAAGCAAAGCTGGGAATGGTTGACTTAGGAATCTCCGGCTACTGGGGTAAAAATTATTTAGCCGGAAGTCCCTCTGTTGCCGCCAGAGCGGGAGTTACGACATGGTTTGACGCCAACGGTAACAGTATTATCGATGCTGGTGAGACCACGACCACTGCTCCGGTTGCGGCCAAATCCGCAGTAGCAGGGTTTGAAAAGGACAAAACGCGGTATGGAGCCGACGCACAAGTCTATCTTGATATTCTTCCTTTTGGAGGCACAGCTTTTCGCGGCGAACTTTTTATCGCCGAGGATTATAACAATTCTGCCGCGGATTCGCTCGCATCAAAAATCGGCTGGTACCTCTGGCTCTCGCAGTCTCTCAGCACGAAATTCGGCGCGGCAGTTCGCTATGATTACTGGGACCCCAATACAGATGCAACCGCTGCCAATGATGCAATTGGCACTTTGTCGCTTGCGGGACATTATTATTTCGACAGTTATGTCCGTATCACCGCCGCTTATGATATTCCGAGCCTGCTTGAAGGACGGTCCACATTCAGAAAGCATCCGGCTGATATCACAGATAACCGATTCACACTTCAATTCCAATTCGCCATATAGCACTTAGAAAAGGATAAGAAAATATGAAAATGAATAGCTTGACAACAGTATGTATCGCCGCGGCTTTCTTCTTGATAACCGCAGTGGCGCAAAAAGAAATCTCGGCCCGCGAATCAATCACGATCAAAGGCTCCGATACGATGATTCTTCTTGGGCAGCGTTGGGCCGAAGCGTATATGAAAATAAATCCGCAGACGACAATTCAGGTTACAGGCGGAGGGTCGGGTGTCGGTATCGCGGCGCTCATCAATGGCACAACAAGCATCTGCGAGTCATCGCGCCCGATTAAGTCATCGGAGATCGACAAACTTAAAGAACGCTTTAATACTGTCGGGGTCGAGATACCGGTAGCAAAAGACGGGTTGTCTGTCTACGTCCATGCCGACAACAGCATTCAGGAGTTGAGTATCCCACAGCTTAAGGCAATATATACCGGCGAATTTACAAATTGGAACCAAGTCGGCGGGCCGGATGCAAATATCATTCTCTATGGCCGTGAGAACAGTTCCGGCACATATACTTTTTTCAAAGACAATGTGCTAAAGGGGGAGGACTTTGCGCCGCAGACCCAGACACTGCCCGGGACCGCAGCGGTTGTGAATGCCGTGTCAAAAGATAAACTCGGGATTGGTTATGGCGGCGCAGCATTCAGCAAAGGAGTCAGACAAATTAAGGTTAAAAAAGATGATGTGTCGGAAGCGTTTGAGCCGTCGGCTGAAAATGTCAAATCCGGCGCATATCCGCTCTCTCGCAATCTTTTTTGGTATCTTAGGAACAAACCGACCGGGGATATGAAGAAGCTTGTGGATTTTGTATTGTCAGAAAAGGGGCAGAGGCTTGTTATCGAGGTCGGCTATTTTCCGGTGAAATAGAGGTCAGTTAGGTTGTAAAAGAATGTGGTGCAGGGCGCACTCGCCCGCGAACCCGCCGATTATATGGCCGTCAGGTCACACACACTCCTCGCTGTTCGCTCGAAGTGACCAAGGCCAGACGGAACAGGAAACTGAGATTGCCGCGTCGCGCAGTTTATCCCGCGAAGCGGGACTCCTCGCAACGACTTATTGTAGTGTCACCCCAGCGAAAGCTAGGGGGTCCCTCTTCTCTTTGATTTCTTGTCCCGCACTCCCGACATTAGTCGCGACGGTGTGATCTTTTCTTTACCCTCTACTTATTGACGTGGGGAGGGTGAGGACTTATTCACGAGCAATACAGAATCGCTGAACCGTTCGCCTGCGGCGAACCGAGGCGGAATCGCTACAGAGGAAGAGAGCACGCCGCCGCAGAATCGTTACAAAATAGGATGAAGATGGATTCCAGCTTGCGCTGGAATGACAATGAGAGAACACCACACTTCCGACATTGGTCGCGACGGTGTGGTCATATCCGTGGTGCGGGACGTCTCTGTCCGACACTATGATCTGCTATTCTTTGTACCCCACCCAACGGGTGGGTTATTATTTTACCCATGTGTAAGCCTACTTTACCCGTAGCGCCCCGCCCCACACCAAACCTGAAGAACCTGATCATTCTCACACTGGGCAGGAAAAACCCAGCCGTTGGCTGGGCTACAGGAAGAAAAGATACCCCCTCCCCCTATATTCCTCTCTTTACAAATCACCATAAATCCACTATTATTGGCGGTTATTTAGGAAATGGAACAAATGAAATTTGACCCGCTAAAAGACAATTTTTCACTGCCCAAAGCCGAAGAGAAAATCCTCGAGTTCTGGAACAAACAGGACGTGTTCACGGCCTATAACGAGGCCGCTAAAGATCGTCCGCAGTTTGTCTTCTACGAGGGCCCGCCGACTGCCAATGGCCGGCCGGGCATTCATCATGTTATCTCACGCACCGTCAAAGATTTAGTTTGCCGCTACAAGGCTATGCAAGGCTTCCGGGTAGACCGCAAAGCGGGCTGGGATACGCATGGTCTTCCGGTCGAAATAGAGGTCGAAAAACAGCTTAAGCTCGATAACAGAGCCAAAGTCATCGAATACGGAATCGACAAATTCAACCAGAAATGCCGCGAGTCGGTCTTCAAATATCTCGAAGACTGGCGCAAAATCACCCGCCGCACCGGCTATTGGCTTGACCTCGACGATGCTTATGTCACGCTGACAAATGACTATATCGAATCGGTCTGGTGGATACTAAAGAATTTTTATGACCGCGATTTGATTTATAAAGGCTTCAAAATAATCCCCTTCTGTCCCCGCTGCGGAACGGGCCTCTCGAGTCATGAAGTCGCCCAGGGATATGCCATGATCAAAGACCCATCGGTCTATGTCAAAGTTCAGGCGGCCGACGGGGATTTTTCATATCTGGTCTGGACGACGACGCCCTGGACGCTGCCATCGAATGCCGCGCTCTGTTTGAAAGCCGATGCCGATTATGTGACTGTCGAGCATGAAGGTGAAAAGTTGGTTTTGGCTGAGGCACTCGTGCCTAAACTGTTCACAGAACCTCCAAAAATAGTTGCTCGCGCCAAAGGCGAGAGTTTCTTGAAGCGTAAATATATCCCGCTCTTTGATACATACAAAGACCAAAGCGATAAAGCGTTCTATGTTATCACTGGCGATTTTGTCACCCTCAATGACGGCACCGGAATTGTCCATATCGCGCCCGGCTTTGGCGCCGATGATTATGAGATCGGGAAAAAGTACGACTTGCCCGTTTTGCAGGCAGTCGAGCCGAATGGGCATTTCAAAGATATCGCCGGGCCATACAAAGGGATGTTCATCAAAGACGCCGATCCGGTCATCATCAAGGATTTGAAAATCGCCGGACGGTTATTCAAAAAGGAACAGTACGAGCATAACTATCCCTTCTGCTGGCGGTGCGATTCGCCGCTTATTTATATCGCGCGTGAGTCGTGGTATATCAAAACGACCGCTTTCCGCGAGCAGCTGCTCAAAAATAATAATGCCATCAATTGGGTGCCCGATGAAATCCGCACCGGCAGAATGCTCAACTGGCTTGAGAACAATGTCGATTGGGCGCTCTCGCGCGAGCGATTCTGGGGAACACCGCTTCCGATTTGGATTTGCACAGATAAAGCCTGCGCGAAACAGCGGGCGGTCGGTTCGCTTGAACAGCTTCGCGCCGAAGGCATAAATGTCCCGTCTGATCTAGATTTACATAAACCGTATATCGACGCAGTGGAGCTTCGCTGTGACTGCGGTGGGACTATGAAACGAGTGCCCGAGCTTATCGATGTCTGGTTTGATTCGGGCGCAATGCCCTATGCGCAGTGGCATTATCCGTTTGAAAACAAAGAGGTGTTTGAATCAAAATTTCCGGCTGACTTTATTTCTGAAGCGGTCGATCAGACTCGCGGCTGGTTCTATTCCCTTCTGGCTATTTCGACGATGCTCTTTGACAAACCGGCATTCAAAAATGTTGTTGTGATTGAGTTCATCCTCGACAAAGAGGGGAAGAAAATGTCCAAGCACAAAGGGAATGTGGTCGATCCGTTTATTACAGTCGACACCTACGGCGCCGATCCGGTGAGATGGTATCTGGTGTCGGTTTCCAATCCCTCGTTGCCGACGCGATTTGATCTGAATGGATTGGCCGAAGTCGTGCGGAAATTTTTCGACACACTCCGCAACACCTATAGTTTCTTTGCGCTCTATGCCAACATTGACGACGTGGTTGACAAAGCCGACAAGAATAGCCAAACAGTCGAAGAATATCTCGCGGGAAAGGCCGGAGAATCAGAGGAGTTCGATAATTGGATTATCTCAAAATATCAATCGCTTGTGAGAAATGTCACTGCGGATTTCGATAAATATGAAATCACTCGACCTGTTAGAGCGATTCAATATTTTGTCATTGAAGATATGTCGAATTGGTATGTCCGCAATAACCGCCGTCGTTTCTGGGCGGCTGGTGATGATCCGTCCAAGATGCGCGCCTATCATACGCTCTATTCTATTCTTGAAGGTGTTTGCAGACTCATCGCGCCGGTTGCGCCGTTTATAAGCGAACTGCTCTGGCAGGAGCTTGTCCGCAAAACAAGAACACTGAAGTCGCCATTGTCGGTTCATATGACGCGATTCACGAAACATAACGTACTTAGGGCTGAACTAGGTGAATTCAAATTAACTTTCGGTGAGGCAACTCTCACTTACACTCAGAAACCAACTGAGACGGAATCTTCTTCTATCAATGAAGAACTGGAATCAGCGATGGATTTAGTTCAAAAGATTGTCTCACTCGGACGCGCCGCGCGCTCTCGAAAAAATCTGAAAGTTCGCCAGCCGCTTTCGCGGCTTCTTATCGGAGGCCAGCGAAAGAACGTTTTTGAGACACTTGCGCCGTTTCTTCATATAATCAAAGACGAACTCAATATTAAAGAGATTGCAGAAGCTGACCTTGATAACTATGTCACCTACTCTGCCAAGCTGAATTTCAAAACAGCCGGACCAAAATTGGGGGCGCAGGTAAAAGCGGTTGCGGCGCATATTGTTCAGTTGGATAATTCCGCAGTCGCGAAATTTGCCCAGAGTGGCTCTTTGAATGTTGACCTTAAATCCGGTTTGCTTACCTTGACGGGAGAAGATGTGGAAATCATTAGAACCGAAAAGGAAGGTTTGGCCGTTGAAGTCGATGGCCCGCTTGCGGTGGCCATCGATACTGTTCTGACAGAAGATTTACTTGATGAGGGATTCGCGAGAGAAATGGTTAGTAAGATTCAAAATCTGCGGAAAACATCCGGTTTTGACGTCACTGACCAGATAACAATCAAAGTTGCGGTGTCACCGAGGTTAAAAACGGCGGTGACAAAGCACGAAGATTTTATCCGTCGTGAAACTTTAGCTGATAAAATGGAGTTTACAGACAACGGCTCTTTTGCCTCCCCGACAAGCGGCGAGAGCACCGAGTGGAACATCAACGGCGAAAAAGCGGCCATCGCGGTGGCCCGAGTATAAATCGGAGGAGATGTATGAAAGAAGTCGATGCAAAAAAGTATGAGGTCCTGCTTCTGCAAAAGAAGAAAGAGATGCTCGATGAAATGGGCATTGTCAATCCTGGCGGAAATGCCAACCAGAAAGAAGCGTCAGGAGATATCTCGTCGTATTCCTATCACATGGCCGACCAGGGCACGGACACTATGGATCGCGAAATGGCATTCATGTTTGCCTCTAAATCAGGCCGGCTTGTCTATCATATAGACCAGGCCCTGCTTCGCATCAAAGATGGCTCGTTTGGAATCTGCACGGTCTGCAATAAACCGATAAGCACCGCGCGGCTCGAAGCTGTCCCCCATGCGAGGCTTTGCATAGGCTGTAAATCCGCTGAAGAGGAAGCAAAAGCTGGCCGCAAATAAGTTTAGCTGGCTGAGAATGCCGGCCCTTATAATTGCTATTGTCGTTCTTCTCGACCAGATAACCAAAATCTGGGCGGTGGACGCGCTTACCGGGCAGCCGTCGAAATCGATCATCGGCGATTTTCTGATGTTCACGCTGGTCTACAATGAAGGGGGCGCGATGGGGACGAACTTCGGGCCATCGGGCTATTATCTCATCACCGCCCTTATCATACTCCCCTTACTGCTCTATTATATCTACGCAAACCGCACGTATAAAATGATTGCCCTGCCGCTTTCGTTTATTGCCTCAGGAGCGCTCGGAAATGTTATTGATAGAATAAGAATCGGTAAAGTTGTCGATTTTATCGATGTCGACTTTTTTGACCTGTCCCTTTTCGGTTACCGGCTGGAGAGATGGTGGACGTTTAACATCGCCGATGCCGCAATCACCTGCGCCATAGTTTTTATCCTGCTCACCATGTTTAGAAAGCCGCCAACGGAATCGGTTGGAGCAACTGCCGTTGAGACTGCGCCCAATTTCACCAATCATTCAGAGAATTCGTAGTCACTCGTCTTAAGTGATTGCAACAGCTCTTCCTTCTCATTGATTCTCGTACCGCATTGGTCTTCGTGCGGAGCGTCTCAGTCCCGCACCAAATCTCAGCAACTTGTTTATTCTCACACTGGGCACGAAAAACCCAGCCGTTGGCTGGGCTACGGGATCTGAACGGACAAAGCAAATATGAGATTGCCGCGTCATTCGGCTTCGCCTCACTCCTCGCAACGACATGTAGTGATACTTGTTGTGATTTGGGGTACCCCACTCCGCCATCGGCGGACGGTGGGCGGTGTGCTCTTATTGGTGGTGCAGGCCAGAGACGGCCTGCACGAAGATTTAAAGAGGAATTACAGTATAAATGTCTTCGTGCGGGACGTCCCTGTCGCGCACCGGAGTGAAGAAAACTGAGATTGCCGCGCCACAGTGGGCAGGCTCGTTGGACAGTGGGTTTCCAAATAGTCTTTTCTTTGTAACCCACCCAGCGGGTGGGTTTTTCATCATCGATTTCTAATCCGGCTGTTCGCTTGAAGTGAGCAAGACCTAACGGAACATTACAAACGTTCTTGAAGTGGCAGGTCATAGTCAGATGCTCTTTTCGCTCCTGTGCCAGCCAATAAAAAAGCCAGCAACATTGTGTAAGTTGTTGGCCATCAGCAGGGAATCGGCAGATTTTATACGCCCGGAAGGATTTGAACCCTCAACCTTCTGATCCGTAGTCAGACGCTCTATCCAATTGAGCTACGGGCGCGTAAGGAATCTTTCGAAGCTTGAAACTACGAACATACACCGCCCTTTGTCAACCCCTTTGAGTTGGGTGTCTGAGATGGAAAGGCCTTAAATGTCAGTCCGCCACGGGGGACGGGATTGACAATGTGTTGGAATGACAAGATAGGGCCTTGACTGCGCTTCCTTGTTCTTCGTGCGAGGCGTCTCTGCCACGCACCAGGTGACCGTCAGGTCATCCGCCGTGGGCGGACTTCGGAAGTCTCAGCACCTCTGCCCTAAGAAGGCCGGCAAGACCTAACGGAACATCAAATAAATAAGCGTCTTAATTGCGGCTACTCAAGATACTCAAAGGCATACGGGAGACTCTCCATTATATCGCCGGCAATCATGGCGCGCTGAGTAAAAGTTTCCGCTACAAAATCACCAGCCAATCCATGAACATAGACTCCGCAGACTGCTGCGGCATCCGGCGTCATCCCTTGCGCAAGAAACGAGCCGATTATTCCTGAGAGGACATCGCCCGTCCCCCCGGTTGCCATGCCGTTATTTCCAGTCGGATTGAGATAAACCTCGCCTGCCGGAGTTGCGACCAAAGTCGGACTTCCCTTTAACACCAATACAATCTTATTCTCTGTGGCAACTTTTCGAACAAGCGCTATTCGCTGGTGAATGTCATCCGGCGTTTTTAATCCCGTCAGCCGCTCAAATTCTCCACCGTGCGGAGTCAGGATCGGCGGGATAGAACAATCTCTCAACATTGCCAGTTGACCAGCAAGAGCGTTGAGTCCATCGGCGTCGATAAGACATGGTTTGTCCATTTTTGCCACAAGCCGCCGTACCAGTTCAAACGTCTCATGGTGCCTTCCAAGCCCGGGGCCGATTACAACCGCGTCATGCTTTTTTATCAGGGCGCGAATCTCTCCAAGGGCGCGAAGCGCCAAGGCTCCTTTTTTGCCGACATCGGGCAAGGGATGGGTCATCACTTCGGTCAGTTTTATCGCCAGTATCGGCTGAACAGATGCCGGTGTGCCCACGACAACTGTGCCGCAGCCCGATCTCAACGCGCTTAAACCGGCGAGCGCCGCCGCGCCGGTGAGTCCGGTCGATCCGGCAATCACACAAAGTTTTCCAAATTCCCCTTTGTGGCCATCGAATTTCCGCTCCGGAAGTAGATCTGCGACCGCATCATCGGTGAGAAGCAGACAATCTTTTGCGACACTCTCGACAATCTCATCAGGAATCCCGATAGGAATGACTTCGATTTCTCCGGCCAGCTCCCGCCCCGGTGTGAGGAAAAGTCCATACTTTGGCAGACCGAGCGCATACGTATAATCGGCTTCTACCACCGCCCCAACTGCTTCGCCACTGTCGGGATTTACACCGGAGGGGATATCGACAGAGACGACAATGCAATCATGCAGGTTTATATGCTCGATCATTTCGGCGGCAAGTCCTTCAGGCGCCCCTTCGGAGCCGCTTCCCAAAATTGCATCGACAACAAGGTCACATTCATCCGGGTGCGGCAGATCGTCAACGGATGAAATCTCAACCGTGTGAATACCGTCAGCAATTGCATGGTCGAGATTCAGGCGCGTCTCCTGAGATATTTTCTCGGTGGGTCCGATATAAAAGACTGTCACACTCGCACCTTCCTCAGCCAAATGACGGGCAAGAACAAAGCCATCGCCGCCATTATTACCGCGCCCGCAATAAATGTGAATCACGCTTCCTTCGGAGGCGGGAAGCAGGGCCGAGATGATTAATTCAGCAATACCCGATCCGGCGTTCTCCATCAGACGCGCGCTGGAGAGTTCGGTCTGCTCGGAGGTGAGACGGTCTATCCGCCGCATTTGGGCGGCTGTGACCAGTTTCATATTTTTCTGATTTTCAGTTTAGGCCGAGGCTTTGGATTTGCTCTTTTTCGGCTGTCTTTTATTTTTAGTGACAGGAACATCAAGAGCAAACTTAATCGCTGGGAGGACATCAGAAAAGAACTTTATTTTGATCTTCTTCTTAATTTCTGCAGGCAATTCTACTGTGTCTTTGCGATTTTCGGCTGGCAGAATGATGGTCGTCACACCGGCGCGAAGCGCGGCCAGGAGCTTTTCCTTAAGTCCGCCAATGGGAAGCAGTTCACCGCGAAGTGTAACCTCACCGGTCATGGCAAGAGCTGGTTTGACCGGACGCTGAGTGAAGAGGGATACCAATGCCACAGCCATTGTGATTCCCGCCGATGGCCCGTCTTTGGGTGTCGCGCCTGAGGGGACATGAATATGGATTTCCTGATTTTCAAATTTTTGTGATGCAATCCCTAAATCCGCAGCATTGGAGCGAATGAATGAGAGCGCGGCCTGAGCCGATTCTTTCATCACATTTCCCAACTGACCCGTGAGCATCATCCCGTTTTTCCCGGGCATTAATGTCGCCTCGACAAAAAGCAGTTCCCCGCCGGCGGCCGTATAGGCAAGACCGGGGACGACACCGGGACGCCCATAGCGGGTAAGAACTTCGTGCGAGAATCGTCTTGGGCCAAGAAGCCGCGCGACAGCCGGGGCGTTGATCAAAGTTTTCTTTGTAGTTCCCGATGCCACTTTGCGGGCTACTTTGCGAACGACCGAGGCGATTTCCCGCTCGAGATTACGCACACCGGCTTCGCGGGTGTAATCTTCAATTAAAGTCCGGAGGCCGTCGTCGTTCACCTCAAGATTCTTCTCGGACAGACCGTGATTCTCCAACTGTTTGGGAAGCAAATGCCGCTTGGCAATGGCCAATTTTTCTATTTCGGTATAACCCGGGATCTGAATCAACTCCATCCGGTCACGGAGAACATGGGATATCGGCTCGGCCCAGTTAGCGGTTGTGATGAACATTACTTTCGATAGGTCGAAGGGGACATCCAGATAATGGTCAGTGAAAGAGTCGTTCTGTTCCGGATCGAGCACTTCAAGAAGCGCAGATGCCGGATCGCCGCGGAAGTCGGAACCGAGTTTGTCTATTTCGTCAAGCATGATAATCGGATTGTTCGAGCCGCACCGTTTTAAGCTTTGGATGATTCGTCCCGGCAGGGAACCGATATAGGTTCGACGATGTCCGCGAATTTCAGCCTCGTCCCTCATGCCACCCAAAGAAATACGCGCAAACTCGCGTCCCATCGCGCGGGCGATGGATTTCCCCAGCGATGTCTTTCCAACTCCAGGAGGGCCCACAAAGCAGAGGATAGGCCCTTTGATATTTGCCTTCAACTTACGGACGGCAAGGTATTCCAGTATCCGTTCTTTTACTTTTTCCAAATCAAAATGATCTTCGTCGAGTATTCGCTTGGCTTTTTTTAAATCCAGAATATCAGTCGTGCTGATACTCCACGGGAGCGAGACCAGCCAGTCCAAATAAGTACGGGAGACAGTGTATTCAGCCGACGACGGAGCCATGTGAGAGAGGCGGTCGAATTCCTTCATGGCCGTCTTGGCGACGGCTTCGGGCATTTTCGCATCGGCAATTTTTTGTTCAAGGTCTTCGAGGTCGCGCGGGCCATCTGTCTCGCCAAGTTCACGCCGAATGGCTTTGATCTGTTCGCGCAAAATATAATCGCGCTGTGATTTTCCAAGTTCGCTTGCGGCCTGGGCCTGAATTTTTTGCGACAGCTCAAGCACTTCGATCTCTTTATTTATCGCCTGATACAGCTTTTGCATTCGTTTGACGACATCGAGTTCCTCGAGCAACTGTTGTTTAAAGGCGAGCGGTATATTCAGGCTCGATGCCACAAAATCGGTCAGCTTGGAAGGGGTGTCTTGATTGATGGCCGAGACATGGAACTCCTCGTTTAGATACGGCGCAAGTTCCACAAGTGTCTTTATACGGTCGATGAAATTTCTCTGTAACGCCGTTTGACGAAGCGAGTCGTCTTCGTTTTCATCCAACTCAAAAACTTCAGCCGTTAAATGGGGCGAGTCGGGCAGAAAGCGGCGAACTTTGATGCGAGTTAATCCCTGGACAAGAAAACGGACGGTGCCATCGGGAAACCGGAGCATTTTGAGGATATTGCCGGCAGTGCCGACATGATAGAGCCCATCGGGACCGGGATTTTCCTCTTTGGGGTCTTTTTGGACAAAGAGACCTATTCGTGATCCTTGCATGAGGGCGTCATCGACAAGACGAGTCTGCTCCACCTGTTGGATCATGAGCGGAACCACCAGATAGGGATAAACGATTATTCCTTTAAGGGGAAGAATCGGCAATACCTGGGTCTCAGTCTCTGATTTGACTATATTTCTTTCCAGCACTTTGGTCATCTCTATGTTAAAAACCTCTATTTAACTTATCGGCCTTGATGAGCAAAAAATGAACATCTAAAGATAAAAACGTGTGGACAAAGTAGAAGTTCCCCTTGGCCTTAGACGTTGAAGCGGAACATCACGACATCGCCGTCATCGACGATATACTCTTTCCCCTCAAGGCGCATCTTGCCTGCGGCTTTGATTGCGGCAGGAGTTTTCAGGGAAACATAATCGGCATACTTAATTATCTCGGCGCGAATAAAACCACGCTCAATATCGCTGTGGATAACTCCGGCGGATTTTTGCGCGTTTGTGCCTCGTTTGATTGTCCAGGCCCGCACTTCGGGCTCGCCCGCGGTAAGGAATGAAATAAGTCCGAGCAGGGAATATGATTTCTGGATAACCTGTGAAACGGCAGGTTCGGAAATTTTCAACTCCTGCATGAACATCTCACGCTCGTCGTCGCCGAGGGCGACAAGTTCCATCTCTACTTTTCCGCACACAACCGCAAGTTCACGGCGTCCCGGTGAAACAATACTTTTGTGTTTTTCGTATATCGCGCTCGAGTTCGCCAACTGGTCTTCGGAAATATTTAGCACAATCAGGAGCGGTTTCAGAGAGAGAAACATATACCCGCGAATGAGCTTTAGTTCTTCATCGGTCAAGTCCAAATCTATGAGCGGTTTTTCCTGTTCAAGAAATGCCAGAAGTTTCTGGAGCAGTTCGATTTCGCGTGTTTCGGTTTTGTCGCCGGTCATGCGGCTTTTCTTCGATTTCTTCACGACCGCACTTTCAATCATCGCCTGATCGAGCAGAATCAATTCATCGATAAGGTTTTTTATTTCGACCGTCGGATTGGCGTCGGGGGCGAAAGCGTTCACCACCATTATATAGGTATCCATATGGCGAAAATCGGAGCTTATCTCAAGTCCGGCACCCTCTTTTCCTTTGCCGGAAAGGCCAGGAGCATCGAGAAATTCAATTTCGGCGGGTGTGATTTTCTTGGGGTTGACCAGCTCGGCAAGGGTCTGCAGCCGAGAATCGGGTACTTTGATGACGGCACGGTGCACAGCCTGCGAAAAATCACCGACTGCTTCCTGCATACCTGCGGCGGCATTGAAGACGGTTGTTTTGCCCGATTGTGGTTTGCCTAAAATCCCAAGTTTCATAGCCGGTAATGGTACGGCTATCGGCTCTCTGAGGCAAGAGTTAGTTGGGGGAGAACATCTATTTGGGCAAGAGCATCTATGTTGTGGTGTCGGGCGACCCCGACGGGGCAGTTATCCTGCCCGACACGTCAAGACAGTCAGTCCGCCGCGGCGGAATCGCTACAAGATAAGAGAATATGAGATTGCCACACCAGCCACAGAGTACGCCATAGGGTGCAGGCCAGAGACGGCCTGCACGAGAAGCCAAACAAGAGCTATTGATTGATCACACCGCCAGCCCTCGCAGTACGCGCAGATTTTCAATATCCTCGGCAAGCGTGTCTTCGTCTTTGGGAGTCTCGATAATTTTGGGAATGGCGGCAAGCCTTTTATCTGTTACGATATTACGGAATGCCTCCAGACCGATGAAGCCTTTTCCGATATGCTCATGCCGGTCTTTTTTGGCTCCGAATTCTTTTTTGCTGTCGTTCATGTGAATTATTTTAAGTCGTTTCAATCCGATGACAGAATCGAAAGTGGCCATTGTTTTTTTGTAATCCTTCGGATCGCTAATAGGATATCCGGCGGAAAAAACATGACAGGTGTCCATGCACACCCCAAGCTGGGCATGTTTATGCGCATGGTCGATGATATAGGCGATCTGCTCAAAGGTATAGCCGAGGTTTGAGCCCTGGCCGGCGGTCGTCTCAAGCAGGAGACAGACATTGTTGTTGGTAAGTTCATCGAAAAGGCGAATGAGATTAGCGACTATTGCATTGAGACCAGTCTCTTCGCCTGAACCGACATGCGAGCCGGGATGCATGACAAGACAGGGGATTTTCAATAGTTCACAGCGCTCCATCTCCTCTTTGAGGGCAAGGTAGGATTTTTTATTCAGTTCCGGATTGGGCGAAGCGATATTGATCAGATAGCTTGTGTGCGAGGTGGCAACTGTGACTTTTGTATCCAGGATGAGTTTGAAATACTGGTCCAACTCTTTTGTTTCGAGTTTTTTGGCGCGCCATTGGCTGTTTGATTTGTTGAATATCTGGATTGTTCCGCAGGTTGCCTTTTGGCCCCGGGTGATGGCGTTGAAAACTCCGCCGGCAATTGATTCATGGGCTCCGAATAACATAGAGTATGACTCCGCTGTTCAGTTTGTTTACTGTAGAAATAATAATGACTGGAGGTTATAAAATCAAATTGTTCTTCTCTTGTAGCGATGACGTAACCGGGATAAGCCGGTGCACGAGGCTTCCAGTCGCCTAACTGCACGGCTAAGCGCAGCCCGCGGCGCCCTATATCTTCCGCGCTATCAGCCAGGCGTTGGAGGCTTTTTCAAAACCCACATGCCCATAATATCCCGCTGCGGTTGGGGCCTCAAGAAGCAGGAATGTCACCCTGCCGCCGCCGGAAGCCTCGTGGGTGAGACGCATTAACTCCTGTCCGATCTTTTGTCCCTGGTAGGCTTTGTCGACAGCCAGATCAGAGAGATAACAACAGAAGCTGAAATCAGTCACAGCGCGAGCGATACCGACAAGTTTATCTCCGTCGCGGGCGCAGAGCATGAGCGAAGCAAACTGAACCATTTCAGCAATACGCTCGGGTTCATCGACCGGGCGTCGAGCGGCAAGTCCTGAGCGGTTGAGGAGATCGATGAATTCTTTGGCGGTCAAATCCGGTTCGGTAGTGTAGGCAATGGGCATTTATTACTTCACATCCATTTTAAGGGCCAGCAGTTTTATTTCAGTCATCGATTCAATAGCATAGCGGATTCCTTCGCGGCCTGTGCCGGAATCTTTCATCCCCCCGTACGGCATCTGGTCGGCGCGGTAAGTGGGGATGTCATTTACTATAACACCGCCGCAATCGATATATTTGAAAGAATACATAATATCATTCATGCGGTTTGTGAAAACGCCCGCCTGTAAACCAAACGGAGAATCATTTATTGCCGCGACGGCATCAGTAAACTTTTCATACTTTTCGACAATTACAATTGGCGCGAAGGCTTCTGTGCGGTTTACATCAAGCTTACGATCCACGTCGGTCAAAATTGTCGGTTCAATCATCTGTCCTGTTACAGTTCCACCAGTAAGAACTTTTGCTCCCTTTGAGACGGCATTAGAAATAAACATTGAGGCCTTCTCCACAGCATCGGGCGTTATCATACAGCCAAGATCTGTCATAGAATCAATGGGATTTCCAATTTTGAGCGCTTTGGTTTTTTTGGTAAACAGCGCGATAGTCTGTTCATAGACGTTGGCATGAATGAAGATTCGTTGGACGGAAATACATGACTGCCCGGCGACACCGAATGCTCCGGTGACCAGCCGAGTTGTCGCCCACTCAAGATCGGCATCATCGGCGACAATCACACCGGCGTTCCCCCCGAGTTCCAATACTACTTTCTTACGCGGCGCTTGTTCTTTGATCCACCAGCCGACTTGGCCCGAGCCGGTGAAACTAATAAGTTTCACCCGTTCGTCTTTGATAAGCGGGCTCGTCTCGGATGGCTGTCCCGGCAGAATGGAAATCGCGCCTTTCGGATAATCCGTTTTGTCTATCGCTTCGGCCAACAGCATCGCCGAGAGCGGAGTTGCTGAGGCCGGTTTGAGGACTATCGTATTACCCGATGCCATAGCCGGGCCGATTTTATGCGCCACCAGATTCAGTGGAAAATTGAAGGGTGTGATTCCGGCAATGACGCCGAGTGGAAACCGCCTGACCAAGCCAATGCGATTTTCACTTCCCGGATTCCAATCAAGGTTGATTATTTCGCCGCCGATTCGTTTCGATTCTTCAGCAGAGATTCTAAAAACGCCGATAGCTCGGTTTACTTCAAGTTTCGCTTCTTTGAGAGATTTGCCTGATTCAAGCGACAAGACTTTTGCAAACTCTTCATGACTATTTTTAATCTGCTCCGCAATCGAGAGACAGCACTTTTCGCGCACGTAGGACGGCAGTTCGCGGGTTTGGGCAAACGCGGTATGGGCGGCTTCAATTGCAAGAGTATAATCGTCAGACGATGCCGATGAAACAACCCCGACCACTGACTTATCGTAGGGGGATTTTACTGTTATCTGTAGGGCTTTCTCAGCCCATTTCCCTGCGAGGTACAAAGCGAATTTTAGACTCATTGAACAAGTTTTGCATTCAACAGTGGTAAAGTCAAGCTGGCAGTTTGTAGGCTTTTCAGATATGGGGGAAAACCAATAGATTGTGGCACTTCGGAGCGAAAAAATATGGGATTTTACCTATTGATTCGCTGCTGGACACACCAGATTCGTATTTTTCTATCCCATTGATGCATTAGTTCTTATGTCAGTTAAAGAGCAGTTTTCGTGTGCGCGTTATGTCTACGGCACACTTGTTACATACTACAAGCTGAAATATAAGGAACAATACCATGAAAATAGGCAGAATTATGAAGAAATTAAGAAACACAAGGATCAATCAAAGAGGCCAGCGCGGTATTTCGATTCTTGAGGTTATGATCGCCATGGTCATTCTGGGCGTGTCCCTTCTTCTCCTTTTAAATATGGCGATGGTCGCCCTCGATGGCAACGATTGGTCAAATCGAACTACTATTGCCACGCAACTTATGCAGGAGAAGCTCGAAGAACTCCGGGCTACAGGCGAAACTTTGAATAGCTCGGACACCGCTCAAGGTATCTCGCGAAGCTGGACAGTCACTGATATGGGAAGCCATTTGATTAAAATCGATGTCGCTGTCACATGGGAGGACGTGCGCTCAAAGACCAAAACGAGCAGTATGAGCGCATTTGTCCGAACTGAATAAATAATGAAAGACTCTAACAGAGATAGAAAGCAAAGGACTCAAAAGGCTATGAGAACTCTACTACGAAAGCAAACGGGAGCGAGGGGATTCTCCATCATGGAGGTTCTCATCTCGCTCGTCTTGATGGGTATGGTGACAACGGCTGTGCTGAAGACCTATTTGACTCAGCATGAGCACTATTTAATCCAGGATGACATCTCACAAATTCAGCAGTCCGCCCGGGCTTCGATTGATGAACTGACGCGACAGATCCGCATGGCCGGCTACGGTCTCCCCGACGGTTTGGAAGCTATAGACGCATACAATACAAATCCTGATACGATAACTGTAAACTACCAGACTTCGGACTGCGATACCTATCTGGCGGCAGCCATGCCTATGCCATCGGCGGAGTTGAAGTGCGCGACAGACATATCCTGCCTTAGTGATAATCAGTGGGTATATATTTTTGAACCCGATTCGGGAGGCGGCGAATGGTTTGTCATTACTCACGTTCAGACTGCATCTAGAATGTTGCAGCATAATACAATGAGGCTGTCAAGGTCATATGGCAAAGACGCCGTCATTCTCTTAATGTATCAGGTCAAGTTCTATATAGACAACACGACTGACCCGAACAAACCCTGTATGATGATAAAGCTTTTCGGGCAGAACCCTCAGGTATACGCCGAGAACATTTCTGATCTGCAGTTGACGTATCGTCTTGAAGACGGGACAATTGTCGATGTGCCGACGGTCTCAGAAGACATTCGCGAGGTGAAAATTTCTCTGACTGGTCGTTCGGCCAATCCTGATCCCGACAAGACAAGCGATCCCTATCGCTTGAGAACGTACACGTCATCAGTTAATGTGAGAAATATATCTTAGTAAAGGAGATAGAATATTATGTTGTGTAAGCCGCTGAAAAATGAGACGGGCGTTGCGACGCTCATTGCGTTGATAATGATCGGTATGCTGACCCTTATTGGACTGGCCGCCATGTCGACATCTGACAACGATGTTACCATTGCTGGTAACCAGCTCAAGGAGATGCGTGCCTTTTACGCCGCTGAAGCAGGACTTGAGTACGCTTCGGCGCAAATACAGAATGTTTATGACAGCACCGGCAAAGCGCCTACGCTTATGCCGTCGGGAAGCGAAACCATAAATGGCTGCTCCATCGTGTATGAGACCAAGGATAACGGCCCGGCAGTAACTAAAGCTCTGTCCATAGGGCCGTATGCTGGTCTTAATTCCACCGTTAAATCCTTCAGTGTTCAATCTGAGGCAACGGGCCCACTAGGTGAAGGAATTGTCTCGATGACGATGACCTTCGAAAACCAACTCATACCGATTTTTCAATACGCCGTTTTTTATGACGGCGATCTCGAAATGGCGCCCGGGCCGGATATGACTCTAGTTGGTCGAATTCACACAAACGGTAACCTCTACATTCAGTCGAGCAATAACCTAAATATAGACAGCTATGTAACTGCCGCAGGTAAATTTCTCCGCGGACGCAAAGGCCCCGGCACAGTAGGAGCAGGCAAAGTCTACGTTAAGAACGCCAGCGGAATATATAAATCTCAGCAAGACAACAAAGGGAATTGGCTTGATGCGACCGTCTCCACCTGGAAATCAGATGCCCTCAGCCGCTGGGGCGGCAAGGTTCAAGACGGCTCACATGGTCAAGCCAAAATGAATCTTCCTGTGGCTGATGAGACCGGCAATCCTCATAAAATAATCGAGCGGGCGAACGGCACAGCGAACCCGGATTCGTACGAAAACAAAGCGACACTTAAGATCGTCGACAACATCGCCTTCAAACAAGTCGCCGGCTCCTGGGTCGATGTCACCGCCTTGATGGTTGCGACAGGCGTCATTACCTATAGCGCCGACAAGTTCACCGATGGACGTGAAGGTAAAAAAGTTGATGTCACAGATATCGATATTCAGAAACTCTACGCCAATGGATTTGCCCCGTCCAATGGAGTCATCTATTTCTCTGATGCTTCGGCAAGCGCATCAGAGTATCCTGCGCTTCGACTGAAAAACGGCGCCGAGCTTGGCGGCGGATTGACTATCGCAAGCGAGAATCCGGTCTACACGGTTGGAAATTTCAACACAGTTAACAAGAAACCGGCCTCGCTCATGGGGGATGCCCTTACCTTTCTCTCTAATTCTTGGGATGATTCCAAGAGCGCCCTTGCAAAGACCGACCGCATCGCCAGCAGTAGCACCGTCAATGCCTCATATTTTACCGGCGGACAGACCACGACCTCCACCGAGTACGGCGGCGGCTTTGAAAATCTGCCCCGGTTCCTTGAAGACTGGACAGGCAAAACATTTACCTGGAAAGGCTCTGCTGTCAATCTCTGGGAAGCTCAACAGGCTGTTGGAAAGTGGAGCAATGCATTTTTCTCTGAGCCTATACGCAACTGGTCGTACGATACCGGCCTGGATGACGCTGCCAACCATCCTCCCGAAGCGCCAGTTGTGAAAATCTTTCGCTGTACCGGATGGCAGCGGGAGCATGTCGGATCAGACTCCCATATGTATCTATAACAGGAAGGTGATATAGTGCGTACGAAAATAGTAAGGCGTGAATCAGGCTTTGCGACTCTGATCGCGCTTATCATGGTCGGTCTGCTTACACTAATCGGGTTGGCGACAATGTCGACTTCGGATACAGAGGTCTCAATCGCTGGCAACCAAATTGCATGAGATGCATGCCTTTTATGCGGCAGAAGCGGGGCTTGAGCAGGCCGCGGCATCGCTTCAGTGTACCTACGACAGCACCGGCGCTCCGCCGCTGGTCATGCCTATAGGAACAAATGCCGTAAATAACTGCGCGGTGGTATACTCGACCACAGATGACGGATTTCCTACAGTCAAGGATCTGACAGTCGGCTCTATGGCCGGGCTGCATGCGCTGATGAAATCTTTCAGTTTGAACTCGACAGCGACCAGCTTGCAGGATCATGGCAAGGTTGAAATGTCTCAAACGTTCGAAACTGCGCTTATACCGATTTTCCAGTTTGCGGTATTTTATGGCAATGATTTGGAGATCGCCCCCGGTCCGGATATGACGCTCTTTGGACGGGTGCACATAAACGGCAATCTGTATTTGCAGTCAAATAATAATCTTCGCATGGACAGCTATGTCACAGCGTTGGGTAATATCATCCATGGCCGCAAAGGAGCCGGAGCGGCGGGTGCAAGCGACGTGCTGGCTAAGAATGCCACTGGAACCTATGTCTCAATGAAAGACGGATCTGATCTTGCCCTACCATTCCATTGCAGTCCGCCGCGGCGGATGCCTGACTGTCTTTTTGTGTCGGGCAGAGACGCCCGACACCACTTACTTATTCTTCGTCCAGTCTGCCCCGCACCAAGGATGAAGACGAATATGAGATGATGAAGAGGGCAACCACGGGGGGTTGCCCCTACGGAATATCGACGCAATATCGAATGTGCGGCATTAGTGTCACAGTTCTATATTTGTAGGGGCAGGTCCCTGTGCCTGCCCTTATTTACGTGACTGGTGTACATCCCGCCACGCCTGCCCGCTGTGGTGGGGCGGACCTGAAAGCCCCGTGCACCAGCCCTTGTACCACCGTCCCCATTTCCCTCGTTGCTTTCACCCCCCAATACTCCTTTATTAACCCTCGGAACTTGCGACTATAAAAGTCGTTACACCCTGTGAAAGAGATTTTTGTTATGCTCAATACCGAAACCGTCATGCACATCCTCTCCGGAATCGATGACCCGGAACTCAAAAAGCCCCTCACAGAACTTGGAATGATCAAATTTGTCGATATTGAAGGCGGCGATGTCACTGTCGGCGTCACCCTTACCGTTCCAGGCTGTCCCCTCAAAGAGAAAATCACAAACGATGTCACAAATGCCGTCATGCTCATTCCCGGCGTCGAGCGGGTCGCCGTCAAATTCGATGTCATGAACGACCAACAGCGGACCGAGCTTCGGACAAAACTCGGTATGGGAGTCAAACCGACGACCGGAAACCAACCCGCTACGGGTCGGGCGCCAGCTTCTGTCATCAATTTCGCCGATAGATTTATCGCCGTCTCGTCCGGCAAAGGGGGTGTCGGCAAATCGACTGTGACTGTAAACCTGGCCTGCGCCCTCGCGCGGTTAGGCAAAAAAGTCGGTCTGCTCGATGCCGATGTCTACGGTTTTTCCATTCCGCGAATGCTCGGAGTCCAAGGCCAGCCTATAGTTATCGATGATATGATTGTCCCGCTCACCAAAGGAAATAATATCCAGGTCGTCTCGATGGGCTTTTTTGTAGACGAAGACGATCCAGTCATCTGGCGCGGACCGTTGCTACACAAAGCTATCAATCAGTTCCTGACCGATGTCCGCTGGGATAATCTCGATTACCTCTTTTTGGATCTCCCACCCGGCACTGGCGATATCACTTTGACCATCGCTCAGGCCATTCCGATGGCTGAACTTCTTGTCGTAACTACCCCGCAGGAAACCGCTTACCATGTTGCGGGGCGGGTCGCAAAGCTCGCTGAAAAAACAAATCTAAAAGTGATAGGCGTCCTTGAGAACATGTCATACTTTGACAGTAACGGCACTCGCGAATACATTTTTGGTCAAGGCGGTGGAAAAAGTCTGGCGGATCAACTCAAAACGAAGTTTTTCGGCGAGGTCCCGCTTATGACTTCAATTCGCGAGGGATCTGACACCGGAAATCCGGTCGCGTTGTCGGGAACTGCGGAACAAATTGCGCTCTTTGAAAGTATCGCTCGGAAACTCGATAGCGAGTAAGGCTGTTAAGTTTTTGCCTTGCTGTCGAATCGGTATATTCAATTTTATATTTAGGTCTCTCTGAACACCGCCTATCAATCTTTAGAACGAGTCCATAATGGTGTAAGACACTCAGAAATAAGCTGTTCACAAAAATCTAATGTTTTTCCACACAGTTGCTTGACGGAACCGCTGTCGACTGATATACATACTCATGATATCAAGTCAACAATCACATGTGCATACTGTGTGGATAGGTTCTCTTCGGATTTCGAAAACCATTGGGGAATCATCACTTAACTTTTCATTTTTCACTCAATCGTGTGGATAAGTGTGTTGACAAAATTCATGGTAAATTACAGGTGATTGCGTTAAGTACTTGCTTAGTGAAGACATTCGGACGAGGGTAACATGTTGATAAAACAGGACGGGGGGAATTCCTTTGATTGAGAAAGTAGCGAACTCCACACAGTGGAGTGACTGTCTTGGGTATATGTCAAAACGGCTCAAAGCGCAGTCGTTTAACACATGGCTCAAACCGACCCGGGGAGAAACGAACGGTAACGGCTCATTTAAGGTCGCCGTGCCAAATCAATTTGTCGCCGATTGGATCAATGACCATTTCAGAGATGTCATTGACGAAGCATTCGAGGAAGTTCTTGGTAAGCGCTATGACCTGGTATACGTCATAACTGGACAGCACGAAAGCGAAGACCAGACCGCGCTCGACCTGCTTTCGCCAACGTCGCAAATGCGTGTGCACACCTCGTCGGCACAGAAAAATCATAATTTGAGCGACCGTTACCGTTTCGACTCGCTTGTGGTCGGTGACTTCAATAATTTCGCCTGCGCGGCCTCCAAGGCTGTCTCCGAGGCGCCGGGTATGACGCGCTATAATCCGCTCTATATATATGGCGGCACGGGACTTGGGAAAACACATATCGTGCAGGCTATCGGCCATGAGATTTTGGAATCATTCCCGGACAAACGAATTATGTACGCCACATCGGAAAAATTTACATCGGATTTTATATCCGCTATTTCAGACCGCTCGGTTTCTGATTTCACGCGTTTTTATCGCGATGTTGACTGTCTTATCATCGATGACATTCAATTCTTCACTGGCAAAGAGGGGACGCAAGAACAATTCTTTCATACCTTTAATGCCCTCTATCACTGCGGCAAGCAGATTATTCTCACCTCCGACCGTCCGCCACGAGAGATCAAAGGACTCGAAGAGCGTCTCCTCTCACGATTCTCCTGGGGACTGGTCACAGACCTTCAGGCACCAGACCTTGAGAACCGAACAGCCATTCTGCACACCAAGCTGAGCTGTGAGGGCGCAACACTTCCCGAGAGCGTTATTACATTTATTGCTGACACGATCAATACGAATGTCCGCGAACTCGAAGGCGCCCTTACGCGACTTTTGGCCTACGCATCGCTCCAAAAGGTCCCGGTCGATCTCGAAATGGCTAAAAAGATTCTCTCTGATGCCCTGTCGCCGTCGAAAAAAGAGCTTACTATCGAATCTATTCAAAAGAAGACTTGTGACCACTTTAATGTCGAATCGGCGATGATGACGGCCAAGAAGAAGACGGCCAAAGCTGCCCTTGCTCGTCAGGTAGCCATGTACCTTTCGCGGTCTTTGACAGACAATTCGCTTAAAGTGATTGGTGGTGCGTTTGGAGGAAGGGATCATTCGACGGTCATCCACGCCTGCGAACTTATCTCGCGCCGTATGTCTGCTGAGCCGTCGTTCAGAGAAAAAATTGACAAGATTTCAGCGTCGCTTTTGTATTGATAACTTGTGAGGAAGGTTGTGGATTTAGTGTTGATAACTTTTATTAGATGAAACATGTTGATATCTTAACCTGAATGTTGAAAATAGATGAGATGAATGTTGAAGGATAAAAAATGCAGACGAGGCAATAAGAACTATAGTGTGAGCGTGTTAGAGCGAGAAGAATGTTTCGTTTCGGTCTTATACACATATTCACACACCCTATTATTACTATCTTTTATATATATAACCTATTAGTTAAAGAGAAAGGTGTGAGTAAACATCACACAGGAGATAATCTGAAATGAAATTCGCTCTAACAAAATCAAAACTCGCTGGCTGCCTGCAATCAATCCTTCAGGTTGTTCCGACAAAATCCACCCTACCCATATTGACCAATATCCTCGTTGAAGCGCTTGAGAATAAACTTAAATTATCCGCGACCGATCTTGATATCTCGATCACGGTGTCGGTTGAATGCGAAGTCACAAAAAAAGGGTCTGTCGCTTTGCCAGCGCGAATTCTCTTTGAGATAATTAAAGAACTTCCGGAATCGATGGTTTCGATTGAAGCGGTTAACTCGCGTGTAGAAATTAAAATTCCCAACGGCTCCTACAAGATAGCGTCGCTTTCCCCTGATGATTTCCCGAAACTTCCGGCGGTCAACACCAAGAAAGAAATTCGCATATCCGGCGAAGACCTTGTCCGTATGATTCGCAAAACAACGTTTGCATGTTCGACTGATGAAACACGTCCGGCGCTCAATGGCGTCTTATGGCAGACCAAAGGGGACAAAATGCAGATGGTGGCCACCGACGGCCATCGCCTGGCTCGTATGGCGGTAGAGAATAGTAAATTGAAAGGACTCAGCGAGGATATTATCATTCCGCCAAAGGTTCTTAACTTGATTCCCAAATTCGCTGAGTCGACCAAAGGAGATGTTGGAATTATTTTCGGCGAGAACAATATCATTTTCAACCTTGGCGATACGGTGCTGACCTCGCGCCTTATTGAAGGTCCATATCCAAATTTCGAGCAGGTTATTCCGGCCACCGCCGACAAGAAAATGGTTATCTCAAAGGATGAACTGTCGGGCGCGGTGCGACGGGTTTCAATTCTCTCCAATGCGCTAACCCATCAAGTCAAATTTGCCATCAAGAAATCATCGTTGACGCTCTCGACAAACAATGCCGATGTCGGCGGCGAAGGAAAGGAGACGCTCGATTGTGATTTTGAAGGTGAGGCGATAGAGATCGGCTACAACGCGGCTTATGTTAATGAAATTCTCTCAAAGATGGACAGCAACGATATAATCCTGGAGCTTTCGTCGGCGGTCTCGGCTGGTGTGGTGTATAGCCCAGAGATACCGAAGTCAGATTTCCTTTGTTTGATAATGCCGCTTCGATTGGCGGAGTGAATGTGGTCTCGGGCGTCTCTGACTCGCACTGGAATGTGAGGGGAATGACATTATTAGAGTATCGGCTTAAATCTCGGTACAGCATTAGTCATAAATGTCGCTATCCCTTAATCACAATAACAGAAACAACTGGCTTTTACTTATCTATATTCCCCTATGCACATCCACTCGCTCCGCATAAGCAATTTTCGCAATTTCCATAATCTCGATGTCGACTTCAGCGACGGCATCAATATTTTTTTTGGCAGTAACGGTTCCGGCAAAACCAATTTGCTCGAAGCCTTGTTCACACTCTGTCTGGGCCGGTCTCAACGAGGGGCCGTCGACAGCGTTCTCGTACGCCAAACGGAAGATGTCTATCGACTACAGGGGGAGCTTGAGGCGCAAGAGCGGCGCCATGATGTCGCGGTTGCCTACCAGCGAGGCGGACGGAAGAAGATAACCATCGACGGCTCAAATGTAAAAATTGCCGAACTTTTTGACAGTTTCTGCGCTGTCGCTTCCGGACCGGAAGACAGCGAAATACTTTCGGGGCCGCCGTCGTCACGAAGACTCTTTCTGGATATTTATCTTTCACAACTTTCACGCAAATACCTGAATGATCTGACCGATTACTACCGCGCGCTTGCCCAAAAAAATGCGGCGCTTAAAAATCAGATGGACCCCAGTCCCTTTGAGCCTTTGCTTGTCAGTTACGGCTCAAGAGTGATGGCGCTTCGTTCATCAGCGCTTCGGACATTGAAAATGCTTGCCTCGGATTATTATTCCCGCATCTCCGGCGGCGAAAAAATGATGCTTCGCTACGATTCCTCGGTTGCGATTGACGAGGATGAAGAGAGCCTTGATAGAATCGAGACCGCGTTTCAACTGCGCCTCGACGACTATTGTGCCAAAGAGCGAATTTTAAAAAACTCTCTTGTCGGTCCGCATCGGGATGATATTACTTTTGAGATAGCAGATAAACCGGCGCGCACACATGGTTCACAGGGTCAGTGGCGCACCGCGGCGATTTCACTCAAACTTGGCATTTATCATCTGTTAAAAGAAAAGAGACGAGTCACGCCAATCTTGTTACTCGATGAAATATTCGCCGAACTCGATACTTCACGCGCCACAGCGCTCATGCAGGAATTCGGAGAGTTCAAACAGCTATTTCTGACCACCGCAATCGAACCGCCGCGAGAAATGGGAGAGCGAGGCCAACGCTACCGGATCGATTCAGGCCGAATTGAACAGAGGGTGAAGGTATAAAATGTCGGGTCTTGTCGTAAAAAATATTTCAAAGAAATTCTCATCAACTCCGGTGCTTGACAATGTCTCGCTTGAACTCGCCGACGGTGAACTGCTTGTGCTTCTGGGCCCATCGGGGTGCGGCAAATCGACATTGCTTCGCATTATATCCGGACTCGAAGAGGCCGACTCGGGCGAAATATATATTGGCGGAAGACGTGTCGACCAGTTGCCGCCGCGGGCCAGAGATGTCTCGCTGGTCTTTCAAAATTATTCGCTCTATCCGCATATGAGCATTGCCCAAAATCTTGCCTTCCCGCTTTCTGTGGCCGGAGTAAAAAAGGATGAGATAAAAAAGCGTGTTCAGGAGACAGCAAATATGCTCGGGTTGGGAGACCGCCTAGCCGACAAACCGGGCCAGTTGAGCGGCGGCCAGAGACAGCGGGTGGCGCTCGGGCGGGCGATTATCCGTGAGCCGGCCATTTTTCTACTCGATGAGCCGTTGTCGAATCTCGATGCCGATTTGCGGCTTCGCATGCGTCAGGAAATAGTCACGCTCCAGAAGCGGTTGAAAAAAACGATGGTGCACGTGACCCATGACCAAGTCGAGGCTCTAACCATGGCTGACAGGATTGCGCTTTTGAATAGCGGCACAGTCGAGCAGCTTGGCACGCCTGAGGAGCTTTACCGGCGTCCGGCGAATATATTTACGGCAAGATTTTTGGGACAACCAACAATAAATATATTTGAAGGTCGGATTGAATCCGGAAAATTGTTGCCGCTTGGATTGCCTTTACAAGAAGAGACTCTCTCCAAACTTAAAAATCCGTTTCAGGTGGGAATACGCCCAGAAGCCGTGGAAATTCATTCGACCGCGGAACTTCAGGGGAAACTGCTGTCGTATGAATATTTAGGCGATCATTATACTATGACTTTATCGTTTGCGAATTTGACACTGACGGCATCGTCGGTGTTTGCTTCTCCTCCTCCGCTTGGCCAGCCGGTGCACTTTTCAGTGAAAGCGAGCGAGCTGTTGTTTTTTGATACGGCAAGCGGGAGAAGGTTGTAGAAGGATCATGGGGGGCCTGGGAGGAATCGCTATTTAAAACAAGGGAGGCTGACCTGGTTCCCGGCCTGCGCCGGGATGACATTATCAGGGGTACCACACTCCCACATTTGTCGGGACGGTGTGATAGTACTCATTCTGTGGTGTCGGGCGCCCTCGCCCAACACTATAATTTAACTGTCAGGCGAGGGCGCCTGACACCACTTCTTTCAGTGGGTAACTCGGCGCTCAATCTATCTCAATATCAAACGGCATTCGCGTAAATAAAAATCCATCGGGCGAATCGATGACGCTCTGCAACGGAATAGAGTTGTTTTCGCGTGAGCCGGTGAAAATGCCAGTTATTGAATTCATAAGCGAGAGTCCCGGGAGCGCGAAAAACCTTCGCTGTCTCGGGTAAATCGCGATCTCGTATTCCTTGCCGTCCAATCCGCTTTCATGTGCGGTATAGCGGAGTGATTCATATAGTCCGCCGATTGCGTCAATCAGCCCGTTATCCAAAGCCTCGCGGCCAGTCCAGATTTGACCGCGACCGAGCGCGTCGATAGAATCAGTGGAAAGATGTCGGTTCTCGGCGACAAGTTTCACGAAATGATCGTAAAGCGAAGTCAGGTGCGAAAAATATTTCTCGCGTTCCATTTCTGTGAACGGACGAATTGTGGTAAGCATTCCCGCAAACGTGCCCCGTGTGTAAAGTTCTTTGCCGAGATCAATTTTGTCATAAAGCCCGCTGAAATCTGCTTTACCTCCAAAAATTCCAATCGAACCGGTGATACTTGAGGAGCTTGCGAAAAGTTTTCGAGCCGGAGTCGCGATATAGAAGCCCCCCGAGGCCGCCGCGTTGGCCATCGAAACCACCAATGGCTTTTTCTTAGCGGCATCAGTAACGCTCTTGTGAATTTGTTCTCCGGCAAGCGCGTCTCCGCCGGGCGAATCCACCCGCAAAACAATTCCGCGCACGTCCCGGTTTGCCAGCGCTTGCTGAAAACCGCGCTTCATCCCCTTTGGAGTTACTCCGACCGATGCGCCAAACATCGAGCCAGCATCGCCTGAGCGTATTTCTCCCTCGGCAACCACAAGCGCGAGTACTGGTTTCTTAGCCCACTTATCGCTGAGAAGCGTGTCCGATTGATAACGACGGAATGAGACCTCAGGCATTTTCGTAAGAAATTTGCCGGGCAGATCCTCGCGATAGCTTAAGGCATCGACCAGACCATATCGAATCGCCTCTTCCGAGGTGTATGGCCCGCCGTCGATAATTTTCTTGACCGAATCCTGGCTGATGGAACGTCCCTGTGCAATTGTTGCGGTGAATTGATCATAGATATCATCGAGCAGGCGGTTGACCTGCTCACGATTTTCTTCAGTCGATGCGGAACGGGTGTAACTCTCGGCGGCGGTTTTGTATGCACCAATGCGAAGCAATTCTACTTTCACGCCGAGTTTGTCAAGGGTTGCGGCATAAAATGTCAGCTCGGCTTTTAATCCAATCAAATTCAATTGTGAGACAGGCGGAATGAGAATGGCATCGGCGACCGATGAAATATAATAGGTGGTATTGTTCGGGCGGTTGATATAGCAGGTGACTTTTTTACCTGCTGCTTTGCAGGTCTCCAACGCCTGCCGAATTTCCTGGGCATGTGCAAATCTGATTCGCTCACGGCCAAACTCGACAATTAATTCTCGGATTGTTTTATCTTCAGCCGCATGGTAAAGGCTCGTGATCAGTTCGGCGAACGGAGTCTCGCGGGGCGCAAAAAACGGACGTACCGGATTTTCGGATTGATTTCCTATGTTAACCGACAACCTCCGCTTCGGTTCCGGAATAATAGAATGTTGGCGCAGTGTCGACATTCCCGCGAAAACCGTGGATCGCTGTTCATCGCCGCTTCGGTTGAAATTGCTCTTTGAGCCAGTGAAGTAACGGAGCAGATTGGCGCGAATTCCCAATTGGAAATTTCTGTCCGAATCAAGAAAGCCATTTACAAATAGACCGGGCACGGGGACGAATTCGAGATGATAGATATAATCGGCTTCACTCAATTTATTGTTGGTAGACAGAAACATATCGACGGCGACAGTGGCTTTATCGCCGAGCAGACGGTAGGCGAGCGAGTAGCGCTGCTCGACAAAACTTTTCTGCCCGTCGATTTTCCCTCGATTGAGATTCGACAGCACAGCGGCGATAGAAATATCACGGCCTGATTTTGTAATCAGCCCAAGATTCCACAAATGCCTTTTATTGTTTTCGCCTTGCGCTTCGCCGTAATATCGATATGAACCGCCCAGATCAAGTTTTTCCCCCAAACCCGAACCGGCGGCAAAAATATATTCCTTGGTCTCGGCGCCATCGCGCTGCAAAAGCCGCCGGAATGCGGTCGACAGCTTTTCATAGCTTGCCGTGTAGCCCCAGCTATCTGCGAAGCGGCCATCGGCATGGTCGGCCATGATCTGGATACTTCCGGCACTGTAGCGGCTCAGACTGGCCGGATTTATCCATGTAGCTTCGGTTCCAAAAACCGAGGCCGCAGGTTGATAGTAAAAAATCCCCTCTGGCAGGGCGAGTCTTTGGCGTTCGCTTTGGGCCGACGATGACACTACAAGCGAGAGAAATATGATTGATGCTGTTAAAGTAATCTTCATTGAACTGATATATCCTCATTTCCATCTTTTCTCAGATAAATATTTCCTTTTCCCTTGATAGAGCAATTGATATCGACAGTCCCCTTGCCAGTGTAAAGATTAAGGCGGTTGCGTTGGACCAAATCTGTGCGGAATGGAAATTTGCCGACCTCGATAAGCCCTTCTTCGTCGACCGAGAGCGAGACAAAGGATGAAATTGTGTCCGGCAGAGTGATGTCAATATCTTCCTGTTTGTTGTCAACTACAAGCTGGCCTTCGCTCATTCGGGTTATCTCGATAATAATCGGCCCCGATGCCCCGCGAATAAAATTACTCTCTCCGCTCGGTTTGAAATCAATCAACTCTATCTTGCCGAAATTATTGCGGGCATTGATGGCCCCTTCGAAATCAATGAGCTTTATATCGCCGCCTTCGTTACGGAAATTGGCCTGTGTGCCGCTTGAACGGATTTTTGTCGCTTCAATGCTCGAATTTGTGGTTGCCACAGAAATCTCGCCGGAAATATCATGGAGTTCAATCCTGCGATTGTTGGTTGTCACATCGAGCAGGCGGGTCACACCCGCTATCTGGAGACGCCCGAGCGATGCCGGAATCAACAAAGAGCTTATTGGGCCAACGGCCGAGATATCAAAATAAGTCGCTTCGATTTCGACAGCGCAATTTTCGGGCAAAGTCAAAACCGCTTCTATGATACCCGACTCGGTTTTCATATCCCACGGGGAGGGATTGGGCGCACGGAACTCAAGCCGTCCGGCTCCGCCGACCTGTTCTAAACTCACACTGATAAGGTCGATATGGTCAATTGCTTTCGTGCGGGAAGTTGTCTTTGCCTGTTTGGAATAACTCAACTTTACTCCGGTCTGGTTAGCCACTTTAATATCAAGCTTGCCGCTCAGACTCGCCGCGGATTTTATTATGATTTTCAGCGACGGCAGGTTGTCAAGAGACGAAGAGAGGTCTTTGGTGGCAAAGAGATGACTCTCGCGTTCAAAAATCTCCTGCGCAGACACAGCAGGACAGGCTATGAGTATCAAAGCCGCGGCAAAACAGACACCGAATAAACTAAGCAAGAATCTACACATTTTGCTTCTCTTTCCCAAGGAATACATACACTTCTTTTAACAGTATCGACCCGGCGACGGCGGCATTGAGCGATTCAACTTTTGCGCTATGTCCGATACGCACCGTCATATTTGCGGAGCTAATTATCTCATTTGATAATCCTTCGGCTTCCGATCCGATCGCAATGACGACCTTTTTGTCGGTCAGCATGGACTCCATACTCTGTGCCAATGGTTGTCCTTCAGAGTCTGCGGCGATAATTGTAAAGCCGTTTGAATGGGACATGGCAACAGCGTGTGTCGTGGAAAGCCGCACTATCTCCAGCCCGAAAAGTGTGCCTGCCGAAGCCCGGAGGACTTTTGGCGCATAGGCTTCAGCCCCGCTTCCGGTGAGAATGACTGCGGTGGCATCGAATGCCAGGGCAGATCGGAATAATGTCCCAAGGTTGCCCGGATCGGCTATCTGATCGCATATAAGTATAATACGATGCCGGCCTGAAAAAAGTTGTTCGCTCTCGTACTCCGGGGTGAGAAAAACGCCGACCATCCCCTGCGGTGTCTCGGTATCGCTTATTTCGGCGAGCTGTTTGGTGGAAATCTGGCGGCATCCCACTCCCTGATCGGAAAATGTGTCAAGCAACTGCACTCCGCGCTCGTCAATCTGGTCATGTGAGTAGTAAATAGCCTCAGGCCAAAACCGGAAGCGAACGGCTTCGTTGAGAATGCGTATCCCTTCGGCTATAAATCGTCCTTCGAGCCTCCGCCCTTTTTTTGTCTGGAGACTCCGGATATTTTTTAGTTCCGCTCGACTCAGCGGAGATGTTATCTTAGATTCGACTTTCATACGTGGTGGCAATGAATCCTGTAGTTCTTGGTTTTGGCAAGTGAAATCTCTCGGCTTCGTCATATTCCTTCTGATAACTCTCTGGTCGGCACCGACGCTACCGGCGGATATAATTCATATTGGGGGGTTAAACGGCGCCGACCCCTATGACACCCATCCCCAAAGATCAGTCCTGCTTGCCCTCTCAAGCGGTGGCGCTCGCGGTCTGGCTTCAATCGGGATTCTCAAAGCCTTCGAGGAAAAACACATCTCAGTCGCGGCCATCGCCGGAACATCGATCGGCGGAATTGTCGGTGGACTGTATGCCTGCGGGTACACTGCCGATGAAATCAGGGATCTGGTTGTAAATGCAAGTTTCTCGAATTTGCTTGCCAACAGCCCAAACCGAAACTCTATGTTCCTCACTCGACGACTGGAGAGCGAGCGGCATCTATTTTCCATCCGTTTCAACAGCTTTACGCCTCGGATTCCTATCGCGCTTTCATCGGCCCAGGCCTTGACCTCGTTTTTGACTTCAAAAACATCCTGCGCCGCCTATAAAGCGGGCGGAGATTTCAGCAACCTGAAAGTACCGTTTAAAACGGTAGCCACTGATCTTGTGACCGGCGAGACGGTTATTCTCTCGTCGGGTTCACTCGCCGATGCCCTTCGCGCGACAATGGCCTTTCCGCTGGCGTTCACTGGAGTGCTTCAAAATGAAAAACTGCTCATGGATGGCGGAATGCTTATCCCAGTTCCGGTTGACATTGTTCGCCAGATGTCTGATTCGGTTCATTTTGTGGTCGCGGTAGACAATTCAAGCCGTCTGCTCAGGCGCAGTGAACTTGTAACTCCGGTCGACATCGCCAATCAGGCGACTTCGATTATGGCCGCTGACAAACTCGAGTCCCAACTCAAGCGGGCCGATTTTGTTATCACACCCGATCTGAGAACTTTCAATGCCTCTGATTTTGATTACGGCGAGGCCCTAATCGCGCTTGGATATCAAGCCGGACTAACCGCCGCCGACAACATTATTGCCAGACTCGACGAGCAGTTTCGGGACACTATGATATTTGAGCTGGCCGATTTGTCGGTAACCTCACCTGATCCTACGCTTGTCGGGACTGTCACCAAAGCCCATCTGTCGAATCGGTTCACCCGGACTGGACTGATAAAAAAACTCAAAGAGATCGTTCGCCGTGACAGACTCTTCGGGATACGGGTTGAACTTGTTCCGGCCGAAATGCATCTGAGCGCCGCTTCGGTTCTCGCAAAAAGTATTATGCTTTCTCTCACGCTTGAACCCCAGTTGCATGCCGAGCGGATCAGCTTTTCATTTTTGGGAAATCAGATCCTTTCCGATTCAGCTCTGTCTTCGCAATGTCAGTTTCACAACTCACGTATCGATCCCCGCTCACTTCAGGAGTGTCTTGATAATATTATTAGCCTTTATTCCACAAAAGGCTTTGACCTGGCCTATATCAGAAATGTGTCGATTGATTTTGAGACCAATCAAATCGACATCGATATCGACGAGGGGATCATAAAGCGCATCGATGTCTCAAACAATATCCGCTCCAAGGACTGGCTGGTACGCTCGTATTTCCCGCTTACAATCGACGAACCATTTTCCAGCAGATCGGCATCGAATGGGATCGATGCTATTTACAGCACCGACCTGTACGACCGCGTAAGTTTGACACTCATGCCGAACGACAGCGGAGCTGTCATTGACCTTTCAGTCTTGGAGAAGCCAGCCAAACAACTTCGTGTCGGCTGGCGATGGGACGATGAATATCAATCGGAAGAGTTTCTTGAACTTCTCGATGATAACATTTTTGGCGCGGGGATTCAGGCATTGGGGCATACCGGATACGCGCAGGATCGCCAGGATTATTATTCCACATTAAAAGTAGACAGAATATTCAAAACATATCTGACCGCACAGGCAAAAGTCTTCCACAACCGCCTGCTCCGCCCTCTTTATAATACTGAACAGATATTCACTGGAGAACGCAAAGAAATTAAATGGGGCGGATCGTTCAAAATCGGCCAGCAGATAGCGCGTTTCGGCATGGTGACCGGCGGCATCTCGTTTGAAGAAATACGATATCTCGAAAATGGCGTTAACATGCAGAGATTTGGCCAGCGAAGTTTACACCTGGAATCATTGGTCGAAACGTTTGACCGTGTCCCTTTTCCTGAGACCGGAAAAAGACATATTATTGCATTCCAGCAGTCAGGAAAAATACTCGGCGGAGATTTTCTCTTTACCAAATTTTACAGTTCGCTTGAATCTTATTTTCCAGTGAACAGAAGAATAAATTATCATCCGAAAGTTTCGATTGGAGTCTCAAGCGATGCTTTGCCGCCATCAGAGAAATTCTATATAGGCGGCCTCTACTCGTTGTCGGGCTACAGTACATACCAATTGTCCGGCGACAAGATGATTTTGCTCAACCATGAACTTCGTGTGCGACTGCCGATCCGGCTGTATGCCATTGCCCGCTACGATATCGGCCGTGTCTATTCTACGTCTGAAGTATTCCGGCTGAAAAATTTCCGTCAGGGGTTTGGGGCGTCGTTGGCATTTGATTCACCACTTGGCCCGTTTGAATTCGGCTATGGTGTGACAAACAACGATTTCGACAGATTTTATTTCCAGGCGGGGTTTACGTTTTAGAGGGGGGTTGGTGTGATCTTTTCTTTCCCCTCTCCGAGGGGTAACGGGTGACGTCGAATCTTACATTACGTCATTGCGAGCTCCGATTCTTAGAGGGGCGTGGCAATCTCATGTTATATTCCGTCGTGATCAAACAAGGCTTCGTCTACATTCTTACCAACAAAACTCGAACTGTCCTCTACACGGGTATAACTTCAAATTTGTCCGTTCGAATTCAGGCCCATAAAGATGGTAATGTAGAGGGATTTACTAAACGATATAAGTTAACAAGGCTTGTTTATATCGAGGTATTTAATAGGATTACTGATGCCATCACACGAGAAAAACAAATAAAATCATGGTCTCGTTCGGCAAAGGTGAAACTCATTCTGGAGTCGAATCCGGATTGGCTCGATTTGAGCGAGCAATTATGAAGGTGTGTATGGAGACGAATATGAGATTGCCACGCCCCTCTAAGAATCGGGGCTCGCAATGACGAGCCGAAAGTGCTACTTGAATCTTGTACCACACTCCCGACGTTCGTCGGGACGGTGTGATCTTTTCTTTCCCCTCTCCCCCTGGGAGAGGGGAGGGTGAGGGCTCATTCATGGGGAATACAGAATCGCCGAACCACAATCCGACATTGAATGGAATTGTCTTATGTACTTCGAGTCGATTGACTCATGCACCATTATCAAAAAATAACTCATGGGCGGTAAAGGATTCGAACCTTTGACCCCCTGCGTGTAAAGCAGGTGCTCTAACCAGCTGAGCTAACCACCCAAACAAGACTTCGATCGGACAAACAGATGTCGCCCGACCCTATCAACCAATATAAGGCCAATGCAGGCAATAGTCATTTGGAAAATAGAGGATAAAAAGCGAGCAAAAAAACTAAACAGTGGGCGTACTGTCGCCGTCGGTCGATGTCCTATCCGATGGACGGTCTTTTATCATAATCGCGATCGGCACCAGCACACAATAACCCACCACCAGCAAAAACGGCGCGAGGGTCATTGAGCCCTGCGAGAGCGTCACAAAACCGGCGATAATGACAACCAGCGCGATGGCAAAGAAGATATAATTCTTCTTTCCGAACGGCCAGATGATGGTTCTTCCGGCTGGGGCGGGGGGCAGTTTTTTCTTAGGTACAAACGGCATAGTGAGTGGGAAAATAGAGGAATCTTACCCAAAGTCAAGAGTTTTGTGTAAGCAGGGCGGGTCAGTCCGCCCCGCCACAGCGGGCGGCGCGGCGGACTGACCTACACCAAAGAGAAGAGAATATGAGATTGCCACGTTGCTCGTCCGCCGTGGCGGACTCACTCCTCGCAACGACTCACTTATTAATGTCATTCCGGTGAAGACTGGAATCCAGTGTTGATATTAGTGCGGGACGTCCCAGTCGCGCACCAAAATAAAGATCACACCACAAGCAGTGTGGTACAAGATTCAAGTAGCACTTTCGGCTCGTCATTGCGAGTTTCGCTTCTGAGTCCGCCCCGCCACAGCGGGCAGGCGCGGCGACTGACCTACCAATATCGAAGAATATGAAATTGCCACGCCTACCCGCTGTGGAGGTTCCTTCTGCTTTGCCTCATTCCTTGCAACGACTTATCTTTCTGTCATTCCAGTCCGCCGTGGCGGAGAATCCATCTTCTCTTTAATCTCGTACCATACTCCCGACGTTCGTCGGGACGGTGTGATCAATAATGTAGTGCAAGCAAAGACGGCCTGTACGTCTATTTACCCTGGTTTCCCGCGTTCGCGGGAATGACACTGCAACGACTCATTGGAAGGAACTGTAAGAACAATATTAAGAAAGCTCTAATTCGGATTTTGGCTCTTCAAGACAAACCGACAACCCCACTGCCCAGACAAACATCAGCAACTGACGAACCTCCTCGTCTTGAAATGTTGCCTCGGTCAACGAAGCAATCAAAAAGAAGGCGCAGCCAAGTAGCGAACCTATTAACCACTTTCGCTGGGCCGAATTCTGTGGCAACCTTTTTAATCCGCGATACAATGTCCTAAGAACCATCAACCAGACACCAATAAACAACAGCCCGCCCGGAATGCCGCTTATGACAGTGACAGTCAAAATATCATTATGGGCATGGCTGTATTTCCAAGCGTTGTAAATATCCGGCTTGAGCCGAGTCACATACTCATCATAGAAGTTTCCCGTTCCAACTCCAAAGAGCGGGTTATCCCAAATTATATCGATACTGTTTTTCCAAATAAACGGCCGTCCGCCTTCGTAGCCGGGATTAACATCCTGCGGAAGTTGTGTGAGGTAGCGGCTCTCTGAACCGGGGATCAATATCACCGCCGCGAGGATACCGACCACGATAATTCCAATGGGCAGAAAATATTTTTTCCCTGCAACCAAGGCGGCTACAAAGAGAATTACGAGTATTGCGGCGATAGCGGTTCTTGAACTGCTGAGGACAACCGCGAATATTCCAAGTATAGATGCCGCGACAAGCAGAGACCCAATCCTATTTTTGATCCATTCTTTTCCACTCAGAGCTGTTCCGAGCAAAAAGAGCGAAGCAGTTCCGAAAAAATTTGCAAATGTGAGTGGGTGTGAGAAATTTCCACGTATCCGATCGCCATCGATAATATCCGGCGCCGAAGGTTTGAGAAAATGGGTGTGGGTGAAATACTGAAGGATTCCATATGCGGCAATCAAGGCAACGCTGATGGCAAATATGCGAATAAGTATCGCGCACTGTTTTTCATCGCGACACAGATAAGCCCCGATCGGAACAATCAGAAACAGCCATTCTTCTTTGAGCATCGAAAGAGAGAAAACAGGCCTGTCACTCATATACGCGCTGAACGTCAGCCAGACAAGATAGATTCCGATCATGCGGAAGACTGGATTCAATGGACGCAGTCGCGGCAATACATCGCCGTTGAATGAGAGTGCGATAAAACAAAAGAGAGATATTCCGAAGGCGATTTGACTCAAAGCTATGGAGAATGGGGAGGCAAAAACAAAGAGCGCGAAGAAAATGAATGTCAGGAGTTCAAGGGTGCGGGACATCGCATTTCCAACTGCAACGCCACCGCTACACAAATAAATCGCGCTCTATCAGATCAACCAGAAGATGAACAATGAATAGATGTTCCTCTTCAATTCGCACCGATGCCGGATGTGAAATTACAAGCGAGCGATCTACGATTCCACGAAGTTTTCCGCCATTCCCGCCAAGCAGTGCAACCGCGATAAGGCCCCGTTCACGGGCAACCTGAGCGGCACGAACAAGATTTGTCGAATTGCCGGTGGCAGAAAGGATCATGAGCAGATCCCCTTTTTGTCCCAACGCCTCAATCTGCCGCGAGTAGACATTTTCAAATCCATAATCATCCGCCGTGCCGGTCATAACCGAGAAGTCGGCGCAGAGTGCCATTGCGGGAAGTGCATGACGGCTTCGTTCACGACTCAATCTTACCACCAACTCGCCTGCAAAAAGCGAAGCGATTGACGCGAGCGAGCCATTTCCGGCTATCATGACTTTTCCGCCCGAGCCGATGACGCCCGAGATGACATCGGCAGTCTCCACAAGTTTCGGGCCGAGCTGTTCAAAGACCGCCTGACGAAGAATGACTGAGTCATCGACTTGGCGTTTCAGTTGCAAAAGACGCTCTTGTTGATTCATACGCCGATAGCGGATTTGGTGTGGGTCGCCGAAGTGACTTCACGCAAAAAAGTGAAATGCGGATCGCGTTCTATTCTATTTCCCATGATAATAAACCTCGCGCCGTTTTCGATTCGCACAGCGCAGTCATCGGGAGTTTGCAATCCGCCGCCTACCATAACCGGAATATCGACATAGGATGAAACTTCCTTGACCATTTCGACCGGAACGGCTTCAACCGCGCCCGAGCCAGCTTCGAGATAGACCAACTTCATTCCCAAATACTGAGCGGCTAAGGCATGGGCGCAAGCGAGGTCATTTTTAGCGCGCGGTATTGGACATGATCCGGAAATAAACTGCACTGATGTCAATGGGCCAGATTCGATAAGCATGTAGCCGGTCGGAATTGGTTCAAGACCGAATTTTTTTACCGCAGGCGCCCCTTTGACCTGCTCGTCGATAAGATAGGTCGGGTTGCGTCCGGAAATGAGGGATGTAAAAAGTATCGCATCGGCATGCTTGGTTATCTGCGCGTAGGAGCCGGGAAAGATAATGACCGGCAGGTCTGTTTCGACTTTGATATCTTTGACGGCCGTGGCAAAATCTCCATTGAGCATAAACGATGTGCCAACTAAGATAGCATCGACTCCGCACTCTTCTGAGGCCGCCGCCAGCGCGCAGTATTGCGACTGACTGAGCCGGTCAGGATCAATGAGCAAAAAAAATCCGCCGCCGCGCTGTTCGGAAACCGTCATAAGCTGGCTGAATATGTTAGGCATTCGCCTCCTCAAGTTTATCTTTTATCATGAGAGCGAGACGCTCAAACAATTCTGTCGGGTTGGTGTTGTCAGCGACGCCGCCTTGGGCGAATGATGGCTTTCCGCCCCCGCGTCCGCCGAATTGCGGAAGAAGTTCTTTCGACAGTGACCCAATATCGAGTTTTAGTTTCTGTGTTGCCAAACCGGTCGCGGCTGACATGAAGGTGGACTTGCCATCGACTTTTCCAACTGCGGCGACAATGACCGCATCGGCGCGCGATTTATAACTGTCAACCCAGGCCGCAATTGTGTCTTTGTCGGTCTCTCCGAAATCATGCGTGACTAAGAGCGAGGGCCCAATTGCGATTTCCTGCCCGACACTTTTTGTGCCGCCGGTAAACATAGCGGCTTTGACTTTTTTTACTTCCTTCTGCAGATCCGAAACAGTCTGCTGCAACTGTTCAATCGCCGGAATAACCTCGGTATCGGTGCGGTTGACAAGCGCGGCAATTTGTCGGACTGATTGTTTATTTTTTAGCATCGTCTCGATTGCCGCCCGCCCGGTGATGGCTTCGATTCTGCGGACACCGCTTGCGATTCCGGTTTCTACCACGATCATCAATGGCCCAATCTGACCGACATTTTCGACATGGGTTCCTCCGCATAGTTCTTTGGAAAATGACCCAACTGAAACAACCCGCACCGTATCGCCGTATTTTTCGCCGAATAGGGCCATGGCGCCGCTCTTTTTGGCTTCCGCGACTGGGACTTCGGGATCGGTGTGCACCGGCAAGTTACTGATGATCTGCTCGTTGACAATTTGTTCTATCTGAGCCATTTCATCTCTTGTGACTGGCTGATGATGAGAAAAATCAAAACGAAGCCGGTCCGGGCCGACATACGAGCCGGACTGCTTGACATGCTCGCCAAGCACTTTCCGCATGGCCGCCTGAAGCAAGTGCGTGGCGGTATGATTGCGCATAATATCCCATCGGCGTTCGATGTCGACTTGGGCGGTGACAAGAGTGTCTGCGGAAAAATCCTCCGGTTTCCCTTTGAGAATAATTCCTTCGTGGAGAATGGCGTCCTGATATTTGTAAACATTGAGTACACGAATCTGTGCATAACTTACCGAAATAACGCCGGTGTCGCTAACTTGTCCTCCCGATTCGACATAGAACGGCGTTTGATTTAAGACGAGATGAAAATGTGTTTCCCCGGTCTCGGAACTCACATCGGAATCTCTTAATTGAATAACCGAAGCTGTCGCGAGACTTTCCCTTACAAATATCGTCGACTCTAATTGAACATTTCCTTTCCGATATGCACTTAGAATACCCCATCCATGTGACTCAAACTTCGACCCGGCCCGAGACCTCTCCTGTTGCTCTTCCATCGCAAGCTCAAAGCCTATTCGGTCAAGTGTCAATCCCTGCACCGAAGCAATCATTTCGGTCACGTCATAGGGAAAGCCGTGTGTGTCATAGAGCCGAAAGATATCTTTGCCCGGCACGACCGAGCGTATTGTCGCGCGAAGTTTTTCGGCGACATTCTCAAACAATTCCAATCCCGTCTCCAGCATCCGCCCAAAAGATTCTTCCTCGGCTTTCAGTACATTCATCACATGAGATTCTTTTTCCCGAATCTCCGGATATGCCGAGCCCATTTCCTTTACAAGTGTCGGGACAAGTTTATAAATAAATGGCTCATGCGCGCCCAAGAGTTGTCCGTGCCTTGCGGCACGTCGCAAAATCTTCCGCAGTACATGGCCGCGCCCCTCATTTGAAATCCCGGCCCCGTCGGCGAGCGAAAATGTCAGCGCCCGAAGATGGTCGGCAATGACATGGTGCGATGACTTATTATCTTCGTATCGTGATTTGGTTGTTTCGGAAATTGCCTCTATAATATTCTGAAATAAATCAATACCGTAATTGGTGTCTGTTCCTTGCAGTATCGAGGCAATCCGCTCAAGCCCTGCGCCGGTATCCACCGACGGCTTGGGAAGCGGCGCCATCTGTCCGTCATTTGTCTGGTCATACTGCATAAAGACAAGATTCCAGATTTCAATGAAGCGGTCGCCTTCACCGTTGACCCTGTCATCTTTTCCTGAGGCATACTTTTCACCCCGGTCAACATGGATTTCCGAACATGGCCCGCATGGACCAACATCCCCCAACGACCAGAAATTATCTTTTTTACCGAACCGCAAAATGCGCCCGTTTCTTAGCTCCGGCGCGATTTTCTCCCAAAGCGCAAAGGCATCGTCATCAGTCTCGTATACACTCGCCCAAAGCTTGTCTTTGGGCAATTTGAGTTCCTTGGTTATCCATTCCCAGGCATAGACAATTGCCTCTTCTTTGAAATAATCGCCGAATGAAAAATTGCCGAGCATCTCAAAAAATGTGTGGTGACGCGCCGTAAAGCCGACCTTATCAAAGTCATTGTGTTTCCCGCTAGCGCGGAGGCACTTTTGGGCAGTAGTCGCCCGCTTGTAATCGACAGTCTGCTTGCCTGTGAAGATATCCTTGAATTGATTCATCCCGGCATTGGTAAACAGATGGAGCATGGTCGGGTCATCGAATGGTATAACAGACGATGACGGCAATAAGCGGTGATTGCGTTTCTGGAAAAAGTCGAGAAACGATGTGCGTATGTCGGCAGTCTTAATTGTCATCTCCTCCTTCGCACTCGGCGCTCAACTTTTCAAACGCCGCCTTGGCCGCTGAATAGCTAATCCCTCTTCGCGAAAGGTAAGTATATGCTTTGGTTCTCGCCCGTTCAATATCAAACTGCTTAAGAACCGGCCATCGTTTTCGAAGCGAACGTTCGGCCAAAGCGTCCTCGTCATCCTCGACAATGGCCATATCCACAATTTCTTCAGCCAAATCATGGGCAATCTTTTTCTTTTTGAGCGTTGCGATGAGAAACGACCGGCCCGAGGGATTTCGCTCAAGCGATCTACGGACAAGAGCGTTGGCGTAACGGGCGTCGTCGAGAACTCCCGCCGATTTAAATTCTTTTATAACTGGCGTTATTGCTTCATCAGAAAATTTTCTTCGCTTGAGTTTATCGAATAGTTCACCAACCGAATGTCCCCGCAGTGCCAGAAGCCGGCTGGCGGTCGCTTTACAGGCAAACAATTCAATCTCGCGATTTAGCTGTTCTATCTGCGCCGCGGTGAGAACAATTCCGGCTTTGAGCAGATGTTTGTGATATAGTTCATACGGCACATCCAGTGGCTCTTCCTGCTCGGAGAGTTTCAGTCTGTAGCCCGCAGTAATCGGCTCTACTTTTTCGATTGTTTTATTCATACTTCAACAACAGCGTATTTTATTTAAATATCGCATACTCTTGGTAAGGATAATATCGACTTGGATGACAATTTTCAATTAGATGAGCGCACCGGGGTCGCTCGACCACAGAAAGGCCATAAAAAATAACAAGCAAGTCACTTCCTTATTGACATTAATAACATGCTCCAATATGTTTGGCAAGACTATACGTATATAAGTGACTCTTTGACAATAGTTTCACTCATACGAAATAAATGAGAAAATGCAACCTGTGTTTAAGTAGCAATTTAGCAGGTAACATTTTAGAGCTTTTAACCGCTGCACGAGAACTGATACATGGACCTCGATCTTCAGGGAAATATAGAAAAATTCACACTTCCGGAAATCTTTCATCTCGTCGCCATAGGCAGAAAATCCGGCACGCTTGGAATACAGCGCGATGACTTTATTGTCATGGTCTATTTCGACAAAGGTGACATCATTTACGGCTACGGCCCGAGACAAACCTACCATCTGGGGCAGCTCCTCAAAGAAAAAGGGAAGCTCACTGTCGCCCAGCTTGAGGAGGCCGTCGCAAGTCAGGCGCGTACCGACAACAGCAAACGGTTGGGCGAGATTCTAATCAACAAGGGCTTTATCGACCGCTCTGATTTAGAGAAAGTCGTCTCACAACAGGTTGAAGAACTCCTCTATTCGCTCCTCTCATGGCAAAGCGGATCATTCAAATTCTATGAAAATCAGTTCCCAACCGAAGAAGAAATAACCGTCAAACTTTCAGTTGAGAATGTCATATTAGAGGGACTTCGCCGCCTCGATGAGATGAATTTTATCAAGGAGACCCTTCCCAATTTTGAAGTCGTCTTCTCACTCTCGGCTACGCAGGCGGGACGCGCGCGCGCTATCACTCTTGAGGCCGATGAATGGAATGTTATGGCTTTAGTCGATGGCTACCGCTCGATAGATGATATCTGCGCGGCAAACAAACAACCCCGGGAGAAGACACTTCGGGTGTTATCCCAATTGAAACTTGCTGGTATCGTGATCAGTACTGAAAAGAAAAACGTAAAAGGGCGCGGAATTAAATCTGACTCAACTACAAGCGCGGCGCTCGAAACTATGGTCAACCGCCTGGCGTTGCATTTCGAAGATTATCTCACCGAAAAGTCCGCCAGTAGCAATAGAATGTCCACGCGAACTGTTACGACACCTCTCCACGGCGAGGAACTTTGAGCCAGATAGAATCTTTGACATCACTTGAACGCCTGCTCGAATCATTTCTTGACCGCGCAGTCGAGCTCAAAGAAGAGCGGCTCGAGGTTCTTGAAGGAATCAACCGGCTCGATGACATCGCCCGCGGATTCCTTGCCGGTGATGACTTAACCGAAGATGTTGGGGGGTGGTTCGCCGAGCATAACACGTGGCTAAAAGAAACCGTCCTCAAAGATGCCGATAGAAATCGTATCGCGCTGATCCTGGGAGAGATTAAAAGGGAAATTCGTGTCACGGAAGACTCCTCCCCGGCTATAAACAAAATCTCAAAAGAGATCTCCCGCTGGAGTCACACATCGACCGGGAGTGGCTCGACCATTGATGGTCAAACCCCGGCATTGAGCAAACTGGATTCAAAACCACCACGGCTTGTATTAAAGCGCGGCGCGGAGAATGTTGTGCCGCCTCTGTCCATGGATATGCCTCGCCGCTCGATTAAACAAACCCCCGAACCTGTCTCCAATGACACTATCGCCATGTTCGGCACTGTCTTAGAGCGAACAAGCAACCTATTTTCAGACATTAAGCGGGATCGTGAGCACCTGCTTTCGGTCCTCGATGACAGCCTGAAATCTGCTATTTTACAGCAGAATAAAGATGCCTTGCTTTTGTCCGGCTTCATAATATATTACCTTAAGCAAAACGGCTATATGGTTGAGCCCTATGTCAAACGGCTGAAAGAGGCCGAAAATATGCTAAATAGCGCAACTGGCAGCACCGACAGTGCTAAGCGACGGTCATAAAGATGCTAAACCCGTCCGAGAAGGCATATTGTTTGGCATTACGGGCTATACGCCAGAAGCAATACCGTGCCGCAATCGACTATTTCGACAAAGCGGCTCCTTTTTTTCAAGAAAACAAGGAATTCGGTCTGCTTCAGGAAACAACTCGACTCCTGCTTGCTGTTAGAGCAGAAATAGCTGTTTTAGGAAACGATGACGACATAATAGTCGAGGAGGTATTTAGCGATGGCAAAGAAGCAAAGTTTCGCTGACAAGGCGAGCAAGAAATCACTCCATAGCACATGCTCTGTTTGCAAGACAGACATCCTGTTTGTCAAACATGTCAAGGCTCTCAAGGCCGACAACGGGGCATGGAAATTCCGCGCCGTTAATACCGGCGTGTGCAAGTGCAATGAAAAAGAGATCTATGCATAAATAGATTCTGAGACAATTTTTTCTTCTGAAGCCGGCTGTGAGAATCAGCCGGCTTTTTTTTGGAGTGTGAGACCTGATGCAACAGTTTAATTTGCTGGTGCACGAGGCTTTCAAGTCCGCCACACCACAGCGGGCAGGCGCGCACCGCGTGAAGAGAATCCGCCACAATCGGCAGGCGCGGAGGGTCGGTATGTTCATTAAGTTCCTGTAGCCCACCCAACGGGTGGGTTTTTATATGGCCCGTATGAGGACAAACTGTTTACTGAGATAATGTGCGGGGCAGAGACACCTCGCACGAACATTTCGGTTACCCACTCCGCCGCGGCGGACTTATGTTCTCTTGCCTTGTCATTCCAGCTTGCGCTGGAATGACAAAATAGAGGGGTGACTGCACTTCTTAGTTCTTCGTGCGGTCCGCCACGGCGGACTGTCGCGCACCGCGTGAAGAGAATATGAGATTGCCGCGTTTCGCTCAGAAGCAAAACGCGCAACGACATATTGTGCGATTCGTTATTTCCCTCTCTTTCGGGAGCGGGCAGGGTGGGGGCTTATTTGTGAGGAATACAGAATCGCCGAACCTTGGGGGTTCGTCGCCACAAGAGTAAGAGAGCACGCAGGGGCGAATCGCAATGGCGGGATGAAGAGGGCAACCACAGGGGGTTTGCCCCTACGGAATATCGACATAATATCGGGTGTGGCGTTGGTATAATCGGTCTGGATTTGTAGGGGCAGGTCCCTGTGCCTGCCCTCATTTTTTCTATTGATGTCGGGCTTCGGATTCTTGTACCACACTCCCGACATTCGTCGGGACGGTGTGATCTTACTGTTTCCCCTCTCCCAGATTGAAAGAAGAGGGTGAAGGCATATTCAATTTAGAGAAGACTCGCAGGGCATAAAAATAAATGGCTCCAATGAAGATAATTTCCCTTGACAGCCAATCCCCTCTTCCATATCCTAACACTTTAAGAACAGCTTAATCGGAGCTACAAGAAATCTGGCTGGAAGCACTCGGTCTTTTGACCGACATGGGTCCTCGCCACACTTCGGAGGTACAGTCGTCTATGGCGACACACTCACCATCGGGCCGCTCAGGCGGTCACCCATCAGAGCGGCGAACACTCTGGCAATTCCATTCCTATCTTCTATTTCATGATCGCCGACGCATTATCTCGACAAAAACAGAATCAGTATATAAGCCGCCATCCGATTATTCTCGGATGGTTTTTTTAAACTTATCAAGGAGGTCACGATGCGTCATTTAGCGGTCATGCAGGGACACTACGGCAAAACAACATTACTTCGCTCGAGATTGCTCGGTGCGGCGCGGAAATGGTTTGAAAAAAATGAATTCATGGAAATCTCGGTGCCGCATATCACGGGTGCGACCGGGTCATGCGAGTGGTTTCCGAATGCCATGCCGGTAACTATGTACAACGAACTCGGATCCGAAGCAAATATGTTTTTGCGCCAGACCGGGCAGTTGTATCTTGAGGCATTCACCCTCGCCCATAACCGGGTTTACACTATCGGGCCGTCGTTTCGACAGGAACGCAAAGTAACCGACCGGCATTTGTGCGAATTTACCCTAATCGAATTCGAGGGGCGCGATTTTGAACTGGATGGCCTCATGGACCATATCGAATCGCTCACCAAGGCAATGTATTCAGCCGCGACCGGTGTGAACGGTATCGAGGCTCTCAACCGATACGTCGCCTTGCCATATAACAGAATCGCTTATAACGACGCTATTGCCCTGCTCAATGCAAACGGCCATGATCTCGAAATCGGCGATGACCTTGGTTCTGCCGAAGAACTCGCCTTGTGCAAACTTCTCAATGACTTGCCCACTTTTGTCACGCATTATCCATCGGATCCAAAACCAAAAGAGGGCGGGGTTATCAAATTTTTCTCGATGAAACGCGATGGCCAGGAAACCCTCTGTTGTGATTTGCTTTTGCCGAATGTCGGCGAGTCGGTTGGCGGGGCTGTTCGCGAAGGCTCGGCTGTTACCTGCAAGAAGCAGTTCGAGGAATCATATATGTTCGATCATCTGGTCGAGCGTGGAGTCGATCCGAAACAATTCGAATGGTATTTCGAAGTGCTTGAGCATGGCGAAGGACAGTCATCGGGCTGTGGAATTGGCTTCGAGCGGCTTGTGCAATCAATACTCGCGCTTGACTTGAGCGCAGGTAGGTCGAGTATAAAAGCGGCTATTGAATTACCGCGCTCACCAGAGTATCTTATTCCATAAATAAAACTCCCGATCAATGTAAAAACGGGACCTCTGCAGATGCGGGGTCTCGTTTTTTATTTATTGGCGTTTGTAATTTTGGGAAGCGTGAACAAAGACAACCATCTTGTTCAGCTCTTTGCCGAAATACGGCATGCGTCGAAAAGCTTCGATTGGCATCTGTACATCACGCGCTTTAGAACGGTCTTCGCGGTAGAAGGTCTCGTACGAGTCATGGAAATAAAAAGAGTTCTCATCGAAACCGGTGACGACAACCCAGTGTGGAAGTCGGACATTGTGCAATCTATAGGTTGAAACAAGAAGGATGGGAATCCAACCGGCGTTCATTCGATCGCTAATCTCATCGAATTTGAAATTCCTCTGCTCGGCGGTCGCGCCAAGCGCGAGGGCTTCGGTTTTCATCGCGCTATGAAGTAATCGTATAACATCTTTTTTTTCAGTCGAGCGGACGGTGGAAAGAAAGGGAGTTTTTTTGCCCGCGATAATAACATGCGCTTCATAGCCGCGTTTTCGCGCGGCAATGGCCAGGCCAAACGGATCGCAGCCGCCGACGCCGGACATCATATATATAAGCGTCGCTTCCTTCCACAGAGTAAGTTCAAGTGTTCTATCGACGACAAGCGATGTATCGAGGGCCTTCATGGCCATCATCAGGCAGGCCGATCCGCAGGTGAATTCGAGCGACTGAGAGACATAAGGAATATCGAGCCGCATACCCGAATCTTCCCTCGGAAGATTCTTTTTCATACGCAGGGCATTCATGCCATCGGAATAGTATCCGGTGATAGTGCCGAAAGCAGTGTAGCCGAATTTTTGGTAAGCGGTGATCGCCTGTCGATTATCAGCGCGGACTTCGAGCGCAATCGATTCACATTTGTTTTTGACAGCTTCGTATTCGCAAGCCTGCAGCAATTTTCGTCCGAATCCCAGGCTTTGGAGTTTTGGGTCTATAACAATTGAGTACAAGCGGCCAATAGAGGATTTCGCGCGCCAGAGCATAATGGCCGAGCCCACAATCTCTTTGTGCATATCGAGAACTAAAACACTCGCATTGGAGTTTGCAATCAGCCGACGGTATTGTTCTTTTGAGAAACGATCAAAAGCGAACCCGGACTCTTCGAGTTGCAGTAGAGAAGGAAGGTCAGCGCGTTCGGCATGGCGGATAATATGGGACTGTGACATAACTCATTTCCAGTCGCCGACAAGATAGCGAACCAGACTCTCATAGATATTCGGCGCGTTTTGGTCCTCTTCTCCCAGATGAATAGTCGGGTTATCGTTTACCTCAATTACCACAAAATCATTGCCGACCTGCTTTAAGTCAACACCATACAATCCATTGCCAATTGCCTGTGTGGCTTGAACGGCCACATCGAGCAATTTCTGGTCGACCTTGTCGAGGTCAAATCCTTTGACTGGGCCATGAATCTGACGCCCGTCTTCGGTATACGTCAAAATCTTCCAGCGTTTTTTTGGAATTTTGTACTGGCAGACATAGATCGGTTTTCCGGCCAAAACGCCTACCCGCCAGTCGAATTCCGATGAAACAAACTGCTGGGCAACGACCCGATCGGCCCTTCGCAGAAAGCGTTTGCCTACTTTGGCAAACTCAGCAGGAGTGCTGACCCGTTCGACATACATCGAGAAACTGCTATTGGGCGCTTTGAGCACAAGCGGATTGGAGACGGCTTTGAGCAGTGATGACCCGATATCCGGATTGAGATCGGCTTCGGTCAAAAAGTGGGTCTCGGGCATAGGGACATTATGCATGCGAAGTCTTTTGTACATATTCACTTTGTCGCAACAGATAACAATCGAATCCGGATCATCGATAACGCGAAGGCCGTTTAGTTGCGCAAGCCGTGCGACAACATAGGATGAGTTCATCGGATCGGTCAGGGTACGAATGAAAATGGCCTGGTACTGCGGAATCTTGTAGATATCCGGACGGAAAAGAAAATCGACGCGGTGGTTCATTTTGAGCGCGACTTGAGCCAATCGCATGAGCGCGCCCATTTCCTCGGAGCGGCTGACAGTATAGCGTTCAATGAATATTCCTATATTCGCCATGAGACCAGCCTGTCGATAATTTCTTTTTCTCGCTTGTTAAGTTTGCCGTAGGTCAGGGGTTGGAGGGCGCTCAAAAGTATCGTGCCGTCCTTGAGGACAATGACCCGCACCAGCGCAAGCGGCAATCGAAACACCCGCCAAACAGCCCCGGCAAGGTGGCGGTAGCGCGGAGTCAGACATTCGCCGAGAATGCACCGAAAATAACCGACCCGCGCACCGGGCGGAAGTTCCTGGCAGGAGATAGCATAGGTATAGTTGCGGGACATCGACTTTGCCACCCGCGTTTGTTGTCCCTGTTTGGTGACGATACTCTGGCGGGTCATGAAGGGATTGAGCGAATCGACAATAACCGGCGGCTCAAAATAGCCGTTGGTGATATAGTAGTCCGGTATCGGCAGTCCGACCAATTTAATTTTTTCCAAAAAGAGCGGGACAATATAGCCATCGAGAGATTCTTTGCAGGTGGGGTGGACCCGTTTTTTGTCGTATTCCCAATCCTGCGAGGCATAGTAGCCCGGGCCGAGATAATAGTAATCTCCGCGAAGGTTGACATAACAGTCTTCGCGACTGAAATAGGCCATGTAATCGTGGGTTACGCCCCGGTCGGGCAGAAGTGGTTTTTTGAGACGGGCTAGCGCCACGGCAGAGATATCCCCCGTGATGCTGGATTGTTGCCATTGACAGGCGGGTGTGCAAGCAGACTACTCCGTCCGGAACTATCTTGTTGCCGGTCGGCGGCAATCTTCCGTCGCCTATCCACGTCTAAACTTTTGTGTCCGTCTTTTTGTGTCAACACCGTGGTGTGTAAAACCAGTTTTCTCATTAGTTGGTTCAACTAAACGAATTTACACCAAATGTCAAGGGGTAGGCGAGAAAAAGAGGTGGCGAAGCTGTAAGTACGGTTAGAATTTCTTCGCGCGGGACGCCGCGGAGGCGGGCGCATTTTCCGTGGTATCGGTTACCCTGCCCGACACTATAGGAAACTGAAACCCAAGTCTGTATTATACACGCCATGAAACCTATCCTCATCATCCAAAATGTCGATGTCGAAAAAGGAGGCGCAATCTCTGACTTTTTCACACGGGAATCAATTCCATACAAACAAATCCAATCCTACGCTGTCGAGAAACTGCCGCCAATAAACGAAATCCGCGCAGTCGTCACCCTCGGAGCGCCCTTTTCTGCTAACGACGCGCAAAAGCAGGAGTTCACCAAAGAGATCTATCGTTTCACTGCCGAAGCCATCAGGGCTGATATTCCGTATCTCGGCATATGTTACGGCTCGCAATTGCTGGCGAAAGTTTTGGGCGCGGCCGTAGTGCCGCACACCTCAAAAGAGATTGGAGCCTCGACGGTGCGTCTGACCGAAGCGGGCTTGTCTGATCCGCTCTTTGCAGGTTTTGATCCGGAGTTTCCGGTTTTTCAGTGGCACGGCGAGGCATTCAAACTTCCTTTCGGCTCGTCGCTTCTGTGCGAAGGCGCCGAGTGCAAAAACCAAGCTTTTCGAAAGCGAAACGCAGTGGGTATCCAGTTCCATCTCGATTCGAGATATGATGAAATACCAGATATGTGCCGGACATCGCCAAACGATTTAGCCGATGTCAATAAATCTCCCCAAAGCGTAATAGCGGAATTCGAAACAAACGCGGCAAGATACCAAAGTCTGAACGACAAACTGCTGAAGAATTTCTTGGGGTTGTGAAAGCATGCAGCGGGTCTCTTGGTCTTGTAGCGATTCCGCCGTGGTTCGCCGCAGGCGAACGGTTCAGTGATTCTGTATTCCTCATGAATATACCCCCACCCAGAGGAAGAGGGGAAAGAAAAGATCACACCGTCCCAACGAATGTCGGGAGTGTGGTACAGGAATACGGAGAATATGAGATTGCCACGCCCCTCTCAGAATCGGGGCTCGCAATGACGGGGTGGGTATGTCTGCTATATTTTCCTGTACCACACTCCGCCGTGGCGAGACGTACACCAGCAACTATAGTTCCCCTGTAGCGCGGGTCCGCTTCGGCCCCGCGGGTCTTCATTCCCCAAAATCGCCGGGGAATTCTAATCTTTCTCGCACTCCCCAATCCGAAGTATACTGTCCTTCCTCAAAATACCGTTGGAATGAGGACCATTCATACTCTCCCGGTGCGTCAACCAAACCCTCGGAAACGGGATTATAATGCACATAATCGATGTACCTGTTCAACTCACTTTCAGACCTGACAACTCTATCCCAGAACCGCGACTACCAAATTGATCGGTTTTTTCGATTGTTGACGGAATTATACGTAAGTGAGAACGATGATTTTATCCTTTGAAGAATAAGTGACAAGGAGACATTGTCTGTGTGTAGAATGAGGTGAAAGTGATTCGGCATGATTACCCATGCAATGAGGTCATACGAATAGCGATTTGTGATATTGTGAAATGTGTCCAGTAGCATTTTTTCATTGCCCTCAAGGACAGGTAATCTATTGAAAGTAACGGAAGTCACAAAGAATGTTCGCCCCACAATTTCATAGCGACGAAGACCAGGCATAATCAGTTACCGATAAAAGATTGAATGTCAGACTCGCGGGGCCGAAACGGACCCGCGCTACAAGACGAAGAAATTTGAGATTGCCACGCCCCTCTCAGAATCGGGGCCCGCAATGACGGGGTATGAGTGCCTACATTAATTCTTGTACCACACTCCGCCGCGGCGGAGTGTGTGATCTTTATATTGGTGCGTGACAGGGACGTCCCATACAAAGTCGTAAGGACAGACTGGTGCACGGGGCTTTCAAGTCCGCCGTGGCGGGACGTACACCAGCCACGGAATCTCACAAAGGAGAGCAAGACAATTTCACTGCGCGGCGCTGGTGTCCGGCGCCCACGATGCCGGTATCGTCGGCCAGGACAAACTATGCAGAACATCTGGTAAGGCGTCTGGATTGTTCGGATCACGAGAACAGCACCTAAAATACGTCCGCTGGTTCCCCAGAATATCCCAGACATTGTTCATGTCTATATAGAACAAGCCTGTGAAGAAATCATAGAGTTCAAAGGGAATACCGATTGTGAGGTCGTTAATGATTTCACTCCCACCAGGCGTGTAAATTATCTTCTCTTTCAGCCCCCCATTCTTAGCGGCGGCTAGCCGGAGATGAAGTTTGCGGGGGTTTTGGACAATAAACCCGGTCATCAGAAACCCTGTCGGGTCCTGCTCCCAGAGACTCACGAGAGGCTGTGAGCCAAACCATGTCCATGTCGTCGTGTCGGGCGGATCATTGTCATTATTGATGTACGACGCTCCACCGCTTACGCTCGCGGTTCCGTACGAGTCATCCATCGCCGGAAAGACGACAGAATAGTAACCCGGTGTCGTGTGCGGAAAATCTCGGAAAGAATGGACATCAGCCCGGAAATGAGCATCGATGACAATTTTCCCAAGGAGCGACCCAAAATCGTCTGCTTTATATGTAAAGAGGCCATGCCATTCGGTGAGATTGACAACGTTGCTTTTGCGCTTAGTGCTGGATGATGGTCCGGTGAGTCCATCGATCTCGACTGTCACCGGCCCAACCGAACCTACTCCGGTGTTGGGAATAAATGCGAAAATCATGCCCGGCTCCCAGGAGTAGATAGGCAGTTCGGTCCCGCCCACAATCACACGCCCTTTGGATCCGGGGTCACTACCGAAGAAACCGGTAATATAGAGGGTATCGAAGTGCTCAACGACGGCCATATACCTGATGCTTGGAGAGAGGATGCCGAAATCACCAGTGCCAGCAGTATATTGGAAGACAGTTTTCTTGCCAGGAGCCACAAGCGAATCAGTGGTTGGGTGCGCATGTAGATTTCTCGACTGGAGGTCTCCATAAATGGAGACCATATCAAATGGTCTCTGTGGGGGGGACTCTTTATAAGATTGGTAGAGATTTGCTCCCAACAGGCGATCAATCATAAACTGAGCTACAAGATTGCTGGCATCGGAAAAAACGCTATAAGACCAGCCGAAATACACTCCGGCATTCTTCGCAAGCATTGCTTGCTTCATCGGTTGGGCAAAAGGACCATCGCTTCCACACGCGTCAATATAGACCATTGAGTTTGCGGCGAAATTACCCCAGTAGTGGTCCACAAATTTTGAGGTAATTCCATAGTGGGCTTGAACAATCGTGTCCCCATTTGGCATGATATCGAAGGGCCCAACTTGAATCGCAAGTCGCTTGTGCTTGAGGTCAGTGATATAATTTGGGAGATTTGCCCTGGTGGAAATGGTACTTGTCCAGAGCGCATAAGCCATATCCGCTGAATCGAGACTAAAGTAGCCTGCGCCACCATGTGTGCTATAAAAGAAGACGCCATCACCGCCGACCGTCCTCAGGGCTTCAACAGTTTCGTCGGGTGTAGTTGCCACGTATCCACCGGCGTTTAACCAATTGGCGAGTGTCTGAGTTACTGGACTAAATAAATTATTCCCGAGCGTATTTAGCAATCGAGCTTGCAGAGAGGCGGGGAGCCCGCTGTTGACAATTGGCGGCCTGGGATGGCCGACTTCTCTCTTAATCGGGTAGGGATCATTATCCAGTGGCCGACTTCGGGACTCATATGGGACAATTATTTCGTCCTCTCGTGCTTCAGTCGGCAATCCACTTGAAGGGGGACGATTGTTCGTCACCAAGAGCAAAACACTGTCAACAAAGAGAGCCCAGACTGTGGAAGGACTATAGACTATACCAGCGCTATCAATCTCGGGCCTGCTATTCAGAAAATCTCGGATTTTTATGTATACATTGGGATCGCTGGTGAGCGAATCAAGCAGATGGGTAACGTCGTCGACCACCGCCATACGCGCTTCGGCGGACAGCATATTGCCGTCTTCGCAAGGGGCCGGTGACTCATACGTAATAAACATGTAATCGATCAAAACCGACAAATCGGAGATATCAATTACACCATCGGGGCTACCGTCGAGGTTACCTGCCGAATCGCAACAGGTCGGCGCGAGCGAAATAAACAGGTAATCGATCAGAGCCGACAGATCGCTGATATCTATTACCCCATCCGGACTGCAGTCAACATTACCTCGGACTGTACAGCAGCTTTGTGCATGTAGATCGTCAGCAGAGAAGCAGAGCAAAGCGATTACCAAAATTAAAAGAGCGAACGCACCAAATGGTTTGGGACCAGACGTTGGCCGACTGAAGCAAGTTTTTGTGCGTGAACTTTGATACATCCGACTCCTCCTCGAAAAATGAGTGTCCAAATACATATTGATGATCGAAACCACTTCTCTCAACGTTGACTAACAGTCTTAAGGAGCTTGTTGTTACAACAAAATATATAATAGGATTTCAAAAAATCAAGTCAAATTTGAATAATACTGTGCTGTCAGGCGCCCCCGCCTGACAGTCTTTTCTTCATCTTCCAGCGCGCCTGCACATTGTCACCCGCCCGTTCAAAATGACATACTCCGCTGACGGAGTAACCAGTGTTGATATTCGTGTGGGACGTCCCGGTTGCTCACCGGGGTCAAGAGAATATGAGATTGCCACGCCTGCCCGCCGTGGAGGGCCCCTCTCAGAATCGGGGCTCGCAATGACGGGGTGGGTATGTCTGCTATATTTTCTTGTACCACACTCCGCCGTGGCGGACGGTGTGATCTTTATATTGGTGCAGGCCAGGGACGTCCCGCACGAAGATGAAGATGGATTCTCCGCCCCGCCACAGCGGGCAGGCGTGGCGGACTGGAATGACATTGTTGGCGGACTGGAATGGTTTTGTTAGAGCATTTCGTTCTTCGTGGTGTCGGGCAGCCCAGCCTGACACTCCGATATTAGTAGGTCAGTGACCCTTGGGTCCTGACGTCTTATATTCGTTTAGTGTTACAGATGTCGAGAAGATGGATTCTCCGCCCCGCCACAGCGGGCAGGCGTGGCGGACTGGAATGACACTTAATAGGGCATCAAAAATCTGCATAGCCCCCCCCGCTAATTCAACTCCACCATCGTCTTCAATCTGTCCAGCTCCGTAGGACTCAGAAAACGCCATTCGCCCGGTTTGAGGTTTTTCAAATTAATTCCCGCAAATTCAACCCGTACCAGATGCTCAACCGGAAAACCAACCTTCTTGCACAACTGCTTCACCTCACGCTTGCGCCCTTCAGTCAAGACCAATCGCACACGCGAGAATCTTCCGGCAAACCCAAGCACATTCACTTTCGCATGGCCTATCGCGCCGTCATCAAGCTTGATACCGGCTTCGATTTGCGCCGCGGCTTCGCGCGAAAAAGTGCCGAGAACTTTTGCCTCGTATATTTTTGGAACTTCGTATTTGGGGTGAGCCAAACGATAGGTCAGATCGCCGTCGTTGGTCAGTAACAGAACGCCTTCAGTATCATAATCAAGCCGTCCGACGGGATAGACCCGCTGACGAAGCCGGCGTAAAAAATGAAGCACCGTGCGTCGTTTGAATGGATCGCGGAGGGTCGTCATAACCATGCGCGGTTTATGCAAAACAACGTAGATTTTTTCATCGACCGGACTAATGGCTGTGCCATCGACTTTGACGACATCAGTCGCTTCGTCTATGATCACGCCTACTTTGTCGATAGTTATATCATTGACGGTGACGCGCTTCTCGGCAATGAGAGCCTCTGCGCCTCGACGCGAGGTCACACCGCACAGAGAGAGATATTTATTGATTCTCATCAAGCGACCTCTCCAAAGAAATGTTTATGATTAGAATATACTATTGATGGGTCTTTTCGTCAAGCTCAAGGTCTGGCACGATTTCGTCCACTTGCTCGTCAGAAATCTCGTTACTTTCGGATTCAGCTGAAAAGTCGGCATTTTCGCCTGTTCGGTGAAGCGTAATCCTTCGGCCACCTGATTGTGGTGTCGATTGGCTTTCACCAGTCGGTAAGCTTTCAATATCAGCGTCTCTCTCAGCCGGATTATAGGTTCCATCGGCCACATTCAGCTTGCTGGCATAGGCATCAGCGAACGGTGTTTGCGGCAGACCGAGCTCGGTCTGCTCGCGGCGTTCATTCGATGCCAGTAGCTCTTCGATTTCCGACATCTTCGGAAGATCAGCGAGCGAATTCAATCCGAAGAATTTGAGGAACTCCTCGTTTGTCCCATACTGAAGCGGTTTACCAACCGTCGTCGCGCGTCCGGTAATGAGCACCATATTTTTCTCAAGCAGCGTATTGATGACGCCATCCGAGGAGACACCGCGAATTTGCTCGATTTCATTTTTAGTCACCGGCTGTTTGTAGGCGATAATAGCAATCGTTTCGAGAGCCGCGCGAGTCAGACGCATTTTGCGCCGACGCGCGAAAAGCTCCTCGACATAGCCAACATAATCCGGCAAGATGTAAAACTGATAGCCGCCCGCTATCTCGCGGATTCTAAACGATGAGCCAGTCTCGGTGTAACGGACATTCAACTCGGTGACTGCCTGCGCAATTCTGGACGGAGTAAGCGAGCCGGTCACATTGACTATGCGCGAAACAGATAGCGGTTCAGGCGAAGCCAAAATCATGGCTTCGACAGTCGACTGGATATAGGCATCATCTATCATACTTCATTAACCTGTTCGTCTATTGGTTCATAGGCAATAAGATCAATTTCTCGATGCGGCGCATCATAAAACTCTCCGCGGTACACCCGAAGGGCCGAGAATGGAAAGGCCTGCTGAAGATTGACTCTTCGCGTGCGGGCCAGTTCGAGCATGGCAATGAATGACACGACCGCCGTCATTTTCTTCGGATGATCTATATAAAGATCTTCAAACAAGGCCGACTCTTCGCCTTTAAGATACCGCATAATGAGCAACATACGCTCTTCAATTGATATTTCCTCCGGCACAACCTCATGAAATATCTCCGGCTTTTTGCCAGCCATGAGGTTTCGGTAAGCCGCCATAAGATCAAAAAGAGTTGTCGCGGGCGAAAGGTCGACCCGTCCTTCGATTTTTCCAAGCGGCGCTGGTGGGACATAATGCTGCTCTTCGAGCAGGGCTTTTTCGCGGAGAACTTCGGAGGCTTCTCTGTACTTTTTGTACTCCATGAGCGCCCAGATAAGCTCTTCGCGCGGGTCCCCTTCATCAAGTTCAGCCTCAAAACTGGGCAGAAGCAGGCGGGTCTTTATCCGAATGAGCGTGGCCGCCATCAGCACAAATTCGCCAGCGACCTCGAGGTTGAGCGTCTGCATCATCTCGATATATTTCAAATACTGGCGCGTAATCTTTGCGATAGGAATATCGGAAATATCGACTTCTTCTTTTTTTATGAGAAAGAGAAGCAGATCGAGCGGTCCGCTAAAGACACCAATGTCGACTTGGTAATTTTCGCGATATTCGTCCGGCGCATCGACCGATCGAAACTCGGCCTGTGATGACACTACCGAGCTTGGGGCCTTGCTCATGACAGTTGCTTTCTATAATCTGTTTTCATAGCGCTACGCACCTTGTCCATAACATTCTGGGCGCGGTTTCGTGCCCGTTCCGCTCCTGTATTTAATACATCCCAAACGTAATCTGGTTTTGAAGAAAGTTGTTTCCTTTTCTCTCTGATTGGCCTGAGAACGGAATTGAGATTGGCCGCAAGTTTCATTTTACAGTCGACACACCCAAGTTCTCCTGTCCGGCATGGAGGGGCAATAACCTCGGTTGCGTTTTCAGTATATATCTTATGCAAAAAATAAACCGGGCAAATATCGGGATTACCCGGATCACCACGCCGAACCTTTTGCGGATCGGTTATAAATGTCCGTATCCGTTTTTCGGTCTGTTCTTCGGTGTAATCAATCGGGATATGATTGTCGTATGATTTGGACATCTTCCTGTTGTCAGCCCCAAGTATCAGCGGGGTCTCAGCAAAGAGCGCCTGCGGTTCGACGAAGACTTTCTTATATGTGGAATTGAATCGTTTTGCTAAATCTGCGGCCAACCAAATATGCTTCTCCTGGTCTTTGCCGACGGGCACTTTATCGGCATTATATAGACATATATCTGCGGCTTGAAGCACCGGATATCCCAGAAATCCATACGAATCCAGCTTCTCTTTTTTCTCGATATATGTGGGTAGTCGGGTCAAAGTCGGGACACTTATGAGCATGGAAAATATCAAATGAAGCTCGGCGTGCTCTTTTACTTCAGACTGAATAAATATCGCGCACTTTTCCGGATCGAGCCCGGCGGCGAGGAAATCGATCCCCATTTGAAAAATGCGGTCTTTGAGGCCGACTGTGTCATTATAATCAGCAGTCAGGGCATGCCAGTCCACAACACAGATAAACATCCAGTATTGGTCTTGTAAACGAACCCAGTTTCTGAGCGCGCCTTCGAGATTGCCGATATGCAATGCCCCGGTTGGCTGCATTCCGGAGAGGACTGTTTCCTTCTTTTTTTTTATATCATTCATATATAGGGCACTGGATTATACATGTGCCGATGGTAGAGGGAAGAAGGCGTTAAATCAATTAAAAATAGCGGGCACGTTTTCTGTCGTTTTGCTGGTGATGCCCAGCCACGTCGCCATATTATCTTGTACCACACTCCCGACATTCGTCGGGACGGTGTGATCTTCAAGTTGGTGCAGGCCAGAGACGGCCTGCACGAAAATTCAAAGAGAATTACACTGTGAAATGTCTTCCTTGATTCAGCCGTAGCCAAGACTTAACGCAACCGGAAAAGCTTGGTTCTGCACCTTGCCCCACCGCTCAATTCCCTTTCTCCCTGTCTCTGCTCCCCAAATCAATCAAAAATAATTGAAACTCTCAGCCATAAGATCGGTTAAAGGGGCCAAATAACAGATGTTCGACAAAGATTGACAAACTGCTTTGTTTGCCGTATCCTCTCCATCGCGCATTAGTAACCACCCTCATTTGTATTGAGGAAACCGGACTCGTACCTCACGCATGTCATTCAGCAAGCTTATGACCCTGCAGGAATCGGGTCATAAACGAAATTGAAGGAATTGTGAATGACACAAACGCACCATCCCACCCAAAACGCCAGTAACTTCTATGGTCTTGGGATCGCCCCAAAACTGCTCGAAGCGTTGGACAAAATGAAGTTTACCGAGCCAACCCCTATCCAGCAAAAGGCAATTCCGGTCGCTATCGAAGGTCTGGATGTCATTGGTATTGCCCAGACCGGCACCGGCAAAACGCTCGCTTTTGCCATACCCATGATCCAGCGCATTGCCCGAGTCCAGGGACGCGGACTTGTGATTTTACCCACACGCGAACTTGCGCTCCAAGTCGAAGAAGTATTTCAGCGAGTCGGACGGACATTCGGCCTGAAAACGGCCATTCTCATCGGCGGGGCATCGATGCAGCCCCAGTTGATGGCTCTCCGCAAAAACCCCCATGTCGTCATTGGCACACCCGGAAGAATAATCGACCACCTCACCCAGAAAAGCCTTCACCTGAATGATGTCAATGTGCTGGTTTTGGACGAAGCCGACCGTATGCTCGATATGGGTTTTGCTCCGCAGATTAAGCGGATTCTTGTGGCTGTTCCACGCGACAGACAGACGATGCTGTTCTCGGCAACCATGCCCGATCAGATTGTCAAAATCGCCGCAACCCATATGAAACTGCCAGTCCGCGTCGAAATTGCCCGCGCAGGAACCGCCGCTGAAAATGTGGAACAAGAGATTTTCATGCTCCGCAAGGATGAAAAGCATATCCAGCTCCAGAAAACACTCGAGGAGTACCGCGGAGCGATCCTTGTCTTTTGCCGGACGAAATTCGGCGCCCAGAGAATTACCCGCGCTGTACGCGGAATGGATCACAGTGCCGCCGAAATCCACTCCGACCGTTCCCTTGCCCAGCGGAGAGAGGCCCTGGAAGGCTTCAAAAAGGGGAAATACCGCATCCTGATTGCCACCGACATCGCCTCGCGTGGTATCGATGTCAAAGGGATTGAGTTGGTTATAAACTATGATATCCCCGATAACCCCGAGGATTACGTCCACCGAATCGGACGCACAGGCCGCGCCGGACTTGCAGGAAGAGCCATCTCATTTGTCACACCCGACCAGCGGAGTAAAGTCAAAGATATCGAAAAACTCGTCCGAACTGTCCTCTTGGGAGGCAAAGACGCGGAAAAAATCCAGCCCGAGCGTCCACACCAGCCCTTTGGGCGAGCCCGAAGACAACAGCCGGCCCGCATGAGACGCCGTTAGTTCACACATTACAGCACAGCTAATTTTTGCATTATTACAAATCTGTCAATATGGCCTATTGACAGATTTGACTTTTTGCGTACCTTGTGAGTGCCTCGTATAGTGGTGGATACGGATTTCCGATGCGTGTGCGATGTTTTGACTGAACTGTATAGGGCTTAAAAGCTGGTCTGTCCAGCATGGTAGGGACGATGAAACGAGTACTTTTAGGCGCAATTCTCATTCTGGCGTTGATGATCCCTTCGGCATCGTTTGCCTTTGGATTTTTCAACATTGCCAGCGCTTCACTAACCAAGATTGATTCTGACAGCTATCGTTTAAGAGTCGAACTGAATTACAGCTTGTCTTCCGAAGAAACAGAGCGTTTCCTTAATTATTCCTACCTCGGTAAATTTTCGTTGTCTACCCCAGGAAAATCCTACAATTATTATGCGACCCGAGGATTCAATGACGAACTCCAGGATTTTGGCGATTATGGAGCGCCGGCGTGGGATGCCAACAATGGCGACGACCCGACCACTCTCGGGAGATATTTCGGCTTTGATTTCGACCTTAACGGTTCAAAATTCGACAAGTTTACTTTTGATTATTCCGGTCTTGTAAATCAGCATGAACTCATCATCAATAAGAACGGTACCCACGGTATTGGAGTTGGTAGCCAGTACCTTTACACAGGCTCTTTCTCAATTAACAATCCCGGCGGCGGTGAAACCGCTGTCCCAGAGCCGGCTTCGATGCTTCTTTTTGGTCTTGGTCTCGCCGGAGTCGGCCTGATCAGACGAAATCGCAAGTAAGCAAGCGAACATAAAACTGTCAAAAACCCCTCCCACCAGAGGGGGTTTTTGTTTGGATTATCCATTGTCACGGATGGCAATTGCGGCAGGGGGACAATCCTTTAGACAGCCCTTCTTCGCGGGTCGCAAAGCGAATTTGATTCTCAATTTTTTGGTCAGAAATCGAATTACAGCCCGGGCGGTGCAACCGGAATGAATTTTTACCTGCCACATAATATCCTTCCGGCTCATATTGCAAATTCCACAGCCCAACCCTCCGGGCGATAGCATTTCGCTGACTGGCCAAAATCTGCTTTATTTCCTCATCTTTGAGATCGCTGTCTTTGAAGAGATAAATATAGGCCAGCCCAGAATCAACAAGCGCTTTGTTAACCAAAAGCGTGTCGTCAACATAGAGATAGCCCAACAGACGCCCGTATTTGTCCCGACGGGTTCCGCCATACTCAAGTCGTCCGGGTTCACCCTTCGCAAGCTTGGAAAACATGCTCCGTGCCTCATTATAGAGCGGTTCATCCTTTTCAGGGGTGTCTATGCCGAGCAGCCTGAGCCTGTCACCTCCGGCAAGGTCGCCGGTATCTCCGTCGAAAACCGCTGTAACCGTGAACCTGTCCGTCTCTTTACGCTCTGGGCCGACCTGCTCGACAAAACGCACAAGTAAGAGCCCCGCCGCCACGGTACCGACAAGCGCCACGCTTTTCAGAGCGTTTCTTGATCGCCTACGCTTTGCCATTGACGTCTGCCTTTGCGAATAATGTGGCCATGTTCAAACATAGTTTTACACAACCCTTACCGCTATCGCTAATTGCTGTTTTGGGGTTGGGGTCCTTGGGAGCATGGAGCAGGGCTGTTCGTGCTCCTGTCATGCTCCCTACTTGCCTTCGTATGCTCCATGGGGTGCCCTACTGGCCACAAACATGAATACTGGATTCTCCGCCGTGGGCCGACCGGAATGACCTTTTGGGGTGATGCCTATAGTATCAGGGAGCCCGATTTCCATGGGATTCCCTTATTAATGTCGTACCGGCGTAGGCCGGTACCCAGCATAAATCTTCATGCAATCACACCGTCCACCGATGGCGGAGAATCCATCTTCTCGACATCAGTAACGCTAAACGAATATAAGACGTCAGGACCCAAGGGTCACTGACCTACTAATATCGGAGTGTCGGGCAGGGGCCCCCGACACCACGGGGAACGAAATGCTCTAACAAAACCATTCCAGTCCGCCAACATTGTCATTCCCGTCCACCGATGGCGGAGAATCCATCTTCTCGACATCAGTAACGCTAAACGAATATAAGACGTCAGGACCCAAGGGTCACTGACCTACTAATATCGGAGTGTCGGGCAGGGGCCCCCGACACCACGGGGAACGAAATGCTCTAACAAAACCATTCCAGTCCGCCAACATTGTCATTCCCGTCCACCGATGGCGGAGAATCCATCTTCTCGACATCAGTAACGCTAAACGAATATAAGACGTCAGGACCCAAGGGTCACTGACCTACTAATATCGGAATGTCAGGCAAAGTCACCCGCCACCCCGATCTCTCTTATCCACATGCTCCCAACCCATGTGGACAACTTGGGGTGGAGAGCCATCATCGATGGCCTCCCCTACCTACCGCAAAATACCTCACATACTTTCATAAACCGGAAAATAATTCCATTTTATCCCTTTTTGTTCCATTTTTCCATTGACATTTTTCAACAATCTGCTACATTTACTCCTGAGCGTGTGTAGGTTATGAACGAGTCCGAGAGCCAAATTTGGATTCAATTATGATCTCCTCTTTTTAAAGACTATCTTAAGCTAAAGAATCAGATATGATTCCTTGACGGGATTATATATGTCTTTTTGGTACTATTGTATGTGACATTCATGTTATGAGCGTGTTTGAATCTTCAATGCTATCAAATCTGTGTGCTTGGCCTGCGATAGTTGGCGTCTTTATTAACCTCCATTTATTTGCGTAAACCTACGTAGCATCCGTTTATGAGACGGGTACTAACTCAGGAGGTGCTGACATTAGAAGACCTTGAATTAGAGTTAAGAAGCAAAATCATTTCACATGACTTAATTGGAGTTAACCCTATTCTCATGAGGTTAATTCCTCACTCCCGTAATGAGGATAACAATGAATTCGTTGAACACTGTCTTAATCTCACCTTCCCTGGACACCTGTGGGATTGTGTTTGCGTGCCGCATGGCCTCCGACCCCTCGGTAGGTTTGGTCCGCAAGCCGATTTTGGAATGCGAGTTTGTCCTTTTTCCTTTATTAAGGAGGAAATAAATGTTTAAACGACTAATAACCGCAGTATTTGCTGTTGGGCTCACTTGGGCTCTCGCAGGTTCTGCAATCTCGGGCCCTAACGACGACTTCGAGAAGAAAGTGATCGTTCGCACGAACACTGGAAATTCTTCGGAAATGCTCGTGCCAAAGGCCTATCAAACGGTGCCGGGAGCACAGAAAGAGGCCAACCTCTTTCCAGCGCCAGCATTCGTAAACCCCAAGCCAGGTCCGAATAGCCCGGATACGATTGCTTGTTATGAGCAGGACTATACCGACTATGCGAACCTCTGCTGTTATTTCCAGCGGCTTGGCGGAAACCTTCACCAGATGGCAATGCGATTCGATATCTCCGCGGGTCACACCGCGACAGTGAACGGCTCGTGGGTTTATCTTGGCAAACTTGACGGTTTAGGAGCTACCGTCGGTGTGACCATGAGAGTATGGTCAGATGCCGGTGGTATCCCAAATACCCTGTTGTATTCCGAGACCTATTTACTTCCTAAAGATCCCGGACTTACTGCTGCCGGCGGAGATTATTTCTACTTCCCCTTCACCACTCCGCCTGTAATCTCAGATGCCACATATCACATAAGCTTTGGTCCGAACCTTGCCGGTCCGTCGACCGATTTTTTGTGGATTTTGGCAGATGACGGTCTTGCATCGACATTCGAAAGAGGCCGCAGCTCGATGCGCACAACAGCGGGCGTCTGGCTCACGACTCTTGCAAACATCGCCGAGGATGACAACTTTGTCATCATCTCCGATCAGTGCGAAGCTTATTCTCAGTGCGTGTACAACGCTCAGGCGATGAACTTCGTCGGCGGCTTTACTCTCCCGAGAGTAGGCGCTCCGTTCTTTGATGGTTTTGGCCAGCGGTTTGTTGCCGAAGGTCCGGAAACCATCAAGGTTACGCATTTCTGGCACGGCTCTGCTCCGCTGTTTGGTCAGGCCCCGCATACAGTGTATCCGGTTGGCGGAACAAACGGTATAGAAATGAGCATCTGGGGTGACAGCGCCGGACATATCGATCAATCAGCCGGACCACTGGGAACAGTGACACTTCCGGGCGGTTTGCTCAATATGTATCCTGCGACTCATGACTCAGTTGCCGGCTTTGAAGATCTCACAGCCGACTTCTCGTCGCAGAACATCGTTGTGCTTGGCGGTTATCACGTTGTCGCGAGAACCACAAGCCAAGTTGGAGCGACTGGTAGCTTCAGATTCTTCCTTGATCGGGCAAACGTTCCGGCCGCAGACCCTGTCTTTGACGGAGCTTCGGCCGCGTACTTCCCGCCTACGGTAGGTGCGAGCCCGACATTTATAAAGATCCCTCTCGCCCCGTGGGGATTTGCTCCCGCTGGGCGGACACGCGCGGCTCTTATAGAAGTCGAAACCTGTCGTGACGAGTTTGCCGATTGCAACACGGAAGTGTTGTATGGCCCGGCCGCAGCGAACGATGTTTTCTATATAAGCTCACAGCGCGTAGCTCAACTGGTAACGGGACTTCCGGTCAATCGTTTAGATAAGCTCCGTTTCCAGATCGCGGACGAAACACTCTTTGGTGGTAATCCCGGCGACAATGGAAGCCCGGTAGTTGAAATGACTATCCATACCAATTCCGGCGGACTTCCTGGAGCCCTGCTCTATACGCAGTCGGTTCCTTCACCGGTTTACTATCCTGGGTGGAATGAAGTGGTAATCCCGGGTGGCTATCAGATTGTTGGTGACTTCTTTGTGGGTTATCACAACACAGCCAACCCTGCGACCAATTACATTTATCAGATGGCCAATCTTGAGGCAGAGGTAAATGGCGGTGCGAAGTATTATAGTAACGGTCTTGCCATCTGGCGTGACCTTGGCGTTGTCACAGGCGATCCGTATAACTGGATCATGGAAGCGGACTTCTGCTCTATCCCGGTTGACGAACGCCTTTGCGCACCGGATGCCAACTGGGCAACTCGTAACCATGATTATCAGCGCAATGGCGCGTCCGGGTCTGCACTCGGCGATGCTTATTGCGATCTGACACTCAGCTGGTTCTACGAGCATCCGACTCAATTCATGGGCCAGAACGGTCCAATCATCTATAATGGTCGGGTCATTTGTGCTTTCACAAATACCTACATTATTCTTGATTTGGTCACCGGAGCAGTGCTCGATGAAATCAACTCGGCTGACCATGCCCTTTCACTCGGCGGTAACATTCAGTGCACTCCGACCGTTGCGGTCGTTGAAGACACCCTTGGCGTTCCACAGACCTATCTGTTCCTCGCCGGCGGTAACACCAACGCTCTCTCGGCCTGGGATATTGATGTTCTTCCTGCCACTCGTGTTTGGAGCATCGGCGGCGGCAACCCTGCTACCGTTCCTCCTCACGGCGCGATTGGTCTTATGCGTTTTGCGGTCGTGACTGTTTTGGAACAGGCTGGAGCAGACATTGTCTACTTCACCGACGAAACAAAAGTCTTTGCCGCGAATGCTGATGACGGAAAACCGTACGTTGCCTTTAATGGCGGCGGCGTGAACTATACTCCGTTTGTATTGGGCGGAACACCGCTTGTCTCGGGTTCAACCGATGGCACGCGTTTGTTCTACTCGACATTTAATAATGGTCTTGCTGGCGACATTGTCGCTGTCAATGCCGTTAACGGCACATTGGCTTGGAGATTGTCCGTAGCCACGGGCCTTAAAGGCGCAAGCATCTTCAATACCTCGTCGATCACGATCGTTGAGAACTTTGAAGGCGGCCCGATGGTCGACCTCGCGCTTGGCGCAGTGTACGCGAACTCGCGTATTCAGGCTGGCGCGTTCCCTGCTGATGGTGTCTTCTATAACTTGAAAGCAGCCGATGGTTCGGAACTTGTTCCTGCCGTCGCCTCTCATCGTCTTGGCCAGGCACATGGTCTTGTCGATGTCAACCGCGTCATGATGCCTTCGCTTGATCGTTGGAGCTTGAGCGGTGGCGGTACTCCTCTTGGCGGTATGGTTCTTGCCTTTGGTAAGAACAACAACGGCCTCAACTGGGCGACCGAGAGCTTCCCGAATTCTTCGTCCGATAACCGTATTGGTTCTGAAGGTGTCTTGACATGCGAGCCGAGTGGCGCGCCTGACTATGCCATCTATGGAAACCGCGGCGGTTATATTGGATTCTTCAATGCCGATGACGGTAATGAAGTCTTCAATCGTCGTTACGAATACGGCCTTTCGAGTAGACAGATCCTTCGTTCCGGAGCCATAGGCACCGACGGCGTGGGCGATGTCCACCTCGTTTGGGGCGCTAACTTTGGTTCGCTTGCTAATCTGACCAAACAGTCTGACCGTGCGCGTCTGGAAATCCTCCTGTCGTCGGGTGTCATTGCTGTTCCGTTTGGTTCGCCTGCCGACACGGTGATCACGTTCGAAGGAATGTACACCAACACCGGTTGTACCCCTCTTATCGTCAGCCTGACAGCGAATATTGCCTCAAACGGCACGATTCCGCTTACGCCAGGTAATGGCGGTAACATTACTTCCGTCCGTTCTTCAGTTGCCGGAAATGCCGCATCTCTTGCGAATCGTCTGACTGCTAATAACTGGAAATACCTCCCGGGTGTTGAAGAGGTTGCTGGTGACGAGAACGTCAACACTTTTGCGACCCGCGACAATGTTGAGCGCTCAGATCGCAATCGTGCCGCTCTTGCCACCCCGGCTTTCTTGAACGAAAACGGAACCTACCCAGGTGACGTATTTGTTCCTGCCGGTGGCGGCATTGTGTTGGCTCCTGGCGATACCGCTGGTATCTCCGTGCATGCCAATGGTCCGCTTGTCAATCGTGGTCCGAACAACTTCTTTGTGGAGTTCACCCTTCACAATGATCCGGACTACTTCCTAAACACTACGTTGAAAGTTCCGCAAGTCTTCTTGACTCTCGTTGGTGGATGTCTCCTTGACTCAACCATCCTGAATTTTGGAGTCGGCGGCGCCAATACGCAAATCGTTTGGGGCGCTGGTCGTGTCGCTGAAAGCGGTCACGGCTGGAATATCGGCGGTGACGGTGGTTCTGTCTACCAAGGCGCGTATGTCTATGGTGTCAGCAAGCATCGTCTTGCCACGAGTTGCGGAGACTGGACTGGCGCTGGCCCTGAAGCCGACTGGATTTCCATGCAGCCGGATCCGAACTATTGCGATGGAGATTGCAAGCCTGCGCTTAGCACCAACATCTCACTCGGTTCGATCACTGCTGATGGATTTACTTATACGCCGATCCTTGGTAACATGATCTGCAAGTCCTACATTGATTCTGTACAGAATTTCACTGTCGGAGCTAACTGGCAGTGGGAATATACTGCTAACAATTCCGCATCCGCTCCGTTTGATAACGATTCTACCATGGGCTTGGGAGCCAATACCCGTACTATCGGCGCACTCAATGTGACGACAGCTACCGGTACGCTTCTGAATAATGGCACAATCGAAATCATGAACTTCACCAACCGCAACGCCACTCCGATCAATGGGTGGAAGATGTGGTCGATGATGGATTATGACATCGGCACAGACACAACTATCTACAGACCTGAAATCTCAACTGGCTGGTCCGCCAAAGCGAATGCCGCTGGCCCAGTAGGTTGGGGTATGGTCAAGATTCCGTTTGGTTGTGGATACACACCGATGAAGAACGCATATGCTCTGGATGCAACCCAGGCGCAATTCACAGACGCTATCTATTGGGATTCTGCCTATGGCTATGCCTCGTTGCCTCCTGGCAACTATGGTCAGAATGTCTCAACGGCTCCTCAAGATCAGGAAGGTCAATGGACTTTCGCAGAGAATGACTTTGCTGGTAACGGCACGCTTTCTCTCGCGATTGTAAACTTCCGTCTTGCTGGACTCGTGGATGCACGGTTAGCTTCCAACTATGGCGCAATCGCAAACCTGTTTAACAAGTTTGCTGGTTTTGGTCGTGGCGATGTCAACAATGACAATGCTATCAACCTCGCCGACGTCATCTATCTTGCCGAATCTGCTAACGGTTTCCCGGGTCAACCCGGACCGATTCCGTTCGCACACCTTGGTGATGTGAATGCCAGTGGCGGCGCTGCAAATGTGGCTGACGTGGCCTATTTGATTGATTACTACTTCGGTTACGGACCTTGTCCGTCTGGAGCCTTCGTATTCTAATCAGATAGTTGACGTTTACGTCATATATCGAGAGGCGGGGAAGCAATTCCCCGCCTCTTTTTATTGTGTAGCAAAATCGTTCCGGATGGTATAATTGAAGGCATGAGTGATATTATAAAACAGCAAGAGACCGCGCTCATCGAGCAGATGGTGAGCGATTTATTTATTGTTGAAAGCTCGTATCAGGACGGTGAGCAGACCACGCTCTCGCTCACGCCGAGGTATGACCGAATTCGGACAGAAGCGATGCTTGTTGACCGGCTGAAACATTCGGGGTACGACTTTACGGTCAAGCAGACCGAGCCTCTGTTTATTGTGACGGTGAGCAAGACCAGAGGCTGGCATATCCCCCGGTTGAATATCATACTTTTTATCATCACGCTCTTCTCGGTTTATTTTGTCCCTATATTTTTGCGGAACCTGCCATCGGCGCTGGCCTTAGTCCAACCGACAGCGGGGGATGGCTCGCTGTCATTTACAGAAGAAGCCGGTCTTGTTGCAAAGGCAATCTCGGAAGCATCGCAGACGACTATCGGGCAGATAGCTGAGGGGAGAGGGTTTGAGTTTACTGTGGCTATTATTTCGATACTGTTGATCCATGAGATGGGGCATTTTCTGGCCGGTCGGAGACGGGGGATTGTCACTTCGTGGCCGTATTTTATTCCGGCGCCAAATATTATTGGGACATTTGGGGCGGTCATAAAATCGAAGTCTCCGTTTTGGAACAGAAGGGACCTGATTGAGGTCGGCGCGGCGGGCCCGATTGCCGGTTGGGTTGTCGCTATGGGCTGGCTGGTGTATGGTTTGGCGAACAGTCAGGTGCTCCCGGCTGAGGCATTTTCGACCAGTGAAATGGCATTTTCACTTGAGGGAGAATCATTGCTCATGCAGACACTCGCGCCGCTTCTTGTTGGGGATGCTCCGAGTGGATATTTTTATCTATTCACCGAGGCGGCATTCGCTGGTTGGGTCGGATTGCTGGTGACGGCGATGAATATGCTTCCGATTGGCCAATTCGATGGCGGGCATATTGCGTATGGATTATTGCGCAATAGACAGTATGCCTTTGGCTGGATGGCGATGGCGGGATTGATAGTGATGGGGTTTGAATCTCAGATGTGGTGGCTGTTTGCGGCCTTTGGGTTGTTTTTTGGCGTCGCTCACCCACCAACGCTGGACGATAACCGAAAACTAAGCCGGACATCGGTTATAATGGGAATTGTCTCGCTGGTGATTTTGATTGTGTCGTTTACGCCTGTGCCGTTTCGGTGAGAATAATTTTTTGCAGTAAATCTATATCGATTGGTCTGTTATACCATTGCTGGAGGCTCTTTCCGTTTTCGAGGATGACTTCGAGGAAAACGACCACGACGCTTGCGTCGAATTGGGTGCCTGAATGGGCGATTAGTTCAAGGACGGCGGTCTCAAACGATGCCCCTTTGCGGTAGGGCCTGTCCGAGACGATGGCATCAAAGGTATCGGCTACCGCCAGCAGACGACCCTCGAATGGTATCTCTTCTCCTTTTAGGCCATCGGGATAGCCATTGCCGTCGTAACGCTCATGGTGGGAAATAATATATGGCACCGCCGGGGCAAAGAGGTCGATATGTCTGACGATTTTGAGGCCGACGGTGGGATGTTTCATCATCTGTTTCCACTCTTCATCGGTGAGCTTGCCGACTTTGTTGAGGACGGCATCGGGCACGCCGATTTTGCCGATATCGTGCAGGGTACAGCCGACGGTGAGATGATCGATTTGTTTTTCGCTCCAGTTCATCTTGCGAGCGATGAGTTCGGCCAGTTTCAATACGCGATCGGTGTGACCTGCGGTGTAGGGGTCGCGGGCCTCAATGGCGTTGGCAAGGGCATGGATAGCTTGCAGATATGATGTGCGAAGATCATAATAGAGATTGCTGGCAGTGATAGCCGAAGCGGCGGAGTTTGTGAGAATGGTGAGGATGTCGAATTGTCCCGGTGTTATCCGGCCAAACCATGAGATTGTTTGGAGGTTGATAATACCACAGATGGCAGTATCGATAACAATTGGTTTACTGATTAGCTGAATCGACTTCTCCTGAGCCGCTACAGTGATTCGTGTGGTTTGAACCTGTGTCTCAAAGCTCTGGTCTGCAAGGATTTGGCGAACCGATGTCAAGTCCAGCACTGCGGCTTCGGCAGTTTTCGAGTCCGCATCGCACAAAGTGCCTGCGACCTCATGCGTTTTTGGATTTACCCTTATAAACGCCGCCGCTGTAGCCCCTAATTCAACCTTGCATGACCTGAGGATAAGTCTGAGGTAGTCATCAACATTCTCTGTCACTGCGTAGGAGTTTGCTGCCCGGAGAAAATCGACTTGAGCCTCGAGATGTAACTTGTCACGCAAAATCTTTTGATGAGCCAAGCCTCGAGCGATGGTGGCTTTGAGAACTTCGAGTTTGAAGGGCTTCACAAGAAAATCATATGCTCCCTGTGTGAGCACTGCGATGGCGGTTTGTACTGTGGGATGGGCGGTCATGAGGATTGTCACAGCATCAGAATGGTGGGCCATTGTCGTCTCAAGAATCTGCAGGCCGGTGTGCTCGCCCATCATGAGATCGGTCAGGACAAGATCAATTTGATTGTCAGCAATAAAATCAAGCGCGATCAACGGGTCGTTGAAAGCCGTAACCCCATATCCCTCACCGGAGAGCGACTCAAGCATAACATCGCAGATGTATTTCTCATCATCGACGACGACGATTTGAACTGACGAGTTTGATGACATCGATGCCCTTTCGAAGTAATAGTCTTAGCTACTATCGGACAGACGCTGAAAAAGAAAATCGGAAAATGTTCTTTTGTATGATATTTGAGCCATGATTGTTGTTTTAGCGGAAGGAACACCATACAAGTAAAAGGGTCAAGTTCGGACATAATACTCTCGCGAGCCGCGCTATTACCGTTCAATCAGCCAGTGTCCTCCGCAGTGAATGGATGCGGTGGGCGCTGGAATATCTTTTGGAATCAATGCGTTGAGATAGAACCTCGGTCTCAATGCGACCAAACAAGACCGCTATAGTTTTACCCTTCAGTCACTTGCAAGGTTTTAAGAATCAAAAAATCTTATCCAGAAGGGAGGAGAGTAAAATGTCCAGAGGAGAAACTGCATGAACATTTTTGTAACTGTTTTTTTATTGACTAGTCTCAATGCCTATGGTATTATTTCAATAGAAGAGTGTAGAAGAATCAGAAGGCATAAGTTGCTGAGAAATAAATGGAGGTGTTGTCTATCTTGTTTAGTTAATTTTTTTTGATTTCGAAGCTGAAATATAATTATTTTTTTGACATTGGAATGGAGGCACGAAGAAAGATGAAGTGCAAATTGATATTGTTATTATGCTTGGGGCTTTTCCTGTTCGCTGGTTCGTCATTCGCCCAGGACACAGCACCCCCCGACACGGTCATCCTTGTGATTACACCGCCTGTTGCATCAGGACTGAATTTCAAGCTGACGGGTGAATTATACTTTTTTACGACCCCACAGGATGTTGTTAGCGCCTCGATGGGCTTTAAGTGGTTCGAGCCCAATCTAACCTTAGATTCGGCCGTAGCTTCACCTCTTGCGGTAAACGCATTTAATCTGAGCCGATTTCTGTATCCCAACAATAATATCGATTCTGCGAACTCACAGAATCGTTTTGTTTTTGGAGGCGCTAGAATTTCTGGAAACGGATTGCTTGCAAGTAACGCTCGGAAATTAATTGCGACGTATTACTTTACGCTCTCTCCCGGCCCTGGCCTACTTCCAATAATTGATTTTGACACGTCGACCTTCTCTTCAGGCACGATATTTAAGTTAGTAGGGAATCCAGGCGTCACCATCGTTCCTCAGTTTAACGATCCGACACCAGTAGGAAACCCGCTCGGGATAATACAGACCGGAGACGGAATCAATCTGCCTGGAAAGTTTGCCCTTAATCAGAATTATCCTAATCCATTTAATCCAAAGACCATAATTTCCTTCGACCTACCCAAGGGTGGCGATTATACTTTGACCATCTATAATGTCGCAGGACAGGCTGTTGAAGAAATTAACAACTCTTCTCTTCCTGGTAAAGTTGTGTATGAATGGAACGCCACACGATATGCATCTGGAGTATATTTCTACAAAGTTGTCTCGGGAGAACATACTGCGACTAAGAAGATGATGCTTCTTAAGTAAGATTGTGTCCTCAAGATTTTTTTTACAAGCCCCGCTCTCCAGCGGGGTTTTTTTTATTTACCTTTTTTCGACGCCAATAAAGATTTAATTGAACCTGATTTGACGTTGTAAGTTATTATGTATATTTGATTTACACGATTTATATTGACATGAGCAAATGGTTGTGCTATTATGAGTGCTTGATTTGGTCATAAAAAAATTCGTAACATATTGAAAGACAAGGCTTTATATGCTCGGGGTTATCGGAAATAAGTTCTCCATCGGAAAAGAAACATACGAACCATTCTCAGCTGAATTACACTATTTTCGTATTGATAAGCGATACTGGTCTATCTGCTTTGAGCGAATAAAGAAGGCCGGATTCCGTATAATCTCGACAGCTGTGCCATGGAATATCCATCAAAGCGACAGCCGCGGAGTCGATTTTAACGGCTTTGATGACCCAAAGAAAGACCTCGTGGTTTTCCTTGAGTTAGCCCGAGAATTTGGTTTCAAAGTCATTTTGCGTCCCGGCCCATGGGTGGCAGGACAGGTCAAATTTGGGGGACTTCCCAAATTTATCTTCAACGACAGTAAAGTTTTAGCGAGAGACGCCGCTGGCGCCGAAGTAAAACTTCGCGATGATTTTGGGGTAGAGGGGGGCTCTTTGCCAAGTTACCTTCATCCTAATTTCCAGTTCTTTCTCCGCAATTACTTTAAGGCATTTATAGAGACGACCAAAAATTATGTCCATCCCCGCGGTCCTGTTTTCATGGTAGAACTTGATTATGAAACCTCTTTCGGGCGGAATCTTGATCCGGCCTCAGCCGATTACAATCCCGATGTTCTCGCCGCGCACTATCCCTCCTTTTTGGAGAAGAAATATCAGGATGTTAAGGTTCTGAATAACCTCTATAAAGAAAAGAATGCTGATTTCGAGCATGTTGACCCGCCTCGTAAGTTCACCGATTTGGAATCCAAAAATTATCCTAAAGTCCTCGATTGGTTTAGGTTCCGTGAATATATACTCAACACTTACCTGGAATCGCTTGAGGACATCTTCAAAACCTACACCGTTGAGCCGCTGATGTTCAGGTCACTTTATTTTCGTCCGGGCGATTTGATTCCCGCATTTAATCTTGTTCCCGTAGACCGCGCGCCGTTCCTCGGAAGCAATGTCTTCCCCGAAGGGAGTTATTTTGATCTGGTCAACAAGGCCCGCTTTCTCAAGGCCGAGTACGGCTTTGCCTTTGCCGCTTCATTCGCCTCTGGTCAGGCTGCCGAAGACCCCGAGCGGGAAGAAAGTATCGCTCCAATTTCGAATAATACGCGAAGATTTTATTATGCGAGCGGAATTGCGGCCGGGTTCAAGGGACTCAACCACTATATGTTTGTCAATCGCGATCACTGGCATGGCGCGCCTCTTAACAACGACGGAACGGTCACCGATGGCTTTGAGACCGCCAAGAATTTCAACACGACACTTTCAACCGTCGATTTCGATGAGATGGCTGCCGATCCCGAGATTGCCGTACTCGGGAACCGCTTATACTATTGGCTCCGTGAAGCCCCGTCGCCAAAAGAATTTCCCTACATTCAGAAGCTCCTGGATGATTCCACAGTCGGATTCTGCCGCGATCTGATGCGACTCAAGCTCACTTATGGCGTCCGCGAAAATCGCGACTACGAGTCGATGAAGAAATACAAAATGATCTTTGTCCCGACCACCGATGTCATGTCCGAGCGCGACCAGGAAGGGCTGGTGGAACTGTCCAAATCGGGTGTGATTCTTATGCTCTGCGGATTGATGCCGCGCTTCGATGAAGAGCTAAAGCCCTGCGCGGTCCTTTCGAATCATTTTCGAATCAAGACCGTACTGGACTACCATATCGGCACGGTCACTCATAAAAACGGCTCATTCCCGGCCTATGTCTATTCTTCGATTCGCTCGACCGATGAAGGTAAAGTCAAGAAAATCGCGACAGTGGATTCAAAAATTGTCGCTATCTGCTCATCCCGCTTTAAGGGATGTATGTATCTTTTTACATTCGATCTGGCTTCGGGCGGTAACCATCAAAAGCTTTCGTTTATCGAGTCCGTCCTTGCCGGGGAAGGGATTGTCTCGCCCTTTTCCTGCAGTGACCCATCGGTAGATGTTTCATTTCTGAAAAAAGAGGGCCAAGGACTGCTTACTATCGCTGTGCCGCCGCCGGGAGAACTCTCTGATGGTTTCGAAGGGAATCAAAAGGAGATTATTATCCGCGTCGATCTGAAAGCGGTCGGAATGAATACGCCAAATGTCAAACTGACCAACATTCTCGAAGGCGAAACGACCACGCCGATCAAGACGACCGCCAAAGACCTCAAGACCGGGTTGTCATTTATGATAAACTATCCTGATGGAGCGATATACCTGGTCGAAAAACGATAACTATCCACTCGGAGTTTTATTAATAATGCTTCGCCGCAGTTCAATTTTTTCTCTGCCATCGGCAGCGACACTGTTAGTTGCGGCGTTTCTTTTTGCCTGTCAAGGCGTTTCCGTCCGCAACCATTACTCGCATGGAGCGGTGGCATCGACGTCTCCAATAGCCTCCTCTGTTGGGCGAGAGATAATGGAAAGCGGCGGCAATGCATTTGATGCCGCGATTGCCGTCTCCTTTGCGCTGGCTGTCGTCTATCCCCAGGCCGGCAATATCGGCGGCGGAGGCTTTGCTGTTATTCGCGATGGGAAATCAGGAAATATCTCGACGCTGGATTTTCGCGAGACTGCCCCATTAACGGCATTCGAAACAATGTTCCTCGACTCAGCCGGCGATGTCATCGAAGGTCTTTCCACTTCAGGCGCAAAATCGGCCGGTGTGCCCGGGAGCGTCGCGGGACTGCATGGGCTATGGAAAAAACATGGAAGGCTTTCGTGGAGTGAACTCTTAGCCCCGGCAATCAAACTTGCCGATACAGGTTTTCTGGTCGATTCATTTTTAGTCCATGAACTGATCGAACAAAAAGATTCGTTGTCATTTTTTCCTGAGAGCAAAGAGATATTTTTTCCGACAGACAAAGCCCTCAAGACCGGCGAGCGGTTTGTTCAAAAAGATTTGTCGGCAACATTATCAGCGATAGCCGCGGAAGGTCCCGATGGTTTTTACCGCGGACGTGTGGCAGCGCTCATTGATTCCTCTATGCGCCGCCATGGCGGCGTAATCAGTGAGGAAGACCTTGCGAGGTACGCCCCGGTTTGGAGAGAGCCGACTCATATCAAGTTTGATTCGCTCGATATCTATACTATGGCTCCGCCGAGTTCGGGCGGCATTATTATCGGGCAAATTCTGAAACTAATTGAACCGTTCGAACTTTCCGGCTACCGTCCGCATTCATCGGAATATATTCATCTCTTCAGCGAAGCCTGTCGGCTCGCATTTGCCGACCGTGCGGAGCATTTGGGCGACCCGGAGTTTTACCGCGTTCCAAATGGACTTCTTGACTCCACATATTTGAACTCGCGAAGAAAACTAATCATACCCGAGCGCGCTGGCAACTCGGGGGAGATTTCCGCCGGTAGGCAAGAAGTTACGGAATCAGAACAAACAACTCACATTTCTGTATGTGACAGCGCGGGGAACATGGTCGCGCTGACGACCACAATAAATGGAAGTTTCGGTTCGCGTCTGGTTGTGGACGGCGCTGGATTTCTTCTCAATAACGAGATGGATGATTTTTCGATCAAGCCTGGCCATCCGAATATCTATGGGCTGGTTGGAGGAGAAGGGAACAAAGTCGAGCCGGGGAAACGAATGCTATCGTCGATGTCACCGACGCTTGTCCTAAAACATGGCAAGCCGTTTTTGATTCTTGGTTCATCGGGCGGTTCGAAAATTATCACGACTGTCGCACAGGCAATTATTGCCATCACTCGTTTCAGTATGGAAATCTCGGATGTCGCAAAACTTGGACGTTTCCACCATCAGTGGGTGCCGGATAAAATCTACTTGGAAGAGAAGACTTTTGATATGGATACAAAACAGACCTTGATTCGGTATGGTCATAATATAGAAGAACGCACTCGATATAGCGATCTACAGATAATTCACATAGAAGAAAACGGGATGATGACTGCGGCTTCGGATCCGCGCAATGGCGGACAGCCGGATGGATTTTAGGCAACGGGGTTGCCGAGAGAAGATGACAATTCGTCATTGCGGGGAGCGCCTTCTTAGGCTTGACCCTCTACGGCGGGTCCGCACGAATATTTTCGATATTGGTAGGTCGATACCTTCCCAGGTCTCGACGTCTTTAAGTCAACTGATTGAGACAATACTGGCTACCGGCCTTCGCCGGTACGACATTAACAAGTGAGTCGAAGCGAGGTGTCCCGCTTTGAGGGCAAATCCACTTCAATGTCATTCCGGCGCAGGCCGGAATCCAGGGTTAATAGATGTGCAGGCCATTTTTGGCCTGCACCACATTACTAGTAAGTCCGTCATTGCGATCCGCAGCGGCGGACTTCTTAAGTGAAACGTGGCAATCTCAAATTCTCTTTTCTTGACAGGTATGTCCGCCTTTGCGAACTGACGTCTTCCTATTCTGTTGCGCTTAACTGGCGGGTTCGCGGATCCACCACGGCGGACAAGCTTCCCCGCCCTACCTATATCGCTGTCTTTTTTGTGTTGGGCGGGGGTGCGCGACCGGGACGTCCCGCACGAAGACATTTACACCGCGATTTCACTTTAGATCTTCGTGCAGGCCGACTCTGGCCTGCACGAAAATCAATACTGGTTTCCTGCTTCCGCGGGAATGACATTATCGAGTCCTGTAGCGCGGGTCATTCTTATGCCCCGCGAGTCTTCATTCAGGGACTTCCAAGATCACACAACAAGCAGAGTGGTACAAAATTTTTACCGCGCGTCAGGGATGACCTGAGCCAGACCCATCAAACCGACGACTCACCGCCAGCAACTTTTGGCCGGCCGTGCTTAATCCCCAAAATAATTGCGCCCGCGCCGGCAATTGAAACCATAAGAAACAATAATTCGCCGATATAAGGCACTGAGAAGAGCGCGGTCAGGACGATCAAGCCGATAAGGAGCGAGGAATTGTTGAGTCTGGTCTGTGGGTTTTTCGTTTTCCTCAAAAGCAAAGTTCCAAGGACATACGCTGCGATTATTTCTCCCGAATAAAAAATAATAGCGCCCGACACTCCCGCAAAGCCGCTGATCGGAAGCATGAGTATGCCAACGATTAGCACAAGCGAGCCGATGACTGATGATTTCTCAAGCACAACGAAGCCGGTAATAAGCAAAACAATTGAGACGACGAGGACGACAAAAATCAGCATCAGGGCAATCAGTCCGACAAAGCCTGCGGCAAGAGAGACCACTGTGCGGTTCCGAAGCTGATTATATGATTCCACTGCGTACGGACGGAAAAGATATACAGCAATAAGCCCGAACAAGAATGCCGCGAGCAGGGCCGAGATTCTGAATATAAAGGTAGAGAGCGATGATTTTAGCTCGCCGTCGACCTTATCCGATTCCGAAGGCTGCCACTCAACAACACCGGCAACTGTGACTCCTGAATCAATGACCAGATTCTCTTTTTTCTCGCTTGTATAGCGGAAACTCCCGAGGATGACAGCGGGGGGGGAGATGCGAATTTTGTTTGCATGGATTTTTACATCCCCACCAACAAATCCACGTATATCAACTCTACTCGCGCGAATCAATACGCCACCCTTAATTGTCCCGGCAAGAACCACCTCTGTGCCGAAGAGAGTCACATCCCTCTGGACGACTGAACCGGTTTTGAAAGTCAAATCCTTCCCCATAGCTAAGGCTGAGCCTTCTATTGTTCCGGTCACGTTTAACTGTTGGGAGACGATAACACGCAGCGAACCCGATACAACACCGGCATGAGTGCATTCTTCTGAGATGATATTGGCGGAACGGACAACTCTTCCCGACAGGGTTGCCGAATTAGACATCAATATGGAAAAATCGCCGTTTATTACGCCATCGAGCTGGAGATTGCGACCGTAGGCATAGTAGTCGTCGTCTATATTTTGAAGATTGGTTATCTGAATTTCATCTTGTTTTTCAAATGTCGAAGCAGACAACGTCTGAGTGGAGGAAAATGGGAAAAGTAAAAGCAATAGAGAGGGCAGGAGCCGTCGCTTATATTTTCGGAGCTTCATCATCGTGCGCAACTTTTGTCGCATCCTTTCACCTGACAATACGTTCTGCTGATAGGTAAGTTGCCATACTCCCAGAAGAAAGACAATCAAAAAAAATACTTTCGGACGGGAGGTAAAAGTGATATACATCATAGAGCTTTTATGCGAGAAATAATATGATGAGTGGCAACAATCCAAAGAACGCTGAACCCTTTTTTTTGCGCAGGTCGTTTAGACTTATCTTCGCGTTTGTCTCCCTCTTTCTTGGGGCCTATCTGATTTATCGTGGCGTTGACAAAATAGAGAAAGCCGCTGAGATCCGTCATTGGCCCAATGTAAGCGGGACAGTACTCAGATCAAATGTCTTGGGTGTTCGCGCCTTTCATCCAAATGTCGTCTTTGAATATTATGTCGAGGGAGTAAGACATATTGACAGCACAAATTTCGACCCGGCAAGTTTTGGCGGTCGGAACGCAAAACGCAACACCGCTGAAGTTATCGTCAAAAGCTATCCCGCAGGACGGGAAATTACCGTGTATTATGATCCAGCCAATCCCAACCGGACGACTCTCCGCCCATACGCCGGATGGTCAGCCTATGGTATCCTCAGCTTCGGTGTTACTCTGGTCTTCATTGGAATTATTCTGGGCTACTTCTCTTTACGAAAGCGCACCCAACAAACTTCCAAGCCATCGGTTGCTGCCTCTGCCTAACACTTCAAGGTCATTGTTGCATCCGCAATCGCTTGAATTCTCTATTGATTCATTGCCGCAAATATGTTATTATTCGCCTGAAATAATTAGGTTTTAGAGCGTTTTTATGGCGATTCTGTAATATTCATCCTAAAGGATAGGTCGTATGCTTTCCGCCAAGTCATTCTTGTCAAAGATTGTATCGATTATGCTTGTCTCTTTTTTTGCATTGAATTGCGATAAAGATCGTTCTCCAACTATTCCGGCCGAGACTGACTTTTCTGATCCACTTGCAATCGAGCCGACAGCGGGGAGTTGGGGGACATGGGTGATTGAAAGCGGTTCAGCCTATCGCCCCGCCGACCCGGGAGAAGTTCCTGAAGCTGAATTGCAAAGCGTCCGCGATAATGCCGTCACCCGAACGGCAGCTATGATGACGAATATCGATTATTGGGATATGGGGACATCGCGCCGGTGGAATGAATATCTTCGCTCGCTTATCATCCAGTACTCAACCAATCCTCCACGCGCTTCACGCGCCCTGGCTCTTGTATCTGTTGCCGGCTACGACGCTCTTGTGGCGTCATGGGATGCCAAATATTCTTATCTCCGACTGCGGCCGTCGGCATTCAGCAATCCGGGTACGGTCTACGGGACTTCGCCAGTAAGCCCGTCGTTTGTTGCCGAGCGGACAGCAATCTCGGCGGCTGTTTCGGAAGTATTAAAATATCTCTATCCGGCAGCAGCCGATTCTATTGATGCACGGTATCAACGCGCCAAAGATGCCGACACCTATTCGGGCAACCATTTCCCGAGTGACATTGCGGCCGGCGAAGCAATCGGTTTGGCTGTCGCGGCTGAGGTTCTCAATTATGCGGCAACCGACAATTCAAATGCTATCTATAGTGGCACTCAGCTCAATGGCGCTGGTTATTGGGTACCGACCCCGCCTGCCAATAATCCGAACCCGCTGGAAAAGGGCTGTGGGCAATGGAAAACCTGGATTTTGCCAAATGGAGCCGCAATTCGTCCGGTAGCGCCGCCATCGTACGGGACGCCTGAGTTTGATGAACAACTCCGCGAAGTCTGGGAGACAAATCAAAATCTGACCGCAGGCCGTCTGGCTATTGCGCAGTTTTGGGCGGACGGCGCAGGCACGCAAACACCTCCCGGACACTGGAACGAGATAGCCCTTACTCTGGCTGAAAATGACAGCCTCAATGAGCCGCGGACCGCGCGAATGCTTGCCCTTTTGGGAACAGCCCAGGCCGATGCCTTTATTTCGTGTTGGGATTCAAAATATCTTTTCTGGTGCGTTCGCCCGATTACCGAAGTGCGGGCGGTGTATAACGCTGCCTGGCTTTCTCCAATAACTACTCCGCCTTTCCCAGCATATCCATCGGGGCACTCGACAACTTCGGGCGCGGCCTCAACGCTTTTGGGTTTTCTCTTTCCTGACGACGCAGTGTCTTTATCGACAATGGGTATCGAGGCGATGAATTCCCGGCTCTATGGCGGAATCCATTTTCCATTTGATAATCTTGTCGGCTTTTCGATGGGGTCGGCTATTGCGACACGGGCGATAAGAATTGCCCTCTCCGACGGCTGCCCCGCACACTGAGTGGGTCGTCTCTGTCAAGATCACATTGTTAGCGGTGTGATCGAAAAAAACGAAGCTAAACTTCCAGCACTGTCGTTGCGAGGAGTGCCTCTGGGGTCCGCCGTGGCGGATGGTAATCTCATATTCGTCTTCATCTTGTAGGTCAGTCCGCCTCGGCGGACTGACGTCTTAATCATCGGTGCGCGACAGAGACGTCCCGCACGAAGAATTAAGAAGTGCAGTCAGCCTTCTATTTTGTCATTCCAGTCCGCCACGGCGGAGAATCCATCTTCGTCCGTGCAGTCGGGCGTCTCTGCCTGACTGTCTCGACGTGTCGGGCATCCGCCGCCGCCGCCCGACACCACACGGTTCACTTAATTATCGTCAGCTTGCCGATCTGGCTTCTTCCCTCTGATTCTACCACCCAATAATACAAACCAGATACCGCCAATTGGGTGTTCCGTGTCATTAAATCCTGAGTATTTCTTTGCTGTTCACTAGTAAGAGCGGCATAGAGTTGAAAGATATGATTACGGGAGAAATGAAAATTATCGCGGGGGGGGGGCATCTTGAAGCCGAGCCGACTAATATAGCCGCCAAGCGGGCCTGTGTGAATCCTATTATGTCCGAAACGCATTAAAAAAACCATGGTCAAACCTCTCCGAGGCGAGCATCCAGCATTCCCTACGGTCATTGCTTCCTTCGGTCTCAGATGCCTTCAGCCGCAATCCTCTGGTGAAGTAGTAAAACCAAGTCAATTACGCACGGGTTGTCTAGCACTTTCCGGGGATAATTAATGCGGCGGTTCATCACATGCTCAATGTAATCTCAGACAGTATCAGAATGTGGCACAGTCAAAACAAACTATTTGTATTCGGCAATCAGACGCAAGCCATCAAGCGTCAGAAATGGGTCGACACGTGTGATATGTCTCGAATATGTCTCGAATCCGGACGACAGCCCCCCTGTAGCTATAACTATTGGATTTTGAAATGCGGCTTCAGCGATTATTCGCTCGATAAGATAATCCACTTGCCCGACTGTGCCATGAAAAAGCCCCGAGGTGAGAGCGTCAGTTGTTGATTTTCCGATTACATTTTCTGTTGGCTCAAACTTTATCTCAAACAATTTTGCGGCCTTTTGCGTCAAAGCTGTCATTGATGTTTCTATCCCCGGGAAAATAACTCCCCCAAGAAACTTCCCATCTTCGGTTATTGCCTCGATCTTTGTGGCAGTCCCGAAATCGACAATGATAAGCGGTTTGCCGACTCCCCCATACTTGATAAACCCAGCGACAACATTAGCAATTCTGTCGGCGCCAAGTTGTTCAGGGTAGCTTACTACCAATGTTACTGGAAGTCTCAACAATGATGAGACAACTAATGACCGGCATTTAAAGAGGTTCTGTATGGCATTTTCAAAAACAGGAGTCAGTTGCGGCACAACCGAGCCGATGACAGCTTTCTCGACAGGGGAGTTGCCGTCTATACATTGCTTTACACTATCCTCTAAGAAACGTGTTGCCTCGTCGACTGATATATCTCGTCGAGATACAAATCGCGAGTGGGTGATCATAATTTGTCGCTCAAAAAGACCGACGACAATACTGCTGTTACCAATGTCGAGTGCAAGTAGCATGATCAAAGAACATGCAGTAATCAGATAAAGTCAAATGGTGAGTGTCGACAAACAGTGGTGCCCTGTTCGCAAAGACAGTCGGGCAGGGACGCCCGACTGCACAGAATACCGGGATGAGACAGAAAGCAAGAACCTCAAATCCGTGTCGTCTATTTCGGCATCGGTTTCCAGAGGCCGACGATTGTTCCTTCGGGATCTGAAAGCCATGCAAAATGTCCCATGCCCGGGACCTCGGTCGGCGTTACGAGCGTCTTTCCGCCTATTTTACCGGCTTTATCAAGATAGATTTGGATATTGTCGACCTCGACATACACAATCGTATAGTTATGCGGTTCATGGCCGAGCGAATTAATATGACCCATGATTCCCTCTTTGGTGCCGGTATCAATCATGGCCGCCGGGCCGTAGGCTTGCATCTTCCAATCAAAGAGCGAAGCATAAAATTTCTGGGTTGAGGGGTTGTCTTTGCAACCAATCTCGAAGAAAACTACCGGATGTGCCATGGATAATGTCCTTTCTAAAAATGTTGTAGTTCCAAGTTCTATCACAAATAATTGTTATTTTCACTAAATGGACGAATGAAGCATACAAATCGGGACGTAACAGGACAATCATTTTTTACGGAGTCGCGCGTTGAAACAAATAGCCGGTGTAACATGGCACTGACGATCGTTTCTTGAGGTACTGGCCCCGAGGAGCATTTGTGATTACCGAAACTCTCCCAGCTCGGCCCGACCAATTCGGACTCACAAGAATCTAAGCATGTTCTCCCAAACATTGCTGTTGTTTTCAGTTTTCGCTGAGTTCTTAATCGATTATCTTTGAGTAATGGACATTCTCACCCGCCAACTCACCATCGCTGACTTTGAGCAGATACGATCTGTCTGGGATATTGCCGGACTTTCGTACAAACCCGGCGGCCGGGAAAGTTATGATGCCATGAAAAAGGAAATGGCCAACCCTGCTTGTGCCTTCTTTGGATTATTTTCTGAAACACGTGTGCTCGGTGTGGCGATTGCCAATTTCGATGGCCGCCGCGGCTGGATAAATCGGCTGGCTGTCGATCCGGATTTCAGGGGGATCGGGCTTGCCGGTCGGCTTATCCGCGTCTGCGAAGATTTCCTTTATTCTCGCGGGGCATTGGTGATTGCGGCGTTGATTGATGAAATGAATGATCCGTCAACTTCGGCCTTTCAAAAGGAAGGATTTGGGTGTGTCCCTGAAATTCGTTATTTTTCAAAATACAAGACATCTGAATCGTAGAGTATTATAATAATAGTCTAACAAACGGTTCGCTTATTGGAATCTGACTGTCAGGTGATCCATATGAGTTGCCGGGTGAAAATAGAATATTCATAAACAATAGTTTGAGGAACGAACAAACATGAAGCTCAAGGTATTATTATTAAATTCTTGGAGAGTTGTAGCTCTTACTCTGGCAGTCTCTTTTATCGCCGGATGTTCTTTCGAGCCTGAGCGAGGAACGCCTGAATATTACGAAAAATATATCGATAGCTTTCTTGATAGCTTGGCCGCAAATTCCAGTTCAGCTCTTCGCGATAACCTTGCGCTCTGGCCCGCAGATATTGTTGTCCCGGCGCTTACCTCCGCGCTCGACAGCAACCCCAACTTTCAGACGGATCAAGCGCGCGCGTCGGGATATTCCCTCCTTCAAAAGCTAAAAGCATACGAGACCGTCCAAGGACGCGCCCTCTACGTTAAAGGACTAAACGATAACACCAAGGTCGCGCAGCAATCCATCTCTTCGCTCATACTTGCTTTGCCCACCTACGGACACGAAGTGATTCCAGCTTTGACACTTGCCTTGCTTAACGACAGCCTGCCCGAGACACTTCACATTGAGATCATTCGCGGCCTGCTCAATATCCATTACCAAGGGGATTCACTGGTTGGAAGGCTCACACAGTTTTTTAGCGATACATCTCTCCATGAAGCCCTTCGCACAACTGCAATGCAGGGGATCTTAGCCTTCGGCGGCGCGGAGGCCGCTCTGCCGCTTCTAAATAATCTTGATACAACCGGTCATAAGGCCGCAATTTTTGCATTGGGGCATTTCGGAGGCGTGACTGGAGGGACATTGAGCGCGACTCCGGAAGTGCGGGAGAACGCTCGTGAGTTCGTGCTTTCGAGCATGACTCATCCTGTTGAAAGCGTCCGCATCGCAGCGTTCCGTTCGTTATCGGGATTGTATGGGAAAGAGTGGTTTGTTGAACGCGATGGCGTGTATGCGCTCAATGACGACATAAAGCCGGCCATTCGAAAAATGATTAAGGCCGAGCCGGATGCGGCTAAAAGAGAAAGACTTGAGAAAGAGCTGGTTCTGCTGGATCAGCATGAGCAACGGCAGAAGAAATAGTTAGCTGTCTTCGCATAAAAAAAAACGGCGGACTGTGTGAGTCCACCGCTTTGAACATTCTGGTTATAAAAACATAATCTAAGACTTTGAAACCAACTCAAATGCGCTCTTGAATGTCCCATGGTCGCGCGAGCCGACAAATCGCTGAATCTCTTTTCCCGACGGAGAAAGAAAGATTGTTGTCGGGACGGCTGTGATGCTTCCGAATTTAGAGACAACACTCTCATCTCCCATAAGTTGTATCCATCGCATATCGGCTTTGGCCGCGTAGCCATTTACTTTTTCAGGCGTATCATTTAAGGCAATAGATACAATCTCGACGCCTTGGTCTTTATATTCATCATAGAGTTGCACCAGCGCGGGGATTTCGGCGCGGCAAGGAGGGCACCATGTCCCCCAAAAGTTAATTACCACGGCCTTCTTGCCAATCCATTCGCTTGAATTCCGCAAGTTTCCATCGCTGTCATAAGCCGCAAACGATACCGCGCTCGGATCAAGCATAATTTCTTTTGGGCTTTCGGTAATTTTGCCGTCGCTTGGAACGATCCCTTGGGCCCCCGAATCGGTCGATGCAACTTTGGGAAGCGACCCTGCGGTATCCTGTGGGACGGACTGGCCGATATTGGCCGGCTGATTATCAGTAACGGAAGAGGAGTCGTCGCCGGTCTGCGAAGCGCTGTCGTCTTTACTGCATGCTAACAATAGCGCAACAAGTAGAGAAATTGATAGGATATGTGTGATCTGTTTCAACATTGGAATTCCTGAACAAAAGGTTTCATTAAACTTAATATCTCTTATACAGAAGCCAATATAGATTTGGCCAGCAGACCTGTCACCAATAAAAGCGGACTATTTCTTTATTTCGCTCTTTTCGGCGTTGTTTCCCGTGCGGGTCGTGTCGTATTTGTACTCTTTGACGTAATCAAAGACTTTGAGCATGGTGGCGCTATCCCTATATCCAGGCAGAGGACCGACTTTTCTCCCCTCATGGGATTGAAACCAAAATGCCGGGTAACCATCAACCCCAAATTCAGTATGAGCTAAATCTTTCTGCGTGATTTTATATCCGTCGAATTCCAACAGACTATCGGTATCTCCCCAGACTTTAACTGGGATAAAATTTTCATTTACCGCTCGTATGACTGCGGTATCTTGGAATGTTTCCTTGTCCATCTTTTTACACCAGCCGCACCAGACGGCAGTAAAGTCAATAAAGAGATGTTTCTTTTCGGCCTTGGCATACGAATAGCCGACATCGTAGGGAAGCCAAGTAATTTTAGTTTTATCGATTTGTCGTTTCGGAAGTTTATCGGATTTGGCAGGTTTTGGGGCTGCCATAAGGAAAGTGGCCGCGGTGAAAAGTAGTAAGACGGAGAGAATAGCTGGTAGTTTTGATTTCATGGGAAATGTCTGCCTTATCGAGTTATTTGTTTCTCTCAGCTGGTTCACTCATATTATCGGGGATAGGCCGCAAATAAGCCGATGACCCACCGAGTATTTCTTTTAGTCTATTCAACAGCTCAAAATCGAGCGTGACCGAATACTTTTTCGCTCGTATATAAACTTCCGATCCGTTTTCTCTGGCCGCGACCAGTACCGGCGCGGTGCCTTTGTATTCACTGAGCGAGGCCAATGTCTTTTCTAATGTACTGTCGGAGCAATCTGCGCTTATCTTTATTACCAGTTGGCATTTGAATCGTTCGGCCAGCTTCTCCAGAGCAACAATTTCAGTTCCGACAATCTTCGGGTATTCTCCTTCACGGGTCGAAACCCGTCCGGTCACCAGAACCATCCGCTCAACCTCTATACAATCTTTGCCTTTCTCATAACAATCGGAAAAAAGGATGAGTTCCACGTTTCCCGAAAAGTCTTCAAGAGTGGCAAAAGCCATGGCGTTCCCTTTTTTATCAAGCTTCTTCTTAACCGATGAAATAATCCCGCCGACAGTCACTTCTCGTCCATCGGGTATTTTGGCTAAGCCTTCGGTTGCGCAGGTAGTGAACAAGCGAAGTTCATCTTTAAACCTGTCCAACGGATGCCCGGAAATATAAAAACCAAGCATTTCTTTCTCTTTTGCAAGTCGGATCGAGGTCGGCCATTCGTCGATTTGTTCATACTCGGGGGCTGTCCGCTCAACCGCTCCTCCGCTGAGGGCAAAGAGATCATGGCTGTTGGCTTTTTCGAAAGCTTTCTGTCCAAATTCAAGTATCCGTTCGACTGCGGCAAATTTCTGTGCCCGACTGCCTTGGAGAGAATCGCATGCGCCACCGGCGATCAATGACTCAAGCGTTCTGCGGTTTATCATTTTTGAGGGAATGCGCCCGGCCATATCAGCAAGGCTGGTGAACTGTCCTTTGGTTTTTCTTTCAGTCATAATCGAGCGTGCCGGGCCTTCGCCAACATTCTTAACAGCCTGAAGTCCAAAGCGGATAGTTCCCTCAGCCACGCTAAAATCAAATAAAGACTCGTTGACATCGGGTGGAAGTACGGAGATTCCCATTCTGCGGCATTCCTCGAGAAGGACATATATTCTATCGCTGTCCTGCATTTCGGAGGTCAGGAGTGCGGCCATGTAATGCGCTGGGTATTTTGTTTTAAGCCATGCCGTTTGATAGGCAATAAAAGCGTAGCAGGTCGAGTGGGCCTTATTGAAGCCGTAGCGGGCGAAGGTTTCTATCCGGTTGAAAACTTCATCGGCGACTTTTCGGTCGACTTTGTGTGCCTCGGCTCCGGCCAAAAATTCAGCTTTCTGAGCCGCCATGAGCGCGGCATCTTTTTTACCCATCGCTTTCCTAAGTGTGTCGGCCCGCCCCATAGAATAACCTGCGAGTTGGTTAGCAATGCTGAGAACCTGCTCTTGAAAGACAATGACGCCATAGGTTGCTCCCAGAATCTGCTCGAGCTTGGGATGCAAATGTACGATATTGGCCGCCCCTTTTTTGCGCTCGATATAAATATCAATCATATTCGCCCCTTTTGGGCCTTCGTAGTCGAGTGGGCCGGGACGGTAGAGCGCGTTCATGGCGGTGATGTCATCAAAATTCTCCGGCTCCAGCCGCCTGAGATAATCGCGCATTCCACTTGATTCAAACTGAAATATCCCGATGGTCTCACCTCGGGCGAAAAGTTTGTAGACCTCGGCGTCGTCGAGAGGAATGGTATCAAGATCTATTGGTCGGTCGGGAAAATCCTGCGCGATCATAGCCAGCGCGTCCTCGAGAACGGTCAATGTCCGCAATCCCAGAAAGTCCATTTTGAGCAGGCCGACTTCTTCGACCATCTTCATATCAAACTGTGTGGTTATTTCGTCGCGGCTCCCTTTAAAAAGCGGCACATAGTTGGTAAGCGCCGAAGGCGCAATCACCACACCTGCCGCATGGGTCGATGCATGCCGCGCCGAACCTTCGAGAATAAGCGAGAAGCGGATTAACTTCTCTATCCGTTTGTCTTTTTTCTGCAACTCGGCAAGTTCAGGAACTTTGGAGATGGCATCCTGAAGACTGATTCCGGGGATATCCGGGATCATTTTGGTGATTCTGTCAACCTCGCCGTATGGAATCGAGAGAACGCGTCCGACATCGCGGAGCACCCCGCGGGCCATCATAGTGCCGAAGGTAATAATCTGACAGACATTATCCGCGCCGTATTTGGCGATGACATATTCGATAATCTTGTCTCGTCCGCGGTCGGCAAAATCGATGTCTATATCGGGCATTGAAATTCGCTCGGGATTTAAAAACCGCTCAAAGAGCAAATCGAAATGAATGGGATCCATATTCGTGATTCGCAAAACGTATGACACAAGCGAACCGGCAGCCGAGCCGCGTCCGGGGCCAACCGAGATTTTTTGTGAACGAGCGTAATCGCAGAAATCTTTTACAATGAGAAAATAACCGGCGTATCCCATTTGTTTGATGACCGAAAGTTCGTAATCAAGACGCTCCTGAATCTTGGGCGTAATCTTTTCATATCGTTTGGCCAATCCCTCCTGCGAGAGGTTTTTGAGAAACTCATCGGCATCTACAAAAGGGCGCGGAATTGGAAATATCGGCAGTAGTAGCTTTCCGAATTCAAGCTCTACGTTGCAGGACTCAGCGATATGAACAGTATTTTCCAATGCCGTTTTGAAATCACCGAATTGATATTCCATCTCCTGGGGAGATTTAAAATAAATCTGGTCTGAATTATATTTCATCCGATTTGTGTCTTCAACCAGCTTACCGGTCTGGATGCAAAGGAGACAGTCATGTGCCTCGGCATGTTCCTGTTTGAGGTAATGACAATCGTTTGTCACGACCAAAGGAATGCCGGTCTCGCGAGAGATGGCATCGACACGAGGAATAAGCCATTTTTCTTTTTCGATACCATGATCTTGAATTTCGAGGTAGAAATTCCCTTCGCCAAAAATTTCGGCCAGCTCACGAGCAGATGCAACAGCGGCCTCAGTATCCCCCTTCAGAAGATTCCAGTTCACTTCGCCCTTCATACAGGCCGAGGTCGCGATGAGCCCTTCGGAATATTGCTTGAGCAAGGCTTTGTCTATTCGCGGACGGTGATAAAACCCTTCAAGATATCCGGCTGTCGAAAGCTTCAGCAGGTTCTGATACCCTATACGGTTTTTGGCGAGCAAAACCAGATGAAACCCGCCATCGGGATAGACCGACGATGGTTTTTTGTCAAACCGGCTTCCTCCGGCAACATAGGCTTCAGTGCCGATTATGGGCTTTACACCGGCCTTGATTGCCTTTTTATAAAACTCAGCCGCTCCAAAAAGATTCCCATGATCGGTAATTGCCAGGGCGGGCATCTTATACTCGCGCGCCATTTCGATAGCGGCATCGAGTCGGCAGGCGCCGTCGAGGAGAGAATATTGGCTATGGGTATGCAGGTGAACGAAGTTGGCAAATTTCATTTCAAATTTTCTTAATCGCTGGCAGATTGTATGTAGGGTTAAGATAGCCCGGATATGAGCGGATGGTCAATCATTTTGTGGAATGAGAACCGATTATCTTGGACGTCTCTATCTTATCTCGCCGAACTGCCAGGCTACAGAGAATCTGAATTCAAATTCCTTTTCATTCCCTGCTGGTTTATTGAGATAGAGCGGGAAATCGAGTCTCAAATGTTGATTTGACCAAACCGGAGGCGACAACAGTGAGATACCGGCCGAGAGATAAAAGCGCTGGTCGCCACCCGAAAGAGCCGTTTCGCTGGTCGAGATAGGAACCGGATAATAGACTTCTTTTTCTTCCATCGATACCGAGGCCGCGTCCACAAAAAGGGCATTATCAATTTTGGAAAGAAAGCCGCCCACAAGCGGGAGCTTGGCTAAAAACCTAAAGGGAATAATATCGGGCGGGGTAAGTTCAACCGAACCAGCATACGATTCGGTGAAATAAATCGCTCTGTCCTGATAGCCCCGCACCGGTCCAAGTCCCAAATAGAAATTATCCCGCCATTCCAAAGGAAAGGTGCCCGGCGAACGAAATAATTTTGTGCTGGTAAAGGCATCCACCGCACGTCCCCGGCTGAGTTGATAGATGAACTGCGATGACGGCTGGCCGGTGATATTGACAACGTCGAGATTCAACGCACAATATGTCCGCGTAGAGTTAGTCAGTTTCAAACCGAACAAATAGCGAACTGATAGAAAACCGCTGTAATTGCCGTCTTCTTCAAGCGCGCCAAAATAATTGGCGTTGTAAAAATGATAACTGCCATAGCGGAATGTTCTGAGCAGATCAGTATAGAGGGCAGAATATAAATTATCGGTCGCATCCCAAGCCGGGTCTGCGAAATACTTGCTTACATCCTCAGAAATCGGATCGAGGCGGTTCGCCTGTTTTCCTCCGCCGATTTTGAGATAATTCAACTCCAGCCGGAACAGTTTATGATCCGGTCGCGAGTGCCATTTGGAGAAATACTTCTGAAAGGCATTTGAATAAAACAGCCGTCTGTCGGCCCGCAAAACCCGCCATGAGAGTTCCGACCTGTCTCCGAACGGCGCAAACGGAACAGCGATTGTAAAATCGACATTCGGTCGGCCGGAGCGTGTGCCGATCCGCGCATCGAGATTGAATCGTTTCTCAATTTGCAAATATGAGCCGTGGGCATGGAATCCTAATTGCACACCGTTTGGGTCATCATACCAAATGTCTGGCCTCGCTCTGAGCGCATACTCATTCACCGGTACCCGGTCGTATTTGAGGTTGTCCAAGCGGAACTGAATCGGCGGAAGGCCGGACTGATTATTCAGGCGGTTTATGTCCATGAGAAGATTATCAGGATCGACAATCACTTTTTTTATTTTCCGCTCTGAATTGACCGAAAAATTGTAACGTTCATCTAATCGACGGAACTGATGCCAAATCGGCAACAGGGCAAAGCCCGGTTTTGCGTATGCCATTCCTTCGGGCGCGACAGTGTAGAAACTTGTGTCACCCTGCGCCCAGATTATGCCGACATCGACTGGCGAAACAAATCTTCCCTTTTGTTTTAGTGAAATCGTGTGCCGATACCCGCGTCCGCTCTTTTGGGATTTTTTACCAGCAAAGGCATAATCGAGACGCTGTCTGCCATGATACCACTGGTCAAAAAACTGGTTAAGTTGCAATCCCGTGGTCTGCTCTAAAGATTCCGTGAAGTCATCTTCGTACGGATGACGGAAAAACCATCTGTCGCAATAGTCATGCATGGCATCGAAATACGCCGAGTCGCCTAAAATAGAACGGAGCGAATAGTGCATCGCGGCTGATTTATAATACGCCGAAACCCGGTACGGCCAATATTCTTCGCCTTGGTCGTATGAAAACGACATCGGCCGATCGAGTCCCTGTTTCATAAGCAACAATAGTTGTCGGAATCCGCGCTCGTTGCGGTCTTCGTCAAGCGGCGCGACAAGCTTTTCATACCAATTGGTAAAATGCACATTGTTGCCCGCACGCCCGAGGTACTGCTCGATGGCAATATGTTCAATGTGAGTGGTGAATCCTTCATCGAGAAACGGCCGGTCAACCTGGTTGGAGCCGACCTGTCCCATAAACCACTGGTGACCTATTTCATGATAGACGACTATCCACCAGCCTTTTGATGGCGCGCCCCCTCTGCAGTTGGCAAGCATCGGAAATTCCATACCGGAGTAGGCATCGGTAATGCGTATGACCGGCCACTGATATGGATATATTTTTTCTGAAAATGTCTGGATCGCCTCTTGTCCCAGTCGAACTCCGTGTATCCAGCCTTTGGCGTTTTCACGAAGAGGATAAACGGCAACATCCACCCCATTCACTGTGCCGGTATCGAGACAGAATCGAGCCGACGATGTGAAGGCAAAGTCATTCACTTTTTCGGCGACATAATGCCACGTCTTGGTTTCTCCCTCGGCGAACGAGAAAATCGGCCATTCGGATTTGGGTTTGAGATAATTCTCAAGCGCGTACATCTGGCGAAGTGAGTCGGAGAGAACTTCGCTTTCATTGACGCACACACCAGTCGCGGCAATGATCTGGGCCGCCGGAGCGGTGATAGTGACATCAAATTTCCCAAAATCCCCATAGCACTCCCCCCAGTCGACATACTGAGAGTTGACCCAGCCCATTGTGTTATCGTACACGCATACCTGCGGATACCAATAGGCGGCTTTGACTGTTCCTTCAATGAGTCCCATCCGCATCTCGTGTGGAGAGGGAAGCACAGTTGTGAATTTGAAAGTCAATAAAACCGTATCAGAGGGAACCAATAATTCGTCGAGGTAAACGGTAATAATTGTATTGTCCCGTTCAAAACGCCTGTATGTACGGGATGCTGGCTCAGTATCGAATAATTCAAGCGAGCCTTCCTGCTCTTTTTTCAAATTGGCTGTCGTCCAGATATTCTGTGTGCGGCGTTTTTTATCGGCGTATGAATTGCGTTGAATGGCATTTGGGAACGCTTTGAGGTAAAGCAGATCGAGTGTGTCGGGTGAATTATTGATGTACTCAATGTCGATTGTGCCGTTGATAGTGCGAAGGTCTTCGGCCAGTGTGACATCAAGAACATAGTTTACTTCCTGCTGCCAGTATTCCCGGGCATGGCTTGACTGGACGCACAAACCCACAAGTAAGAAGGCAAAACAGAGATTCAAAAAACGGATATTACATCGCACCAGTGATTCCTTTGTAAATGAAACTTGATCCGAGACCGAGCAGAAAGACAGCGCAGGCGGTCAGAAGAATTTTCAAACTGCGTCCCAAGAGTAATTTTCGCCCGCTCCAGATGAGCATGGCGACTGCGGTATACCAGACAATGTCAGAGAGGATGTGTCCGATGTAAAAGACAACTGGCCCGATAAAACCGGCCTCCGTTGATTGAGCGACATAGGACAGCCCGATTGTTCCCCACCAAAACAGCCAATACGGGTTGGAAATTGTCGCGGTAAAGCCTTTGCCGATAAGATGCTGGGATGGCCGTATGACGTCATTGGAACTTTCATAGGAAACACGCTGGCGAAAGAGATCGTAGAGCATCATCCCACCCATCGCGATGAGCGCCGCTCCACCGACCACAGCAAGTGTGCGAATTATCCCTGTGTCATCTGAGAGTGTGACAAGACCGAGCGCAAAAATTATTACCACGGCAATTTCGGCGATTCCATGCCCGATACAGATAATCGGGCCGGTTTTCCAGCCATGACGCGGGGTCTCGGCGATATTGACGGCAAGAAGCGGCCCTGGGAACATCGCTCCGGAAAATCCAACGACAAACGAAGTGGTGAAAAGGGTCGGCAGGTCCATCGAGGAGAAGATACATCGGGTGGGCGGTTCATCCAAGTATTCTCTTCGCTCGGGTAGACAACGACGGCACTATTTATGTGGTGTCGGGCCCCCATGCTGGGGATGCTATTCCTCGCCCGACGCTATGATTGAACTGTCAGGTGAGGGCTTTCAAGTCCGCCGAAGGAGGGCGCCAGACAGCACGTTTTGTTTTCTTCGTGCGGGACGTCTCTGTCGCGCACCAATTATTAAGATGTCAGGATCATAAAGATCCTGACCTACTCAACTGGCCTTTTTTTTGCCAAATAAACTCCTGTAGTAGCACCGAGAGCAGACATTATCTGATAGATGCCTCTCCCTTCGAAATAATATCCAGAGTCCATTAAATTGACATTGAATAAGGTAAGAAAAAACATGCCACCACCTATAAATATCCATAATCCGAAAAGGACAAATGATACCCTTAAGTTATGCTCAGGTGCAATTTAAGAACCAATATATACAAATGTAGTAGCGACCACAAAAGGCAAAAGAAACCTTTCTGGAAGCTCAGGGTATGGTTCTATAATTTGACTAAAAAAGAGGTAAAGAAACCAGTGAAGCGGGAAATTTGACAATAGACCAGCAGGAATAGCACCGGGAAGTACTGCAACCCAACGGAGCCTATATGTGACATCTCTTTTCTTTTCCATTCAATGCGACCTCCACTCTGATGGTGAAAATATTATCAACTGTCCAAACCAGTCCTCCAAGATGTCGTGTCCTTTTCGTGGTGTCGGGCGTCTCTAAGTCCATCGCCCGTCCTACTTCACCCCTACAAACATCCATTCACCAGCATGGCCGTCAGGGTGGTTGATTCCGCGCTCTTCTTTTACAGCCTCGACCTCAAAGCCCGCTGTTCGCATTAACTTCGTCCAGCGTTCAAGCGGGAACAATCCCAGAGTGTGCATATCTCGCTCGGTGCGCATCTTGCCATCCTCGCGAATGACATAGAGCATGAGCATTTCAAAAGTCGTGTCGGCCCGATCAAGGTCATAGACATATTCAAAATACGCGAGCGTTGTTTTCACATCCAATGCCGTGTGGTGCGCGACACGGGCATCCTGAAAATTTTCTTTGACATAATCCGGCGTGGTAATTATCAGACCGCCGTAGTTTAAATGCTCAAAGGCTGTTTTGAAAGTCGAAAGCAAATCATCTTCGTTCAGCATATAACCGATGGCATCGTGGATAAGCACGGCATCGAATTTTCTTCCCAGCCGAAGCGTCCGCATGTCCCCTTGAAGATGTTCGACTGACGGGTTGAGTGTCGATGAAAGCTTGATCATTTCCGGAGACAGATCAACCGCGACCGCATCAAATTCATCGACAAAATGTGACAAATGCGAGCCGCCGCCAGAGCCGAGATCGAGAATGTTGTGACGACCTTTGCCGAGTTTCTCCCTGAGAACGGCTTTCCACCGTGCGGCCTCGCCGGCATGATCGGCTGGCGGGTCAATCAGATAATAGAGATGCGCGAATTCATCGTAGAGCCTGTTTGATTTCATGGTGTATGTGAAAAGGGTTGTTATTTTTTTTGAGCTATCAAAAGCCAGCCGACTCGGCCGTCATTGTAGAGAGAATGCTGGCGCTGTTCGACATCGAATCCAGTTTCGGTCAACAGGCGATGCCAGGTCTCAACCGAAAAGAGTCCCAGGACATGCAAATCGCGCTCGACTCTCAATTTACCGTCTTTGCGGATGAGATAATGGATGAGCATTTCATTGACGGTGTCATTTGGGTCGAGATCGTATTCGTATTCCAGATGCGTCAAGGTCGTTGTGCCGTCGGACATCGTATTGTGCCGCACCATGCCATCGGTGAACGTCTCTTTGAAATAATCCGGCGCGGTCAAAAGAAATCCGCCCGGTTCAAGGTGTTCATGGGCTGTCACAAAAGTCTGGCGAAGGTCGTCCTCGGTCAACATGTAGCAGATGGCATCATGGATGAGGACAGCTTTAAACTGTTTGCCGATTCGCATTGTGCGCATATCGCCGACAACATGCGGAATTCCCGGATTAAATTTTTGTGACACATTCACCATTTTCTCAGAGAGGTCACTTCCGGTGGCATCGAAATCTTGTATGAAGTGCGAGAGATTGAATCCGCCGCCGACTCCCATTTCGATCATTGTATGGCGTCCCGGGCCGAGCTTTTCGCAAAGCACATTCTTCCACAACTGCGCTTCATCGGCATACGCTTCCGGCCCGCTTATAAGCGGATAGAGGTAGGCGAATTCGTCATAGAGGCGGTTAAGTTTCATAGAAGAAGTCTCTCAGTTGCTTCGCACGATAGGTGGCATCGCCACTATCGTTCACTTGCCAGAGAAGGCCGCTTTTCGTTTTTGCAAAAAAGCGCCGGTTCCTTCGGATTTGTCCGCTGTGCCGCATGTCTGCGCGAAATTGGCTTTTTCCATATCGCAACCGGCATGCAGATACAGGTCCTGAGCATGGTTGACCAATTCTTTAGCAAGCTTGACAGCTATCGGCCCGCGCGAGGCAATAGTCTCGGCCATCTGCATCGCTTTGGACATGAGCTCTTCGTGCGGATAGATTTCATCGACAAGCCCGATCCGATGAGCTTCAGCGGCGGAGATAATGTCGCCAGTCAAAATCATCTGCATGGCTTTGCCGCGTCCCACAAGTTTCGGCAGACGCTGGGAGCCGCCATAGCCGGGGATGACGCCAAGGTTGACTTCGGGCTGACCGAGTTTCGCCTTGTCCGATGCGAGGCGAATGTCGCAGGCAAGCGCAAGTTCACAGCCGCCTCCGAGGGCGAAACCATTTATTGCGGCGATGACCGGTTTGGGGAAATATTGGATGGTATTCATGAGTCGAAGGCCATTGTCCGAAAAGGTGTAGCCGGTCTGCGCAGTGAGGGCGTTAATTTCATTGATATCCGCGCCAGCCACAAATGATTTTTCTCCGGCGCCGGTGAGAATAACACAGGAGATGGCATCGTTATTCGAGTTTTCATTGAAGGCGCGCTGCAGTTCGTCGGTCGTTTCGATATTCATGGCATTCAGAGCCGTTGGTCTTGAGACTGTGATAACAAGCACCCGGCCCTTGGTTTCGATAATAAGATTTTTGAACGCACTCATGTGTAGTTTCCTTTTTTGGTATCGTTAGCGCAAAACAATCAAAAGACAAATATTCTTACGGATAAACCATTCCCTCTGGTCATCGCACAAGTCGGATCATGCGAAGTCCGACAATATGTTTGGTCGTTCCCAAAAGTTCGAATCCCGCTTTGAGATAACAACCCAAAGCCCGTTCGTTGTCACTGTAGAGATTTATTATCGCTTTGTTCACACCCGGCCTGCCGGTCAATCGTGAGAAAAGAAGTTCGAGCAAGCGCGTCCCGTACCCGTGCGAACGCCGTTTGGGGTCAACCAGCAAATGCGCAATTTCCACTGCAAACTCTGCCGGGCGCGGCCATAATTCGCCATAAGCGACTGGTTCCCCTTTGGCAGAGAGGAGATAGGCAATCACATCGCTTCGCTGCCATGAATCTACAAGGTCTTCGGGGGGCGGAAACTCATTTGAACGGCAAACATCGAGCAGAACTTTTTCGGAGTTAAGCCATGTTCGCACAAGAGCCGAATAGGTTGGGGCGTAGGGGATAATGTCGGCTTTGATCTGAAGTGAATCGGTCACAATTTTTTTTCCTTGATGCTTTTATCTTTTTCAAGCGGTCAATATAGGAAATGGAAACCAAAACGGCAACCGGGGGATTTTGGATGAAACTCGTATGCCTTACATTACTCAGGTTTGACTTTACCCTCCCCTTATACTATTATTGTGGCCGAAGTTAGGCCATAAAGGCCGCTGTCGTATTAAAGGAGCTTTTTTCTCATGATCGATTTTTCGTTTACTGAAAACCAGCTTGCTGTTCGTGATATGGCGCGCGAAGTCGCCGATAGGGTAATCATACCATCAATTTCCGAATTCGACCGGAAACAAACGCTCAATCCGGCGCTGTTACCTGCGATGGCCAAAGCGAATCTGCTTGGCTTTTGTGTGCCAGAGGAATACGGCGGACTTGGGATGGACTATATCTCGCTCGGTTTGGCTTCTGAAGAAATGGAATATGCGGACACTTCGGCGCGGGTTATCCTTTCAGTCCATGTCGGTCTTTTTTGCATGTCGGTTCTGGTCTGGGCGAACGAAGAGCAAAAGCAGAAATATCTTGTCCCAGCGGCTCAGGGCAAAAAAATTGCCACTTTCGGTCTCACCGAACCGGCCGCTGGTTCTGATGCCATAGGCATTCAGTCGACGGCCGTCAAAAAAGGGGACCATTACGTCCTTAACGGCGAAAAAATGTGGATATCGCTTGCAGCCATCGCCGATTATTTTCTGATTTTTGCCTGGACTGACCTTGAGAAAAAAAGAAATCGCGACCACTCCGGACTCTCGGCATTTATTGTCGAGTCAAAATGGAAGGGTGTCTCCACATCGACCATTCATGGCAAACTCGGTGTGCGCGCAGGAAGCACCGGCTCGATTGCATTTCAGGATGTAGTTGTACCGGCCGAAAACGTTGTGTACAAAGAAGGTCAAGGCTTTAAAATCGCGATGTTCTGCCTCGACCAAGGACGTTACACTGTCGCCGCTGGCTCATGCGGACTTATCCGCGCCTGTCGCGACGCATCGGTTAAGTATTCGCTCACACGACACACCCAAGGCATTCCCATTGCCGAGCATCAGTTGGTCAAACAGATGATTGCCAATATGGAAGCGAGCTATCAATATTCGACATACCTCTGGATGAAAGCCGGATGGCTCAAAAATCAGGGGAAGCGATCCACTCGTGAGACCTCGCTTGCAAAATGGATTGCCTGCCGCGATGCCGAGGCCTCGGCCGCTAATGCCGTGCAGGTCTATGGCGCGTACGGGTTCTCGGATGAATATCCGGTCGAACGGTTTTATCGCAACTCAAAAGGGGCATCGATTTACGAAGGGACGCGCGAGATTCACACCCTCATCCAGGCCGACTACGCCCTTGGATTCCGGCATGACAAGGAGCTTGAGCGAGAACTTCCGCCAGTGATGGGTTGAGGCGGTAGTGCCGTTTTTTTTAGAAGGTGAAGGCAATTGAAGATGAATATCTGGATTCTCCGCCGATGGCGGACCGGAATGACATTATGAATAAATCATCCCACGACTAACGAAGGAGGAATAATCAATGAAACGAAAAGCTACAGCCGCATGGAAAGGCGGCATGAAAGACGGGAAAGGTATCCTGACCACCGAGACCAAATCACTCAATGAGGTGCCGTATAATTTTGTCTCTCGTTTCGAAAACGGAACGATGACCAATCCCGAGGAGCTCATTGCCGCGGCCCATGCTGGTTGTTTCTCGATGGCCTTCTCAAACGAACTCAGCAAAGGGGGCGGAGTCCCCGGAAGCATCGAGACCACGGCGACTGTCACACTCGAAGGCGGTGCCATCACCGCAATTCACCTGGATACAAAAGTATCGATGTCGGGCATTACCAACGATGCCTTTATGGCCGCCGCCAACGGCGCAAAGACCAACTGCCCGGTCTCGAAATTGTTGAAGGCAACCATTACTATGGATGCGAAGCTGAACCCGTAAGAGAGGGGCTGCGGGAGTGATTCGGTCGATGAGAATATCTACAGGATGACGTAGGGCTGTATCTCTTAGCTTTGGTGGAGACATAAAAATGACCCTCGGGCGAATGAAATTCGCATACTTTTGTCTTCTTCATATTCGCGGCCTTGTACGGTCTTCGGTCGAGAAAGACGAGAAGATATTTGTCGATTCCACAATCGGCATACAAGTCATCCTCACATCAAATCCGGATCCGCTTTGTTTTCACATAGATAAGTCTCATTCTATTCTCGGTATGATAGAACCTGGCCGCTCAGACATCGAAAAGTCAAAGACAATTGAAGAGAATACACTTTACGTAAATAAGTTAATAGATAACAGACGAAAAGAATATCCGAACGGTCTTTTTCTCTATTTTGAGGCGATCGGAGAAGAAGAGATCGGAAGCGAAAATGTCTATACAAGTGATGCAGGCAATTACATCATTACGACGAAGACTCCCAAAGTGCCGATTCAGGCTCGTTACGAAGCGCAGGTTAGACTAGCAAAACTAGCTCTTTATCTTGAAATCGGAGCCATTGTGGGCTTTAAACAAATTGGTAACTCATCTGTGTTTTTTGATGTTAATGAAAAACCAATTTACATATTTAATCTTCAAATGGGTCAAGTTCATGGCTACCTATCACGCCAACTGTCGCGTGAGGAAATTGTATGTACTCAGCAGCTGATATCTCATGTCATAGGGGATGCTTCGCTGGAAAGAATCGCGCAACTCTTGGAAAAATCGCTCGAAGAGAGACTGGAACAAATAAACAAATTCATTTATGTGTGGATGGCTCTAGAAATATTTATAAACAAAACATTCAATCATCATCATGATAGATTTAGAGTTCGACTATTCAAGAGTGTTTCATCAACTGTTGCGGACGCTTATTTTGACCGTGACAACAAGGGCAGACCGAGTAGTTTCACTTTGGTTCAAAAATTCGTAATAGTTTCCGATCAACTTGATTCAGAGCATACAGAAACAGACACTAATTTATTCAAACACTGTAAAACGCTGCGAGATAGTTTTATGCATGGAGAGCCAATAGATTTTTCTTCCCTGCCCGTGGATAAATTGCAAACACTAATAAGGAAACTTCTGCGTTTGTACATTAACTCACAATAATATTAGCCTACAGGACTGCGTGTATCGTCGAGGGCGTGGCACGATATTATCATCGAACTCTCCGGCTTGAGTCCCTGACAGACCAGTTAAATCGCCGGGTTAGCCCCGTTATTTGCGCTCGTCCCCCCACTACATCATATCATCAGGGTCGATGTCCACCGCGGCCAGAACTGACGATGGCAGGCCAAAACGGTTTTCCTGTGATTCCCATTCTGTTAATGTGCGGCTGAATTTGACCATCTGGGTTGTCTTGATAAGCAACTGTCTTCTGTAGCGCGCTTTCAATTGATAGATGGGACACTGCGCAGGACCGAGCGTCTCGACAGGAATCCCGGCTTTGCGGCAGACATCGGCGAGACGGGTTTTGAAAGTTTGCGATGCTTTTCCCAGAATTGTCTCATCGGTTCCTGAGAAAACGACATTTGCCAGCCGAATAAACGGCGGAAAATTATATTCATGGCGTGATTTTATTTCCCCGTCATAAAATCCTTTGTAGTCCTGGGCGGCGGCGTGCATGATGACCGGATGATGAGGATACGAGGTCTGGATTATGACCTCCCCTTTTTTTCGGCTTCGTCCTGACCGTCCGGCAACTTGGACAAGCCTCGCGAATGTTTTTTCCGACGCGCGAAAATCGGGCATATCCAATCCCTGATCAGCCGAGAGCACACCAACCAGCGTCACACCGGGCAAATCGAGCCCCTTGGTCACCATCTGCGTCCCGAGCAAGAGATTCTGTTTCTGTTCGGCGAATTCTCGAAGCAGGGTATAGGCGCGCGCTCTACCGCTTGCAGTGTCAGAATCGAATCGTGCGGTGACGGCTTGTGGAAACAGACGCGGGATATCCTCTTCGACACGCTGAGTGCCAGCTCCGACATACATCAGATTGCGGCTGTTGCATTTTTCGCAGGTGTCGCCTGGATTGGCCGCATATCCGCAGTAATGACACAGAAGTTTTCCGCCGACTTTGTGGTAGGTCAAATTGATATGACATTGCGGGCAGGTACTGATATGGGCACAGTCGCCGCATTTAAGTTGTCGAGAGTATCCGCGTCGATTGAGATAGACGATAACTTGCTCGTCCTGATCAAGACGTTTTTCGATTTCCTTTTTGAGCGGGTAGGTCATATAAGTCAGGTCACCTGAGAGTTGTTCTTTTTTCAGATCAATCAATCGTACGCTCGGCAGTTCCGCTCCGGCCGGACGCCCGGTCAACTCATGCAACTGATAGCGTCCGTTTACGGCATGGTAATAACTTTCGACCGATGGAGAGGCCGAGCCAAGGATGATCGGAATAGAATGAATTTTCGCTCTCATTATCGCCGTGTCCCGTCCATGAAACCTTGGCGCCGGGTCGTCCTGTTTGTAGGAAGAATCATGCTCTTCATCGACAACAATCAGCCCGACATTTTCAAGCGGCGCGAAAACGGCCGAGCGCGGACCAATAACAATTTTGTACTTCCCTTCGCGTATCCCCCTCCAACTCTCAAGCCGTTCCCGCTCTGTCATTCCCGAATGGATGACGGTAACCTGTGAATCAAAGAAACCTCTGAAATAGGCAAGGATTGCGCCGGTGAGGGCAATTTCTGGTGTGAGGACAAGGGCGGTCTGGCCTTTGGCCAGGATATCGCGGGCGAGGTGGCAGTACACAAGAGTTTTTCCCGAGCCGGTAATACCATGCAGCAGATGAATCGAGAAACCAGCCCCGAGATTTGTTTTCAATTTATCGACAACTGTTTGCTGGGGCAGTGTCAATGACAGGGAGGAAACATCGGCTTTGGCGGTTATAAACGGAAGCGTTGTCTCTTCGTTTTCGATATAAACTTGGCGCATTATGCCCCGTGAGAGCGCAGACCGAAAGGAGTTCGCGCTCCAGCCGAGTGCGAGAATACTGGCTCGAGAATGGGGTCCTTCAAAGTGTAAGGGCTTTTTACGTTTTCCTTTTGCAAAGTCAACGAGTGTAGCCGGATCGCCCAATTGAAAACGAATCAGTTTTCCTTTTGTGCCAATATAGGGCCATTCTTCGACGATTGAACCTGTGCGGATATAGTCACCGAGAGTTTGAGCGTTCTGTTTTTTTAGGAGAGCGACATCTTGAACGGTGAGCGCTTTGCCTGCTTGGACTGCGCGTTTTTTCGTGAACATGTCATTCGGTTGCGATGCCCGAGCGGCAATTCCCTGCTCGGTCCATAGATACCGCACGGCCTGATTTGTTTTGAGCGCTGCCGGAAGCGCCGAGGTGAGACAGTCGGCCGGGTTGGCGAAATAATAATCGGCCATCCACAAACAGAGTCGGAAAAGTTCCGGGGGGAAATAACTGATTTGGTCAAGGACGCTCATAATCGGCTTGGTAAGAAAACCGTCGGGGGCTTCTGCTGGGCCAAGATAGAAACCCGTTTTGTTGGCGCGGCCAAAAGGGACGACAACTCGGCATCCGGGCTGGAGCAGAATCGCGGGGTTGTCGAGGTGATAGGTAAAGGCGCTTTTCAGCGGCCCGGCCAAAGCGATAGTGACATAGCGGCGGTTTGTGTTCACCCATGAATATAAAAAAAGGCCGGCAATACGCCAGCCTTCTCTCATATTAATGCAGAGATTATTTTCTTAAAGTGATTTGAGCTTCGCGCCCGCCTCGTTTTGCTTGGCTGTTTTTCCAAGCTCGCCATAGAGATCATAGAGCCGCTCAAAGACGGCTTTGTTATTTGGTTCGAGCTCAGCGACCTTTTCATAGGCCAGAGTTGCTTTGGGGAAATCTTTGAGGTCAAAGTAACAATCCCCAAGCGAGGCCCAGTTGTCTGATTTTGTAGGTTCGAGTTTGGTCGCCTGGTCAAAGGCTACTGCGGCATCGGCGAATTTCCCAAGCAAAGCGCAGGTGGCGGCATAGGCTTCAACATCGGCCAATCTTTCGGGTTTGAGTTCAAATACCTGTTTGAGATAAACCCGGGCCGTATCGAACATCTGCAACCGTTTCGCCTGCCATTCGGCGGTCTTCTTGTCATCTTTTGATTCGGTTCCAATTTTCGCTGAGTCGCCTGCATCACGTGCCAAAGTAATATAGTAGCGCCCGACACCTGAGAGTGCATCGACATTGTTCGGGGATATTTTTAGGACGCGTTGCATCATAACTGCGGCAGAGTCATACTCTTTCACATTATTATATGAGATTGCGAGGTTTGAGGCATTCCCCGTATCATTCGGATTCTTATCGACATACTCGCGAAGGTAGGGAATGGCCTCGGCATAGTTATCGTCATTGAGATAATTGTATGCTATCTGCATTGTAATAGCCTCCGGATCCTCGGCATGGGGCAAGCTTCGTATGAGCCAGCGGTTGGCTTCTCCATAATCCTGCTTCTGCTCATAGGCCGAGGCAAGAGCCAGCGCGGCCCGGGAGTCGGTCGAATCAATAAGCATTGCGAGATTCATATTTTTTTCGCATGAATCAGTCAGCGCGACGATATTTGCATTGGTTTCAACAACAATTGCCGAATCAGTCACATTGGCAAGGTTCTTTCGCAGGTCTTGAGCTGAATTTAGTTGTTCAACACCGGCATTGTAGAATAGACGCCAATAATTGACGCGCACTGAGTCGGAAAGATCAATAAACTTATTGCAGTCTTTTCTGAAGTCTTCTTTGAGCGAGGTATTGGCACAAGCCATTTTGAGCGAGTCAATATAGATGACCAATCGGCTGGTCAATTCGGCTTTTGCTTTGAGGTCACCGGTCTGGTCAATTCTATCTTTGGTAATTTGACTCATCCAGAAATAGGCCTCGGCATGAGGACCGTAATGCATCAGCAGCGAATCAAGCATAACCTGGGCATAAGCGTAACGCTGGCTGCTCTTCTCAAGATTCCCTCGTGCATAGCTTATCTCAATTTTAACCGTCGAGATATAGGCTTTGGCAGTCAAACGGGCTTTCTGCGCCACAGCAGGGCCGGCGAGAGCCATGAGCATTGCAAGCGACAGCGCGAGCTTATATCTGAGCTTCATTTTCTTCCTCCGGAAAGCAGTTATATCCTATCAATTCATACCCAATCTAAGAATCAGAGCCACTTTTGTCAAATGCACAATCCGTCCTATTGATAGGTGAACCGGGTTGTCAGGGTCACCGTCACCACTGAATCGGCCGGAACGGGCACGTCGAAGGTAAGGGTTGTGGCATTTTTCTTTTTGTAGTCATGGGATGATTTCGTCACCTCCCAGAAACCGTACAGGGCCTTTTCCACGACAACGGTCACTGCTTCGGTTTTACGGTTGCGAATTTCGATCTCCCAATCCTGTTCGGTAATCTTTTGGGTTATCTGGCGGTTATTCATCTGGCGTTCTTCGGCTTTGATATCAAAAGCGTTCCCGATAGCTACCCGGACTTTTTCATTATTGGGGGTATGTTCGAGACGGTCTTCGCCGAGAAGGATTAGCGAGCCGTCGTCGTCGGCTTTGAACATTCGGACACGTCCGGCCGGAAGCGGTATACCAACTCCTGATTGTTTGCTATTGACGAACTCAACGCTCACAAGGACATCAGTGGCATTCATTTGTGGACGGTAGAGGTATATTTTATTGACTCCGGTCGATGCCGGCTCAAAAAGTGAAATTTGTTTTATCTCTTTGTCGGCGACAGTGGCGCGGCGTGGGAGCGTGTAGAGATGATACTCAAAGAATGATTTTTCTTGGAAGCCCTGGGCGGCATCGCTTTTCATGGACATTACTTCCATGCGTTGACCATATGGTATGACCTGATCCCGGATTCGGTTAATCTCGCCAGCTACAAGCTTCAAAGTGGCATCCTTGTATGTTTTGCCTGAAAAGTTATTTATTGATGACCAGCCTGAAAGGTCGAGATTCTTATCGGTCTTATCGAGCACTCCAACATATTCCGCCGTCCAAGACAGACCGGACGTTTGATACGATACCCGGCTGTCGACTGTGGCATCGGCGTCGGAAGAATAACGCCAGAAGAGTGTCGGGCGGGTAATAAGTCCGTCGGGTAGCTGCGGGAAGTTGACTTCGCTGATATTGGCAAGCAGGACGATCTGTACCGCGCCAGATTCGAGTTGTAGCGTAACCGCGGTCCCGCTGTAAGCCAGCAACGTGCCTGCATATCGTTTTCCTTCTTTGTCGATCAACTCAATTGGCTGGTCGAGGTATCGGGCATACATCTGCTCGGGAGATATGAGGTCATAGGCGTAGTTTTGCTCAAGAATCCCTATGTTGCGATTGTTGCCGATGACATCGAATCGAACCGAAGAGGCATCGATCTGCGAGGGTACATCCCGAAAGGCAAGTTGGTTGATCCCTTTTTTGAATACCAGACTTCGCGTTTCGCTTATGACGCCTAAGTTATCATTATAGACAGTGACGGCCATGTCATCGGCGGCAGAAATCGAAACCGTGAGCGCAAACATGACCATTGCTCCGAGAATGATTTTTGACGCACCGTCACGACGGACTTGTCCCATATTATCCACTTTCATAACTCTCCTTTTGTATTCACTTCATGGCCTTTTAACTTCACAGAGATAGTATCCGAGATTTCATGAAATCTTCCAAAATTAAAGATGCACCCGTCTATTCAAATTGACGAATAGTGGATTCAATCTGTGCACTTATTTCAGAGGAACTTGGCTGGAGCGAATCGCCGTTGAATTGTCCGTCACGAGGATTAAGCTTCTCAAAGACTTGCAGATAGAGTGAATAGATAAGATCAAGACTGAGTTGGTAGCGTGGCTCAAGCATCGGCATGAGACCATCCAGTGTCCGCCGAGCCAGTGCTTGGTAATAAAGACCGATTCTCTGATAATCCCTCATCAGGCCGCGGAAGGCGTCAGTTGGGATCTTGCTTTCGGCAACTTCGCGAAGGTTTTCGATAGACAAGCCATGTTTGCGGAGCAATTCATCGGAAAAGTAGTTAAGTCCCCTCAGCTGGTCTTTTTCGAAGTCACGGATTATGTGCACGACATAAGAAAAGATAGCCAAAGGTCTGGCCGCTTTCCGAAGGTCAAATTGCGGCCCGGTGTAGCGTTCGCCGACCTGATTGATCCCGCACAGGTGAACAAAAACCGCCGCCGGAGCGATGGCAGCCCCTTCGGTATAGCGTAAAAACTGGGCAAAACTGCTAAATCCATTATGGGTGAGGTCATAGAGCATGGCATTACAGAGCCGTTCCCATGGCCACAGCGGGATGGCAAATGTCTGAAGCGTTCCAAGAAATTCACGCTGATAACTGTCGTCGTTTTCACGCCGCTGAATCGAATGGAGCCAGTCGAACATCATCCGGCTAATAACCGAGGCCTCCTGCGGACTGATCTGGCTGCCGGAAATTTTTCGATCATCGACAAGGTCATCGATGCGCCGCATCGAGCGGTAACAGATTTTGAAGGCGTCGTAGCGATCTTCGTCCCAGACCCGGGCTGCAATGTCAAGAATTGGATTGGTGAGAATACTTCCGAAGTCAACTTCGGTGAGAAAATCAATTTTGGGACTGGTGGATTTATTCATTTTTGTCTTAAACAATATAGCGGAACCGAAAGAGCATGAAAATTTATATTTTTGATACTGTTGCACTTTCTTACTATACCTTACCTTTATGCCAGCGCTCAAACCGATCCGCGTCCTTATACTTACCCACAACTATCCCCGATTTGACGGAGATTTTTCAGGGATTTTTCTTTCCTTGCTCACCAAACAGATTCTGGAACATGGAATAACCCCGATTGTCCTTGCTCCGCACGATGCCGGTTTGCCGATTATGGAGACGATTGATGGCATTAAAATCTATCGCTTTCGCTATGCTTCAAACAGCCAGGAGACGCTTGCCTACCGCGGCAATATGCAGAATGCGATGAAATCTCTCGCTGGGATAATAAAGTTTCGTCAGTTTTTGAATGCCTTCGAAATAGAGGCACGCGTTGTGATCGAATCAGAAAAAATCGATCTCATTGCGGGCCACTGGCTCATTCCTGCCGGCATCGTAATGAAACGGCTGGCTAAGTCAACGCCGCTCCCGATGATTCTCTCCTCGCATGGAACAGATATTCGGCTCTCAAAAAAATATCCATTCCTCTTTACCCAATATTTCCGATCGCTGACACACAGGTTGTACCGATGGACTGTCGTCTCTCGATTTCTGGCTGACGAATTGACCAAAATAGATCACGCCCTTTCAAAAATCCTGACCACATTGCCGCTTCCACATGATGAAAAACTCTTCTACCGCGATACTTCCATCAAAAAGGATGGCAATCTGATTGTCTCGATAACCCGTTTCACAGAGCAGAAACGTGTCAATATTCTGCTGAAAGCCTTTGCGATGGTGCATAGGAAAAATCCAACGGCGCGGCTTGAGATCTATGGCACCGGAGAGCTGCAAGTGCAGATTGAAACGGATATCATTCGTTCTGAACTCGCCGGCGCAGTCACCATTCATCCGCCAGTCGCCCAGAAGCTGTTGCGTGACATTTATTCCCGCTCCGCTGTTGTTGTGCTGAACTCGTTTCAGGAGGGGTTCGGGCTTGCCCTCTCAGAAGCGATGCTCTGCGGCACAGCCGTAATTGGCACTGACTCAGGCGGTATCCCGGATATCATAGAGCATAACCGTACCGGATTGCTTGTGCCTGTAGATGATGCCGCGAAACTTGCTGAAGCTATGATCTTGCTCCTCGAAAATGTCCCATTGAGGAATCGACTGGTCGAGTCCGGCCATGAGACTGCGATGGAGAAATATGCTTCGGCGAATCTGACTGCCAAATACTCGGAAATTATCAAAGGCGCGGTGCAATTTTCCCAAGAGCAATCAGGCAGGAGGACCTAAACTGAACAAAGAAGAGAGCCGTTCACAGCGCGCAGGTATGTAATACCAAAATCTATTATATAAAATCACAATGCGAGAGCCTTCGCACCAAACATAACCAAAAGCTACACAAGTACTTAAATGGCTTGAACGGCAATTGGGAGCGACCAATTAGAGAAAATGTTCACATATTCACTGGTTTCTTATGAAACTCCTTGACAACCTTTACGTTTAAGTCGTATCATTAGTTGTTAGCGCTCTTAATTGATGAGTGCTAAAATGTTGATACTTTGAACATAGATAAGCTGAGTACTGAGAAATGAAACGGCGTGTAAGCCAAACAGAAGTTCACAACAGATTATCTAAAACAATACTTAGGAGGATCGTATGCAGGTCACACCACTCGCAGATCGCGTAGTCGTAAAGCCCTTTCTCGAACAAGAAATGAAGAAAGGCGGAATCATCATCCCGGATACCGCCAAGGAAAAATCTATGGAAGGCGAGATCATCGAGGTCGGCACCGGTCGTACCAGCGATGAAGGCAAGAAAATGCCGCTTGAAGTGAAAAAAGGGGATCGTGTGCTTTATGGAAAGTATTCCGGTACGGAAGTCTCAATCGACGGCCAGGAGCTGTTGATTATGCGCGAATCAGATATTTTCGCGGTCATTAATAAGAAGTAACCCGTACACGAATACATAATAGGAGAATTTACAATGGCAAAATTAATCGAATTTGATACAAGCGCTCGCGCTAAACTTAAGATCGGCGTGGATAAACTCGCCGATGCCGTCAAGGTAACCCTTGGCCCGCGCGGCCGTAATGTTGCAATCGACAAAAAGTTCGGTTCTCCGACTATCACCAAAGACGGTGTCACAGTCGCCAAAGAAATTGAACTCGAAGATCATTTTGAAAACATGGGCGCTCAGATGGTCAAGGAAGTTGCTTCCAAGACATCCGATGTCGCCGGTGATGGCACAACCACGGCCACCATTCTTGCCCAGGCGATCTTTCGCGAGGGTATCAAGCTTGTGACTGCCGGACACAATCCGATGGCGATCAAGCGCGGTATTGATATGGCGGTAGGAATTGTATCCGAAGACATCAAGCGGCTCTCCAAGCCTGTTTCGGGCAAACAAGAAATCTCGCAGGTTGGCACTATCTCAGCCAACAATGACAAAGTCATCGGCGATCTGATTGCCGAAGCGATGGAAAAAGTTGGCAAAGACGGTGTCATTACCGTTGAGGAAGCCAAAACGGCCGAAACAACACTTGATGTTGTCGAAGGCATGCAGTTCGACCGCGGTTATGTCTCACCGTACTTCGTGACCGATCCCGAAGCTATGGAAGCCGTGCTTGAAGACCCGCTCATTCTTATTTACGACAAGAAGATCTCCAACATGAAAGATCTTCTTCCGGTCCTCGAGAAAGTTGCCCAGCAGGGACGCACACTCATGATTATCTCCGAAGATATCGAAGGTGAAGCCCTTGCCACGCTGGTCGTCAATAAGCTTCGCGGCACCCTTAAAGTCGCCGCTGTCAAAGCTCCGGGCTTTGGAGATCGCCGCAAAGCGATGCTCGATGATATCGCGGTTCTTACCGGTGGTAAAGTTATCTCAGAAGAAGTCGGCTTCAAGCTTGAGAATGCCACCATTGCTGATTTGGGACGCGCCAAGAAGGTCACAATCGACAAAGACAACACTACGATTGTCGAAGGCGCCGGTAACAAGCCTGAAATCAAGGGCCGCATAACTCAGATCCGCAAATTGATTGATGATACCACATCGGACTATGACAGAGAAAAACTGCAGGAGCGTCTTGCCAAACTTGCTGGCGGTGTTGCCGTCATCAATGTCGGCGCTGCGACTGAGACCGAAATGAAAGAAAAGAAAGCCCGTGTGGAAGACGCCCTTCATGCGACCCGCGCGGCTGTCGAAGAAGGAATCGTTGCTGGCGGCGGTGTCGCGCTGCTTCGCTCGATTGCCGCGCTTGACAATGTCAAGGCATCCGAAGAAGAGATGGTTGGCATCCGCATTATCCGCCGCGCTCTCGAAGAGCCCATTCGCCAGATTGCGTTCAACTCAGGTGTTGAAGGCTCAATTGTGGTCAATCGCGTAATCAATGAAAAAGGCGCGTTTGGTTACAACGCTCTGACTAACAACTACGAAGATCTCATGAAGTCCGGCGTGATTGACCCGACCAAGGTCACTCGCACCGCGCTTGAGAATGCCGCTTCGATCGCGGGTCTTTTGCTCACCACCGAATGTGTGATAGTGGACAAGCCCGAAGATAAGAAGTCAATGCCGCAAATGCATGGTGGCGGCGGTATGGACGGCATGTACTAAGCTGATTGATGGATATAGCCACATGTGTGGCGATAGAAAAGCCCCGCTTGTGAGCGGGGCTTTTTTTATTGATGGAAATTTATGCGTGTATCCGGAATGTCGTTGCGAATCGCGATCGGTAGCCCAGCCAACGGCTGGGTGTTTACTGCCCTGTGTGTGAATGATCAGGTTGCTGGAATTTGGTGCGGGGTAGTCCGCACGAAGATGAAGATGGATTCTCCGCCGCGGCGGACTGGAATGACAGCATTATGTGAATATGAGATTGCCACGCCCCTCACCTTGTGATTGGGCATAATGATCAAAATGTGTGGGTTTTTTTCTTGTATCTTATTGATTTGAAGGGGATTCCGCCATAAGTGATTAAGGAGTTTTAGTGATCAGTAAAAAAGTATTGCCGAAATTGCGGTGTTTCTGGTGTCATTTCCCATGGACGCAGTCGAGGAAAACAGCGCTGGTTTTGTCCTCAATGCAAGAAAACATTCGTTCATTCCGGTCTTGCAGTTCGACGTCAACGTCAGCGTATCTGGTTTGAGCGCTGGGTGAAAGAAGGCTATAGTATTCGTCAACTGGCTCAGCAGAGCGGATACAGTCAGATAACGCTTCGCCGCATCATTCACTATTGGCTTTCCCGTCCACCACAACAATCAATTGACTTGGTCTGCTTTAAGCATCGTGTCATTGATGGCAGTTATGTGGAGGGCCGCCATTCGGCTGTGGTGGTCATAGCCGATCCAACGCGCAATTGCGTTGTGGCGGGTTGGTATGGCCTCAAAGAAGGCGAAGCCCGTATGACAGCGCTCTGTCGCGCTCTGGCAGAGCGTGGGCTGCAGCCAGTCAGTGTTACAATTGATGGTCTCAAGCAAGTACAGAGTATGCTCTTATCGGTCTGGCCGGAGGTGATTATACAGCGTTGCCTGGTACACATTCAGCGTCAAGGACTGGCTTGGTGTCGGCATCAGCCGAAGCGAATTGACACCCAGCAGCTGCGTGCTCTCTTTCGTCGAACTATGGCCATAGGCAGCCTGTCCGAGCGGGACCTTTTTATCGCCGACTGGCGCTACTGGCAGGAGCGCTATGGGCCGATAATAACAGCAAGCGCTGAGAAAGGTTGGACCTTTGGCGATCTTAAGCGCGCGCGTTCTGTCCTGACCAATGCTTTACCGCATATGTTTTGCTATCTTGATAATCCCCATATTCCACATTCAACAAATTGGATAGAGAGCTATTTTAGCCGTCTGAAAGCTCGATACCGGCAGCACCGTGGACTCGCTGTTCATCATCGTACAAACTACTTTGCTTGGTACTTCAAACTCTGTCAAAAATGAATCAAAAACCCACACATTTTGATCATTATGCCCGCAACGACGTGATGGGAAAGTTGGCTTTGAATCTTGTACCGCACCGCTTGCGGCGGGTTCGAAGACAGACCCGCCCTATTTTTTCATAGGGATGGTTAATTCTCAATGTCATACTCCGCTGACGGAGTAACCAGTATTGTCATTCGCGCGGGGTGTCTCTGCCCCGCACCGAAGAAAAGATGTCGGGATCACAAGGATCGCCGACCTACGAATATCGGAGAGTCCGCCGCGGCGGAAAATATGAGATTGCCACGCCTGCCCGCCCCGCCACAGCGGGCAGGCGTGGTGGGTCTCGTCTATGAAGCCGCTCCTCGCAACGACACGTTTAGAGAATGCTGGTGCACGGGGAACGTACACCAGCCACGAACAATCAGTGCGGAGTTTCTGTTTGAAAAAGGCGCGTTTGTATCTGCGCAAGTGGCTGAATTGTTTTGGCGCCTTCTAAGTCCAACAATGCCTGTTTGCGCCAAAGACCGCCGCCGTAGCCGCGAAGTTTGCCGGTCGACTCGATAACCCGGTGGCAGGGAATGACGATAGATAGATAATTTGCGCCATTGGCTCTTCCGACAGCCCGCTGCGCGCCCGGTTTGCCGAGAAATTCCGCAAGGTTGCCATACGAGCGCGTCACGCCATAGGGAATAATCTGCAATTGTTTCCAGACCAGTCTCTCGAAGGGTGTGCCTGTGACATCAATTAAAACAGTAAAATCTTTCAAGGCACCTGCGAAATAGGCATTCAATTCTGTTTTCAGTCGAAGCAGGTGATCATTTGTGCCTGCAATGACCTCGCGCTTGTAGCGTTTGACCACACGTTCTTTGATTCGTTCCACTCCCCCGCGGTCATGCCATTCGAGAAAACAGATTCCGCTTTCAGTGGCTCCGGCAATCATCGGTCCGAGCGGACTATCCAGATCACAGTATTGGATTGACCTAATGTTATTATCGAGCATGAGACCTCCCGGGCGAAAATCCAAATTCTTTTTTATATGCGGCGTTGAACCCGCTTGGTGATTCGTAGCCGGATTCGTATGCGGCATCGAGGGTAGTGCTTCCAGCCGATAGCAGTCCCTGCGCGTTCAATAGCCTCTGTCGGCGGTGGAACGCAAGCGGAGTCATTTCAAGTTGTGCGCGGAAATGCCTTCGCACTGTCGTTATATCGACGCCTGAAGCAACTGACAGATCATGTTCGGTCAGACGAATGGTCTTATTCTCGCGCATGAATGTGATGAGCCGTTTGACCCAATCAGGCAGAACATCAGGATATTTGTCAGACTTGCATCGTTTGCAACCGCGTAAACCAGCAGACAGAGCGTCTTCGCGCGACGGATAAAAGCGGACATTTTTTAAGAGCGGTGCTCGAGCCGTGCACGACGGCAGGCAATAAATACCGGTCGAATGTACGCCGATATAGAATTGGCCGTTAAAGCCGCTGTCTTTTTCGCGCATGGCCCGAACCATTTTTTCGTATGATAGCATGGCTTAATAATATACAAGAGTGGCGGGGTCGCCTACCGATTTTCGGGCATGGATGTCGCATTTTTCGAGGGAAAGCAGGGGGTGTAGAAACCCAAGAGGGAATAGACTTACTAATATCGGAGAACCCGCCACAGTGGGTAGGTGTGGCGAAGGCCCTGCACTAAGTGACCGTCAGGTCATCCACCTGCGGCGGACTTCGGAAGCCTTAGCGCCTATATCCTTGCTCACGCAATGATAAGCCAAGACCCGACGGAACAGAAAAGAATCGCTGAACCGTTCGCCTGTGGCGAACCGCGGCGGAATCGCTACAAGAAAAAGAAAATATGAGATTGCCACGCCCCTCTAAGAATCGGGGTTCGCAATGACGTGGTTGTGAGATTCTTTTTTTGCTTCTACCTAGGTAAGAGGAGAGTGTATTCATTACTCGGGGGAAATATCAGACTCGCGGGGCATAAGATCCGCCACAGCGGACAGGCTTCCCCGCGCTACAAGACTACAAAATGAAGAAAAGGTGTCGAGACCAAGAAGGTATCGGCGGACTATTTCTCTCTATGTCGATCGAAACGTCTTCCCTAACTCAGACGAGTTTGGATTTCTTCGCGCCAATGACAATCAGCGGAATCATAGCCAACTGAACCAAAACCCCCGGCCAGCCGGTGACCATCGCTCCCGCAGTCGAGAACCAAGCCGCCGCTGTATAGGGCATTTCCACAAAAAGGCCGAGAAAAAAAAGCGTCACACCGAACATTATTCGCCCGACAATCATGGCGGTCAACAAAGCGATAAAGATATTCAGACGAAGTTTATAAAATGCCATCCCGGCCACCAATCCATAGACGGCCAATTCAACCGACATAAGCGGCACAGCATACGAAGGCGGCATTCCATTGATAAGATGTGACAATGCCGGAGCAAGAATGCCGACTACAATGCCCGAGATCGGACCAGCCAGAAAGCCTGCCAATAACGGCGGAATGTGCATCGGCAGAAAAATCCTGCCACTCATTCCTATCTGATGAAAGCCGATTGGCAAGACAAGAGCCAGTACCAAAAATAAACTTGTGCTGATAAGCCATTTCGGCCAGGAAATCGGAACTCCAAGTGCGAGCGTTTGTTGCAAGCTATTCATAGGCTTTAGGATGGCATTTATTGAAGCGCAAGTCAAGTGGTTTCGTCTACCAGAGCAGGCATTAAGAGTACAACCTGCCTTGGCTAAGAATATCAAGGTAATGGTTAAAAGTGATAGAGAACCGCGCTTTGTTCTTCCTTACATGAGCTCTTGAACCTACATTGGGGGTTGGACAATTTCAGGGAGTGATAATGGCCAATAACGGCGACCGATACAGTAAAAATAAAGAGTTTCTTCATATAAAAGGGGCGCGCGAACATAATCTCAAAAATATCGATGTGCGTATTCCTCGCGATAGCCTGACTGTCATCACCGGACTTTCCGGTTCGGGCAAAAGCTCGCTTGCATTCGACACGATTTATGCCGAAGGCCAGCGCAGATATGTTGAGTCCCTTTCATCGTATGCCCGGCAGTTTTTGGGCCTCATGGAAAAACCGGACGTTGATTTTATCGAAGGTCTTTCCCCTGCAATTTCTATCGAACAAAAAGGGACACTCAAAAACCCCCGCTCGACAGTCGGGACGATAACCGAGATATACGATTATCTTCGTCTACTCTACGCCCGAGTGGGCGTTCCGCATTGTGTGAAATGCGGCCAGCCCATCACCCAGCAGACCGTCGAGCAGATTGTTGATTCGGTGCTGACATTCGACGAAGGGACACGGCTCATTGTTCTTGCTCCGCTCACCCGCGGCAAAAAAGGGGAGCACAAAGATATAATTGATGAAGCGCGCCGCGAAGGATATGTGCGACTCCGTATCGACGGCGAGATAGTCGAATCAGACCAACAGGTAAGCCTGAACAAAACACAGAAACATACTATTGAAGCCGTAATCGACCGGCTGGTCGTGAAACCGTCATCGCGGCGGAGATTGGCTGATTCGGTCGAGACCGCGCTCAAAATGGGTCAGGGCACGGTTCTTATAAATATCAATAAGAAGGACTTGCTCTTCTCCGAAAAATTCGCCTGTCTCAACTGCAATATCTCCTACGAAGAGCCAAGTCCGCGGCTGTTCTCATTCAATTCGCCGTATGGGGCATGCAAAACATGCGACGGACTCGGCCAGCAGATGGTTATCGATCCCGAGATGGTTGTGCCCGACAAGACGCTTTCGATAAACGACGGCGCTATCCATGCCTGGGGCGGAAGCAGCATGGCCAACTGGTACCGCTATAGAATCAAAGGATTAGCCACGCATCATAATTTTAAGATGTCCACTCCGTTCAATAAGTTGCCGGCAGATATTCAAAAAATAATTCTCTTCGGTTCGGGTAAAGACGAAATAAGTTTCGAGTACGAGCATTCGTCGGGCACTTCCTCGGGGCATGGACAATACACATCGAGTTTTGAAGGCGTCATTCCCCAGCTGGAGCGGCGATACAAGCAGACCGACTCAAGCGGCGTGCGGACATGGATTGAACATTACATGTCGATCTCGACCTGCCCGGTATGCAAAGGCGCTCGGTTGCGGCCTGAGGCGCTTGCGGTCATAATCGACCGGGAGACCATCGACAGTGTGGTCGAAAAATCGATCAAAAATGCCGCGAACTTTTTCAAGGATATAAAACTTTCGAAACGTCAGTTGACTATCGCCAAACAGATTCTCAAAGAGATTCGTGAGCGGCTTTCATTCCTGTGCGATGTCGGGCTCGACTATTTGACGCTTGGACGCGCCGCATCGACACTCTCCGGAGGCGAAGCCCAGCGTATACGGCTTGCGACCCAGATCGGCTCACGCCTTGTCGGTGTGCTTTATATTTTGGACGAGCCATCGATCGGGCTTCACCAGCGCGACAATCAAAAACTATTGCGCACGCTTACCGAACTGAGGGATATCGGTAACACCGTGCTGGTTGTCGAGCATGACCGGGATACTATTGAACAGGCTGATTATGTTCTTGATCTGGGACCCGGGGCGGGAGTGCATGGCGGGCATATTGTTGCAAGCGGCACCCCCGATGAAATCAAAGCCAACAAAAAATCGCTGACTGGCCAATACCTTTCAGGCGCGAAAGAAATTCGCACACCCGCGGTACGCCGTCCCATCGATGGCGACTCTATTACGCTCACGGGCGCGACGGGAAATAATTTGAAGAATGTCGATATTGAAATTCCGCTCGGCTGTTTTGTCGCCGTGACGGGTGTTTCTGGTTCAGGGAAATCGACGCTTATCAACGAGACCTTTTACAGAATTTTGGCGCGGCATTTTTATAACAGCCGCACGCCATCGCTTCCCTATAAGGAAATCACTGGTGTCGAGTATATTGATAAAGTAATCGATATCGATCAGTCGCCCATTGGCCGCACACCACGGTCGAATCCGGCGACATATACCGGACTTTTCACGCCAATACGAGATTTGTTTGCGGGATTGCCCGAGGCCAAAGCCCGCGGATATCAGCCGGGACGGTTTTCGTTCAATGTCAAAGGGGGACGGTGCGAGGCCTGCGAAGGGGACGGCATTATCAAAATTGAAATGCACTTTTTGCCCGATGTCTATGTCCCATGCGAAATTTGTAAAGGAAAGCGCTACAACCGTGAGACGCTGAGTGTGACCTTCAAAGGAAAATCCATCGCCGATGTGCTGGATATGACAGTCGAGGAGGCGTTGAGCTTTTTTGAAAATATCCCGCGAATAAAAAATAAACTTCTGACGCTCTCAAATGTCGGACTCGGATATATCCACCTTGGCCAGCAGGCAACACAGCTTTCGGGTGGAGAGGCCCAGCGAGTGAAGCTTGCTACTGAGCTTTCAAAAACCGCCACCGGACGGACGATGTATATTCTCGACGAACCGACAACCGGTTTGCACTTTGAGGATATTCGCATGCTGCTCAATGTCCTGAGCGAACTTGTGGATCGCGGCAATACGGTTGTGGTGATTGAGCATAATTTGGACGTCATTAAAACTGCTGATTATATAATCGATGTCGGCCCTGAGGGCGGCGATGGGGGCGGACGGGTCATTGCCACGGGCACACCGGAGGAAGTCGCAAAAACGCGCGGGTCATATACGGGTGAGTTTTTGAAACCAATTCTGTCGCAACAAAAAGTGTTGCCTGCAATGTCACCCCAGAAGGTTCTGCGGTAAGGGCACGGATAAGTAAAGATCACACCGTCCCGACGAACGTCGGGAGTGTGATACAAGAATCAAAGCCAACATTCCCGCTCTCGTCGTTGCGAGGAGCCCCGCTTAGCGGGATAAACTTCGTGACGCGGCAATTTCATATTTGTCGATATTGGTAGGTCAGTCCGCCGTGGCGGATGCCTGACTGTCTTTATGTGTCGGGCAGGGTCGCCCGACACCACTTCCTTATTCTTCGTGCGGGACGTCCCTATTGCGCACCATATCCCTGCAATCCGCACATTCTCACACTGAGCAGGAAACACCCAGCCGTTGGCTGGGTTACCGAGGACAGGTCGATACCTTCCGAGGTCTCGACATCTTTCATGATCGGGAGGCATAATCGGCGGGTTCGCGGACGGACCCGCCCTACCAGCGCAGGGCAGAGACGCCCGACACCACTTGGCACATCCATCCATCATCTAACCTACGAACCCGCACTCCTTATGTGTGCCGTCGCAGAACGGTTTCTTTTTGGATTGTCCGCACCGACAGAGCGAAAAGGCTCCTTCTTTAATAATGATGGTGCCATCAGGCATGAGTATCTCTGCCCGAGCACATTCTATTTTGGCCGATGCATTTTCGTTAATCTTGATTCGTATGTTTCCAAGTTCCATGTCGTCCTCTCTGTAAGTTATAATTCACTTATGATCTCTATCGTTAATTGTCAGCGTCGCAACATTCAATAATAACTCATTTGTCAATTAGAAGGATAGATTAACTTGCAAAGAATCACCCAGCGAGACAAAAAAAACGCCGCCATCGGGGGAGGTGGCGGCGTCGCGCGAAGGGTTCCACACACAAGAAGAGGGGTTACTTCAACTATTTTGTCAGTTTTCTATTAGTCTCTGCAATTCTCGCTTATTTGCTCTTTTGATACTCCATGCTTTCTTTGCGGACGGAGGCATAGGCGATTCGTTTCATCCCGAGCTCTCTGCGAAGCAAATCGACATAATCCCCGAGTAGACGATATTTATTTGAAAAAGCAGAGCTTGCATTGATCGCCGCGCTAATCAAACGCTTGGATTTAAGCGAGCTGAATTTTTCTTGGAATGCAATCTGCGCGCTGTTATCAAGTGATTCTTCGTGGGCTTCCGACCATTCCTGCCCGCTTGAATACTCGGCGGATTCTGCTGCATAGAATGCGATAGTATAAGCCAGATTGCGGACTTCCTGCTGGGTCTCTTTGAGGTCATCCACTATTACCTGCTGTATTGAGCTCCATGAACTCGAAAGCCGGGACTTGTCCTCGTGCAGTGTTGCCAAATGCCAGGAATCGACAGCTCCGTTGAGATTATCGATGACATGCTGGACATTACGGTTGGAACCAGCCGGAGCGCTCAGCGCGCCTTCGGCAATTGCTTTTGATTTATTTGCGATGAGTTGTTTGCCCTCGTCTGCAATTACAACTACGGCTATTGCAGAAACACATAAGAGCGCAATGATTGATACCCTTCTCATAAAATACTCCCTTCCTCCTTGAGACAGCTTGTGGCTCTACCGGTGATTATTATCAAGAGCCGTGCCTACAGTGATAAGCTCAAGTCGCGCAACATGGCAGCCGGTTCTTACGGTGAGACTATTGTGGGGAGGAAATGAGAAAGTATGGCGAGGTCGCCATAGTTAAGACTATAAAAATTCTTGAGAGTAATTGAGAATCCGCGCCTATTTCTTGTTCTGCTCTTTGCCCTTCTCGGCTTCGATTATCGCCATCATTTGGAATCCAAAAGTAGAATCGACTTTGAAAAGACGATATATCACAGAATCAGCTTTAGCAAAATGCCGTGTCAGATAGTACGAGGCGCCAAGCGTCACCCATGCCGGATAGAACGTAGAATCGATAGCAACGGCCCTTTCAAACTGAACGGCCGCGGCCACAAATTTTTTCTGGTTGGCGTATAAAAGGCCAAGAGCCTGAAAAGCTTCTTTGTGGTTTGGGTTGATCTCGACAGCTTTTGTAAAACTGTGCTCGCATTCAGATTGTTTGCCGAGATTGCGCTGGACAACGCCAAGGAAAAAATGTAATTCAGCCGTTTTGCCGCCGTGGGAGATGCTCTGGTTATAGAAGGTCTCAGCCGAGTCATATTTTTTCATCGCCCCGTAGGCGTTTGCAATGGAGAAATAAATAATCGGATTGGCGGTATCTTTAGCCGAGGCTCGATGGAGCAATGGAAGGGCTTTGGCGACTTGGCCGGATTTTGAATATTCGTTTCCGAGATTTGTGAGGAAGAGGACGTTGCCGGTGTCGAGACGGTTGGCGGTCTCAAACCGCTCTATCGCCGCCGCGCTGTTGTCTTCATCGCTGTATATGACACCAAGATTGTTGGAAATATCGGAGTTGTTCGGTTGCAGTTTCAAAGCTCGTTCGAAATAGACTTTGGCCTGCTTCTGATCGCCTAAAGCGGAAAAGATGACGCCCATATTCCGCACGGCTTCGGGATTATCCGGTTTGACTGCGAGAACTTTCTGGTAGTTTTCGCGGGCCACAGTGAATTTTTTGTCACGCAGCGCCCTTCCGCCCTGTTCGAGAAAAATAGCCAAAGTATCCTGCTGGGCGGAAATCGATGTCGAAAGACAAAGGAGAGAAAGGACGGCGAGGCATATCCGAGAGAATGTCTGTTTCATTTTGATTTATTCTTTTCTATCAGTTCAGCTTTATACTCAAGGCGAGTTCTGGGGTTGTACGCTAAGTATTGGTTATTTCTCCACGAAATATTTGGTCGGGACCGCTTGTTTTGGTTAATATAGTCGATTTTGACCAAAAATGAAAGCTCGTTTCACCCGTGACTGCATTCTCAACTGAGTAAACCGGCTATATTGCTTACAATATGAACCGGAGACCTTGTTTACACTTTTATCTTCTTTTCCGCTGTACCTCGGGAGGAAGGATCGCTGAACCACAGTCCGCTTTGGCGGAATTGCTGCAAGAGTCTACTTTATCCGTTTTTGGCTGTAATTGTTCACAATTGCGAATGAAAGATACTCGAGTTCCATGGACATATTTTCGTTACGGATATAGACATCTTCGGGGACTTTGAGATTGACCGGAGCAAAGTTGAGGATCGCCTTGATTCCAGCCGAAACGATATCATCGACAATAAATTGCGCCGCAGAGGCCGGAACCGCTAAAATGACGACCTCAACACCAGTCTCACGAAGCTCCTGTATGAGATTTTTGGTGTCAGAAACAACAAGCCCCTTGTGGTTTGAGCCGATTTTCCGCTGGTCATTATCGAAAACCTTCACAATCTGGAATCCCTGCTTGCTGAACTCTTTGTATGAAACAAGGGCCGAGCCTATGTTGCCTACTCCTATGAGAGCAACTTTCCAATTTCGGTCAACTCCTAAAATGGTCGCGATTTTGGCTTTGAGTTCACCGACCGGATAGCCGAGTCCACGGGTGCCAAAGGAGCCGAAGAACGACAGGTCTTTGCGGACTTGGGCTGGGGTCAGCTTTTCACGTTTTGCCAGCTCTTTGGATGAAATAGTGGCATGGCTTTCCTTTTCGAGAGCCGAAAGCGTTCGGAAATAGAGAGAAAGGCGATGAATTGTCGATTCGGAGATACGCTTCTTTGTCATCAGGTCGGTTCCTTACATAGCCAATAGTAAACCTGCATTACTTGGAATATATCACCCGATATGTGAAAAGGTTCACAAAAAAGTATAGCCGGGATGCGAAAATCTGTCAAGGGAAATAATCGGGATTAAGAGAACCCTCCACGGCGGGCAGGCCGGTACCCAGCTTTGATATTCGTGCGGGACGTCCCGGTCGCGCACAGTGTGGCCATCAGGTCACCCGCCGTGGGCTGACTTCGGAAGCCTCAGCACTCACTCCTCGCTTTTCACTCGAAGTGACCAAGACCCGACGGAATAGAAAAGAAGACAGTCAGGCGGGGGCGCCTGACTGCACTTCTGTAAATCTAGTGCTGCCAGAGATTTTCGAATCCGCCAATGGAGGACGGCGTGTACGAAGAATTAAGAAGTGCAGTCAGCCTTCTATTTTGTCATTCCAGTGAAAACTGGAATCCATCTTCGTCCGTGCTGTCTGGCGCCCCCGCCTGACAGTTTAATCATAGTGTCGGGCGAGGGATAACTGCCCCGTCGGGGTCGCCCGACACCACTTCATACTGGGTTCCCGCGTCCGCGGGAAAGACAGAGAACAAAAGAATCGCTGAACCGCGGGAGTTCATCGCTACAAGACGAAAAAAAGATGTCGAGACCTCGGAAGGTATCGACCTACTAATATCAGAGAAGATGTCAGTCCGCCGCGGCGGAATCGCTACAAGAGGAAGAGAAGATACCCTGGATTCCGGCCTGCGCCGGAATGACATTGTGAGGGATTGACATTGTGAGGGATTGACATTGTGAGGGAATGACATTGTGAGGGATTGATTTTGTGGTGTCGGGCGCCCTGCACGAAGATGAAGATGGATTCTCCGCCGTGGCGGACTGGAATGACAAGAGAAGAGAATCCGCTACAGCGGGCAGGGTCGCGGCTAATTCGCATCACTTGTATCGAAAGCGCGGGTAAGCGAATAGGTCCTGATATGTCAAAAAAGAGCTTGGATAAAAACACATTCAGGCTATATTCAAAACAGTACACGCCTTAATATACGGCATCGGCCATTGCGGCCATGCTGAATAGAAAATAATCCTATCAGATTTACGCTGTACAAATCCGCCCGTCGCGCGCTCTGTATCTTGCGAAATCGTACAACCGGGGCCAAAGATCGGAATCGAGTACTGGGAAAGCCTGTGGTCAACAGGATTGAAAATCGGTCTTCTACAACGGTTGCACGACGATATAGGATGCACGGAACAACACTTCGTTGGAGGACTCATTCATGAATCTCAAACAGATAACGACGGCTGCATTGACCGTTCTTACCGCCTCATCCATAATTATTGGAAATTCGCTTGGACCACCGGACGGCCGTACCGGGGCGCCCGGAGAATCGAATTGCACAGTCGCCTGCCACAGTAGCTTTGGCGGCCCGAATACGGGCTTGGGGCTTTTGACGATTACGGCGCCAGCCATCTATTCGCCGGGAGACACCCTGCTTATTCAGATTGATCTGAGCCAGAGCGGCAAAATAGCTTGGGGATTTGAAACAACGGTCCTTAATTCGGCGAATAACACTGTCGGAAATATGATAATTACCGACCCGGCCAATACAATCAAGTCGAATATTGGCAGAAAGTATGTCAAGCACAACAATCCAAGTTCAGGATTCCTGAATGCTTCGCCGGGCTGGTCATTCAAGTGGGAGGCACCGCCAGTGGGCGCAGGGAATGTCACATTTTACACGGCCGGAAATGCCGCAAATGGCGATGGTTTCAATACGGGCGACCATATTTACACGACATCCAAGGTAGTTCAAATGAATGTGGCCCCAGTCCTTGCTACTGTGGGCAACAAATCAACGCCATTAAATACAAACTTGAGTTTCAATGTCTCTGCGACTGACGCCAATTCGACAACTGCTGTGCTGACAACGGGAGCGCTTCCTTTGAACGCCACGTTTGTCGATAACGGAAATGGCACTGGTACGTTCAGCTTCACTCCCGATAACTCACAGCAGGGCAGTCACATGGTTACTTTTACGGCCGATGACAGCCGCCTGACAGATTCCGAGACCATCACGATTTTTGCTGGTTCGTGCTGTGTAGCCTCCACCGGAAATGCCGATGGCTCACTCGACGACGTGGTCGACATTGGTGACTTGACCGCTTTGATTGACAACCTCTTTATTTCGCTGACTCCTCTGTTATGTGTGGCGGAAGGCGACATTGCCTCCCCGTCGGATAGCGTTGTCGACATCAGTGACCTGACCGCATTGATTGATCACCTCTTTATTAACCTGACACCGACGGCCCCTTGCCAATAAAGAGAGACTGATATACGATCACGCTGATGCGTGATAGCGATAGAATGCCAAACGGCCGCTCTATAAAGAGTAGCCGTTTGCATGTGTGAGAGTCCTTTTCCGTGGTGTCGGGTCATTATCAATGTCATTCCAGTCCGCCATAGGCGGGGAATCCATCTTCTCTTTACTGGGTACCCTACTGCTTGCGGTGGGTCTTCTTCTGTGGTGTCGGGCAACCTCGCCAATGGCGGGCGCCTGACAGCACGTTCCGGACGGCCTGGCGGTTTGGACTCATAAACTCCGCTGTTTTAACCCCCAATTTCTTGCCAATTTCGCCTCCACGGTCATTTTTTTCCACCCCTTTCCACACAAAAAATCATTGACAAAAACCCCGAATATCTCTAAACTACTCATGTCTACTGTAAAAGCGCGGCACATCGCTTTCGGCCCGAAATCAATGTGAACGCGTTTAACGAATCGTCAGATCCATACATGGCTCTGACTATATAACGCAAGGGACATGTTTTTTTTCAAGCGATCTTCTTGATTTTGGGATTTCAGGAAGCTTTACAGCTTTGGATCATTGTCGTAGAGCGTACAACGCGGCTGGAAGGGTTTGGGTGACTGTATTTCTATATTTACGCCAATTTCCCATTTCCCGCATCGCTTTACATCATATCCTCCACTCAGATCGCATACGTACTGACATACTTTATTGAACTGATATGTGAACGAAGTTCTTTGGTTTTCCAAGGACGATAGGGTCTAACCTTCATACCCGCTCAAAGGCGGTGTGTGATGAAAGGAGGTTTTTCAGAGAAGAGTAACATGGTTGTAACAGGTTTTTTGCCCCTGACTACGGCATGCCTGTAACGTACAGAGAATTTGTGAATAACGAAGACAGGCCTGTTTCCCTAAATCGGAATGCAGGTAATATTGAAGAGTACCGAAAGGAGCAAGGAATGACGAAGAGAGTTCCTTATTTTTACATTGTTGCGGCGCTGGTTCTTTCCATCGTTGCCGCTTCGCTCTCGGCGCGAACATCGTATGATAATCGCGACCGTGTAGCAAGCAAACAGTCCAACACAATCACGCAGTACAGCTTCCCAACCGAGGGACGCCAGCCGGTCGCCGCAGTTCGCGCGACCGAAGAAGAAGAAAACAATTTGGCCTCTGGCGGAATCACTGTCCGTCAGTCGCTCGGCACCCCGGGTGTGGCCTCCTCACCAGCCTCGCCGGGTCTGACCATTAAGACCACCTATGAAGACTGGCACTACTCTCAGAAGGGTCGCAAGATTGACTTCAGAGGGACGCCCGATATTCATTTTGTGTATAGCAGCATGACCACAAATACACCCGCTACTGATATCTATGGTTATAATGTGTATGATCCGGCCGCAGGTGTGTGGCCGCAGGGTTTTGGCACGGGTTGTGTTGTTCAGGCCACTGACGGTTCAGAGCGCGGTCTTTGGCCAAATATGGCCGTCGGGCCGCAAGGCTTTGTTGTCATGTACGGATCTGACAACGCCGGCCAACCTCTTGATAATAGAATCTATTATCAGACTGCCCAGCATGATTGCTTCTGGGGCGCGGGAAATAAAATTCCGCCGTCAAAGTATAAGACTAACTTCAGCTTGACACCCACGGGCCAAGTTGCTAACCATCCCCAGATTGAAGTTCAGATAGTTGGTAGTGACACTGTTACCCATGCTCTTGTTCATTCGAACGCCTTCGTCAACTTCCCCGGTAACAACGGACTTACAGAAGTAGTAATTCAGTATTTCCGCAAAGTAAGCTGGGCTAATGGCGACACAAATAGCTGGGTTGGCCCAATTACAATCGACTCAGCTGGTTATCGCGCTTTCTTGACGTCCTCGAAGACGGGCACAAAGGTCGCCGTTATTTATCCTGAGTATACGGCGCTTGCCTTCGCAAACGCGCAGGGTGGGGATCAAAATATCGTCTACCGTGAATCAATCGACGGCGGCCTCAATTTTGGCCCAGTCACGAATATCACGAACTACAACCGCGCCGTTGCCTCGTATGCCCCATGGATCGAAACCCATGGTCTGTATGACACCAATGGTGATTTGCATATCATCTGGAACGCCAACCCGTGGCCGGCCGATGTCTATAATGTAGCCGGTTTCTTCTTTGGCGATTTCTCGGGATCTCTTTTCCACTGGTCGCAGGCCAGTGGCGGAGTTATCAGCCGTATCAAAAATGCCGACTGGGGTCTTCCTTTTAATACTCAGGTCTGCGGTTTTGGCGGCTCGAATATGCTCTATATCGGCCAGTTCAGCATTTCCGAATGCGACGGCAATATGTATGTCATCTGGTCACAGGTTCATGACATCAAAAACACAGATGTTGCAGATACTGTAAATAATATCTTCGATGACTGCGCCTCTTCTAATGGCGCACAAGGAAGCCGTGTTTTCAAGGCCAATGCCGAAATCTTTTTGTCGGTTTCGAGCACATTGTCTGGTTTACTCTGGGATGCCCCGCGCAACCTGACCAAGTCTTACACTCCTGGGTGCGATTCTGCCACCGGTGGCGGCGTCTGCCAGCATGATCTTAAGGCGACCATGTCGCGTTATGGTCAGAACGTAGCCGGGCTTACTTGGCCGGGCGGGGAGAAAGTCGATCCTTCCCCTCTCGCCAACTATGCCGGTAACTTCTACCTCCATATGATGTATATGAACGATCATTACCCCGGTTCTGTTGTTAATACGACCCCTGTCATTACAAACAATGATCTGAAATGGGTTCGTCTTGCCTGCGTTGATCCGATAACTGCATCTCAGATTTCTGCCGCACCTTTGACAGTCGGTTATCCTGAATATCAGAAGCACGGCACCTCGCGCACTGTTCCTGTCACTGTCACCAACGATGGTAACGCGACATTGAACGTTACCACTATCGGTAAAGTGCAGACCTCCGGTCCCGCCGGATGGCTACAGACTTCAGCCGTCTCACTTACTATTCCGGCCGGTGTTGGTAACACTGGCACGTTCAACGTTGTCGTCAACAGCGGTGGTGTGGTAAACACTCCCGGTACCGTTGTATCGTTGAATGGCTATGTTTACATGCTTTCGAACGCCGTAAATAACGATTCGCTTGCATTTGTTGTTGATAACTTCATCATCGCTGATACAATCGTCGGTGTGAAGTGGGATACTGTCCGCACCGACAACGGTAACGTTGCCTCCGCAACAGGCCGTATTGGTCTTACTGTCGGCAGCCATGGTAACATGGGTCGCGGCGGTCTCGGACGCGTCAACCTCGACTATGCCGCTAACGGCATCGGCGTCGAGTGCGACACATTAAAAGATGTCTACTTGTACGACGGCGGACCTTTGCTTATTCGCAGAGACAGCCCGGTAGTTTACTCGTTCACATCGTCAGCCTTCCAGGGCACATTCGCGACTGACGTTTCCTTCAAGCCGGTTAATGTCATCGGTAAATCAGCCGCTTCACTTAGCACCGTCAAATATGACGGTTTCTATTCGGGTGTCATGGTTTCAGAAGATTCGACCGTTGCTCTTGAGCGCACCTACTACGCTCCTAAGGGCGGCGGAGACAGCTCTGATTTTATTATCATCTGCTCGAAGTTCTATTCCTATGACGGACTTGCTCACAACAACCTCTTGATTGGCGACCTTATCGACTGGGATCTACCGGCCGATGTTGGCGCGACTAACAAGACAGGTATTGAAGGCAGTACCGTATTTATTCGCGGAACAGACACTGGCGCAACTGCGGCTTGTCCGGCCCGTCCGAATAAAACCCGCTTTGCCGCTAATACCTTCCTTGGTATGCACACCCGGGCAGAGAAGCTGGCTAATGCCTGCGCCAACGATGTTGGCCGGTATGGTCAGTACGCCGGTCGTAACGACTCCGATGTCTTTACTGCCGATAACGGTGTGCTTGATCCGGCCAAGACTTGGACAAAAGCCGGCGCTCTTTCAGGCGCGGCCGCTCTTGCTCCTTCGCTTGACTCAACCGACGTCCACATTGTGACGACTTACAAGTACAACTATAACCTTGCCGGCAACGACACGGTTACGGTCTACACAGCCCTTACGACAGAGCTTGACGGCACCTCTGCCGATCTGAAAGCTAACTTCACTGCTGCTTGTAATTGGTACAATAACAACCTTCGTCCGGGTTGTACGGTGTGCTCGTGCTGTATCGGATCCACCGGTAACGCCGACGGCTCACTCGACGACGTGGTCGACATTGGTGACTTGACTGCTTTGATTGACAATCTCTTTATCACCTTGGCTCCGTTGCTATGTACAGCTGAAGGCGACATTGCCTCCCCGCCGGATGCCGTTGTCGACATTGGTGATTTGACCGCTTTGATTGATCACCTCTTTATTAACCTGACTCCGACTGCTCCTTGCCAATAAAGAGAGACTGATATACTATCAAGCTCACGCTTGATAGAGCTAGTAAGCCGAACGGCCACTTTAGAAATAGAGTGGCCGTTTGTGTTTGTGGTGTGATCTTTCGGATGGTGCGGGCAGAGATTTTTGAATCCGCCAACAGAGGACAACCTGCACGAAGATGAAGATGGATTCTCCGCCTTCGGCGGACTGGAATGACATTGTAAGGGGTTCTCCGATATTCGTAGGTCAGTCCCGCCACAGCGGGCAGGCCGGTACCCAGTTTTGATATTCGTGCGGGGACGTTCCGGTCGCGCACAGTGTGGCCGTCAGGTCACCCGCCGTGAGCGGACTTCGGAAGCCTCAGCACTCACTCCTCGCTTTTCGCTCGAAGGTGACCAAGACCCGACGGAATAGAAAAGAAGACAGTCAGGCGGGGGCGCCTGACTGCACGGTGGTAAATCTGGTGCTGGCAGAGATTTTCGAATCCGCCAATGGAAGACAACCTGCACGAAGATGAAGATGGTTCCTAGCGTGCGCTGGGATGACAAGAGAAGAGAATCCACCACAGCGGACGGTGTGATCTTTCTTCCTTCAAAGCAAATACCCGCTCGCTAAAATAATTCCGTATGGCTGGCTACTTTCGTTGTATGTTTATCGGGATATGAATCTCATCATTCTCACCCAAACTGATGCCATAGGCAACGACCGCTACACGCTGACCGATCATCGTGCGGCACATATTCGCACCGTTCTCAAACGTGTGCTCGGTGAAACTGTCGAAATCGGAATCCTTAACAGCCTCCAAGGAAAAGCCGTCATCACACAGGTCAACGACTCATCTGTTATGCTGGAATGTCGGGAATGGTATTCCACACAGCAACCATTAGCGCCGACCGAAATCCTCTGCGCAATTCCGCGGCCTAAAACGCTCAAAAAAGTATTTGTAACCTGTGCCATGATGGGGGTCAATCGCCTACACCTTGTCCGCGCCTTCAAAACCGATAAAAGTTATTTTTGTAGTCCGCTTCTGCAACCTGAGAACGCCCTGCCGTATTTTATCGAAGGACTCAGCCTTGGAAAATTGACCCATCAGCCGGAGATTATCATCCACCCTCTTTTTCGGCCAGCTATCGAAGACTATTTTGCTATTTCTGAAGCGACGTCGGACATTGCCACAAACAGATTTCTGGCTGACTCGTCAAGTGGTCTGCATCTGGACAAAGTCTACAAGGCTAATCCAACAGAAAGCGCTCTTATTGCTATCGGGCCCGAAGGCGGCTGGGTCGAATTCGAGTCGACGCTTTTGCAGGAGGCGGGATTCCGAAAGTTCTCAATTGGGCCATGGACATTACGCGTGGAAACGGCGTTGACTTCGGCCCTCGCCCAACTCCAGCTCGTACGGCAGCTCTTTGAAAAGTAATTGACTGCCTCTTGCATGTTCCGCCGTTACAATGTATTTTTTATTCGTTAGACAATCAGACAACTCGAATAAAATCGAAGGACGCTGTGTTATGACTCTCAAACTACCGATCATCAGACTATCTCTCGCATCTCTGCTTGTTCTCATCTGCGGTTCTGTTTCAATGGGAATTGATAAAACCATGCCTGTCATTCCGCAACAATCCAAAAATATCTCCTCTCTCGATTGGCTGGTAGGGAAATGGACAGGCAAACAAGGTGAAACCCTCATCGGAGAGAGATGGGCGAAAACTGACAGTATGACTCTCACCGGCTCGGGCTTTATGATTAAGGGAAGTGACACAATTATCACTGAGATAACCCGCATGGTTGCCACAGATAGCGCGACCTATTTTGTTCCGAATGTCGCTGAAAACGAGGGCGAGGTGTTTTTTAGGCTCATAAGCTCAGACAGCGGCAGGTTTGTCTTTGAAAATCCTACTCATAATTTCCCCACCCGGGTTATCTACCTTCAAGTTGGCTCAGATTCCCTGTACGCCCGAATCGAAGGCATCAGCAAGGGAAAAGAGAAGGGAATCGACTATATCTATTCCCGACTCGGTAAGTAAGCATTTCCCATATCCTGCATGGTATAGCATCCGCGAAGGGAATTTGTCTTTACGGATGCTTTTTGCTATCTTGAGGCATGGGTCACAATGTCACGCAAAACTCCAAATCGATTGCAAGTATGAATCTGGATGCAATCCTCAAACCGCTTGAGGCTTTGGCCGATTGCACCTGTTGTCCTCGAAACTGTCATGCCGACCGCCTCGGCGGGAAATTTGGCTACTGCAACAGCGGAGCCGGGTTTTCTATTGGCTCAATTTGCGCCCATCGCGGCGAAGAGCCTGTGATTGTCGGCCAGCATGGCATTTGCAATATCTTTTTCTCGCGTTGCAATATGGGTTGCATTTACTGTCAGAACTGGCAGATAAGCCGCACCCGCGGCACGGTGCTTGATCAGACAATGACACTCGACCAAGTCTGCAACGAAATCGAAGTCATTCTCGACAGCGGTGTCAAGACAGTCGGATTTGTGTCGCCGTCGCATTTCATCCCCCAAGTTCATGTTATAATGAACGCCCTGCTGGCGCGCGGACGCAATCCGGTTTTTGTTTTCAACACAAGTTCATACGATAAACTCGACACGATCAAAGCTCTCGATGGAAAAATCGCTGTCTATCTCCCTGACCTGAAATATCTCGATGAACAGATGGGACGCGAGACATCCGACACCCCGGACTATCCCGAAATTGCCAAAGCCGCCATCAAGGAAATGTTTTATCAAAAAGGCTCGAATATTTTTATCGACGATGACGGCTATATTGAATCGGGGCTTATCATCCGCCACCTGGTATTGCCGGGCCGAGTCTCGAACAGCCTTGCGATTTTGCGATGGATAGCCGAAGAGCTTTCGCCGGGGGTGCATCTTTCGTTGATGTCACAGTACCATCCGACCGCGCGCGTGATAGGGCATCCTGATCTGGGACGGACGTTATTGCCTGAAGAATACGAAGAAGTCTTGGCCGAATTTGAGCGGCTCGGATTTTACAGAGGGTGGACGCAGGAGCTATCGAGCCCGACAAATTATAGACCCGATTTCAATTTCGACCACCCCTTCGAGCACTGACTGGGGGACTCAAAGTCGAGTGGCAATCTCAGTTCTCTTCTATTTAGTAGGTCAGTCCGCCACAGCGGACTGACGTCTTTTTACATGTGCGCGACAGAGACGTCCCGCACGAATATTTCCTGCCGCGGCGGACTGTGTATTCAGCGATTCTTTCTTCTATGTCATTCCCGTCCGCCAGTGGCGGAGGAATCCAGGGTAAATAGACGTGCAGGCCATCCTCCATTGGCGGATTCAAAAATCTCTGGCCTGCACAAACATTAAGATCACACCGCAAGCAGTGTGGTACAAGATACTATAGCAGACATCTCACAACTCGTCATTGCGAGTTTCGCTTCTTAGTCCGCCGTGGCGGATGGCAATCTCATATTCTCTTTTATTTTGGCTCGCAACAGGGACGTCCCGGTCCCGCACCGGAGCGAAAAGAACTGAGATGGTTACACCATTCCCTTTGGTCATTGCCGCGTCGCTTCGCTCCTCGCAACGACCCACTTATTAATGTCATACCGGCGAAGGCCGGTAACCAGTGTTGATATTCGTGTGGGGCGTCTCTGCCCCGCACCAAGGTGACCGTCAGGTCACATCTTTGTCTTCGCTGCTCTAAGCCAAAGCCAAGACCCGACGGAACATTCACAGACGTCGCGCTATAAGAGGAAGAAAACAATGTCGAGACCTGGGAAGGTATCGACCTACTATATAGCGGAGTGCGGCGGACTGACCTACGAATATCGGAAAATATGAGGTCCGCCAATAAAAAAAACCGCCCTGTTTCCAGTGCGGTTTAATTATGTCAACTAATAGGTATTGTCTCAGCTCAGATATGCGCGCAAGGAACGGCTTCGAGAGGCATGACGCAATCTGCGTATCGCCTTCTCTTTAATCTGCCGCACACGCTCGCGAGTGAGCGAAAAGCGGGCGCCAATCTCTTCCAATGTGAGCGCTTTCTCATGATTCAATCCGAAATACAAATTGATCACTTCAGCTTCGCGAGGTGTCAGCGAGTCGAGCGCTTTTTCGATTTCAATCCGAAGGGAATTACTGAGCAGCGCCTCATCGGGCGACGGCTGGAATTCATCTTCGAGAATGTCGATAAGCGAGTTATCCTCGGAAACTGAAAAGGGCGCGTCAAGCGACAAATGCGAGTTGGAAATCTTCAAGGTATCCGAGACTTCCCCTTCAGAAAGTTCGAGTTCCTTGGCGATCTCCTCAGGCGAAGGCTCGCGCCCCAGCCCTTGCTCGAGTCGGCTTGAGATCTTGCCGATTTTGTGCAGGGTGCCGACCCGGTTGAGGGGCAGACGCACAATACGGCTCTGTTCGGCCAATGCTTGAAGAATCGCTTGTCTAATCCACCAGACTGCATAGCTGATGAATTTGAATCCGCGAGTCTCATCAAATCGCTTGGCCGCTTTGATCAATCCGATGTTTCCTTCGTTGATCAAATCGGCGAGAGAAAGTCCTTGATTCTGATACTGTTTAGCCACCGAAACCACGAAGCGCAGATTAGCCTTGGTCAGTTTTTCTAGGGCGCGTTTGTCGCCCAGCTTAATTTTTCTGGCCAGCCGCACTTCTTCTTCGGCGTTGATGAGAGGAGTTTCCCCTATTTCGCGAAGATACAGATCGAGCGATCTATCTTCATCGCGATATTTGAGGGATTGTTTAGCCACGTATGTAAGCTGCTCCTTCTGTAATACTGTTAATATCTTCCAACCTGTTCAAAGGTACTACTCATACCAATGACAGAACCAATCGTTTAATGTCACTTAATTATGGACGAATCACCTTTCGAGCGATACTTCCGCCCGGTTCAACTACTATAAGCGGAACGGCCTGTGGGTTGTTCCCGATTTGACTTGCTATTCTTTGCATATCGGCGGCGGATTCGACCGCCTGATTATCAGCTTGTAGTATAACTGTCCCCTTAATGATCGATGCTTTATCGGCTGGTGTTCCCGGATGAACGCGGGTTACAAACACGCCTTCGACATGCCGAACACTTATCTCGGCGGCCATTTCAGGAGTAAAAGTGGTAAACTCCATCCCCAGCCATTGCTGGTTTGAAAGTTCACGGCTATTCGGCGCCGAGGCGCGAGCGGAGGCCTCATAGGCGTCCCTGTCGGCGACTGTAGTCACAAGCGGGATTCGTTTGGAATCACGAACGATTTCAATAGGCACTTCCATTCCGTTTCTGACAGTTGAAACGAGGACCGAAAACTGGTTTACATTTTGAACTTCCTGGTTATTGAAACTCACCACAATATCGCCAGTCTTGACACCGGATTCTTTTGCGGGAGAATTGGCAAAAACCGAATCAATGCGGACACCTTTCACCGCGCCCAACTGCTGGCGTTTGGCTTCGCGAGCCGTAACCGGCGACAACCAGACGCCGAGCCATCCACGGCTTACTTTACCCGATGCTATAAGGTCGGGCACGATAGCGCGCGCCATATTTATCGGAATGGCAAAACCGATGCCAACCGATGATCCGGTTGGACTCGAAATAGCGGCATTGACACCGATGACTTCGCCATAGAGGTTCAGCAGCGGCCCGCCGGAGTTGCCGGGGTTTATCGAGGCATCGGTCTGTATGTAATTCTGGTATTGCGGGGTCTCGCTGCCAAAGCGCAAATTGCTTCGGCCCTTGGCGGAAATAACTCCAACTGTAACTGTGCGATCAAGTCCCTGCTGAGGGAAAGGGTTGCCGATGGCAATCGCCCAATCGCCGACTTTGAGGTTTTCCGAATCGCCAAATTCTATAAAATGAATCTTTTCTTCCGGTTCTACTTTAATGACAGCCAAATCAGTCGAGGGATCGATACCGACAATTTTCGCGGGATACTCGTAGCCAGTCGCGGTTCGCACAGTAAGTTCGACAGCATTGCGGACGACATGGGCGTTGGTCAGGATATAGCCGTCTTCACGAAAGAAAAAGCCTGAGCCAAACGAGTTATTAAACTCGCTTCCCTGAACCCACCACGGCATTTCCTCCCCTTTTGAACGGGCTGAGATGTTGACAACGGCGTCCTGAACTTTTTCGACGACCGACACGAACGGAGATTCAGCGACCCCGTTACGTTCAACCACCGGGTAGCGATCCTGCAACGGGTCACTATTATTTGATTGGGCAAACGTAACCGAAGGCAGTTCCAGATTGGAGGATATAATAATGCCCATGAGAACACACGCTATAGCAATAAGCGTGAGTCCACTCAGATTTAGCCCTTTTCTCCTCAATGTTCCTGAAGGAAACTTCGCTTCAATCACTTCCCGACCTCCAAACTAGATAAGCCTAACAAGTTAAGCATTTCTGAATCACAGTCAAGAGCTAATTCCCCTGCTGTCAAATATCTACGCATTAAACGTAACTGGTTGTCCGGTCGACTCATTTTTTTATTGAGTGAATACATCAAAAGTAGTAATCCTCAGAGCGACGCTTGGTCTATAAACATGATACGCACCAGTCTATTGCTTTGTTGTGTTTCCAAATTAATAAATTGACACGTGGCTCAAAATTACCAATCGCAATCTTAATTGATTGACATGTAACGACTTAATTTCGATGTGCTCTCATTTCCCTTGAAAGCTATAGATGGTATTTGTTGACTTAACCCATGTATGCTTCTAACTTAAGCGGAATTATGCCATCTCCGTTTTTTGTGAAGAATCAGCTTGTCTCGATCGGTAAACGGCTTGCCGAGAGCGGTCTTATAGCCGGGACCGATGGAAACATGTCGATGAAACTCGACGATGACCGGATTATGATAACACCCAAAGGGTTTTCCAAAGGGCATCTCAGTCCGGACGATTTGGTAATAGTGGATACAAACGGTAAAAAGATCCAAGGCAGCCATGACCCATCCTCTGAAATCGCGATGCATTTATTCGTTTACAAGAACCGTCCCGAGGTGCAAGCCTGCGTTCATTCCCATCCGCCGTATGCGACGGCCTTCGCTGTGGCCGGAATTCCGTTGGAAATAGATATTCTCCCCGAAGTTGTCCTCTTTGTCGGTGAGATTCCACTGACCGATTATGCTCCGCCGGGAACCGATGCTGTGCCCAAATCGCTTGAGCCATTCATAGAATCCTGTAGCGCTTTTCTGCTTCGGAACCATGGCCTTCTTACGATTGGCAGGACACTTGATGAGGCCATGCAACGTCACGAAACGGTCGAACACTACGCGAAGATACTTCATCACGCGCGGATGCTGGGCAACCTCAATTGCATTCCCCCGAACGACTTTGCCCGACTCGAGAATATCCGTAAAAAACTCGACGATGTCTGGTCCCAGCGTTCATCGTAATAATTTCCAGTATGCACGTTAAACGAGTTGTCATCGACAAGGCCAACCGGCTCTACAAAGTCCCGCCAGATATTCTTGCCTTTTCCCATACAAAAAAACGCTCTCTCATACCCAATCGGCCTGAGATAATTGATTTGGCATCGTTCCGGTGGCCAATACAATACACACCTGACCTTGCGCCAAAAGCGGCGGAACTTTCTCAAGCCAGCCCCAAGGTGATTGAGACGTTACGAGAAGCGCTCGCCAACTGGGTTTTCCAACAACACAGAGTCAAAGTTTCCCCTGAAAGAGAAATCTTTATTGGAGGCGGAATTGGGACGATGGTCAATGCTGTGGCTGTTGCTTTCATTGAGAATGGCGAGGTTGCCTTTGTCCCTGATCTGGCCGTGCCGGTGTATACGAGGGCGGTTATTGTCTCTGGCGGAGAACCTATCGGTTATGCAATCTCCAGCAAAAATGATTGGCAGCCGGAATTTGACAGGTTAAACAGCCGCCTCACACGCGTCGCGCGAATTCTTTTTCTCAATTCTCCCCACAGTCCGACCGGTGCGGTCATTCCTGAAAAAGATTTGTCTGCTCTTATTCAGTTAGCAGCAAAAGAGCATTTACTTCTGGTCAACGATGCCGCTTTTCAGACAATTCCAGAAAGAGCCGCGCCTTCTCTGATTGGAACCGAAGGCGGGATCAAGGTCGGCCTTGAACTGTACTCGTTCTCCTATTTTTTTGGGCTTCCGTTCATGCCATTCGGATTTGCGGTCGGCAATCGGGAAGCAATCTCCGGTATGAAGGCGGCGGCATCGCTCACACCGGCATTTATCCCCGCCTATTATGCCGATATCGTCCTTCAGTATTTGCGAAGACCAAGCGCGACCCCGCATAAAACCGTTCGCCAGCAATTTCAAAAAAACAGTGTCGAAGCCTCAGCCTTGTGTGACGCGCTCAATCTTGAGATTTCTGGTTCCAGTAACATCCCATTCATTTGGGCCAGGATTCAGCGGCGTCGCAACTCGCTCAATGCCGCGCGACTATTATTGAGACGGAGCCGCATTCTCATCGCGCCAGGCTCGAGTTTTGGAGAGCACGGACAAGGATACCTGCGCTTTTCACTTACGGCCTCAGTTGAGGACTACCGAAATGCTTTGGCCCGTCTCAAACGCTCGCCATTCAGACTGACCGGAGGCGACAACGAATGAAAGATATTATCAGATTGTCTAGTTTATCATTTTATGGCTATCACGGCGTGTCTGCCGCCGAGAGAGAAACCGGCGGGATATTTGAGGTCGACTGTGAGCTTGAGTTGGACTTTGCCGATGCCGGAGCAAGTGATAGACTCTCTGACACGATTGATTACGCCGAAGTGTTTTCTCTTATCCGCGACACGGTTGAAGGAAAAGCATACGCCCTACTTGAACGGCTTGCCACTCACCTCGCGGCCTTACTCCTTGACAAGTTTGCCGTCTATCGGGTAACTTTGAAGGTTCGCAAAATGCGCGCGCCGATTGCAGGACACATTGGCTCTATTGAAGTCGAAGTCAGCCGCTATCAAAGTGACCCCAGCCGGTTGATGGACAATTCGATTTAACATGTACAGGAGAATGATGTGGCAGAAATAGTCTATATAAGTCTCGGATCAAATCTTGGCGACCGAGAGAAATATCTGGCGTCGGCAAGGTCCCGCATTGGAGTGATTGAAGGCATCGAAGTCGTCGCTGTCTCATCAATTTATCTGACCCAGCCAATACACATGGCATCAGATGCTCCGTCGTTTCTTAACCAAGTCATCAAAGTAGAGTACCTTTACACCCCTGGCGAGTTATTGCAGGCGACGGAAACTATCGAGCAGGATATGGGGCGAACCGACAAAGGAAAACGGCTTCCGCGAACCATCGATATTGATCTGCTTTTATTTGGCACACGCATTGTATCCACAGAGCGTCTCAAGATTCCGCATCCGGAAATCCTGAAACGTCCGTTCGTGCTTGTGCCGCTCTTGCAGATAGACCTGGAATTGACTCATCCAGTCACGGGAAAACAATTGTCTACACATCTCAAGTCCGGTGATATTGACTCGGTAATCATATATAAAGACCATGTCGCTCGAAACGTTTGATCCCAATTATATCGCGGTCGAAGGCGTTATCGGCGTCGGCAAATCATCGTTTGCCGCTATGCTCTCCGAACGCATCGGCGCCCATCTGGTAAACGAAGAAGTGCTCGAAAATCCATTCCTACAGGACTTTTATAAAAATCGCAAACGTTACGCCCTTTCAACCCAGTTGTTTTTTCTCATCTCACGTTTTCAACAACAGCAACAGCTTTTCTCGCGCGATCTTTTCGCGCAGCGAATTATTGCCGATTATCTGTTTGCCAAAGACTCAATCTTTGCCTCGATTAATCTCTCCGAACGCGAGCTGGCGCTCTACAATCGTATCGTCATTGTTTTATCACACGACATCCCCAAACCTGATCTTGTTATTTATCTTCAGGCCACCACACCGGTTTTACTCGAACGGATTCACAAACGAAACTACAGTTTCGAAAAGCCTATCGATTTTGATTATGTCGAACTTTTGAACCAAGCCTACGATTATTTTTTCTTTCATTATTCCGACACGCCGTTGCTCGTGGTCAAAACCGATGAAATAGATTTTGTCCATAACCCGCATCATTTCGATGACCTCATCGAACAAATCCAAAAGCCGGCGAGCGCCAAACGCTATTATTCACCCGCCGGAAACCTATCATAGAGAATTGCTCCATGTCTGTAATCAAGAAGACAAAAAAAGTCACAATTCAGAGTATCATCGCCAAAAAAGCCAAAGGCGAAAAGATCAGCATGCTCACCGCCTATGATTATTTTATAGCTCAACTCCTCGACAACGCCGGTATCGATGCCATTCTTGTCGGTGACTCGGCGGCCAATGTCATCCACGGCCATTCCTCTACCTTGCCTATTACCATGGACATAATGGTCGCGCACACAGCCGCTGTTTCACGTGGAACAAAGCGCGCGCTTCTTATTGCCGATATGCCATTCTTATCATTCCAGCCGTCTGTCGAAATTGCAATTCTGAATGCCGGTCGATTTCTCAAAGAAGGAAATGCCGAAGCCGTCAAACTCGAAGGCGGTCTTGAGATCGTCCCGACAGTTAAGAAGCTGGTGGAATTGGGAATCCCGGTCATGGGACATATCGGTCTGACACCGCAGTCCATTCATCGTTTTGGCGGACCAAAAGTCCAAGGGCGCGCTGAAAAATCCAAAACATATCTGAGGGAATCGGCCTTGGCACTGGAAGAAGCCGGCTGTTTTGCGATTGTCCTCGAATTATTGGAAAGCGGAATTGCCACAGAAATAACGGCATCACTGTCTACCGCGGCGACTATCGGCATAGGCGCTGGGAAAGAATGTGATGGTCAGGTTTTGGTCACCAATGACATGCTGGGACTTCGCGAAGAGGGCTTCAGACCAAAATTCCTGCGCGAGTATGCTAATCTCACTCCTCTCATCAGCTCGGCTGTTGAGAGTTTTATTAAGGATGTCACTCACGGCGATTTTCCGAGCGAGAGCGAATCATATCCGTCTGCTGAATAACTTTATCGATCATTGAACCCCTTGCGGTTTAATTTTGTAATTCGCGACCGCAGCGAGATCACACATCGACAAATAAAACCCACTCGTTGGGTGGGCTACAAATATTACAGTGGCTGGGGTGCGTTCCCGTGCGCCAACAAATTACGCGCATACGTCGTTGCGAGGAGTGGATTCTCTTCTCTTGTCATCCCAGTCCGCCGAAGGCGGAGGAACCATCTTCATCTTCGTGCAGGCCGTCCTCCATTGGCGGATTCGAAAATCTCTAGCCTGCACCATCCGAAAGATCACACCACAAACACAAACGGCCACTCTATTTCTAAAGTGGCCGTTCGGCTTACTAGCTCTATCAAGCGTGAGCTTGATAGTATATCAGTCTCTCTTTATTGGCAAGG